>Ga0194138_10000107_pt1 | contig 41232 bp, 40 predicted proteins | sample TARM_MetaG_T2_14_FD_134022 | JGI IMG/M metagenome (GOLD analysis project Ga0194138, IMG submission 134022) | Freshwater microbial communities from Pennsylvania, USA, analyzing microbe dynamics in response to fracking - TARM_MetaG_T2_14 (version 2) | ecosystem: Environmental > Aquatic >...
ACCCAAAACTAGTGGATTAACTACTATTTTTTTCGCACAAAATAAGCCTCTGTTAAATCAAGAGGCGTTGGTATAAGATTAAGTCAAAGAACTATCGCGAAGCGATTTTGTTCAATGACTACCAGGAGGTGGTCTTCTTATGAACACCATGCACTTAAAACTTCTAGCCTTAACCACCATGATTCTGGATCATGTGGGCGCCATTTTCTTTCCAGGAGCGCCCTATTTGCGAACCCTGGGTCGTTTGGCTTTTCCCATCTACTGTTTTTTACTCATAGAAGGGTATCTCCACACAAGAGATGTGAAAAAGTACATTGGGAGATTGTTTTTATTCGCACTTTTATCGGAGCTACCCTTTGATTTGGCTTTTTTCGGCACTTTTACCCTTTATCATCAGAACATTTTCTTTACCCTAGCCCTGGGTCTTTTGGCCGTCTCGATCTTTGATGCCTATAAAGACCGTTTGATGCTCCTATCGGCCAGCGCTCTCTTTGGTGCACTGTTTTTTGCAGAGCTTCTCCGCATGGATTATGGCAGTTTGGGCATCCTTTATATTTTCAGTTTTTATCTCTTTCGCTTGCATAGGCAACCTGAAAAAACCCTCTATACAGGCGGCCTTCTCACGCTGTCCACCTACCTGTATTCTTCCACCCGGCAGCTTTTTGCTGTGGCAGCCCTTTTGCCCCTTTTTCTATATAACGGAGAAAAAGGGCCCAATAGCCCCCTCTTAAAATATGGTTTTTACGCAGCCTATCCCCTTCATCTGCTTCTTCTCTATCTTCTGCAAATCCTATAACCAACTGCCCGTTAAAAAGCGCCTGGCTTCTTCCTTCAAAGGATGCCAGGCGCTTCATTTCATCATGATCCTTTTTTCTATTTTTAGTCTTCTTTCTTTTGACCTATTCTTTTAGGGGCGGTTTTTTTTTGCTTTGTAAAAACATGCCAGCCTCTAAAATATCCATGACCTTCTCCACAATGTCGTCCAGGTTGTCTTCTGCATCCTCTTCAAACATCACATACTTTAAGCCGATGAAATTGGATACACCCATGAGAAAATAGCTCAATATGGTGGTATCCACATCAATGACTTCTCCCACTTTTTGGGCTTTGGCCAAACCATGGGCATATCTCCCTGCAAAGTCTTCATAATACTCAATGAAGAGCTTCTTATCGATATAAAGAGATTCCCAAATGATGTTATAGACGTGCTTATGGTCACGAATATACTGCAAAAAGGCTTTCAAACCAATTTTTTCTGCTTCAAATCTCGTATGGGTTGGTAGAATATCCACTGCAATGGCCTTTCGAATGTCGTGGCTGTAGCTTAACAGCAGATACTTATAGAGACTGTACTTGTCCTTGAAGTAAATATAAAAGGTGCCCAGAGCAATACTGGCCTCATTGGTGATGTCAATGATGGAGGTGGCATGATAGCCTTTTTCAAAAAATAATCCCTCTGCTGAACGCACGATATTGTCTAGGGTTTTTTGTCCCCTTTTGGTTTTTGGTAAATTTACAAACTCTTCCAAGTGGTTCTCCTCACTGCCAGTCCTTTCCCAATACTTTTTTGACTGGTCTCTTAATAACTCATAACGATTTTACCACATCCTGTACCAATATGAAACACCTACATGTTCAACCCTTACAGCACGTGCATATCCAAATCCATCGCATTGACAAAGCCTAAGGTCAGCGTTGTAAAAAGTGCTGGTTGTTCATACATGGTGCCGTGGCCGGTTTTTGGGAGCAGCACAAAGTGGGAGTTTCTCATCAGCTTATGGAGCGCTTCTTGCTCTTCCTTTGGCGTGATGAAATCCTGCTCACTCCCCACAATGAGGGTTTTGGTTTGAACCTTTGGTAGTTCCTTGGTCACATCATGGGTTTCTGCACTTTGGGTCAGTCTCACCATGGACGCCATGAAGGCTTCATCGGAAAATACCGTCTCCGTTAAAAGCTTCTTTCTTGCCTCCATCCAAGCTCTATTGTCGTTGTAAAACGCTGGTGAATAGACCACAGGAATGGTGGTTAGGTAGTAATCCATGGCATTGCCACTGGAGAGGTTCCAGGCATCTCCGATGTCTTTTAACCAGGGACTGGTTCGATGGGAAGTGTTGAAGAGCACCAAGCGGTCTACCAGCTCCTCATACTTGATCACAAACCGCAGCGCCACTTCCCCTCCGTAGGAAATGCCGAGAATGTTTACCTTTTCTAAGCGTAGCTCTGCCAAGAGCGCTCTTAAAACCTCCACTTGAAGGTCTTGGGTATAGGGGCCAGAAAGCTTCTCCGACTGGCCTTGATCTAGAAAATCCAGAAGAATCAGCTGATTGTTTGCAGAAAATACTTTCTGAAAAATGCCCCAGCTTTTGGTGGACATCATGATGCCATTGAGAAGAATCAGTGGTTTCCCCTCTCCATGGACCTCATAGTATACTTTCTTTCCATCATAGGTAAAGGTAGCCAAAAAATCACCTACTTATCAAAGATGAGCCCAAGTTCATGAGCCTCTCTTAAAATGTCATCCCTAAAGTCTGGATGGGCAATGGCGATGAGCCTTTCAATGCGTTCTTTCACATTGGTGCCACGAAGGTGCGCAATACCATACTCCGTCACCACCATATCCACATCATTCCTAGATAAGGTCACAATGGCGCCAGGCTTTAAGAAGGGTACGATCTTGGACTTCTCTTCTCGCTCTCCGGTCACTGGATTTTTCACCATGGTGGTGGAGTACAGGGCGATGAAGCTTCTACCATTCTTGGCATTTTGCGCCCCAATGGCAGTATCTGCTTGCCCACCGGTCCCAGAAAACTGAATATGACCTATGGACTCAGAGCATACCTGCCCTGTGAGATCCACTTCCAAGGCTGTATTGATGGACACCATGTTGTCATTTTGACCAATGACCGCAGGGTCGTTGACATATTTGCCGTTTAAGATCATGACAGAAGGATTGTTGTCAATGAAATCATAGAGCTTTTGATTGCCCAAGGCAAAGGTGGCTACATGCTTTCCCTTATGCAGGGTCTTTTTCTTCCCAGTGACTGCACCACATTCGATGAGCTCCACCATGCCAGAGGTCATCATTTCTGTATGGATACCCAAGTCTTTCTTCCCCTTTAAGGCCGAGGCTACGGCATTGGGAATACCTCCGATGCCTAGCTGCAAGGTGTCTCCATCGTTGATGAGCTCTGCAATATAAGCCCCAATCTTTAGGTCCTTTTCGTTGGGTGCCACATCCGGTAGAGAAGGCACCTTATAGTCTGCTTCTATGAAATGGTCAATTTCAGAGACGTGAATTTCCACATCCCCAAAGGTTCTAGGATAATTGGGATTGATTTCTAAAATCACCACATCTGCTGCCTCAATCATCATGGCTTCATAGGTATTGGAAGTAGACAAAGACACAAACCCATGCTCATCTGGCATGGAGGCACTACCTACATAAAGGTCTGGCTTCACATGGGCCAGCCTCTTCCAGCCAGCCAAATGTAGATGATTGGGAATGAAGGATACATTCCCGTGTTTATGAGCTTTTCTAAGAGGTGGAGAGAAAAACCATCCATCGATGTTGAAGGCATCCACATACTCCTCTTGTAAAAATTCTCCACTGGCCATGGATAAGCAATTGGTGATGGTGACGTTCTTCACATCCTTGGCGATGGTATGGATGTGGTTCATGATGAGTTGCGCTTCTGCAGCGCCTAGCCCTGTGACAATGTTCATATCACTTTTGATCATGGACAACGCCTGTTCTAGGGTGATCACTTTCTCTTTATACGACATACAAAACTTCCTCCTGATGATTTTTTTTATGAAAAGGGCAGGTCTTTCACCTGCCCTTTATAGACCATTTGCTCCCAAAAGACACGGCACAAAGCTTAATGCTTATGATGCTCATTGTAAAGATTAGGGGTGCATACCTTCTATGCCTTTTTAAGAGACATTTTCTGGTCTATTCTTTTATGCTTTCTTAGTTGCCTAGAAGAGAATCCATGGACTGAAGTCCATCTACAGGCTCCCAGCCAGGTAAGCCGTCAACCATGGCAATCTTAGACATGTTCATTTCCTGGGTACCAGCTCTTAGGCCATCCCCGAAGTTGATTTCTCCACCAAAGGGGTTCTTGATGGGTGCACTTTCCATGGCATCCATGAAGTTTGCCCAGGTAAGAGTTCCTTCAACATTTCTTAGACCTTCTACAAAGAAGTGTCCAGCAATCCAACCAGTCATGGCATAGACGTTGGTGGCATAGTCAGGAGCCCATTCAGCAAAGGCTGCTAAGCTGTCTGCATTTTCTACCAGGTCTACCCATCCAAGGCCATACACATCAAACTTACCATCAATTTCATTCACTACCGCTTCAGAAATCACTGGAGATACGTTTACGTAGGTGGTGATCACGTCTTTATTTACATTCTGTGCAGCCAATTCCTTTAAAATGGTAGGAATGGTTGCTTGAATGGCTGCGCCAATGATAAAGTCTACATCAGCATTTCTGATGGAGGTTACTGCAGAAGAAACGTCTGTGGCACCTGCTGCTACTTGCTCAGCATGTACTTCAATACCTAGTTCCTTGGCCTTTTCTTCGATCCCTGAAAAGAGATCCTTCCCAGCATCGTCGTTGGTGTAGATGACGCCAATCTTTTGTGCATCAAAGTCACTCACTGCTCTTGCCACCATGATTTGTCCTTCCGTTTGATAAATAGGCTGTACTGGGAAAATAGTTCTTTCATTTCCTTCAGCCTTATCATTATACAACTGACCAATCCCTGTGGCAAAGTATACAGCAGGAATGCCATAGTTCTTAATGTCTTCAATGGTTGCCCCTACAACAGGTGTGCCAAAGTGTCCCACTAAAGCAAAGATCTTTTCATCTTCTACGAGTGTAGATAGAGCCGCTTTTCCCTTTACAGGATCAAACTCGTCATCAATGTGTGTGAATTCAATGGTTCTGCCATCGATGCCCCCTTGATCATTGATCATGGCGAAGTACGCTTCAATACCAGCGTTAAAAGGTACACCTACTGGCGCGAAGGCTCCAGAAGTTGCTGCTGAGTTTCCTACCTTAATGGTGGTATCTGTTACACCTTGTGCTGGTTCTTCGGTTTCACCGGGTTCTTCAGTTCCTGGGGTTCCTGGTGTTTCTGGGGTTTCTGGGGCATCATCCTTAGTTCCACATGCGGCCAAAGAAGCTACCAGTGCTAGAGATGCAAGCATCGCTACGATTTTTTTCATGTTTTTTCCTCCTTACAATACAATGTGTGTCACATTGTTTGAAACAAATGGATTGGGTATGTGTTTTGGTATGTGTTTTGGTATGTTGTTTGGTTGTTTTTGTAATTTATTTAAGTGCTCATGCACATTAAATACAAGGTATAGCCTATGCAGGCTGTTTTAGGGTTTTAGTGTTTGCCAAGGTAAGCTTCCACAAGCTTTGGATCGTTGACCAAGTCCTTGGCAGGACCATGGGTATTCACAAGACCCAGCTCAATGACATAGCCATAATCCGCAATCTTTAGTGTCTGTGCAGCATTTTGCTCTACGATGATCACCGTGATGCCTTCTTCTTTGATTTCCTTAACGATGTTCATGATATCTTGAACAATAAGGGGCGCAAGTCCCAGGGAAGGTTCATCTAGGAGGAGTACTCTAGGGCTTCCCATGAGGGCACGACCTATAGCAAGCATCTGCTGCTCTCCACCAGATAAAGTGGAGGCCACCTGATTTTTTCTTTCCTTCAGCACAGGGAAATATCTGTAGACCCGCTCAAAGTTTTTCTGGATTTTGTCCTTTTCCTTTACGGTGAAAGCTCCAGCTTTGAGGTTTTCTTCCACGGTGAGGTCACGAAATACAGCGCGTCCTTCCGGGGACATGGAGATGCCCAGTCTTGCAATCTTTTCAGGTTCCATTTTTGTGATGTCCTGTCCATAGAGTTTGATGGATCCGGCCTCACTGGCTACAATACCTGAAATTTTCTTTAGGGTGGTGGTTTTCCCAGCCCCATTGGCGCCTAATATAGCCACCACGTCGCCTTCGTACACCGTGAGATCAATCCCTTTCAGTGCTTGAATGGCTCCGTAATTCATCTGGAGTCCTTTGATTTCTAATGCAATCTTCTTTTCACTCATCTATTCCACCCCCAGATAAGCTGCTTGTACAGCTTTATTTTGCTGAATTTCCTTGGGTGTGCCAATGGAAAGAAGCTTTCCAAAGTTGATGGCACAGATGCGATCGCAGATGTCCATGACCAGTCTCATGTCATGTTCCACCAGTAAGATGGCACAGTCATACTCATCCCGAATCTTCTTAATAAGCTTTGCCAATTCTAAGGTCTCGCTATCGTTTAACCCCGCAGCAGGTTCATCTAAGATGATGAGCTTGGGTCTTGCCATAAGGGTTCTTGCAAACTCTACTTTCTTTAAGATTCCGTAGGGTTGCCCCCCTACCAGCATGTCTTTACGCTCTAAAATACCAAGATTCTCTAGAATCTTTTCTGCCTCTTCTCGATATTTCTTCTCTTCTCGCCGGGCATTGGGCAAGCGCAGTGCTTGGGCAAAGGTATTGGCTTTAAAATCAATATGTCCACCAATGAGCACATTATCAATGATGCTGAGTTCTCTGATGAGCTCTACATTTTGGAAGGTTCTCACAAGGCCCAGTTTGATGATTTCATGGACAGGCTTTGTGGTGAGCTCTGTGACCCCGCCTACGCCCTTAAAATGGATTTCTCCTGTATTGGGTTTATAAAACTGGGTGATACAGTTAAACACGGTGGTTTTTCCTGCACCATTGGGGCCAATGAGTCCATAGATTTCCTTGTCTTTGATGTCAAAGGTCAGGCTGTCTACGGCTTTGAGTCCGCCAAAGGAGATGGATAAGTTCTTTACACTGAGGACGGTATTTTCCATGTTATTCATTTTTCGTCCCCCTTTTGGTTAGTTTGTAGAATAATTTCTTCACGTCATAGCCAATGCCCACCAGACCATTGGGATAGAAAATGATCACCACAATGATCAGGAGTCCATTGAGTACATAGGACAAGTTGTCAAAGTAGGGAATCTGTTTCAAAAACAAATCCGGTACAGCCGTGACAATGAAGGCTCCTAGGACCGTGCCATAGATGGACCGCAGTCCACCGATGATGATGATGGCTAAGAAGTCTAAAGACATCTTCAGTACCCAAGTGGTGGGGTAGGAGAACTTGATGAAGTGGACATAGAGGACTCCAGCCACGCTGGCAAAAATAGTGGCTAAAGCAAAGGCAATGAGTCTATGGGTGAGTAAATTCACACCCATGGCCTGGGCTGCTGCTTCAGACCCTCTCATAGAGTTTAAAGCCCGTCCCAGTCGTCCATTCATCATATTGTAGGTGAGAATCATCACCACCACCAAGACAAATACTATAAAGTAATAGGTTGTGGTTCGATCCAGCTCAAAAAGGCCAAATAGGGTTGGATAATTGGCAGATTTCCCACTGAATCCTCCCGTAAAGGGCACCAACTCTTCAAAGGTTTTTCTTAGCACCTCTGACACCGCCAAAGTGGCAATGGCTAAGTACAGCCCTTCAATTTTTAAGGACACAAGGCCCACCAAAACTCCCAGCAACGTAGGGAGTAAAATGGCCAGGAACATGGCCAGCTCAAAAGGCAGGTTTAAGTCCATGGTGAGATAGGCGGAGATGTAAGCCGCAAGGCCCATGAATCCAGCCGTACCTAAGGAAATGAGACCAGACCATCCTAAGAGCACATTAAGTCCAATGGCTGCAATGGCATAAATCAGCGTCCCACCAATGGTGGTTACATACCCATTTTTCAAGATTCCTGCAGAAGCCAGTGGTGGAATGGATGCCAGGAGTAGTCCGAAGAGCACAAATCCAAGAATTGGATAGCGTTTCAAAATGTTCATTTGTTTTGTCATATTCTTCATCTTACACCTTCTTCACAATCTTCTTCCCGATGAGTCCATAAGGTCTAAAGACTATGAATATCAGGATGAGAATATAGAGAATCTGTCCGCCCCAAACGGAGGACACATAAAACAGCAAGAGGTTTCGTACAATCCCCATGATATATGCACCAATGACAGGGCCATGGAAGGTTTGGAACCCACCAAGGACACAAGCCACCAGCGCAGTGATTTGCACTTCATCCATGAGGTTTAAGGTGACGGAGGTCATGGGCGCCGTCATGACACCTGCTATGACCCCAAGAACGCCCGCAACACCCCAGGCCGCCATGGTGACGTTCTTTGTGGGAACGCCCATGAGTCTTGCCACATATTCATTGGAAGCCGTGGTTCGAATGGCCAGGCCCCACTTGGTTCTTTGGAGAATGTAAAACATGAGGCTCATGATGGCTAAGCCAAAGGCAATGTTAAAGAGTCCATTGTAAGAAATGGAGGCCCCAAATACCGCTAAGTCTCCCGTGGCAATGAGCCTTGGAAGTCTCAAAGGATCCACCCCAAAGAAAATGGGGGCAAGGCCTAAGACAATCATGATCAACCCTAAGGTAATGATTTGCTTGGCCACCGGGGACACATTTTTCGTATGTCTTAAAATCAACAAGTCGATGAGGAAGCCCATGAGGATGGCACTTAAGATTCCGCCCATGACGGCAAGCCATAGGGGTAAGCCAAACTTATTAAAGAGAAATGTCACCACGAAGGTATTGAACATGGCCACAGCCCCTTGGGCAAAGTTTGTGGTGTAGGAAGTTCTATAGATGATGATGATCCCAAGGGCTGCTAAAGCATAGATGCTTCCAGTTTCAAGGCTTCTAAGGATAATTTGTATAAATGTACTCACTTAGTTTTCACCCCATTTAATGACATTGGCTGCCCACACATAGCCGATCCCTGCGGCTACCATGGCCACAACGCTACCATCCTTTACCTTTCCAGCTTCAAGAGCCAGATGTAAGGATAGAATTTGGTCGATTTGGCCAATGTGTCCATAATCTTCCAGATAGATGGATTGGTCTTCTGTCATGCCCAGCTCACTGAGCATGGCCACATGGCCAGAGCGTTTCATGTGTAGGATGGCCAGATAGTCAATGTCCTTTCTTTCAAGATTGGATTTTCGAAGAGACTCATCAATGCACTTGTACCAATTGGGCATGGATACTTCATTGAGTCTTTCCTTCATCTTCTTTGGATCCATGAGTCGTAAGCTCTTATAAGCTTCTTCTTGATTCTCCTTGGTGATGGGATGGCAAGTGCCTCCAATTTCCACTCCAGCGGTTCTGGCTAAAGAGCCATCTGCGATGACGTGGGACCCAAGAAGTAGATTTTTGTTGTAATTTTTTCTTAAGATGATGGCGCCGCCACCTGCCCCTAAGTTGTACATCATGGACATGTTCTTATCTGTATAGTCCACAAAGTCTCCGTTTCGATAGCCCCCTGCGATAAGGATGGTATCCATGGAGTCATCTGCCATGAGCATATCTTTGGCAATTTTCATGGTGGACACCGTGGTGCAGCATCTATTGGCTAGATCGATGCCCCAGGCATTCACTGCACCAATACGATCTTGGATGTACAGGGCAGAGGTGGTTAAAGGATATTCCTTCCACTCTTCTCCCACGGACAAAATCACATCGATGTCTAAAGGGTTTACCCCTGTATTTTTTAATGCATCCAAAGCGGCCAAAGCGCCCATTTCTTGGGTACCATCCCCGTCTCCAGGAACTGGCTTCTTTCGAATACCTAGTTTTTCCACTACCGCTTCTTTGGACCAGACCCCTTGGGTCTTATTTGCAATCTCTTCCCCCGTCACGAAGGTTTCGGGAATGTAGATGCCGGTGCCAACAATTCCAACAGTTGTCATGATAATCCTCCTTACAGTCTCATGCCTCCATTAACAGACAGATTATGTCCAGTAATGTAGGAAGATTCATCAGAGGCTAAAAATAGTGCCGCATTGGCAATTTCCTCTGGCTGAGCCAGTCTTCCGAGCATGGTCTGGGCAGCAAATTTGTCTAGTAGGTCTTGAGGTACAGTCTTTAGTATATCCGTCATGGTGTATCCCGGAGAAATGGCATTGACACGTACTTGCGCACCCTTCATGGCAAATTCCTTTGCCCAGGTCTTGGTCATGCCAATGACACCAGCTTTGGTGGCCGCATAGTTTGCTTGACCAATGTTCCCAAACTCTCCCACAACGGAGGAGATGTTGATGATGGATCCTTTGCCATTCACTTGCATGGCAGGCCCAATGTGCTTGGTGAGGTTAAATACACCCTTGAGGTTCACATCAATGACCAGGTCCCACATGTCATCGGTCATCTTTCTTGTGAGGGCATCTCTGGTGATTCCCGCATTGTTCACGAGAATATCAATCTTCCCGTATTTCTCCGTGACATAATCCACAAAAGACTTGCACGCCTCAGGGTCTGTGACATTAAGCTTATAGCCCTCTACAGATGGATGCTCATAAGCCATGTCTCCCATGTCTGCGGCGATGACTTTTGCCCCTTCCTTGGCAAAGAGCTCTGCCATGGATTGACCAAGTCCTCTTGCGCCACCGGTAATTACTGCAACCTTGTCTTGTAATCTCATTTTATTCCCTCCACTTTTTTCATCTTATTTCAGTTCCTTCAATTTGATGCAAGTTTTATGTATGAATCTAGAATCAAATCCTAGGACATGAAACATGAATCAATCTTCATGTTTAGAGTATATGATAAGGTTTCCAAAGTCAACCATATTTATAAAAGCACCGCTTTTTTGATTGTTTCTCTTTTTTTGACCATCTACACTTAAATTTTACTATGATTTCCTATGTCACTTTCACAAATTAATGATTTCCATGTAAATGGATGTAAAGGTTCTCCCCACGCTTTTTCTAGTCTTTGACAACTTTCAAACATATTTCTTTCAGCGCATTCTTTGCACAAACTTGAATACTTATTGAATCTCAAGGAGAATTACTTTTCTCTCATTGGCCCCCTCTACTCTATTCTGAAATCCTCAGGAGAAACTTGCTCATTTCTGTGACACTATTCACATTCTAGAGTTCCATGTCTTCCTAAGCCTCAAGCCTTCTTCTTAATGTCAGGACTCCCTCACTCTTTTAAAAGAACCTCTCCTCCTTCCCAAGAAGAAGTTCTTGGGATATCCTTCTGGTCCCTCTATAATGAAAGTGGGAAAGCACCAAGGGAAAGAGCTGTGATCCTATGTCTGAGTCTAGCATTCCGTGCTGTTAATTTCTTCACAAAATTTTCGCAAAAGGTATTGTTTTTTTCTTCACAAGGATTATACTAGAGATGAACATGAAAGTTTCATCATGTTAAACATTTTCAGAACCGATATAAGAGACAGTCATGACATTATGGGAGGTAAAGATGAAAGGTAAAACAATTGTACACCTGGAAGTAGGCCAAAGTGCCAGCTACGAAAGAACCGTTACGGAAACAGATGTGGTTTTATTCGGTGGTATTTCCGGAGACTTAAACCCTGCACATTTCAATGAAACCTATGCCAAAGACACCATGTTTAAAGGCCGGATCGTCCATGGAATGCTCACCGCTTCCTATTTTTCCACGGTCCTTGGTACCCAGCTTCCAGGTCCTGGCACCATCTACTTGGGTCAGGAACTAAAGTTCACAAAACCTGTTCGTTTTCAAGACACCATCAAAGCAGTGGTCACCGTGACAGAGGTTCTTCTTGAAAAGAACATGGTCAAATTAGAAACCATTGCCTACAACCAACACGGCGATATCGTGGTCAAAGGACTGGCTACAGTCATGCCACCTAAATAGAAGGAGGAAATCATGGATTTTGGACTCAGTAAAAAACAAGCACTTTCCCAAAAGCTTTTCAAGGACTTCGCTTTAAACGAAGTGAAACCCTTAGCACAAGAAATTGATGAAGAAGAACGTTTCCCAGTGGAAACAGTGGAAAAAATGGCCCACATTGGTCTCATGGGGATTCCCATCCCTGAAGCCTATGGTGGATCTGGGGGAGATAACCTCACCTACATCATGGCGGTGGAAGAACTCTCCAACTACTGCGGGACCACAGGAGTCATTCTTTCTGCCCATACATCCCTAGCCTGCGCCCCTATCTTAGCCTTTGGCACAGAAGCCCAAAAACAGAAGTATCTCATTCCCTTGGCCAAAGGTGAAAAACTTGGCGCATTTGGACTTACCGAAGCCAATGCAGGCACCGATGCCGCCATGCAACAAACCACCGCAGTGAAAGAAGGCGCCACGTATCGGATCAACGGCACCAAAATTTTCATCACCAATGGAGGCTATGCAGATACTTTCATCATCTTTGCCATGACGGATAAAGAAAAAGGCACTCGAGGTATTTCTGCCTTTATCGTAGACAAAGAAACTCCAGGGTTTTCCATTGGGAAAACCGAGCATAAACTAGGCATCAAGGGAAGCTCCACCACAGAGCTCATTTTTAAAGATATGATTCTTCCAGAAGAGAATCTTTTAGGTCAAGAAGGCAAAGGCTTTAAAGTCGCCATGACCACCTTGGACGGTGGACGTATCGGCATCGCAGCCCAAGCTCTTGGTATTGCCCAAGGTGCCCTCAATGAAGCCATTCAATATACCAAAGAGCGCAAGCAGTTTTCTCGGCCACTGTCCTCTTTCCAAAATACACAATTCCAAATGGCTGAACTACAAACCAAAATAGATGCCGCAAGGCTATTGACCTATCGTGCCGCTGTACTCAAGGATCAGGGAAAGCCCTATTCCACCGAAGCAGCCATGGCCAAGCTCTATGCCTCGGATGTATCCATGGACAGTACCCGAATCTCCCTCCAACTCATGGGCGGCTACGGCTACACCAGAGAATATCCTTTGGAAAGAATGTTCCGTGACGCAAAAATCACCGAGATCTACGAAGGCACTTCTGAAGTTCAGAAGATGGTCATCGCAGCATCGTTGTTAAAGTAGGAAGGAGGACCACCATGAACATCATTGTTTTATTAAAGCAAGTACCCGATACCACAGAAATGAAAGTGGACAAAGAAAAAGGCACCCTCATTCGCGCAGGGGTTCCCACCATCACCAATCCTGATGACTTGGCAGGCTTTGAAGCAGCCCTTCGCATCAAAGATGCCCAAGGGGCTAAAATCACCTGTGTCACCATGGGGCCTCCACAAGCAGAAAACATGCTGCGAGAGCTCTATGCCATGGGGGCCGATGAATGTGTCCTCATCAGCGATGGAAAATTCGGTGGTGCAGACACCTGGGCCACATCCAATACCTTGGGCGCATACCTAGCAACCTTAGACTATGACCTGATCATTGCTGGACGCCAAGCCATCGATGGAGATACCGCTCAGGTGGGACCTCAAGTGGCTGAAAAACTTTCTTTGCCCCAGATCACTTATGTGGAGGAAATACGTTCCATCAACAAAGAGAAGATTCAGGTGAAAAAAGCTTTGGAAAACCGCTATGAGATCATTGAAGCCAAGATGCCTTGTCTCATCACCACCTTAGGATCCATTGCCAAGCCTCGTTATATGCATGTGCGAGAAATCCAGAAAGCCTTTGACAAGGAGATCCCTGTCATTACCAATGAACACTTGAAACTACTCCCTGAAGACATTGGGTTAAAAGGCTCCCCCACGAAAGTGAAAAGAACCTTCACCAAAGAAGTGCACAAAAATTCCGATGTCTTAACCCTAGACCCAAGAGCTGCTGCAAAGAAGATTCTTGATGTACTCCTCGACAATCAGTACATCGGCAAGTAGGAGGAAACCTTATGAATATACATGACTACAAAGACCTCTATGTCCTCATCGAACATGAACAAGGCATCCTCCATGATGCCAGTATAGAACTTTTAGGAGAAGCCAAAAGGCTCAAGGAAGACCGCCCCGGACTTCAATACCAAGTGGTGGCAGTGATTCTTGGCACAGCCAGCCAGGCCATGCTCCATGAGCTGGGTCAAAGAGGAGCGGATGAAATCCTTTATCTGAAAAATGAAGCCCTCAACACCTTCAGCACCGAAAGACACACCCAAGTACTCTATGAAGCCATTGTGGAAAGAAAACCAGACATCTTCTTGATCCCAGCCACTGTCCTTGGACGAGACCTGGCACCAAGACTAGCCGCTCGATGTGATACAGGCCTCACCGCCGATGCCACAAAGCTTGCCTTTGACCCAGATCATGAAGACAGTTCTCTTCTACTGGTCACAAGACCTGCCTTTGGGGGAAACCTTTTTGGGACCATCATCAATGAAGACAAACGTCCTCAGATGACCACCATCCGACCAGGGGTCATGGATAAATGGCCAAAGCAAGAAGAGCATCGCTGCACCATCACGGAAAAAGCCGTCTCCTTGGACCATATCCCCCATGAGGTACACATCCTAGAAGTGCTTGAGAAAGATCATATGGCTGTGGACATCGCCAAAGCTGAGATCATCATTTCTGGTGGACGAGGCGTAGGCAATGGCTTTCATGTCTTAAGAACCTGCGCGGAAATGCTTGGGGCAGAAGTGGCAGGCTCAAGAGCTGCCGTGGATGAAGGCCGCATCGATAAAGCCTATCAAGTGGGACAAACGGGAAAAACCGTAAAACCCAAAGTCTACATCGCCTGTGGCATCTCTGGTGCTGTGCAGCATTTGGCCGGCATGGAAAAATCGGACTACATCATCGCCATCAACAAAGACCCCAACGCACCCATTTTCCAAAGTGCCAACATCGGTCTTGTGGGCGATGCCTTGGAAATCCTTCCACTACTCACGGAAGAAATTAGAAACTACAGAGAAAGGCCTTCTTAGGCTTTTCTCTTTTCTTATCAGGGCCTCTAATGGTAAAGCTTCCGTAAACTCTTCTCCAACACGCCGGGAAATGGTTTACAACCCTAAGCTCCATGACGTACAATAACCCATAACAATGCAGAAGAAAGGATGAACCATTATGTTTACAGATTTTGAGAAAAAAACCATTGAAACATCCAGGCTGAACATAGCCTATCTAGAGGCCGGGCGTAAGGAAAAACCCGTGCTGATATTGATCCATGGCAACACCTCTTCTAGTCTCTTTTATCTCCCCACCATGGAAAAGCTTCAAGAGCATTTCCACATCTATGCACCGGATCTACGTGGCTATGGCCTCACAGAGAAAAAACCCATCGATGCCACAAAGGGCATGAAGGAGTGGTCCGAGGATCTTCGAAGCTTTGTAGAGGCACTCTCTATAGAGAAGCCCCACCTCATGGGTTGGTCCATGGGGGGTGGTGTAGCCATGCAGTACACCCTAGATTACAAAGAAGAGGTGGCTTCCCTAGGACTCATCAATCCCCTCTCCCCCTACGGCTTCTCTGGCACCAAGGATGTCCAAGGGACCTTGTCCAGCAGTATTTATGCAGGCACTGGCGGTGGCCTTGTGAATCGAAGCTTTGTGGAAAATCTTCGCACGAAAAACACAGACCTTAGCGATGCAGCCTCTGCGCCCAACGTCTTGAAAGGTCTTTTTGCTCCAGACTTCACCTTAGAGGACTCCTACAAAGACCTCTTTGTGGAGGCCATGTTCCAAATGAGTCTTGGTGATGACTTCTATCCAGGGGCATCAGAGCCCGTCACAGAGTGGCCCTTCTTAGGACCTGGAAAAACGGGTATTGTCAATACCATGAGCCCAAAATACGTGAACTTAACAAAGATCAAAGATCTTTCTGTGAAGCCTCCCATCATTTGGTTTAGGGGGGCGAAAGACCAAATCGTCTCCGATCAGTCCTTTGCTGACGTAGGGTACTTAGGACAGCTAGGGATCCTTCCAGGTTGGCCAGGCCTTGAGGTTTATCCCCCACAACCCATGGTTGCTCAAACAAGAGACATCTTAAGCACCTATGAAGCACAGGGAGGGCGCTTTGAAGAGGTGGTCTTTGAGCACTCTGGTCATAGCCCTCAAATTGAAGAACCTGAAAAGTTTCTTGCCAGCTATTTGGCTTTTCTTTCCTAATGCGAAAACCTTAAAGTCTTCTTAAGGGTTCTTATGGTATACTAACTACTGTAAAATAATTTGTGGACAAAAGATTTCTCATCCTTTGTGCCATAGAAAAAGAGGTATTTCATGGAACTTATAGAAATTATACGGGCTATCCTATTTGTCACCGCTGCCGTCTCCATTGGAATCTGTGTCCTGAGCTTTTATACCTACTTCACTATGAAGCGGGTCCCTAAAAAAGAGCGCAACCTCATGGAATTTCAAAAAATCCATCAGTATGTAACCCTTGGCAAAGGAACCTTAGTGATTTCCACCATCACTCTTCTTTTAGCTCTGTGGATCTAGCCTTTCTTTAAGGACTTCATAAGAGCCCATCCTTTGTTGATCAAAGGATGGGCTCTTTCTTTTTTGCCTTTGCTTTTTCACAGGCTTTTGATTTCTTTCCACAGGTACCCCCTCAATAGGACTCCTCCTTGGGGATATTTTTTCCCATGGGGACAAAGGGAATCCCGAAAATCATCCTTTGGGGCCCTTCTATTACAAACCCCATGCGTTGATAAAAGGTCACAGAAGAAGGTGCTGCGTTAACTTTCATGCGCTCGTCATGAGGCCGTATCATTCGTAGCTTGCTTTCGTAAAAAGAAAGGAGCCTTCCCCCAATGCCTTGTCCAAACCAGCCCACCCGGACAAATAAGAGCGCAATGTACTCTTCTCTCGCCCCTAAGACCCCCACCAAAGTGTGATCTTCTTGAAAAGCGCCATGGAAAGTAAACCCTTCTTCTTGAACCATCACCACAGAGTTTTGAAGGCTTAAGGTACCTAAGAAAGAACCGATGCCACGAGGATCACAGTCCTTGGCTTCCGTGGCCAAAAAGGTCTCTTGGATGAACAGTAGTGCTTCTTCAAGTTCTTTTAAAGATAATTCTCGAACAATCATAAGGCCTCCTATAGAAACCAAAAGGAAGACGCATGATTCCGTCTTCCTTCTCAGTCCATGGTATTTAACTCTCTTTGGTCCAAGCTTTGGGCACCAACAATGCAATGATGGTGAAATGCTCTAACCTACCAAGCAGCATAATGAGGGATAAAAACATCTTGGTAAAATTGGAGTAATGGGCATAGGTCATGGAAGGTCCCACATCCCCGAACCCAGGACCAATATTGTTGATGGTGGCTGCCACAGAAGAGATGCTACTGATCATATCTCCACCCTCTAAAGACACCACCAAGACCCCAAAGATAAAGATCACCAGATGCACTGCGGTAAAACTGTTGACCCTAGCGATGACTTCATTGGGCACGATTTTTTTCCCCACCTTGATGGGAATCATGGCCCGTGGATGGAAAATCTTAGAAACTTCACGCCTGATGAGCTTCAGCACAATGAGAATACGAATGACTTTCATCCCTCCGGCGGTGGACCCCGCAGAGCCTCCCACAAACATGAGGAAAAAAAGCAGCAGCTTACTAAAGCTAGGCCACACTTCATAATTCACTGTGCTAAATCCCGTGGTGGTGATAATGGACGCCACTTGGAAAAAAGATTCTCTAAAGGCTACAAAAATAGCCACATCCGATGTCCACAAAAGATTCCCCAAGATGAGCACAATGGAAGCACCCACAAAGAAGAGATATAGTCTTAGCTCACGGTCTTCCAAAAACTCCTTGTACTTCTTTCGAAAGAACAGGAAGTAGAGAGAAAAGTTGATCCCAGCTAAGACCATGAACACACTGGTGACAATTTGCACATAGGCACTATAACTGGCTAAACTGTCATTTTTCGGACCAAAGCCTCCGGTGCCCATGGTCCCAAAGGTAATGACAAAGGACTCCAAAAGACTCACGCCCCCCAAAGTCAAAAAGAATACTTGAAGGAGGGTCATGGTAATGTAGGTTGTATAAAGAACTCTAGCGGTGTCTTTCATTCGTGGAACCATTTTCCCCGCCACAGGCCCAGGAGATTCTGCTTTAAAAATCTGTAGACTCCCCACCCCTAAAGCCGGTAGAAGCGCCAGGGTGAAGACCAAGATTCCCATACCCCCAATCCAGTGGGTCATGGAGCGCCAAAATAGAATGCCCTTGTCTAAACTTTCCACATCTGCAATCACCGAAGCCCCTGTGGTGGTGAACCCTGAGACGATTTCAAAAAAGGCATCCACATAGTGTGTCACACTGCCTGCTAAATAGAGGGGCAAAGATCCAAAGATGGAAATCATCACCCAACCAAGGGCCACAATGACGATACCATCTCTGGCTCGAATATGATCATTGGTCTTCTTCACAGAAATCATGGCCAGACCAAGAATCACCATCACCCCTAAGGTACTCATAAAAGGGAGCACTGCTTCCCCACCATGAGCCTGTGAAATAAATAATGCTGGAGACATCAAGAGGGCTTCAATAAGAAGAATCATCCCCAAGACTTTTACCACGATTCCATAGTTCACTTAAACGTCCTCTCTTTCCTGGTGTAAATAATTTTTTTAGACTCTCTGTATCTGCCGCTAGGGAAAAGACCACGATACGGTCATTGGCACGAATCACAGAAGTTCCCTTGGGTATGATGACTTCTCCTTGATGCACGATGGCCCCAATGATGATCCCTTTGGGTAGATTCAGCTCCATGAGGGGCTTATCCAAATAGGGCATATCTGGTGTGGCCACAATTTCTGTGACTTCTCCATCGCCGCCTAAGAGTAGCGATACAGAAAGCACCTTTCCGCCACGTACATACTTCAAAATATTGGATGCTGTAATGTTCACAGGATTTAACGCTGCATCAATATCTAACTTATCAATGATTTTTGTGTAATTTTTTCGACTGACCTTGGCAATACACTTTTTTACTCCGTACTGCTTGGCCATGAGGGCCATGAGTAGATTTTGCTCATCAAACCCTGTGGAGCCAATGAAGGCATCCATCTGATCAATATTCTCTTCTTCTAAGATGTTCACATCTGTACCATCCCCATGGATGATTAGCACATGCTCCAAGAGTTCTGTGAGCTTGATGGCCCTGGTGCGGTCTTGCTCGATGAGGGTGGTGGACACCTTGGATGCTGATAACTCCTTGGCTAAGTAATAGCCTACATTACCTCCACCTAAAATCATGACATTTTCCACTTGGGTATGCCTGCCGATGAGTTTATGCTTTTTACTGAGCTTTAGGAGTTCTTCTTCCTTCCCGATGATGTGTACCACATCTTCCGCCTGGATCTCTGTGCTCCCATTGGGGATGATCAGCTCTCCTTGTCTGGAGATGGCCGTGATGATGAGCTTTTGGAAATCTTCCAACTGAAAAAGTTTCTTCCCCACCAAAGAGCTCTTATAACTACATTTAAAGTCGATCATTTTTACGCGACCATCCACAAAATCTCCCGAGTAGAACATGACGTTCTTTAAGAGATATTTGGCAATGGAATTGGCTGTGGCAAGATCTGGATTGATGATGAGATCGATGCCCAGCTCATGGCGCACAAATTGAAGCTGCTCTGTATACTCAGGATTACGAATTCTCGCAATGGTACGGTCGCAGCCCAGTTTCTTGGCAAAGGTACAAATCACCGCATTGGTTTCATCATTTTCAGTGCACGCCACGATGATCTCATACTCTTCAATGTTCATTTCTTTGAGCATGGTGATGCTGATACCACTGGCCACCACCGTCAGCACATCCAAATGCTCATTGATATGTTCGATGACCTTAGCATCACTATCAACCAAAGTTACGTCCAAATTTTCTATCGTCATGGCTTCAGCAAGCTTGACCCCAAGCTTCCCTGCACCCACAATCATTACTTTCATAACGCCTCCATGTACTTGAATTAATAGAGTTATTGTACCATATTTTAAGAGAAAATTCTTCTTCTAGCCGAAAAAGCCATAGGCTTTCCTACGGCTTTCACACTTTGCTATTTTGAACTCTTATTCAAGGGTTTTATCGTACACTGGGAGCAGTATTTTTGTCAACAGTTCCTCACTACTTTGCACATCATTTGGACCATTGTAATACACTTCATAGCTGACTCCTTTGGCTTGTAAGCCCTTTTCTTCCAGGAAGGTGGCCATGGCACTATACACCTCATGGAGACCTTCATAGGGCCCTTTATGCATGAAACTAACGACAGTACTTTTCTCGATCTCTCCAGGACAAAGGTCCCCTTCCCCTGGCAATAGGTCCTCCACAGGAAACCCCATCTCCACATCCAAATCTTGTAGATCCATGCCATAGTACGCCACAAAAGGCGGCCCTGTGGGGGTGATATCCATTTCTGCTAAATAAGACAAAATACGTTCATAAGCAGGGCCAATGACCTCAGGGAGTTTTTCCACAGAACTACGCGTGCGAATGGACATGGTAGGCTGATAGTCTTGCACAGTGACTTCAATGGGCAATACTTGTTGTGTCATCAAAGTCATCTCCTTTCATTTCTTGGTTAAAATACTAACAAAAAAAGATGGTCCCCCTATGAATAAAGGCTAAATTTCACTTCACAACTTTTTAACCAAGCATAAAAAAACAGTCCAACAAATTTTGTTAGACTGCATCCTCAATGGTAGCGGGGGTAGGACTTGAACCTACGACCTTCGGGTTATGAGCCCGACGAGCTGCCAACTGCTCCACCCCGCGATATTAAGTTGGTGCTGAAGACCGGAATCGAACCGGTACGGTGTCGCCACCGCAGGATTTTAAGTCCTGTGCGTCTGCCAGTTTCGCCACTCCAGCTTAATATAAAAGAATATGGTAGCGGAAACAGGACTTGAACCTGCGACCCTTCGGGTATGAACCGAATGCTCTAGCCAGCTGAGCTATTCCGCCACGCTTACTGCCGCCTCATCTCAGCGACAAAATTAATTATATAGCATGCCCACAGCCTTGTCAACAACATTCATGAAAATAATACCTGGGTCTCCAGGTATTATTTTGCACATGTTCATTTCCTATAGAACCTCTAGGGTTATCCTCTTCGGCTCTTGGTTCTAACTTCCTGCTTCTTTTTGTAATCAGACATGACTTCTTCACTTTCTTTCATGAATTTAGACATGATATCCTCAAAATTATTGGATGCAGGTTTCTTCTTCTCCGGAGTACTCCACTCAACCTCTGCGGGTCTTGTAGTTTTCTTGGGGACGATTTGCACCCCTTGCTTGATGGATAAGCTGATCTTGCCGTTATCATCAATTCCTAATACTTTGACCTGTACCTTGTCGCCCTCTTTGATGAATTCTTTGATGTCTTTCACGTATGTGTCTGCCACCTCAGATATGTGTACCAAGCCTGTCTTCCCACTGAGATCAATGAAAGCTCCAAAGTTAGTGATATTTACTACAGTTCCTTCTACAATGTTTCCTACCTCTAAGGTCATGTTAATAAGAATCCTCCTTAAGAATAAAAATATATAAATGAAGCCCAATCAGTTTCCTGATGAGTCAATTACCGACCGTTCTCCGGGCCGGACTAATCCGAGCCGCGTTCTGGCACTCCTTATAGTATAGTCTTCTGTGCCTATGCTGTCCACTAAATTCGAGAGTTTTTCATTCTCTTCCATGACTTTTTCCAGTTCTAGCTCTTGTCTTTGGATGTTTTCCGTTATATGAGCCATCATCACTTGCTGTTTCTGCATGGTGATGAATATACCGCCAACAAAGACAATCAAAAGACCTCTCATGATCCATTTCCAAAGCTTCATGGCCAATCCCCCTGATTCTTTCAGCGTGTTTATTCTTCCTCGTCTGTATCTTCTTCCCCTTCAAGAATTTCATACATCTTTGCCGCTTCTTCCTTCTTCACATGTTCAGAAATTCTGAGCACTTTGGCTTTGATGCTTCGTTCTTTGAAGGTAATCTCGATGAGATCCCCCTCATTGATTTCTGATCCTGCCTTGGCAATCTTCCCATTGATGGACACGCGCTTGCCATCACAGGCTTCCTTTGCCACGGTTCTTCGTTTGATGATTCTTGATACCTTCAGATATTTATCTAATCTCATTTATTTCACCTCAAAATCTGTCTTGCTTGAAAATGTCCATGCAAACTATTTCACTCATTGTGTATATTATATATTTTGTTGGTCCCAAAGTGAAGCAAAACTTTGATATTTCAGTAACTTAGACCACCAACCATTTATAAATTCACAAGTTTTCTCCAAAGCTTTGCATAATCCTCCGAAAAACGCCACCCCCTGGATCATTTCCCGCTACTCATGTTTATAGAACTTACCTCTGGACCACAAGTCCAGCCTGAAAGCCATAAAGAGGGTGGAAGTTTCCTTCCACCCTCTTTATCAGGTTATTCTACTATTTCTTTTTCTTAGGTGCTGCTTTCTTTTTCTTAGGAACAACATTCACCTTTTCTTTGAAGTCTTTGCCAGGCTTGAATACAGGAACCTTTGAAGCTGGAATCTTGATCTCTTCCTTAGTTCTTGGATTTCTTCCTACTCTTTCTTTTCTTTCTCTTACTTCGAAGGTACCAAATCCAACGAGTTGAACTTTTTCACCCTTCTCAAGAGTGCCTACGACGGTGTCCAGGAAAGACTTTAGGAATACCTCAGAATCTTTCTTGGTCATGTTGGTAGATTCGGCCAGTGCAGCGATTAATTCAGCTTTGTTCACAATAAATTCCTCCTTGTTGTTGTTTAATAATGGAATCTACTGTTATTATTCCACAAAAAACTCTCAAACCCTTTATTTTCAGGGGTTTTTTTTAGTTTTTTTCTTCTTTTTTTGCCATTTCCCAGTATTCATCCAGTTTTGACAAGGAAAGGGCCTGAAAAGTCTCTTCTTGAGCCTCTATAAGGGCTTCCATTTTAGTAATTCTAGCGATGAATTTATCCGAGGTTTGATTTAAAGAAAGCTCTGGGTCCGCCCCAAGAAATCTGGCCAAGTTCACCACGGCAAAGAGCAAGTCACCCAGCTCCTTTTTGGCTTTGTCTTCTTTTTGTTCTGACAAGGCTTCCTTTATTTCAAGGATTTCTTCTTGCACCTTGTCAAACACATAGGAGATGTGGTCCCAATCAAAGCCATATTTCCTGGCTTTCTTTTGAATCTTCTCCGCTCGAGAAAGGCTAGGATAATACTTAGATACAGCCTGTAAGGAGTCACTTAACCGCGCCTCCCCTTTCTCCTTCTTCTTCAAATCTTCCCATTGAGTCAGCACTTCCTCCGCGGTCAAGTCCCTACTCTTGGCAAAGACATGGGGATGGCGGTATACCATCTTTTCGGATACTTTTTTGATGACTTCATGAATGGTGAACATCCCCTCTTCCTTAGAAATGGTGCTGTGTAGAAGGATTTGTAGTAACACATCTCCCAGCTCTTCTGATAAGGCCTCTTCATCTTGTAGATCGATGGCTTCTAGGGCTTCGTAGCTTTCTTCTATGAGATAAGGCTTTAAAGATTCATGGGTTTGCTCCATATCCCAGGGACATCCGTCTTCTTTGTCTCTTAAGCGCTCCACAATCTCCATGAACTCGTAGAATCCATATCGCCCCTCCATGGGTGGTATGTAGATACTGGTGAGATCATCAATGTCTTTTTGGCGATCCAGTTCATATAGTGGCATAGCACGTATGGAGGCTTCCTTGGTGCCTGCCCCGCGCACAAAGACAATCTCATCCTCATCTGCCATATACAGTGATAGGGCAATCTTCACTTCACTGGCCACATAGGCAGAAAACACTTGCGTAATGATGGTACCTTTTTTAAAATCTGGCACTTCCTTCTTGATGTCTAAGGCATCCACAATACGTAGCCCTTGGATGGGGTCTATCTCCAGCGCTTCCAGCATGGTATCCACAAAGCTCACCGCAGGGTACAGAGTATAAGCCACTCCTTCTTCCTTGCAAGCGGCCAATAGAAGCATCACAGACTTCTCTGCCACCAAAGGATGCCCTGGCACCGCATAAACCAGGTCTTCTTCCTTGGCCTTTTTTAACACTTCCTCTTTGATGGTCTCATAAACCTCCTCAAAGGTTTTTGCTCCCTCATAGATATGGTCGAAGGAAACATACCGCATGCCTTCTTCTTCTAAGTAGGCCACCGTGGGATGTTTTTTCGTTCTTAAATAAATGGGATACTTCTTCAGCGCATCCACTGCACCAAAGGTCAACGCTTCCACCGCACCTGGGCCAAGACCCACTATATGAATCATCTATTCCACCTCTTCTTTACTAGTCTTCCACATATTATAGCACATTCCCACACAAAAAAAGGATGCCAAGAAGGGCTTCCTTCTTGGCATCTATTCATGACTCTTCTTTTCTTTTTATCTTAAGAGGATTACTGAATTTTGTCTTCGAACACCTTCACCTGAAGCTCTTCTCTCCACGCTTCCATGGTTTCAGTATACTTCTCACTCTTCTTCTTAGATTGAAGATTGGTGTTGATATTGGGCTTCACTTCTTCCAAAGGCTTTTGCACATCTTCTGGCTGTATTTCTTTCACCATGATGATGTGATATCCTGCTGTGGACTTCACCACATCAGAGATTTCTCCTTCTTCAAGTTCCTTCACGTGATCCATGAAGTCTGGATAAAGATCTGTATTTTCATACCCGTAATATCCTAGAAGACCACCTGCTTCAGCAGACATATCTTTCCCATGTTCCTTGGCCATTTCTGAGAAGTCTTTGCCATCTTCCTTGATGAACTTCAATACTTCTTCGCCCTTCTCTTTGGCTTCATCATCATTACCGAAATAGATGTGATAAATCTTTGCGCCCGCTGGGGTGACGTAGTTTGCTTTGTTTTCTTCGTAGAAGGCAAGGATTTCTTCTTCTGAAACCGTAACATCTGCCATGATGGACTCATAGAATCTATTTCTCACGATGTCTTCCTTCACAAAGGCATGGTAGCTTTCTTCTGTAAATCCAGCTTCAGCCAAAGCTTCTTCATAAGCGCCTTCTTCTGTGTAGGCCGCCTTCACTTGGGCAATTCTTTCTTCCACGGCCTCAAGAATTTCTTCTGTGTCCGTATCCATGCCAGATTCTGCAATTTTCTTGTCCAGGATTCTCATTTCCACAAGACCATTGAGGATATCTACCTTCAGGTTCTTAATAACTTCTTTGCCTTCTTCTTGTTCTAGAATCTCTTCCCCATATTGCACCTTTAAGCTGTCAATGTAGGATTTGGCTTCTGTATCCACATCTTTTTGGGTGATTTCCACATCGCCCACCTTGGCAAGCACTGTGGCATCAATGGATTCTTGGGTCTGCTCCACAAGTCCGCATCCTGCTAACACTGCTGTGAGCACTGTGGCAGACACGATGGTAAGCACTCTTTTCTTTAAACTAATCAAGTTGTTTCCCTCTCTTTTATCTCAAATTTAGTATTGGGTTTCATCATACCTTTCCATTGTTACAAAGGTGTGACACATTTTTTAATTATATAGCCTTTAAGCCTCTTTTGCAACTCTCTCTAAGGCCGCCAAAGCTTTCATGACTCTGGTTAAATAGTCGATGGTGACATCCCGTTCTTTTTCTAGGATTTTCACCACAAATCCTGGGGTATCTTTGATAAAAGCCACCCTTTTTGCTTCATGGGTCACAAGATGCGCTACTTTTTCTGAAGACATCTTTTCTGAGTCTTGGAAGGTGACCAGAATATCCTTGCCCCGGTCTTTGATCTCTAGCACCCCTGCTGCATTGGCGTAGAACTTCAGCCTGGCAATGTCCATAAGGTTATACAAGGCATCGGGTAGATCGCTGTAACGGTCTAGAAGCTCCTCTTTGATGTCCTCATAATCTGCTTCACTTTCCATGGCTGCAATCTTTTTGTAGACCTCAATTTTTCGCATCTCCTCCCCAATATAGGTGTTGGGAATGTACGCATCAGTACGAATGTCGATGGTGGTCTCTTTCTTCTCTTCAAGAAGTTCTCCCGTAAGCATCTTGATGGCTGTGTCCAGCATTTTTACATAGAGATCATACCCCACCACAGACATTTGTCCATGTTGGGCTTTCCCCATGAGATTTCCTGCCCCTCGAATTTCTAAGTCCCTCATGGCGATCTTAAAGCCAGAGCCTAGCTCCGTGAAGTCCTTTAAGGCTCGAAGCCTTTTCTCTGCAATCTCCGTGAGTACTTTATCTTTCTTATAGGTTAAGTAGGCATAGGCAATACGATTGGTCCTTCCCACTCGCCCTCTCAACTGATAGAGCTGAGAGAGGCCAAGTTTATCGGCATGGTCTACGATGATGGTGTTGACGTTTTGGATGTCCATGCCCGTTTCAATGATGGTGGTACTGATGAGTACGTCCGTATGTCCGTCCATGAAGTTTTTCATGGCATTCTCCAGTTCCCTCTCGTTCATTTGGCCATGGGCCACATCAAAGACCACCTCTGGCACCAACTTTTGCAGATAGCTGTGGACCACATGGATATCTTCCACACGGTTGTGCACAAAGTACACTTGGCCTCTTCTGGCCTTCTCCCGTAAAATGGCATCTCGCACCAGCTGCTCGTTAAACTCCACCACGTAGGTCTGGATGGGATAACGCTCTTCTGGGGGCGTCTCAATGAGAGAGATGTCTCGAATCCCAGACAAGGACATATGAAGGGTTCGTGGAATGGGGGTGGCCGATAAGGTGAGTACATCCACATTTTTCTTGGCTTCCTTGAGCTTTTCTTTATGAGCCACGCCAAAACGCTGCTCCTCATCCACAATGACCAGACCCAGATCTTTAAAATGGACACTTTTGGATAGGATCTTATGGGTACCAATGAGAATGTCCACATTGCCTTCCTTAAGCCGTTTCAGGGTTTCCTTTTGGTCTTTGGGCCCTCGGAATCTAGAGATCATCCCCACGGTGATGGGAAAGCCTTTGAAGCGATTTCTAAAGGAATGGTAGTGCTGCTCTGCCAAAATGGTGGTGGGCACCAATACCGCCACCTGCTTGGAATCCATCACTGCCTTGAAGGCTGCACGCATGGCCACTTCTGTCTTGCCATAGCCCACATCTCCACAGAGGAGACGATCCATGACCCCTTCCTTTTCCATATCTTTCTTGATCTCTTCCACGGATTTTAACTGATCTTCCGTCTCATCATAGGCAAATTCTTCTTCAAACTGTCTTTGCCAAGGGGTATCCTCCGAATAGGCATAGCCTTTGACTTTCTCCCTTTCTGCATAGAGCTTCACCAGTTCTTCGGCTATCTCATCCACAGAACGCTTCACCTTGGCCTTGGCTTTATGCCACTCCTGGCCACCCAGTTTGTTCACCTTGGGCGCTTTACCTTCTGTACCAATATAGCGCTGAATCATATCCAACTGGTCCACAGGGATAAAGAGCTTGTCATTTTTGTCGTACTGGATTTCAATGTAATCCCGCACAAGCCCCAGGGATTCCATTTGCTTGATGCCTAAGAAGACCCCAATCCCATGGTTTGCATGAACCACATAATCCCCTTTGCGAAGCTCTGTGAAGCTTTCAATTTTCGTTAAACCCTGGGCTTTTTTGTGGGCTTTCTTCTTCTTTCTTTTGGCCTCGCCAAAGACTTCTTTATCAGAAATCAGCGCCAGCTTGAGTTCTGGAAACTCAAAGCCCCGAAGCTGATTCCCAAAGGTGATGGTAACATGAGCATACAAAAGCTCGCTTAAAGTATCCTTATAGACAGACTCAATCCCCTTGTCTCTCAAGATATCCACCAGTCGTTCTCCTCGGGAGCGCGTGCCCGCAAGAATCACTACTTTGTAGCCTCTCCTCTTGCGGTCTTGGATGTCCTCTATGAGCATGTCCAGTTGTCCTTGATAATTGTAGATGGTCATTTGATTGAAGGATATGATACTTCTTGGGGACAAAAACCGCTCTGTCTTTTGGAACTGATTCAAGGTGAGGACTTCTTTCTCCTTGAGGGTTTCCAGCAGAAGCGCTTTGTCCATCATCAAAGCTCCTTGACTGGGCAAGATCTCTCCACGCCTTAAGAAGGCCTCATAATCCTCTTGAAACTCTGTATACACCGAGTCTAGTTTCCCCAAGCTGTGGGCCGTATCATCGATGAGGATCTTTCCTTTTCCCATGAACTCAAAGAAGGTAGAGGGGGCCTCAAAAAAGAAGGGCAAATAGGCGTCAATGTTCTCAAAGAACATCCCTTGTCTTAGATGCTCCACATTGGACGCCACATGCTTCTTCAATTTCTCCAAAGCTTCTTTTTCATAGCCCTTTCTTTTGGTTTTGTCCTTGAGAATGCTCTCCATTTCTTCTTCAATGGCTTTAGCACCCTTCTCCATGATCTCTTCCCGTAAAATCAGTTCTTTGGCTGGGAAGATTTCAAAGGATTCCACCTGTTCAATGCTTCGCTGATTCTCTGGATGGAAGCTTCTAATGGAGTCTATCTCGTCCCCAAAGAGCTCCACCCGATAGGGTAGGACGCCATCAGGTGGGAACACATCTAAAATGCCTCCCCTAAGTGCATATTCTCCTTTCCCTTCCACCAGCTCCACCCGTACATATCCTGCACTGGTGAGCTTCTTGCCCATGTCTTTCAAAGAGATCTCCATGCCCTTTGTCAAAGTCATGTGATAGTCTGTAAAAAAGTCATAGGGTGCGTATAACGACGCCAAGGCTTCTATGGTGGTGACAACGATTTTTTTCTTGTTATTTTGTAAGGCTTTCATCACCTTGAGTCTTTCCCACCGAAGATCTCCAGAAACGGCATCGATGTTATAAAACACCACATCCTTGGCTGGGAAGTAGTACACTTCACTCTCATAGAGTAGTAAATCCTCATAGAGATTTTTCGCATCCATATCCTTGGACGCAAAGATGAAGAGACTGTCCTTTTCTTTGCCAAAGAGTGCCGAAATCAAGTAGGCTCTGGCCGACTCTGACACCCCATAAATGCCCACGGGGAATTTTTTCTCTTTGATGCTTTGACGAAGACTTTGAAAGGTCTCATCCTCATAAATGGCTTGCCGAAATCCTTCTAATCTCACGCTTCATCACCTGCTTTAAACCCATTCCATTCACTGATGGCTGAATCCACACCATGAAGGAGCACCGACTTCACAGCCTCTACCCCCGCCTTAATGGTTTTCTCCATGACCAGCTGCTCCTCTTTGGTGAATTTTCCCAGCACATGGTTCACCATATCGTGCTTGGGTGCCCCCACCCCAATTTTCACCCGAGGAAAGTTTTCTGAGGCCAGGTGTAAAATGGTGGATTTGATACCATTATGGCCGCCAGCACTGCCTTTTTTACGAATTCTCAATTTCCCCAGTTCCAGGCTCACATCATCAAAGACCACCAAAATATCTTCATTGGGGATTTTATAAAAATCTGCTGCCGCCACAATACTTTCCCCACTTAAATTCATATAGGTTTCCGGTTTTAATAGGAGCACTTTTTCAAGGCCAATGCGTCCTTCTGCCACCTTTCCCCGAAATTTTTGTTTATCAAAAGAAACATTCATGGTCTTGGCCAAGTGGTCTAATACCATGAAGCCTGCGTTATGTCTTGTGTCCATATAGTCTTTTCCAGGATTGCCCAGTCCAACAATAAGATGCATAGACTCATCCCTCCTTCAGTTTTTCACGACTCAAAGAAGGGGATTCCCCCCTCCTCTTTTGCTTATTATACTATGATATTCTTGGTTTGTTTAGACAAAGTCTCTCCCCTAGGCTTTTCTTCCAAGAGAAGAAAAGAAGAGTACCTCTATAAAGAGACTCTTCTTCTTAAAAACTATGCTTCTCAATCCACTGTGGTACCATACAAGGTGGCTTCCACCTCTAAGACCTCATTCATCCTTTGGAACCTGAGGACCACCACATCTCCCACTCGTTTGGTTTTGATGTACTCGTCAATGGTGAGTCGATCCTCTATGAGCTCTTCATCAATGGACAAAATGATGTCCGTAGGCCTTAGACCTGCCCGGTCTGCCGTGCCTTCTGGGGCTATTCTTTGCACATAGAATCCTGTCCCCACCTCTTCAAGATCTGTAACAATATCTCCAAAAATGCCTATGAAGGGCACCAAATCTTCTCCGGTATTGATCATGGACCTGGTGATGCTTCTGGCTTCATTAGACGTGATGGCTGCCCCTAGCCCGAGACCCATGGTTTCTGAAAGTCGGAGGCTGTTGATGCCCACCACTTCGCCATTCATGTTCACCAGCACCCCTCCATGATTCCCAGGATTTAGGGTGGCGTCGGTCTCAATGGCATAAATACGCACTTCACGATTGTCATAGGCCAAAGTGGGAAAAGCTTTGTTCACCGTGGACACTACCCCAAAGGTCACGGTGCCCCGGTCTATATCCCCAAAGGGACTCCCCATGGCAATGACACTTTGCGCCACCTTCACCGTGCTCGAATCGGCAAATTTGGGTGGCCGAAGGTTGATGTTCTCTGCTCGAATCAGTGCCACTCCTAATGCTGCATCTTTTCCAATGAGCTCTCCTCGATAAATCCGATCATTGTCTCGACCGGAGCGCACAAAGATCTCCGTCTCGCTACGCTCCACAAGGCCGTAGGGCACGAGGATATAGCCTTCTGTATTCATGACCACACCCGTGTAGACCCCTTCATAGGCATCTTGGAAAAAACGATCTGGATCATTGGACACCCCCACCAAAGAAGGCGCGATGCTTTTATAGAGATCTCGAATCCGCACCCGGTCATAAAAAGTAGACTCAAAGCTTTCTAATGATTTTTTCAGCACCTCTGAAAAATCACTATTGCCATCAATGGTGATGGGCGTTTCTTGAATTCTTTGGGTCACATAGGTGGAGGTCACCAAGGACGTAAATACCACCACCATAAACAGCGTCACAAACTGAAAAAGACCCCCTTTGATCTTAGACTTTTGATCTAATCGATAGCGGATCTCTCCAGACTTTTGCTGTTCTTTTTGCGCCTCTTGTATGATCTTTTCCTCTGCTCTTTTCTTGTTCTCTTCCATATTTACACTCCTAAGTCATGCTTAGGGTAAAGGTAAAGATTACCCCTTGCCCCTTGTTCTCTACCCAAATATCTTCGCCAAATTGTGTGATGATATTGCGCACGATGGGGAGGCCAAGGCCTGTGGATACTTTATTGGTTCTGGACTTATCCCCTTTGTAAAACCGATCCCAAATATACTTTAAGTCATGGTCATCAATGGGGGTCCCATCATTATATACACTCACATGTACTTTCTTCCCTTTGGACCTGGTTTGTACCCGAATGTCTCCATTGTCAGGGCAATGCTTGATGGCATTGTCCACCAAGTTGGTGATGACTTGGATGAGTCGATCTCGATCCCCTGCTGCATACAGATGGTCTCCCTCTAGGGTGACGTTGACCTTTAGCCCCTTGTCTTCCACCTTGGTTTCAAACCGCGCAATACAAACCTTCACAATTTCATTGATATCCAGCTCTGTGAGTTTAAAGGAAAACTTGCCCGTCTCCATGGCGGAAAGATCCAGTAGATCGTTCACAAGCCTTGTGAGCCGCTGAATTTCATCATAAACAATCTTTAAATAATAGTTCTCCTTATCCATGGGAATGATCCCATCTAAAATCCCTGCAATGAATCCCCGAATGGACGTGATGGGAGAGCGCAGTTCATGAGAAATGTTCGACAAAAAGTCTCGACGATTTTTATCCGTCTGTTCTAAAGACTCTGCCATGGTATTAAAGGATTCCGACAGCTGACCGATCTCATCGGAGGAGGTGACCAAAACCCTTTGGGTCACTTCACCCTTGGAGATTTTCCGCGCGATGGTATTGAGTTCCACCAAAGGTTTAAAGAGCATTCTTTGAGCCACGTAGTAGATAAAAAGAGTGGAGAAAATCACAGCCATGGCGGTGATGGTCCAAATTCTTAAATAGATACTATACAGCGGTTCCCGGATGCTTCCCAAAGGCGTATACACCACCAAAGCTCCTTGGTATACCCCATTGTGTTCTATGGGCTGAATAAACAAGGACATTTCTTCCTTGGTGATGGGATTCACTTCTCCATTGATTTCAATGGAGTTGCCTTCCACCAACCGTTCTCGGTCAGGGAAGGTAAATCTTGTGAACACCAGAGAATTATAAGCCTCATTGGTCACAAAAAAAATGTAGCCAGAAGCATCCACCAAGAGGATATCCCCTCGATCTACGCCCTTCACCAGGGATAGATTTCGCATAAGCTCTGTATCGTCGATTTCCTTGTTGAGATATAAAGGGACACTGGAGGAGGCCAGCTTCGCCGTCTCCTCCAAATCCGTTCGATTTCTTTCTAGAAAATAGTTCTGGAACCATAGGGAAAGAACTACAGCTATCAGTATATACCCGATGGTTACCACCATGGCAAAGGTGGCCACCAGTTTCGTCACCAAAGAACTGTGTTTCATCTCCAATTCACCTTCTTACTTAACTTCAAACTTGTATCCTACACCCCAAACAGTTTCCAGCTGCCAATTAGGTCCCCCATGGAGTTTTTCACGCAATCTCTTGATGTGCACATCCACGGTTCTTGAATCTCCTGGGTAATCATAGCCCCAAACTTCACAAAGTAGCTGTTCTCTTGTGAAGACACGATTCTTGTTGGAGGCCAAATGATACAGCAGTTCAAATTCCTTGGGTGGCATTTTTACATCTTGTCCCTTATACACCACATTGTAAGAATTCACATCCACATTAAGCTCTGGGAAATTCAGTACTTCTTTGCCTCCACCATCGGTGTTGAAACGTCTCATCACTGCCTTGACTCTCGCTACCACTTCTTTAGGCTCAAAGGGCTTCACCATGTAGTCATCCGCCCCCAGCTCCAGTCCCAACACCTTATCAAAGGTGTCCCCTTTCGCTGTGAGCATGATCACTGGTGTATCATAATCTTTTCGGATCCATTTTAGGACGTCTACCCCATCAATATAGGGTAGCATAATGTCTAACAAGACCAAATCTGGTTTATAATCCACAAAAACTTCCTGGGCCATTTTCCCATCGGCAGCCACTCGGATATCATATCCAGAGCTTTGTAGATACATCTTCAGCACTTCGCTGATGTTTTCATCATCGTCTACTATGAGTATTTTACCAATTTTACCTTCCATGTATAGTACCCCTTTCACTTTAAATTCTATCTAGTAGAATCCATCTACCCCTATGATAGCGTACTTCCCATGGAAAATCATAGTCTTCACAATTATTTCACGTTCTCCCTGGAATTGTTAACAGATTATACTTACTCTAAAGTATTAATAATTGCTGCACGGATTTTCCTTCTCGAAGAAAGAACAGCCATCTCTGGATCGCCTTCTCCCATCATCTATCCATCCCAGCGCCATGATTTTGCAATGATTTCGATCATTATCCCTTGAAAAAGTATACATTTCTCAAAGGAATACGTTATAATTATATCAAATTTTTAAAATCTGGAGGATGGTCATGATTATTGAAGTCTCACACCTAAAAAAACGCTATGGCTCCCTTTTGGCTGTGGACGATTTGTCCTTTTCTGTGGAAAAAGGAGAAGTATTCGGTCTTTTAGGGCCCAATGGCTCTGGGAAAACCACAGCCATCAATTGCATGTTGTCCCTACTTAGCTACGAATCTGGAGACATCAAGATTTTTGGGAAAGAGATGCGCCCCGATGCCTACGACATCAAAAAAGACATCGGCGTCGTGATGCAAAATGTGGCCATCTTTCCTGAGCTCTCTGTATATGAGAACATCGATTATTTTTGTGGTCTCTATATCACCGATAAGAAGACACGTAAAACCTTGGTGGAAGAAGCCATTGCGTTCACAGGCCTTCATGACTTCCGTAAGTTTTTGCCAAGAAAACTCTCTGGCGGTCTACTTAGGCGGCTTAATATCGCCTGTGGCATTGCCCATAAACCCAAACTGATCTTTTTAGACGAACCCACGGTGGCTGTGGACCCCCAGAGTAGAAACAAGATCTTAGAAGGCATCTTGGCCTTACGAGATCGAGGCTCCACCATCGTTTATACCTCCCACTACATGGAAGAAGTGGAAACCATTTGCTCTAGAATCCTCATCCTAGATAAAGGAAAAGCCGTGGCCACGGGCACCAAAGAACAACTAAAAGCCATGATTTCTTTAGGCATGAAGATTACCTTTGATGCCCAAGACCTCACCAGAGAGCAGCTGCAAGGCCTTGAAGCACTCCCTGGCATCACAGAGGTTCAGCAAAAAGGCTCTGTGATATCACTAAAATCCAAGGAAGAGAATGGGTCCTTGGAACGCATCTTGGCTTACCTAAAAGACCAGAACATCGCCTATAACAATATCCATTCTGAGATGCCCACTTTAAACGACGTTTTCCTGGAAATCACAGGAAAAGAGCTCCGGGATTGAGGTGAAAAGGATGTTTAGACATATATTTTCTTATCGCTTTAAGAAACTTTTGCGCACCAAAGAAATGATTTTTTGGACCTTAGCCTTTCCTATACTCTTATCCATCTTTTTCCATATGGCCTTCCAAAACCTGGATGCAGCAGAGACCTTTCAAACCATTCCCACTGGGGTCCTTGCGGATGAAGCCTATGAAGACCACGCCTTTCTAAAAGAAGTCCTTCTAGAGGTGTCCAAAGGGTCTACCCCCTTGCTACAGGTATTTGAAGGGTCACAAGAAGAACTGGCCCGTCTTCTTGAAGAAGGGACCATCCGAGGCTACCTTACTGCTGGAGACCCCATCTCCTTGACCGTCCGGGGCACAGGCATGTCTGAGAATATACTTCGTTTATTTTTAGAAGAGCTCAATGAACAGGCCCATGTGATGAAGACGGTACAAGAAAAAGATCCCGCTTCTGTCCCAAGACTCCTTACGGCCATAGAGGAAAGTAGCGCTCTCTTGGTGGAAAAGGAAAAGGATACCGCCGCGCCCAGTCAGATTCTCAACTATTTTTACAGCCTCATCGCCATGGCTTGTATGTATGGAGCATTCTTTGGCAGCGATGAGATCACAGACATTGAAGCCCATATCTCCAGCCGCGCAGCAAGGATTCAAGTGGCGCCCCTTCATAAGCTCAAGGCCTTCCTATCCAGCTCCTTAGCTTCCTATGTGGTGCTCATGATAAACACCAGCTTACTCCTTCTCTTTTTGCGCTTTGTCCTTGGCATCGACTTTGGCCCTCGGGTGGGGTATCTGATTTTGACCACCTTCATGGGCACCTTCACAGGACTCACCTTCGGGGCGTTCATCAGCACCTTGGTGAAAAAGAATGAGAACATGAAATCTGCGGTGATTGTCGCCGTCACCATGGCAGGCTCCTTCCTCTCAGGCATGATGTATGCCCCCATGAAATATATTGTCTATGACAAAGCACCGGTGGTGTTCTACTTAAACCCTGTGAATCTCATCACCGACTCTTTCTTTTCTCTTTACTACTACAGTTCCTTCACCCGCTATGCCCAAAACATGGGGATGCTTCTTCTCTTATCCATCCTCTTTTCCTTGGGTAGCTATACCCAATTAAGGAGGCGACGTTATGCAAGTATTTAAAGTGAGCTTCAAAGTCCTCAAAAGAAATGCCGCATCCTTACTCATCTATGTGGGCATTTTCCTCGGTCTTTCCATTTTGTTTGCCTCCAACTCCTCGGAACAAGAACAAGGCTATACGTCCTTTGAACCCATAAAAGTGCCCATCACGGTATTCGTCGAAGAAGATACGCCTTTGGTGCAAGGACTACTGACCCACCTGAAAAAGAGTGCCGTGCTCTTGCCTCTGGAGGATACCACAAATCAAATCGGAGATGCCTTATATTTTCGTGTCACCACCTATGTCCTAAGGATTCCTGAAGGATTCACAGAAGCTTTCCTTCAAGGGGCAGCCCTTTCCTTAGAAAAAGAAACCCTCCCCGATGCCGTCACCTCCATCTATCAAGACCTGGCCATTGAGCGCTACTTTCACACAGCTAGGCTCTACCAGGAAGCTTTTGAAGATTTAGAAGAGGAAGAGCTTGTTCAGCTGACCTTAGAGACCTTAGGGCAAGAAACCCCCATCACCCTCACCAGAGAAGCTTCCCAAAGGCCTTCCAGCTACACCCGGTTTTATTTCAACTACATGTCCTACTCCTTGGTGTCCATCTTGGTCCTGGGTACCAGCATCGTGATGCTCCTATGGAAAGAAGAAGGCCTCTACCAGCGCACAGAGATTTCTCCCCTAAAGCGCTCCAGCATCCACCTGCAGAAGTTTTTAGCCCTTGGGGTGTTTGCCCTCCTGGCGTTCTTTCTCCTTAGTGGTGCTTACTTCTTCTTGCATCCTCAGGCCACTTGGGACCAACAAACAAAGCTCCATATCCTCAACGCCTTCTTTTTGACCGTCACTTCCTTGGGGATGAGCTTTTTCATCGGGACCCTCTTAAAGAGCAGAAACGCCATCACCGCTGTGAGTAATGTAGTAGCCTTAGGCCCTTCATTCATCAGTGGGGTATTCGTCCCTCAACAGTTTCTAGGGGAAGGGGTTTTGGCCATCGCCAAACTGACACCCACCTACTACTATGTCACCGCCAATGAACGCATTGCGGCCATGGGTGACACATTGGATGCTTCCATCTGGCCTCTCATGGGTATGCTCCTTCTATTTGGTCTTGTGTTCTATGTTCTTTCCTTCTATCTAGGACGTAAAGAAACCAAAACCATCTGGAAAGGTTAACCTTCGGTGCGTTAACTACTATAAAGAACACAGGAAGCATGTTACGAAAAAAAGAAAACACAATGGCCCCTGAATCATGGGAACTACCATGATCCAGGGGCCATTCCTATACTGTGTAAAAATGATTAATCAAAAAGCTTTGACAAAGGCACATCATCGGTGATGCGTTTGATGGCTTCTGCAAAGAGTGGTGCTACGGAAAGCTTCACAAACTTTTCCATGTCTTCTCTTGGCGGCTGCGCGATGGTATCGAGCATCACCAGTTCCTTAATGGCACTTAAGTTGATGCGGTCAATGGCTGGACCTGATAAAACGCCATGGGTACAAGCTGCATACACTTCAATGGCACCAAGTTCCACCAAGGCATTGGCTGCATTGGAAATGGTCCCCGCGGTGTCGATCATATCGTCCACCAAGATGCAGGTCTTCCCTTTGATGTCGCCGATGATGTTCATGATCTCAGATACATTGGCCTTGGGCCTTCTCTTATCGATGATGGCCATGGGTGCATGGAGTCTTTCTGCCAGTTTTCTGCTTCTTGTTACAGAACCAAGATCTGGAGAAACCACCACCACCTCTGGATTTTCCATGAAACCCTTCTTGATGAAGTAATCTGCAATGATGGGCATACCCAGCAGATGATCCAGTGGAATGTTGAAGTATCCTTGAATCTGAGAAGCATGGAGGTCCATGGTCAGTACCCGATCTGCCCCTGCCGTGGTCAATAGATCCGCCACCAGCTTCGCGGTGATGGGATCTCTAGATTTGGCCTTTCGGTCTTGTCTTGCATAGCCATAGTAAGGAACCACCGCATTGATTCTCCCTGCGGAAGCTCTCTTCATGGCATCGATCATAATCAATAGCTCCATGAGATTGTCGTTTACTGGGTTGTTGGTGGGCTGAACGATGAACACGTCGCATCCACGAACGGTTTCATTGGTCTCCACAAAAATTTCTCCATCGGAAAAAGTGCCGACTTTGTTGTCTCCAAGCTTGACGCCTAGAATATCTGCAATCTGCTGCGCCAGTTCCGGATGGGCACTGCCTGCAAATACCTTGAAGTTGCTGTATGACTTAATCATGATTTTATCCCCCTAATATTTACCGCTTTCTTTTCTCTTCTTGACCCATCCTTCTTTGTTGACTTGCTTTGCCCGTGCAATACCAAGACCTTCTGAAGGCACATCTTCTGTGATGGTGGAACCAGCCGCTGTGAAGGCACCTTCGTGCACCGTCACCGGAGAAACCAGGTTTGTGTTACAACCAATGAAGGCATGGTCTTTCACCACTGTCTTAAACTTGCTCTTGCCGTCATAGTTCACCACCACAGTACCACAGCCAAAGTTTACCCCTTCTCCCACTTCTGCATCCCCGATATAGGTCAGGTGGGAAATCTTTGTGCCATTGCCGATGGTGGACTTCTTAATTTCCACGAAATCTCCAACCTTCACCTTTTCACCGATGATGGAGTCTGGCCTGATGTAGGCAAAGGGACCCACGGTGGTTTTTCTGCCCACGGTGGAGGACAAGATTACCGAGGAAGCCACCGTAACCTCGTCGTGAAGGATCGCATCTTCGATGCGGTTATTGGGATGTAGCACCACATTCTTCCCAATGACCGTCTTTCCTTCTATGGTATTGTTTGGATAGATGATGGTGTCTTCGCCAATGAGCACATCTGCTCCGATGTAGGTACTCATGGGATCGATGAAGGTGACGCCATTGTCCATATGAAAGTGGTTGATGCGCTTTCTTAGGATGGCTTCTGCTTCTGCCAGCTGCGCCCGGGAATTCACCCCGCGGGTTTCATCAAATTCTGTGATGGTGGCCCCTACTTTGAGGTTTTCCATTTTCATGATCTCAATGACATCGGTTAAGTAGTACTCTCCTTGAGCGTTGTCGTTCTTGAGCTTGGCCAAGGCACTGAGCAGTGCTTGTACATCAAAGAGGTACATACCCGCATTGATTTCTTGAAGCTTTCGTTCTTCCTCTGTGCAGTCTTTGTGTTCAATGATGCGATGGACGTCATCCCCCACTCTTTGCACCCGTCCATATCCTGTGGGGTCTTCTATGACAGAGGTGAGTAGCGTAGCACTATAGCCGCCTCTCTCATGGCTGTCCATCATTTCTCTCACAGTTTCTTCTCGCACCAGGGGGGCATCTCCTGTGAAGATGGCCACGGTTCCTTCCTTCCCTGAAAGGAACTCTTTGGCACAAAGCACCGCGTGACCAGTCCCCAGCTGCTCCTCTTGTACAGAATAGGAGACCCCTCTTGAGGCGGTCTTATCCATGACCTGCTCCTTACTTCTTCCAACAATGACGTTCACCTCTTGAAATCCTGCTTTTCTCATGATGTCAATGACGTGATTGACCATTTCCTTCCCACAAACCTTATGAAGAACCTTCGAAGTCGCAGACTTCATTCTTTTACCTTCACCAGCAGCGAGAATCAATGCGTAATTACCCATACTTCACCTCTTATTATATTTGTCCACATGACAAGGAGCTTTTGACGAAGATCTTTGCCAAAAGCCGAATAATTTCTATTTAATTATAAGATAGGTTCACCTTTATTTCAACCGATGCTCCCCTCATATTAAGACCCGTACAAGAGAAATACACTATGTCCGCCAAAGGACTTCTTTTGGTACCAAAACCGTGGAAAAGCTTTTCTTTCCTTTGGAATCTGTCAATGGAAGAAGGCTTTTCTAGACTCTTTCTCATCATGCTTTATAAAAAAATCTTTACAAACATAGAGAAAGCGATTCTTTTCCATGGAAAAAAACCGCTGATTTCTAGCATCTTCATCACCCTAAAGGGGTTCTTTTTCAATTAATCGATGGCTATGGGCTCATCCACCAAGGCACTCTCTTCTTCTTGTCTGACCTTCTCATACTCAGAAAGAATAGAGTTTTGAAGTGTCTCTCTGGTTTGCGTATTGATGGGATGCGCAATATCCTTAAACTCTCCATCTGGTGTTTTGCGAGACGGCATGGCAATGAATAACCCATTCTGACCTTCAATGACTTTGATGTCATGGACCACAAACTCATTGTCAAAGGTCACGGACACAATGGCTTTCATTTTACCTTCTGCTGCAATTTTTCTGATTCGTACATCTGTAATGTTCATACTGAACCTCCTTTGTTTTGTCTTTGGCTTTACTGTCCTTGAAATCCGTTTTGAAAATTCAGAATTTAAGGATGATACCTAAATTATAAACTGTAATGGATTACATTATCAACAGGAAATTTAAAATTGTCAAAATATAAGAATCCTTCTACCTTTTGGGGTATCTCATTAAACAAGTGATTTTTTCACCCCCTATTTTTTGCTATTTTCTTATCAAACTCTGACAATTTAACGGAATGATTTTCAGAAGTTCTTTTAAGCGCTATAATGATAGAAAAACCTGAGGAGATTTTTGAAATGAATAACATCCAGTTGATTTGTATCGATGTAGACGGCACCCTGTACAATGGGCAAAAGAAAATCCCAGAAGAAAATATCACCGTGTTACAAGAAGCTCATAGAAGAGGCATCACCATCGCCATTGCCACGGGCAGGATGTATCACTACGGGAAACTCTATGGGGAAACCTTGGGTATTCCCACCAAAACCATCGCCTCTAATGGTGCGTTTGTGAAGGATGAAGAGGAGGTGCTTCTTCATGAAGCCATGGATGAAGAGGACGTAACATTTACTGTTCGGGCTATTCAGAGCAGTGGTCTTTATGCACATTTTAATGGCTGGAATACCCTTATTCAGCAAGGAGACCTGGGCGATGGTAACGGGTATGTCCCAGCCAATGCGCGCCTACCTGAAGGTGAAAAGGTGACGTTTCTTACCACGGATGATTTAGAAAAGTCCCTGCTAGCAGAAGGTGGTATTTTAAAAGCCATCGTGTTCTCCAACGGAGATCATGCTGCTTTAGCCAAGTTGAAGAGGGTCTTTCAAAACCATCCCAGGCTTCAAACCGCGTCTTCTTCCAAAGACAACTTGGAGATCTTTAGAAAAGACGTGAACAAAGCTTCTGGCATTGAGGCCCTGGCGAAAAAACTAGGGATAGATAAAGCACAGATCATGGCCATAGGAGATGAAGAAAATGATTTGCCCATGATTCGCTATGCAGGCCTTGGCATCGCCATGGGCAACGCCACAGATGCGGTGAAAAAAGCAGCCCACGCCATCACCTTGACCAATGATGAGGCAGGGGTTGCCTACGCTGTAAAAAAATATGTGTTCCAGGAGGCGTTCTAAATGGAACTTTTATGGGAAATCCTTTCTGAAGTGGTCTTAGAAGGCTTTGGCGCAGCCCTCACCAGCGAAAAGACCCCAAAGATTTTCAGGCGTTTTCTCCTCTTTATCCTCTTTTCCTTGACCATGTTCTTCTTTGTCCTGGCCTACCTGCTTCAAGACCACCTGGGGGCATCCCTGATGTTTCTTTTCTTAGCTCTTCTTCTCAGCGGCTATCTCATCTCTGTCCTTCGACTACTACAAAAACGAAAGGATCAACGAGAATCGCTTCCCCAGGAGCCCCTTTAGGCTTTCCATATATACTTTTCTTCTTTACATAGAATACTGAATCAGCTATTGTAGTAGTATCATAGTATGTATCAAAAGGACTACACCAATAGTATCTAAAAACATAGAAAAATATGTGTGGTAGTGGACAAGTATCTACTGCACACAGACTATAGGTGGGGTTTCAAGTCTAAGTGAGTGCCATTTAGCGAAAGCTAT
>Ga0194138_10000109_pt1 | contig 41080 bp, 48 predicted proteins | sample TARM_MetaG_T2_14_FD_134022 | JGI IMG/M metagenome (GOLD analysis project Ga0194138, IMG submission 134022) | Freshwater microbial communities from Pennsylvania, USA, analyzing microbe dynamics in response to fracking - TARM_MetaG_T2_14 (version 2) | ecosystem: Environmental > Aquatic >...
CGCCGGCGCCGGCGCCCGAGTCGATGAACGTCGCGTCGGGCTCCCACTGGTCGATCTTGCGGGCGACGTGCCCGGCCAGCGTCATGTTGTCGACGCCGCGGAACACCAGCGGGTCCATCGCGATCAGGCCCTGGCGCGGGTAGACCACGCTGCGGTCGTCGCCGAAGCGGGCCGGGTCGACGCCCAGGATGCGCGGCGCATAGTCGTTCGAGCCCGGCGTGTGCTGGCGCCGGGCGGCAGTCTCGACGTCGGTCAGACTCAGGAGCTGGTCGTCGCCGGCGGCAGCGAAGTCGCACAGGTACTCGCGGGCCCAGGCCGTCGCGCTCATGGACGTGCGCAGCCGCTCGACCTCGGCCGGGTCCAGCGCGTCGGTGTCGTAGACCGTGTACCTGGCGCGTGCCCAGCCCTCGCGGTTCTCGGCCGCGAAGAACAGGGAGCTGAACAGGTTGATGCCCTTGGGCGTGCCGATGAACCAGGCCCAGCCCTTCCGGTCGGACAGGGCCGGCTGGATGATCTCGTCCCAGACCTCGGGCTTCATCTGGGCAACCTCGTCCATCACGGCGCCGTCCAAGCGCACGCCGCGCATGGCGTCGGGGTTGTCCGCGCCAAAGATTCGGATGATTGCGCCGTTGTGCCTGAAGGTGACGGCCAGCTCGGACTCGTTGATCTCGACCGCGCCGTGCGGGATGAGCGGGGCGACCATCTGCTTGAGCCGGGCCCAGGCGATGATCTTGGCCTGCTTGAGGAAGGGGGCGACGTAGAAGTACAGCGGTAGCTCGTGCTCGCACTTGACCGCGGCGTCGAGCAGTTTCTTCAGCGCGATCTCGGTCTTGCCGGCGCGCCGGTGCAGCGCCAGCACGATGAACCGGGCCCGCAGTCGGGCGCACTCGCGCTGCCACTGGCGCATGGGGAGCCCGAACCGGATCGCCTGGCTCACTGCCCGCCCACCAGGTCGTCGAACTCGCTCACGATCTTGAGCTGGCCACGGACGTCGGCGTTGACGTTCGCGTTGACCTGCGCCAGCCGGGCGTGCATGTAGGGGGCGGCGTCCTTGGCCAGGGTCGAAGCCTGGCCGATGGCCTCGCGGGCCGCGCGCCGCATCTTCGCCGGCAGGTCCGCATCGCACTCGCCGATGAGCGCCGCGGCCTCGGCCTGGGCGGCCTCGGCGTGCAGCGCATCGGCGTGCTCGACGTGCTCGCGCATCGCGCGCAGCATCACCTCCAAGGGCGTGATGCCCTCGACCTGAGCTCGTGCTGCGATCTCCTGGCTGCGCTTATTGGCCTCGCCAGGCTTGCGCCCTGATCCGGGCCGTGCGCCACCTCGTGCCACCTTTGAATCCTTTGAACAAAATCAATCGTCCAAAGGCTAAGGGGCTCACAACCAGGTACGCGTACCGATCAGCCGGCCACCGTGCGCCAGCTCACTGCGAACTGACCACGCCGGCGCATCTTCACGATGTCGGCGATGGTCGACTTGCCGACGCCGAACTTGTCGGCGAGCTTCTTGTAGCTCATGCCCTGCTCGTGAAGCTGACGGATCAGCTCGACCTCGTGATCGGTCAGCCGGGCGTGCTGGTGATCTTCACCGACGCGCAGGCCGCGCTCATTGACCCCTACCAGTTTCTTCATCCATAGCCGCCTTTCTCCAACGTGCATTTTTTTGCAGTGTTCCCCTGTTCCTCTGTTGACCCGTTTTCGCCTAACCTTTCCCCAGCCCTCTTTTTAGTCGTTTCTACCCTCCCCCTATAGAGAAGGAAGGGAACAAGGAGAACAAGGGGAAAAGGCCAGCAGCGGCGCGGGTTTAGCACGTACCCCATGCGTTCCCTATCTCGCCGCATCGGGCCAGTGGAAGGGAACAACAGGCCGATAGCCCCAGATCACGCGCTCGCCATCGCGCACTTTTTTGCGCTCATAGCCCAGCGCGCGAAGCGCCGAGCCTGCGCGCAATTCTTCGCGCCGTGCGACGTGCTTGGGGTCGAGCCCCAGCGCACCCTTGAGCACATCGCCAACGCGCAAGAATTTGCGGGTTCGAGGCGCGTCGCCAGTCAGCGGGTCGGCTTCGTCGAGCCAGTGGTCGATGGCCTCCTCCCACGAATCGCGGATCGTGTGCTCCTCGTGAACGTCGCCGGCGAGGCCCTCGGCGTCCTGGTAGTCGATGCCGATCAGGTCGTACATGGCCCTACCCTCGGCCCAGAGCTGCAGCCGGTCCCGGCGGATCGCGTCGACGTCGGCCTGGTGGACCCGCACCGGCAACCAGCGCCGGTTCCCGGTGTCGTCGGCCAGGAACTCGTCCTTGTTAGTCGTGCCCACGAACACGATGCGCCGGGGAAAGTTCACCGCGAACTCGCGGTACTTGGGCACCCAGGACTCGTGCGTCCTGGTGATGAACGCCTTGATCGTTTCGAGCTCGCGCGTGTGCAGGCCGCGCAGCTCGCCGATCTCGCCGATGAGGCGCCCGCGCATGCGCCTGGCCAGGTCGTCCTCCTTCTCGTGGAAGGACACCTCGGTGAAGAAGTCGGTGGCCGGACACATGGCCGCGACGCCGGTGGACTTGCCCACGCCCTGCCCGCCCACCAGGATCGGCACCATGTCGGCCTTGACGCCCGGCGTGACGACGCGCCCAGCGAGCGCGGTCCAGAGGTATTTCGACACCGCCCTGGTGTAGGGCGTGTCCTCGGCGCCGAAGTACCGGGCCAGGAACTGCTCGACGCGCGGCACGCCGTCCCAGGTCTGCTGATCGAGCCAGGTCTGGGCCGAGTCGAACGGATGGTCGTCGGCCACCAGCAGCACCGAGTCGCGGATCAGCTCGCGCCCGACCGGCTTGAACCCGCGACGTTCGAGCTGGATGCGCAGGCGCGAGTAGTCCGAGTCGGTGAACGCGGCCCACTGGTCGTCGGCCTCGCGCGCCCACATGATCTCGTCGCGGAACTGGTCGTACCTGATCTGCATGCCGCAGAAGTCAGGCCGCAGCAGCGCGAGCTGCAGGTTCTTCATCGTCGCCTCGATCCGCCCGGACCGATCACGCGAGAAGGCCGGCAGCGGCAGCGGCTCGGACGCCGGCGCCACGACCACCGCGAAGTCCTCGGCCAGGTAGCCGATGGCGTGCTGGAACTCGGAGTCGCCGCGGCCCGTGCAGTGCGCGTGCAGGCACTTGAAATGCCCCTGCTCGTATCCGTTCGTGCCGGCCGGGAAGTACACCGTCGAGCCGTCGCCGGCCGTGCCGCCCGAGTGCTCGTGCTCCCAGGGGCAGCGCACGTTCAGCGCGCCGTCGCGGTCCTGGCCCAGCACCAGGCCCTTGTTCTTCAGGAAGTCGGCCACGTCGTCGGCCATCGCGATGCGCTCGCCCTTCTTGCGCACGCTCACCTGACCCTGCTCGACCGGCTCGGTCGCGAACCGCTCGGCGAGCGCCGACCAGAGCGCCTCGAACTCGGCCAGGTCGAGCTCGGGGAACTCGGCGGGCAGGCCGCCCAACCACTCGTACCGGGCGCCCGAGGGGTGCGTGCCGATAGCCACGAACTGCTGGCCGGTGGCCAGAAACTCGACGACGCCGCCCTCGACGGTCATGCGCCGCTTGGGCAGCTCGCCCGGCAGCGCGAAGGCCAGCAGCACCTTGCCCGAGTTCACGCGCATGCGTGCCGGCAGTTGCTGGCCCAGGTGCGCGGCCACGAACAGGGTGATCTCCTCGGCGAGCTCGGTGTCGGGAACGTCGATGTCGAGCGCGCGGATCGTGCGGGTCTGCAGGCAGATACCGTAGTCACCCTGGCGCGCCCAGCGCGCGAGGTCCGCGTCGCTCGCTTGGTGCGCAGTCCAGCCGGCGATGCCGACGACGCGGCCGGCGCCGTTGTAGCGGCTCGGGGTCTTGCCGATGTCCTTGAGCTTGGAGTCGGGGTCGAGTTCGGCCAGGGGGTTCGACACGACCGGCAGCAGGTCGGCCCCCAGGCCCAGCACCAGGTCGAAGTGAGTCCAGTCGTCGGGACTGGCACCGTATGAGGCAGGAAGGCTGGCCATGTCTTTGTCTTTCTTCTGGGTCATGCGGAGCTCGGCCGTCAGAACGGCGCGGGCTCGAAGTCGTCGAGCGCGGCGCGCCGCTGCTCGGTGCGCTTGCGCGCGAGCTGCCGCACCTGCTCGGGCGTCAGCCTGGTGAACGGCCAGCTCGGCCACTGGCCGGCCGCGATCTCCTCGGCGGTCTGCAGCTCGATCTCGTCGGCCGTCATTGGGCCGACTCGGGCAGGTCCACGAGGTCGGCCAGGCGCGGCGAGATCAGGCGAGCGCGCGGGATGCCGAACTGCGCCTCGATCTCCAGGGCTCGGCGCACCGGGACCCAGCCGCGGCGCAGCCAGATCGACACCGCCTGCTGCGATACGCCCAGGCGCTCGGCGAGCGCGACCTGGTTGCCGGCTTGTTTCAGGGCGTCGGCAATGCCCGAGGGATGGTTGAGCTGGTTCATGGTGGAGGTGGGCTTTCTTGTAGTGATCGGCAAATTTTACAATCGCCTAGTTGGATTGTACAACAGGTCGATAGTGATTGACGGGCCGCTCGGGGGTCGGGTTACAATGGCCAGATACAACCACTAGGTGGTAGTCATGGCCACGACGTTCGGGGAAACGCTGCGCATGGATCGCGAGCGTTTGAAGATGTCCCAGGAGCAGCTCGCGAAGCTGCTGGACGTGTCGCAGCAGGCCGTCGCGAATTGGGAAGCGGGCACCGCCCACCCTCGGCGCGAGCGCCGCGCCCGCCTGCTGCAGATACTCGGACCGCAGTCCGAGCTCGCGAAGAACCCGCCACGCTTCGAGTTCATCGCAGCCGAGGATCAGCCGGTGAGCCCGCCAAGCTCGACACTACGGGGCCAACGACTTGAAGCGATAGAAATGGCGACGAACCCGGATTTCCGCCGGCAGTCGGAAGAAGCGGCGAAGCGGTTCGAGGAGAGCCGACGCAAGGTCGAGTCCACGCTGGCCCGCATCAAGATGCAGCAGGACGAGTTCTACGGGCGGCTGCCCGAGGAGCTGCGCCCCTACTTCGACGGGCGCATCACCGTCGGCGCCCAGACCCGGCAGCTCGACTACCTATCCCCGCGCTGGGGGATCGAGGTCAAGAACGCGCCCAACAACAGGTTCATGTCCTGGAGCTCGGCCGCGCCCGCCCTGGTCAAGCTCGCCGTCGTGCGCGGCATCGCCGACCAGCACCTGCGCCCGCCGCGCGAGTACGCGCTGATCTTCGTGAACGACGGCCTATCGCTGCGCGCCGACGGCTCGATGCAGAAGCTCATGTTCGACGCCGGCGTGCTCGGGATCAGCGTCTACCAGGTCGAGTCCCACGCGCAGGCCGCCGACCTGGTGCGCCAGCTCGAACTCGAAGGCGAGGATGTCGCCGACGAGACAGACGAGGCCGTCGATTCCGACCCCGAGAACCCGGCCGACTGACCCCACCCCCCTCTGAAAACCAGCGCCCGCGAGCCGGGCGCTTCTTTTTGTCCGAGCCCACAACAAAAAAGTCGTGGCGACCTGTTGCACAACCTCGGGATTGTGGTACGATCACAATCAACAAGTCGTCGAACTTGTGACCACAACCACCGAAAGGACCTCCTGCTATGACCTCCGAAACCCTCCTCGATGCGGCCCTCGCGGTCGTGATCGGCCTGGCGCTCACCGCGCTGACCCTCGCCTGGTTCGACGTGCTGGTGCCCTGATGGACCACACCGCCCTGTCCCGCCTGACCGACCGCGAGCTCCTGCTGCACGCGGACAACCACCGCGACCCGCTCACCTCGACCGACGTCGAGATCGAGCTGGCCAACCGCTTCGCGAACCTGGTCGAGCTCACCGAGATCGACGACGCGATCACCGAGCACGGCCTGGAGCGCGGCGACCTGCGCCCCCTGCTGGAGCTCCTGAACGACTTCAACGCGACCGACCTGAAGGCCCTGCGCCAGAAGCTCGAACGCGCCGACAAGTTCTACGACATCGCCAACGACGCCGGCGACGTGATCGCCCGGCTCAACACCCTCGTCACCGAAACCCTCTGAAAGGAAAACCATGTTCCCCATCACCGTCACCGTCCACGACGCCGCCCAGCTCAACGCCATCATGGCCGCCCTGGGCACCACCGGCCTGCAGCCCGCAGCCACCGCGCCCGTCGCCACCCCGGCGCCCAAGGCCGAGCGCGTCGCCAAGCCCAAGGCCGAGCCCAAGCCCGAGGCCGCCGAGGGAAACGCTGCTGCGGCCAGTTCCGAACCGGCGACCACCGCTGCACCCGCTGCCTCCTCGACCGCCTCCGAGCAGCCGGCCGCTGACGCCCCGGCCATCACCATCGCCGACGTGAACGCCGCGATCATCGGCCTGGCCAAGGCCAAGGGCCGCGACGCCGCGGTCGCCGTGCTCAAGGAGTTCGGCGTCGCCAAGGCCCCCGAGCTCAAGCCCGAGCAGTACCCCGCCGTCGTCGCCGCCGCGAAGAAAGCGATGGCCTGACATGAACGGCAAGAAAGCCAAGGCCATGCGCCGCCTGGCCGAGCACATCACCTCGCGCAAGGGCCTGCCGGCCCGGCACGCGCACCAGGTCGACCTGGGCCTGGGCAACGTGCGCGTCGTCAACGCCGCGGACACCACCCGCGGCCAGTACCGCGCGCTGAAGGCCGTCGTGCGCGCCGCCTACCGGAGGGCTGCAGCATGACCGCGCACGCCCGCCTCTCACCCTCTGGCGCCCACCGCTGGATGCGCTGCGCCGGCAGCATCTACCTGGAGTCGCAGCACCCCGACCGCTCCAGCAAGTTCGCCGACGAGGGCACCGCCGCGCACGAGCTCGCCGCCTGGGCGCTCGAATCCGGCAGCGACGCCGCCGCCTACATCGGCCGGATCATCGACGTCGACGGCAACGAGTTCGTCGTCGACGAGGACATGGCCGCCAACGTCCAGGTCTACCTCGACAACGTGCGCGAGTACGCCATCGACGGGCAGCTCCTGGTCGAGCAGCGCGTCGAGTTCTCCGAGTACGTCGACGTCGAGGAATCGTTCGGCACGTCCGACGCGGTGATCCTCAAGGGCGCCGAGCTCCACGTCCACGACCTGAAGTACGGCAAGGGCGTGAAGGTCGACGCCGAGCACAACGAGCAGCTCATGCTCTACGCGCTCGGCGCGATCAACGAGTTCGGCATGCTCGGCGACTTCGAGCGCGTCGTGATGGTGATCCACCAGCCGCGCCTGGGCCACGTCAGCGAGTGGAGCTGCACGGTCGAGGAGCTGCAGGACTTCGCGTTCCGCGCCCGCGCCGCTGCCGCGAAGGTCATCGAGATCGTCGACACCCAGATCGTCGGCGTCGAGGACCTGGCGCCCGGCGAGAAGCAGTGCCGGTTCTGCAAGGCGAAAGCCACCTGCCCGGCGCTCGCGCGCCAGGTCGAGCAGACCGTCGGCGCCGACTTCGAGGACCTCGAAGTCACCAAGACCCGCGTCACCCTGTTCAAGGAGGACGCGCAGTTCATCAAGCCGACCGTGATCGCCGACTACCTGGCCGCGGTCGACCTGATCGAGTCCTGGTGCAAGGCCGTGCGCGCCGAGGCCGAGCGCCGCCTGCTCGACGGCGACGAGGTGCCCGGCTTCAAGCTGGTCGAGGGCCGCCGCGGCGCCCGCAAGTGGACCAACGAGGCCGACGTCGAGGCCGCGCTGAAGTCGATGCGCCTCAAGCACGACCAGATGTACGACTACAGCCTGATCTCGCCGACCGCGGCCGAGAAGCTCGCCAAGGCCGACGTGCTCGGCGAGCGCCAGTGGGCCCGCCTGCAGTCGCTCATCACCCAGGCCAAGGGCTCGCCCAGCGTCGCCCCGGCATCCGACAAACGTCCCGCCCTGCAGATCACGCCGGTCGAGGACGACTTCGCAGACATCGCGGGGTGACGCCATGCAGCAAGGCCGCCTCCCCGAGATCGCCGTCGAGCTCCTGAAGCAGGCGGCCCAGACCCCCATCACGCGAACCGATCCGCTGGCGCGTGTGAAGGCAATCGAGAAAGCCACCCAGCGGATCAAGACCCTGTTCCCCAACCTGTTCAAGAAAGACCACTGAAATGAAGATCAAGCTCAACAACGTCCGCCTCGCCTTCCCCGCCCTGTTCGAGGCCAAGACCGTCAACGGCGAGGGCGAGCCCGCGTTCTCCGCGTCGTTCCTGATGCCCCCCGACCACCCGGCCGCCAAGGAGCTGCGCGCCGCGTTCGAGGCCATCGGGAAAGACAAGTGGGGCGCCAAGTGGCCCACGGTCAAGAAGGAGATCGAGGCCAAGGACCGCTACTGCCTGCACGACGGCGACACCAAGGCCGACTACTCGGGCTTCGAGGGCAACCTGTTCGTGTCCTCGCGCAACAAGTCGCGCCCCCTGGTGATCGACCGCGACAAGTCCCCGCTGACCAGCGCCGACGGCCGCCCGTATGCCGGCTGCTACGTCAACGCGTCCATCGAGCTCTGGGCCCAGGACAACAACTACGGCAAGCGGATCAACGCAAGCCTGCGCGGCGTGCAGTTCTTCAAGGACGGCGACGCGTTCGCCGGTGGCGGCGCCGCGAGCGACGACGAGTTCGACTCGGTGGACGACGAGGCCACCGCCGACGACCTCGTGTGATGGTCGGCAGCACCCTGGGCCCCGCGCCCAGGGCGCTTTCGCAAGGGCGTGAACTCAGCTCACACCCTTTCGTAAGCGGGAGCCTTCCATCCTCCTCGCCGGGCTGACCACCTGGCACCCAGGCCGAGATCGCCGCCATCGACGTGCCCGCAACGCTTTCATCGCGTCGAGCAGCAGCGCAATCCGGGGGAAGGCTGGCAAGCATGTTCCCGGAAATCTCGGCAACGGTCACGAACACAGAAAGAACGACATGAAGATTCAAGCCCTGACGATCACCCTATCCGAGCTGCGCGATGCGCTCCAGGACTACGCCGCCAAGCACGGCATCGAGCAGCCCGAGGTTGTCTACGTCGAGAGCTACAACAAGGTCGTGATGCAGGTCGGCATGGGGCCCGGCGAGAACATCACCGGCGCCGAGTTTAATCACCGAGCCGACTGAGGGTCGAGCATGAGCAAGCAGACCCTCATCCTCGACCTGGAGATTTATCGCGACTACTTCCTCGCGATGTTCCGCAACGTCGACACCGGCAACGTGCGCGCCTTCGAGCTCTACGACGGCCAGGCGTTCGACGTGGCCACCGTGCGCGCGATCTTGAAGAAGTACCGCCTGGTCACGTTCAACGGCCTGAACTTCGACCTGCCGCTGCTGATGCTGGCGCTGCGCGGCGCCGACAACGCGCTCATCAAGAAGGGCAGCGACTCGATCATCCTGAACAACCTGCGCGGCTGGCAGTTCGAGCAGCAGTTCAACGTCGAGGTGCCCAAGACCCTCGACCACATCGACCTGATCGAGGTCGCCCCCGGCACTGCGAGCCTGAAGATTTACGGCGGTCGGCTGCACTCGCCCAAGCTGCAGGACCTGCCCATCGAGCCCGACGCGTCGATCTCGCCCGCCGACCGCGAGGCCCTGCGCACCTACTGCGCGAACGACCTGGCCACGACCGCGGACCTCTACCGCAAGCTCATGCCGCAGATCGAGCTGCGCGAGCAGATGTCGGCGCAGTACGGCATCGACCTGCGCTCGAAGTCCGACGCCCAGATCGCCGAGGCCGTGATCGGCCGCCAGGTCGGCCAGGCCGTCGGCCGCGAGATCAAGCGCCCCGAGGTGCCCGGCGGCACCGTGTTCAAGTACCGGCCGCCCGCGTTCATCCAGTTCTCGACTCAGGTCCTGCGCGACACCCTGGCCATGATCCGCGGCGCCGAGTTCTTGGTGCCCGACAGCGGCAAGGTGATGATGCCCAAGGAGCTCGCCGACGCGAAGATCGAGATCGGCGCCGGGGTCTACCGCATGGGCATCGGCGGCCTGCACTCCAGCGAGCAGTCGACCGCGCACCTGGCCGACGACGATCACGTCCTGGTCGACCGCGACGTCGCGAGCTACTACCCCGCGATCATCCTGCGCACCGGCCTGGCGCCGAAGCACATGGGCAAGGCTTTCACCGACGCCTACCAGGACATCGTGAAGCGCCGCCTGGACGCCAAGCGCGCCGGCGACCGCGTGACGGCCGACGCGCTCAAGATCACGATCAACGGGTCGTTCGGCAAGTTCGGCAGCAAGTGGTCGAAGCTCTACTCGCCCGACCTGCTGATCCAGACCACCGTCACCGGCCAGCTCTGCCTGCTGATGCTGATCGAGGCGCTGGAGTCCGAAGGCATCCCGGTCGTGTCGGCCAACACCGACGGCATCGTGATCCGCTGCCCGGTCGCGCGCGCCGCGATGATGGAGTTCATCGTCTGGGAGTGGGAAACCGCGACCGGGTTCGAGACTGAGGCCACCTACTACCGGGCCCTGTACTCGCGCGACGTCAACAACTACATCGCGATCAAGCCCGACGGCTCGTTCAAGTTGAAGGGCGCCTACGCGCCGGCCGGCCTGCAGAAGAACCCGACGAACGAGATCGCCACCGGCGCCGTCGTGAAGTACCTGGTCGACGGCACGCCGGTCGAGGCCACGATCCGCGCCTGCCGCGACATTCGCAAGTTCGTGACGATCCGCCAGGTCAAGGGCGGCGCGCTCGACCAGGCCGGCAACTACCTGGGCAAGGCCGTGCGCTGGTACTACGCGACCGGCGTCACCGGCCCGCTCACCTACAAGATCAACGGCTACACCGTCGCGCGCAGCGAGGGTGCCCGCCCGCTGATGGAGCTGCCCGAGCAGTTCCCCGACGACGTGGACTTCGACTGGTACGTCGCCGAAGCCCGCTCGATCCTCGACGACATCGGTGCCGCAGAGCACGAGTCGCTGATCGCATAACAAGGAGAACCCAATGAACCACCACCTCGACAACAACACCCGACGCTACCCGCGCACGCTCGCCGAAGCGTTCCCGAACTCGCCCGACTACGCATGCGCCATCGAGGGCCCGCGCCGCTTGAGCACCGCGCGCCTGGCGTCCGGGGTCCTCTGGGCCCTGCTGCTCGCGCTGCTGCTCGGCGCGGCCTGGGGGGCCACGCAATGAAGGCCACGATCAACGCGCTGACGCTGGCCGGCCTCTGGGTCACGACCGTGATCCTGCTCGGCGCCCTGGGCCGCATCACCTGGTTCCTGCTGCAGGTCGGCTGGGGGCTGCTGCCATGAATTGCTGCGACTACGACTGCAACCAGGGGCGCGACTGCCCCGCCCGCGCCTCGGTCTGCAAGCACTGCCACGGCCTCGGCTACGACGCGAGCGGCCAGCACTGCACCTGCCTGCAACCCACGAAGGTCGCGCGCATCGGCCGCAAGGACTACGCCCGCGAGCCGCTGCCGCCGTCGCCCTCGCGCGCGTACCTGCGCCACCTGGCCAAGTGGATGCTGATCGTCGTGGCCATGCTGATGACCGCGGCCCTGGTGTCGGGAGTCGCCCATGCGTGAGCGCGACATCGAGAACTACCTGGTGCAGCGCGTCGGCGCGATGGGCGGCGAGGTCAGGAAAGTGAAGTGGGTCAACCGGCGCGGCGCGCCCGACCGGCTGCTGATGCTGCCGGCCCGCTCGGTCGAAACCGGCGGCGGTCGCTACAACGCCCCGCCCGCGACGGTCTGGGTCGAGCTCAAGGCGCCCGGCAAGGTGCCCGAGGACTACCAGCTCCGCGAGCACGCGCGCATGCGCAAGATGGGCCAGATCGTCGTCGTGATCGACTCGCTCGAAGGCGTCGAGGAGCTGCTGGGATGAGCAAGCTCTTGTCGACGAAGTACATCGAGGTTCGCTGGGAGCCACGCTGGCCGGCCATCGCGCTCGGGTTCTACTGCTCGCGTCCGACCGGGCGCACGTTCTTGATCCTGTTCGCGCCGCTGGTGATCGAGATCGGGAGGCGCAAATGAGCCGAGCCGCCCCCACCCGCGACGCGATCCTGGAGCTGCTGCGCCACTACCAGGACGGACTGACCAAGGACGAGATCGCCGCCGAGCTCGGCAAGCACCCGGCCGCCATCGAGGCGTCGATCTGGCACGACCGCCACAAGCACGGTACCGAGAACATTCGCATCGCCAAGTACCAGCCGGTGCGAGGCCGCGGTGGCCGCGCCCAGGCGGTCTACGTGCTGGGCCCAGGGCCCGACGCCGAGCGCCCCGACTTGTCGGGCATCGAGCAGCACCGGGCCCGCAATGCCCGCTACCGCGAGCGCCACCGCGCCCGGATCAATGCCCGCCTTCGAGTCCTGCGCGGCAACCCGCAGCCGACCAACCCGTTCAAGCAGTTGATGAAATGAGAAAGCGCAGCAAGTACAAACCGCGCGCCGTGCTGGCCAACCCGGTCGCCTGGGTCCTCGAAGGCATGACGCCGGTCGCCCAGCACGACAGCTACCTGATCGACCTGAAGATCAAGAACCACGGCGCGATGGCCGCGCTCACCCAGGGCCGCGCCACGCGCATCGAGATCGACGCGCTGATCGCCATGTCCAACGTGATCGAGGCGCTCTACACCCTGGGGTTCGGCACCGAGTACGAGGACGTCATCGTCGCCGGCCAGGCCGCGCTGATCGAGGTCGGCCGCCGCGGTCTGACCACCGGCAAGTTCATCCTGCGCGCGCCCGAAATGACGGCGCTCAACGAGCTCATGGAGCTGCACGACGCACAGATGGACGTCATCACGATCCGCGACATGGACCGCGCCCTGGCGGTCGTGAACAAGCGCGTGAAGGCCGGCAAGGTCCAAAGGATCACCGCATGAGCGCGCGCCAGGACTTCACCCCGCGCGAGTACCAGGGCGCGATCATCGAGCACGCCCTGGACATCCAGCGCGCCGGTATCTGGGCCGGCATGGGCATGGGCAAGACCGTGAGCACGCTGACGGCGCTGGACGTGCTGGAGATCGTCGAGCCCGGCCCGGCGCTGGTCGTCGCCCCGCTGCGCGTCGCGAGCTCGACCTGGCCCGACGAGGCGCGCAAGTGGAACCACCTGCGCAACATCGAGGTGTCCGCGGTCGTGGGCACGCCCGACGAGCGACGCGCCGCACTGCGCCGGCCGGCGTCGGTCTACACCACGAACTACGAGCAGCTCCCCTGGCTGGTCGAGCACTACGGCGACAAGTGGCCGTTCAAGAAGATCGTCGCCGACGAGTCGACCAAGCTCAAAGGGTTCCGCCTGCGCCAGGGCACCCAGCGCGCGCAGGCCCTGGGCCGCGTCGCGCACAAGCACGCGAGCCGGTTCATCGAGCTCACCGGCACGCCGAGCCCGAACGGCCTGCAGGACCTCTGGGGGCAAGCCTGGTTCCTCGACGCCGGCGTGCGCCTGGGCCGGTCGTACCAGGCGTTCATCGACCGCTGGTTCCGCGCCGAGCGCGTCGGCAACGACCCGCATGCCGTGAAGCTCGAACCCCTGCCCTTCGCCCGCGAGCAGATCGAGGACAAGCTGCGCGACATCTGCATCAGCCTGGACGCCCGCGACTACTTCGACATCGACGAGCCCATCGTGAACGTGATCCGCGTCGAGCTGCCGGCCAAGGCCCGCCAGCTCTATCGGGACATGGAGCGCGAAATGTTCATGGAGATCGACGGCTCCGAGGTCGAGGCGTTCAACGCCGCCAGCAAGACGATCAAGTGCCTGCAGCTCGCCAACGGCGCGGTCTACACCGACGACTCATGCAGCACCTGGTCCGAGGTCCACGACGTGAAGCTGCAGGCGCTGGAGGAGATCGTCGAGGAGGCGGCCGGCATGCCGGTCCTCGTGGCCTACCACTTCAAGTCGGACCTGGCCCGACTGCTCAAGGCTTTCCCGAGGGGACGCGTACTCGACGCCGATCCGCAGACCATCAGGGACTGGAACGCCGGGAAGATTCCCGTCCTGTTCGCCCACCCGGCCAGCGCCGGGCACGGCCTGAACCTGCAGGACGGCGGGAACATCCTCGCCTTCTTCGGTCACTGGTGGAACCTGGAGGAATACCAGCAGATCGTCGAACGGATCGGCCCGACGCGCCAGGCCCAGGCCGGGCACAACCGCCCGGTGTTCATCCACCACATCGTCGCAGCCGGGACAGTCGACGAGCTCGTGATGGCGCGCCGGGATTCCAAGCGCGCCGTGCAGGACCTGCTGCTCGAAGCCATGAAAGCCAGAACGAAATGACCGAAGAACCGAAGTCCCCCATCGAGCTCGCAGCCGAGCGGATCACCGACCACAACATCAGGCTGCGCACGTTTCTGCTGCGGCTGCTCGATCCCGAGGACCTCGGGCACGCGGTCACGAACGAGGTGCGCGCGCTGGCGCGCGACCTGGTGAAGATGCCACGCGAAGGAGGTGCCCATGACTGACGACGCCGACCGCGCCGACCAGGAGATCGAGCGCCACCTGGCCGAGGCCATGCGCCGGGCCGCGAAGGACATCCCGCCCGGCAAGCCCGGCGAGTGCGACTTCTGCGGCGAATGGTCCGGGCGCCTGGTGAACGGCGCCTGCGCCCACTGCCGGGATCGCCGCGGCCTGGACTGACCCATGACCGACACCATCGACTCCAACGAGTGCGCGAACCTCCTGCGCTGCACGCCCGAGCAGGTCGAGGAGCTCGCCCGCGCCGGCGAGATTCCCGGCCTGAAGATCGGCCGGTCTTGGTTGTTCGTGCGTGCCGACCTGCTGGATTACCTGGCGCAAAAGGCGCGCGAGGAGGCGGCCGAGCGCCGCTCCAAGCGCCAGGTGCGGGAGGTGATGCCGACGCCCCTCAAGCAGCGGCGCCAGGTGCCCCCGCCCCTGCCGGTGCCTTGGAAGGCGTAGCCCACATCCGGGCCGCGAAGTCCGAGCCGCGGAAGCTCGCGTACCGCTGGGCCATCGTCGAGTTGTTCGACCAGCCCATGATGCGGTTGACCTCCTCCAGGCGGAACATCCAGTTGCCGGTGGCGTCGCGCATTTCCAGCCAGCGACAGGTCGCCTCGTGGCGCAGGTCGTGCTCGTGCAGGTCCTCGCAGCCGGCGTACTCGAACGCGTGCAGGAACCTGAACGACAGGCGCTGCGACACCTTCTTCATGGACAGCTCGGGCTCCTCCTCCATGAACGGGAACAGGTACGCGCCGGGTAGCATGGACGGCCTGGTGGCCAAGTACTTCACCAGCGCGTCGTAGACCGCCGGCGAGATCGGCACGTCGCGGAACGCGACCTTGCCCCGCCACTGCTTCGAGCACTGCACGCGCATGACCTTGCGCTCCAGGTCAACCTGGCCCCGCTTGAGCATGTACGCCTCACGCAGGCGCAGGCCCGAGTTCACGATCACCAGGAACAACGTCAGCATCGCCCGGCCACCGCCGTGCAGGGGCAGCGCCCGCTGCCGGTCCTCGCGCTGCACACCCGACAGGGCCGCGACGATCCGCTCCTCCTCGCCAGGGTGCAGGCGCCGGTCGCGCTCGACGTCGTGCTTCGCGTCCTTGCCGGCGGCCTGCGCCAGCTTGGTGTCGAGCTCGGTGTAGGTGCTATATCCCCGCGGCAGCAGCTTGGTCGGGTTCGCCAGCTTCACCTTCGGGTTCTTGCGCAGGTACTCGTCGATGGCCCGGCCGAGCGCCTGGACCCGGTGACGGATCGAGTTCGGCGCCAGGTTGTTCTTCACCTTCAGGCGCTGCACGTATCCCGACAGCCACTCGTAGCTGGCGTCGGCCAGCTTGACCTCGCCGACCTCGGACATCAGCGAGCCCAGCGGCGACTGCTGCGAGGGCGCGGCCAGGCCACTCGACGCCCAGGCCCGGATCACGGCGCCCAGGCTGACGCTCGGCTGCTCGGCCGGCTGGAGCAGCTCGGCCGGCGGCGCCATGTTGGCCATCTTCATCAAGCGCCACTGCTCGGCATAGGCGTTCGCCTCGGCCTCGGTGTCGAACTGGAAGTACTTGCGGCCCCCAGGGAGCGACGGATGCCGCAGCCCGATCTCCCACCTGCCCGACGGTTTCTGCCTTGCGCGTGCCATGTCTGCCTCGAACTCGATCAGACGGCTACTCTACCTGAACCGCGGATTCTCAGCCGCCATTTTGTGGCGGCTGGAGGTCAATTTCAGGCCATCCGAGCAGGTCGTCAAGCGCGCAAGCTATTGATTTTTCTAGACCGTTCAAAGCGCCCCGACGGCTACAAGATCGAACTAATACAAAGATAATCAGACACTTAGCGCGCCGGCCGCCACTGCAGCCTCCACCCGTTCGGGGGCTGGGCTATTGGTTGCGTGCGCGCTACGCTTGCGGGCAGGAGTGACCCATGAAACGCACCCTGCTCGCCGCCGTCCTGGTCGCCATGATCTTGCCCGCCGCCCATGCGCAGCGGGCTTTCACTTCAGGAGGAGCGAGCGCCGTGACGTGCGGGGCTTACCTGAAGGCGCGCGAGGACCGGCAGGACATGACCTACATCGCGAGCTGGGTCTGGGGGTATATCTCGGGCTACAACCAGTGGAGCACCTATCCTCAGATCAACGACTTTCCATCTGAGGGCACGGTCGTCGCGTACTTCGACAAGCACTGCCGCGAGAACCCGCTGGAAACGCTCATGCAGGCCACCGTCCAGCTCGTCGCCGATCTCGGCGGGTTTCGCCCGCCGCCGCGGAACAAACGCTAGACCAGCAGCTCGCACTCGGCGCGGCGCCTGGCCACCAGGCCGGGCAGCACGCGACCGCCGCCGCGGACCCACTTCATCAGCTCGGTCTGGGCGCCCTGCCAGTCGCCGGCGTTGATCCGCCGGCGCAGGGTCGAGGTCTGCAGCCGGCCGACGCCCAGGTTGTAGGCGAAGTCGACGATGGCGTTGAGCTTGCGCCAGTCGTCGGCCATGAGCGCCAGGGGCAGCAGGCCGGGGCACTGGCGGATCACGCCGGGGGCGTAGGTATGCAGGAGCTCTGCGACCAACATCGCGCGCGCCTGGGGCTCGGTGACGGGCGCGTCGGCCATCGTCACCTTGCGCCCGCCGGGGTAGTAGGTCGACCCGTACCCGATGGTCGGCACGCCGGCCGGGCAGATATAGGGCTTGGACCGGAACCCCTCGAAGCGCCGGCACAGCTCGGTGGCCAGCTCCAGGTTCATGCCAGGCCGCGCTTGGCCAGGGTGCGGTCCATGATCCAGTAGTTCACGACCCCGCACAGCAGCGCCATGTCGTCGGGCGTCCACATCTTGCCGACGAGCTCGACACCCACGACGCCCTGCTGGCGCAGCAGAAAGAACATCGCGATCTTGACGATGCCGTAGGCCAGCAGTAGGTAGTAAGTCATCACCGGGCGAACGCTCGCCGACAGGGCTGCGACGAACCCGCCGGCGACCTTGGCCATTTCGGTCTGCTGGTCGATGGCCGACTTGAACGCGGCCATCACGCCGGTATCGACCGCCAGGTCGCGCTCGGCGCCGATCTCGGCCATCTTCTGCAGGCCGCGCACCTTCTCCAGCTCGCACTGGCGCTCGAACATCGCGAGCTCGTGTGCGCGCTCGTTTTTGCGGTCGAGCCACTTCAGGACCTCGGGCGCCAGGCGGAAGGCGCCACCGATCAGCGACCCGAGAACACCTCCGCCGAGCAGGTCCAGCATAGTTAGCCTTTCGGCAGGGCGTTATGCCCAGCGAGCCACATGGCCATACCCACGACCGCGACGCCGGTGAGCCACGCGAGTTTCTTGAGGACGGACTTGCCGACCTCGGTGTAGACCTTCTCCAGCGCGACCTCGGCGGCCCGCTCCGCGATTGCTTCGATCTGGGCTTCGGTCAATTCGATTTCCTTGTTGGGCATGTGCATGGGCCTTTCTCGCAGGCTTACGTGTCGAGATTCAATCGGGTCAAGAACGCGCGCACCGTATTGGACGCGCCGCTGCTCTGGGTCGCCTGAATGTTCAGGCCGCTCGCCGACAGGGCGATCAGGTTCGAGTTGTTCAACGTCGTGATGACGACCGACGAGCCCTGGGTCATCACCAGCGCGACCTCGTGATAGTTCGGCACGTCGTTTGCGTAAATGCCGGCGGTCAGGATGTATGTCGCAAACGGCACGCTGGGCAGCGTGAAGATCGTCGTCGCGACGCCGGTCGCTGCGGCGACGTCAGCCCGCTGCGATTGAAATTCAAGTCCTGCAAGTTCTCGTGCGCGTCCCAAACATCGGCCCGTCCTTTCTAGCTCTGTGCTGCTGGTTGATTACTGCGGTATCGCAGTCAATAGCCGCGCTGTAGTGGCAAGCCATTTTGTTCTGCGGTCGGTTGCTCATTCACGTTCAGGCCGCCCGTTTCAGCCACGGAAGTGGTGGCGTTGTTGGCTGCGCAGACTGCTGCCTTTGCAGCCCCTCTGTTGCTTGCGACTCGACCTGCGTCACAGCACTCGCCCCCATATCATTGAATACCCACTGAAGCACTTGCTCCTCGGTTAAGTCTTGATACGGGGTAAAGCTGTCAGCCGGTAAACGAAAGCTTGAGGAGCCGCCGACCGGCATGGATGCACCATCCTGCGACGCAACGCATTGCCATGACGCCGAGACAACAACATCGGAATGCGGTCCAAGTTGAGTCAGGTAGGTCAGGTTGACGATCTTCCAAGAGATAGTGCTCATGTGCATTCCGATCAGTAAGACGCAATCACGCTGTTTTCTGTAACGCCGGCGGTTCCGTTGATGAACTGCATGGCTCCGTTGACCGCAAGGGATGTAATTCTTTCACCGACGACATTCAGTTTGATGCTTGGATCACCCCCGGCAAACTTAATTGCTGCGTATCGAACGCCAGAGAAGGTAATGTCAACAAGGCTCACCGTAACCGATGACTTCGAGATTCCAGTCAATGTTCCAGACAGCGACGTACTGTTGAACTCTTTTCTGAAGAACACATTGCACATGTTCCAAGTAGTCCACGAGGAGGCATTGATATCGCCGACCAAATTGAACGCGTCTGCTACAGCCAAACTTGCAATCAGCAAATACCTTGTCCCGGTGTAGTTTGTAGCAACCTGCCCAACGATGTATGTCCAGTCGACGATGCCGCCAGATGTCGCACTGGGCGCGCCGAACCAGTTGGTTCCGTTGTGCGCTAGTCTTATGTTCCCATCCCCATCCGACAGCACGATGTTGTTGTTCGCTGCGCGGATGTCGAGGCCACCTTGGTTTCCGGTGTAGCCGCCGATAATGGTGTTCTTTTGCCCACTCGTCAGGGCTGAGCCTGCGCTCGGGCCAACAACAGTGTTTCCGGCAACGTTGCCCGCACCTCGCCCCACGCGCACGCCGTTGATCGTGGCGTCGATGTCGCTGCGAGCAAAGCGCGCATCGGCCTGCACCTGGGTATACGTATTCGCCACCTCGAACGTGCGGAACGCGTCGATGATGATCTCGTCGCCGGCGGTCGCAGCCACCAGCAGCACGATGCTCGTGCCAGTCGTCGCAGTGAAGTCGTCACCAGGCCGGATGCGCACGCCATTCACCGACACGAACACGTTGCCGACCGTGTAGCTCAAGGTCACGCCGTTCGCGTCGGCACCCGAGAACGTCGTCTGCCCGGCGGTGGCCACGTACTCGAACGTCACCAGGCTGGCCTGCTGCGCGGCCGATGCCTCAATCCACTGCGCTCCGTCATAGACCTTCATGCCAATCGGCGCGGTCGTGCGGTAGTACAGCGCGCCGGTGACAAGCGGGTTGCCGTCGTTGTCGACGGTCGGGTTCGCAGTCTTGGGCCCCAGGTAGCGGTCGTCGAACGAGTCGAGGGCAGCAGCCGCGGACGCGGCCGATGCCGCGGCGCTCGATGCGGAGCTCGCTGCGGCGGTGGCCGAGTTCGACGCGTTGGTCGCCTGGGTCGTGGCGGTCGTGGCCGAGTTCGCGGCGTTCGTCGCGCTGGTAGCCGCGGCGCTGGCTGAGTTCGAGGCGTTCGTTGCTTGGGTCGTGGCGGTCGTGGCGCTGCCGGCGGCGGCAGTCGCCGAGTTCGCGGCGTTGGTCGCGCTGGTCGCTGCCTGGCCGGCCGACGTGCTCGCAGCACTTGCGGAGCTCGCGGCGCTGGTGGCCGAGTTGCTGGCGCTGGTGGCCGAGTTCGATGCGTTGGTGGCCGACGTGCCGGCGTTCGATGCGCTCGACGCGGCGGCGGTCTGCGAGCCAGCAGCAGCGGCGGCAGCGGTCGTCGCCTCGCCAGCCTTAGTCGTGGCGATGCCGGCCTGGGTCGTGGCCGTGCCGGCCGAGGTGGCGGCGTTGGTGGCGCTGGTGGCTGCGGCGGTCGCCGAGTTCGAGGCGTTCGTCGCCTGGGTCGCTGCGGTCGTGGCGCTCCCCGCGGCGGCGGTGGCCGAGCCGGCTGCGGCGCTGGCCGAGGTGGCGGCGTTCGTCGCGCTGGTCGACGCGGCGCTGGCCTGAGTCGAGGCGGTCGTGGCGCTGCCGGCGGCGCTGCTGGCCGATCCTGCTGCAGCGGCCTGGGAGCTCGCCGCATCGGATGCGCTGGCCGCGGCCTGGTCGCGCGCATCGAACAGTTGCGCAGTGAGCTCGTCGCCGGTGACGCTAGACGTGATCGGCACCTTCACCGACCGCGAATTGTCGAGGGTGTTCTGCTGAGCCAGGATCGTCAGGCGATCCAGCGCGTCGTTAATGACCTTGGGGTAGAACCCGCCGTTGTTGGTGATGTCCACCGGCTGCAGGTTCGGCACCGCGCTCGACAGCACGAGCTTGAAGTTGGTGGCCAGGGCGCTCGTCAACGTAACCGAGCCGCCGGGGTTTGTGTTCTGGTTCGCGTTCAGGCTGACGTTGTAGTCGGTGCCCAGCGCCAGGACGGTTTCGGCGCCGGTGAGATTGGCGCGCGTGACCACCAGGTCGCTCGCAGCGAACACCTTAAACGTGAACGGGAAGGCGGTCGTCGAGCCGTTGCCAATGAACGGCCCGGCCTTGCGGGTTTGACTGGAAATCGTCATCGGTAGGGCCCCTAATGCGCTGGCGGAATGATCTGCGCAAGGGGCTCCGGTACGCGCACCTGGCCCGCCCTATACTGGCCGGCCCGCACCCCACGAGGCGAACCCATGAGCTCGGGTTATCGGACCAGCGTCAAGGATTGGGACGCCCACATGGACGAGTGGGCGCTGCCGGTTGGCAGGTTCATGGTGTCGTTCACGAACCTGGAGTTCTGGACGAACCTCTGCATCCAGGTGTTCGGGTCGTTCGAGCTGCGGGGCGCATGCCTGGAGCTGGCCCTGGAGCAGCGGGTGAAGATCGCCGAGGCCCTGGCGCTCAAGCACGCGAGCACCGAGGACCAGCGCCAGCGGGTCACAGCCTTGTTCGTCGAGGTCCGCCGCCTGACTGGCCAGCGCAACCTGGTCGCGCATAACCCGCCGATGGCGCACGTCTACATGAGCGACAAGGGCGACGTGCGCGTCGAGAAGGAGCTGCGCAGCCTGCGCAAGCACGACCGGCACGTCACGAAGCGCGAGCTCGCCGCTCTGCACAAGGCCGCCATCGCCGCCGGCGACACGATGCACGAGCTGCTGAAGCAACTCAGCCCGCGCGCGTAGCCGTCACTTCTCGACGCCGAACAGCAGGGCCGCCGGGTTGTCGGTCTGCCCTTCACTGATCGCGATCACGCCGTCGATGGTCCGGTTGATCTGCCCGCTCGGCAGGTGCAGCACGACACCGCCGACGTTCACGACCGACCTGGCCAGCGCCCGATCCAGCTCGCCCTGGCCGATCTGCTTGCCTAGCTTGTCGAGCTCCTGGAAGAAGCGCAGGCCGGCCGGGCCGCCGTAGGCCATGTCGAACTGCTTGGTGCCGGTGGCGTACTGCACGGCGCCGGTGATCTCGCGCAGGCCCACGAACAGACCCATCAGGTAGCTGATCTGCTCGCCGATCAGCTTCTTGGCCAGCTCGTCCTCGTCGTCACCCCCGCCCGGCTGCAACGCGTCCTTGATGAGCGCAGCCAGCACCGCCGGCACCGAGTACAGCAGCAGGAAGTCGCCGGCCAGGTGCATGACCTCCAGCGGGCTGCGGTAGTTGGTGGCCTTGGCTCGCTCGACGCCCAGGTTGTACGAGGCGCTGAAGTACCCGTAGAACACGGTGAACAGCTTCTGCATCGGGCCGCCGCGCTGGATCAGCGCCAGGTCCTTCACCTGGCCGCCCGACTGCGCATCGAGCACCGCCTGGTCGGCGAGCTTGATCGCGCGGTCCTCGGCGACGTCCTCGGCCATGTCCACCGGCGCCTCGGCCAGTGCCTTCTGGTAGGCGCCCCACCAGGTCGGCATGTCGGCCACGAGCTGCAGCGACTGCATGGGCGCGAACATCAGCGCATCCAGTTTCGCGCGCGCCGGGCCTTTGCCCTGCACGACCGACTGAATTTCGTTGAGCTCGCGCTGCATTGTGCGGTGGCGGTTGCGCATGAACTCCGACTTCTCATGCACCTGGCGCACCAGGCCGACGGGCGACTTGGCCCACTCGGCCGTGCCCATCGCGATCCACTTCGCGCCCACGCGCACGATGCTCTGGGTCAGGCCCAGCGGCTGCAGCATGGCGTTCATCAGGTTGAAGCCCAGGCCGGCGACCGCAGCGCCGGTGCGCAGCGGGGTCAGCACTCGGGCCAGGGCGTCGTGGTTCGGCGCGTCGCCGGCGGCGATGTCGCGGATCGCGGTCTTGAACTGCTGCACGACGTCGGCACCGTAGGTCGAGCGGATCGCCTTGTCGACCTGCTCGTTCTTGATTATGCGGTTCGCGTCGATCACCCACTCGTGCCAGGCGAGGTCGTGGATCACGTCGTTGACGCCACGGAACAGCGCGTCCCAGGTCAGCACCAGGGGGCGGCCCGTCACCTGCTCGGCGCGGGTCTTGGTGAACGAGCGCCGGGTCGTGGCGGCCACGAACGCGCCCTTCATCTGCTGGCGCGCCGCCTCGGCGTCGGCCTGCTGCTCTGCCCTGCCCGACTCGCGCGAGTCGTAGACGATGGGGAAGTACCCGCCGCGCAGGCTCAAGGTTTCGCCGTCCTTGGTTTCCACGGTCAGCGGCAGGGGCTCGACCCAGGCCGGCTCCTTGCCCATGACGCGGCGCTCCTTGGCGGCGATCTGCGGGCGGTAGGACTCGAAGAAGTCCCAGACCTGCTGCACGAACTGCCAGTCGGCGGCGCTCAGGTTCTGCAGCACCGGCACGACTTGCTCGAAGGTCCAGCCCCGACCGTCCAGCAGTCGCTGCTGGTTGCCGGCGTTGCCCATGTTCAGCGCCAGCACGAGCTGCTCGCCGCGGTTCAGGGACTCGGCGATGCTCGGGAAGAACTGCCCCTTGCCGCCCATGCGGCCCTCGGCCAGGACCGGCTTGAGCAGCTCGGTAAGGCGCCGGGTCGCGTCGGCGCGCATCGTGGCCTCCTGGCCGCCGGCGGCGTTCATCGACTGGATCAGGTAGGTCCACATCGGACCCGCGTCCTGGAACCCGTCGAGCTCGCGCGCCAGGCTCGCGGTCTTGCGGTGGCTGGCCAGGAACCCCTTGAACAGGTTCACGGCGCGGTTCATCGCGGTGTCGCGCGTGCGGTTGTTCGCCCGCTTGTCGCCGGCGTGCTCCTCGATGGACATCGTGATCTCGCGCACGACGTCGGCGAACCGGCGGTTGTCGGCTGCAGTCAGCAGCTTCTCCTTCAGCCGGCCCAGGTGTTCGATCTGCTTGACCGAATCCACCAGGCCGCGGAACTCCTCGACGGTCAGGTCCTTGTACGACTGGCGGAAGGCTTCGGCCGCGATCTTCTCGGGCAGCTCGACGTCGATGCCGAGCTCCTCCTGCTCGCCGATCCACTTGGCCAGGGCCTTGCGCTTCTCGATGGCCTTGAGCGACACGCCGGCGCGCAGGTCGAACCGCTCCAGGATCGCGTCGATCTGGTCCAGGTAGTCGACGTCGATGGCCTTGCGGGTGCCCTCGCCCTCGAACTTCTTCAGATACCGCAGGCCCTTCTCGACCTCGATCAGCGCGTCGTGCGCGGCGCGCGTCGCGTAGGTATTCACGAGCTGGTTGCGCTTCTCGGCTGCGGCCTGGGCGGTGTCGCCGGCCTTCATGGCCTTCTCGCTGGCCTTGGATGCGCGCACCTCGGCGGCGGCGTACTGGCTGGGCTTGACGTTCCTCACCAGCAGCCGGTCGACGATCTGCCGGGCGTATTCACGCGCGGCCTGGGCCAGCACCTTCGGCTTGCCGGTGGCCTTCTGCAGCGCATTGAGCTCGGTGGCCACGAACCGGGCGCGGGTGTCGTTGTGGATCGCCTGGTCGGCGGCGCGCTCGATGGCCTCGGGGGTGGCCAGCTCGCCGTACCGCTCCAGCATCTTCTGGTCGGTCAGGCCCTCGATGGCGACCTTCGGCGCCTCGGCGATGGCCAGCGTGCGCACGAGCTCGTCGCCCGACGTGAACCCGAACGACTCGGCCACCAGGTCGGGGTGAATCCCGTCCTTGGCCGTCATCTTCAGGTTTTCCATGATCTGCACGATCTCCTCGGGCAGCGCCATGTCCTTGAGCGCGAACAGGTCCAGGCGGCCGGCGCCCATGTACTCGATGTCGGCGTCCTCGCCGGGGCGGCGCTCGCCCTGGGCTTCGGTGTAGTCCTTCGCGTAGGCGTACTGCGGGTCGCCCCGGTACTCGGCGTCGAACTTGTCCTCCAGGTCGCGACCGTCGAACTTGCCGTTCTCGTCCTTGGGCAAGTAGCCGTACTCGGCGAGCTGCTCGCCCATCGCGTCCAGGCTCAGGCCGTCCTCGCGGCGCAGCAGGTACTTGCCGAAGATCGGCATCGGGCTGCGCTCTTTCGGGTCCCAGCCCCACTGCGACTCGACGGCCTTGCGGTCCAGGCCGCCCATCTTGGCGATGGCCACGAACAGCGAGTCGACGGTCGGGTCCACCGGGCCGGGGCGCGACTTGCGCTCGGGCTCGGGGGCCATCATGGCCTTGTCGTTGGCGTCGAGCTTGCCGGTCAGGAACTGCCACGCGCGGTACACCGGCTGCGACATGATCTCGCGCCGGGCCTCGATCTGCATTTCGGCGCGGCGTGCCGCGGCCTCGCGCTGCAGCCTCTTGACCTCCCGGCCGCGGGCGTTGCGCATGTAGGCCATGTCGCGCAGCGTGCGGGCCTGCAGGTCCTCGATTGCGTCCTGGGTCGCCTGGGTGCCGAGCTCCTGGTAGGCGGCGAACTCCTCGGTCGTCATGCCGGCCTGCTGCGGCTCGGTGAACAGCGGCAGCATCGAGCGGCCCTTCTCGGCCAGCTCGATCTGCTCGGTCGTGGCGAGCATGCGGTCCATCACGCCGCGCACCTCGTCGGTGAGCTCGACGCGCAGGGCCTTCAGATCCTTGTAGACGCGTAGCAGCCAGGCGCGGAACCGCTGGAACATGCCCTGCAGCTCGATGCTCGGGGCCTTGCCCTCGAACAGGTACGCCTCGAACCCGCGGGCAAACTGCTCGTGATACGAGCGTTTCTGCTCCATCGGCAGGTTGAACCACTCGTCGATGGTCTGCACACCGAACCAGTCGAGCAGCGCCTGGGTGTCCTTGAGGATGGCCTGCTCGCCGGGGGTGGCCGACTCGGCGCCGAACATTGCGTTCTCGCCGGCGAGGCGGCTGGCCAGGTCGAACTGCACCTCCAGGAAGAAGTGCCCGGACTCGTGCAGGAACGTCGACAGGTCGGCACCCTTGAGCAGCGTAATGATGCTGGGCACCTGGGTGATGTCTTGGCCGAACGCGATCTGCCCGCGATTGCCGGTGCCCTGGAAAAAGAGGTTGTCGAACTCGCCGATCTTTGCGGCGCGGTCGGCCTCGTCGCCCTTGGCATAGGTCTTGATGTCGGTGACGCCGGCGTCCTTCAGCAGCTCGATCACCGCTGGGTCCGTGCCCTCGGGCACGACCGCGCCCTTGAACTCGGACAGGCTGACCTCGCGCAGAATCTTCGCCTCGAAGTACGCGGTCGGCAGCGTGCGCAGCTTGTCCAGGAAGTTGCCGACCTGCTGGGCGACCTCGGGCGTGAGCTCGTAGCCGTAGTCCTTGGCGGCGCGCACGACACCCTTCTTCGCGGCGTCCTCCATGATTGCGACGCCGGTGTCGAGCGACAGGTCCGGGTTGATCGCCGACACGACCTGCAGGAACTCGGCGTCGATCTCCTTCTTGACCGCCTCGAACTGCTCGGCCGAGATCAGTCGGTCCTTGCTGGCGCGAATCTGCGCGACCGACTTGAACTGCGGGGTGTACTGCGCGCGTAGCGAGCCCACGCCGTAGTTGAAGTTCTCGCCGCCCCGGAGCTCCTTCTTGAGGAGCTTCACGACGTTCTCCAGGGTGTGCGGGATGTACTTTCGGTTCCCCGAGTAGGTGAACCCCTGGAAGATGCGCTCGCTCTTGGTGATGCTCTGGATCAGCTCGGCCACGTACTCCTGGAACGCGTTGCCCAGGTCGGCGTCGGCCACCTGGGCCTCCATTGCCTTCTGGGTGGCGTAGCGTTCGACCTCGGGCTGCTGGCGCAGCTTCGCGGCGTTGGCGATCTCGATGGCCGTGTCGCGCACCATGTTGCGCTGGGCGTCCTCGTCGGTCTTGAGCTTCTGAACGAACGCCGCGCGCTTGCCCTCCATCGACTCATAGGCGTCGATCAGCTCGGCCAGTGCTGCCCGCTGGAACGCCGGGTCCTCGCGCAGCGCCCACGAGTCGGCGACGTCCAGGAACGGACCCAGGCCGAACTCGCGCAGGCGCGCCTCGCGCTCGGGTGTCATGCCGGGGCGGTCGACCAGCGTCGGCTCGATGCCGTTGTCGCGCAGGAACTGGCCCATCACGGCCAGGTTGCGCTCCAGCTCGCGCTGGGCGTCGCGCTGCAGCTCGGACGTGCCCGGCAGGCTGATGCCCATGCGGTCGGCCATCGGGCGAAACTTTTTGTCGAGCGCGGCCTGGGCCTTGCGGTCGATGTCGCGCTCGATGCTCGGGTAGCGCGGCGAGTAGATGTCGGCGCCGAACACCTTGGTCGAGGCGTACCCCTTGGGGTCGGCCATCTTCTCGTCGCCCACCAGCGTGATCTCGCCGAAGTTGGTGAGCGGCGTGTCCTTCTTGGTGATGGCCAGCGACGGCACCGCAAGGCCACCCATGCGCTGCGCGAACCGCAGGTTGTCGGCCGTCAGGTTGTGCGTCACCACCAGGTCGCGCTCGGGCTGCTCGGTCTGGTCGAACGTCGCGGCGGCGCCGGCCACGCCCTCGGCCTGCACGCGCAGCGGGTAGCGTTTGACCAACTCCTGCGGCGTCGTGCCGACCTTCGCGGCGGTGACGGCGTAGAAGTTGGCGAGCAGGTTCGCGTAGGAATCGTTCACCTCCGGGGTGAAGCGATTGGCGGCGTCGAGCTGCGACTTGAACTCGCCGCGCACCTGGTCGATCTGGGTCTTGAACTGCACGTCCTGGTCGCGCTCGGCCAGCGCCCGGTCGACCTGCTGGCGCAGCTCCTCGACCTGGGTCTGCATGTAGACCTGGGCCTCGGCGCGGCTCATGCCCAGCGGGTCGGTCTTGACGTGATCGAGCAGCGCCTGGGCGTACTGAGTCGGCGCGATCTGGGCGGCAAACTCCTCGATGGGGATGCGCAGGTCGCCGCCGGTAGCGAGCGCCTCGGGCAGTTGCGTGCGCACGCCCTCGGGCAGTTGCTGCTCGGTGATGCCGGCCTCCTGGGCCATCTGCGCGAACACCTGGGCGTTCACGTAGACGTCCTGCACCGGGCCGTCCTGGGCCGCCTGGCGCACGAACTCCTGGAACGTGCCGGCGTCGCGCTGGGCGAGCTTGGACTGCTTGACCAGCTCGGTCAGTTGCGTGAGGGCCTGGGCGTCGCGCTCGGCCATTTCGGCCTGGGCGCCCTTGATGCGCATCTGCAGCGCACCCTCCACGATGGTCTGGATCGTGGCGCTCGATGCTGCGGCCTGGCCGCCCTCCTCCACGCCACGCGGATCGGCGAGCGAGCCGACCATCGCCTCGATGCCCTTGACCACGCTGATCTGGCCACCGACGCCGACGACGGTCGCGATCAAGGTCTGGGCGGCAGCGTTCGGGCGCTCGGCCAGGTACTCGCGGAAGGGCTTGTCGGGGTTCAGGACCGCCCACTCGTTCAGGTCTTGCAGGACGGTGGCGAGCTGCTCGCCGGGGATTTCGGTCGCGAGCTGATTAGCCACGACGCGGTACAGGGGCGCGCCGACCTTCAGGTCGCCGATGAGCTTGGCCACCGGCAGCTTCTCGGTCGCGTACTCGACCGCGGCCTGCGAGACACCGAACGACAGCGCCTGCAGCGGCGCGACGTTCTTGTCGCGGGCCTCGCCGTAGGACTGGCCGAACACCGGCGTGACCATCTGGGTCATGTACGCCTGCTGGCCGCCAGGGCCGCCGAACAGCAGCAGCGGCAGGCTCGCCAGGTTTGTCGACAGCGACTGCACGCCCGAGATCACGCCGGCGCCGACCACGCCCTCGGCCTTGGGGGTGTTGGCCTTGGCCTGCGCCTCGATGCTGCGGCGGTACTGCGCCAGGCCCTCGGCGGTGGCGCGCAGCGGATTGGCCGGCAGCACGCGCCCGACCAGGGGATCGGCGAGCGGCGCGGCCAGCTCGAACGGCGCCTGCACGGCGCCCACGACGCCGGCGCTCGCGCGCTGCAGGCCCGACACGCCGGCCTGGCCGACCATGCCCAGGTCAGACATCAGGCCGCCACGCGGGGCGCCCGGTGCGCTGACCATGTAGCGCACGGCCGACTCGATGGTGCCCAGCACGCCCACGTCGTCGTGCGACACGGCGGCGTTGTTCGGATCGGCGACCCACTGTGCGACGGTCGGCGAGTTCTGCAGGATGCGGTCGAAGTCCGACAGGAACACGTTGCGCTCGACCTCGGGGAGGTTGCGCTGCACGACGTCGGCCGGGATGCCGGCCTGGCGGCCCAGGCGCTGCGCGCGGGCGGCCATGTCGGGGTTCTGCAGGAGCGCGTTGTACAGGCTGGTCTTGGCCTGGGTGCGCTGCGAGTCGACGACCTGGCGGGCCGCGGCGTCAATTGGATCGGTGGACAGTTGGCCGGCCACCTTGGCCGCGGCGGCGTCGAAGTCGTCGGGTGTTCTCATTGCATGCCGTAAGTTGCGCGCAGCACGGCGTCGACCTGCTGCGGTGTCGGGTTCTTGACGCCCTGGCGCTGCAGGGCTGCGGTGGCGTTGCGCTTCTGCGCGTCGTTGAATACCGGCGTGAAGGGCTTACCCTCGGCCTGCGCCTTGAAGGCGCGCGTGCTGGAGTTCCAGAGCGTGCCGGGCGTCGTGCCCTCCAGCACCAGGCGGTCGAGCACGCGCTGGCGCTCCTCCTGAGTCGGCATGCGACCGAGCCGGGTCTGCTCGGCGAGCAGCGCACGGTCGGCGACCTGGTGGAAAACGCCGACGTCGGCGCCCTTGAGCTCCAGCGCCTTCACGATGGCGTCCTTCTGCTGGGTGACGGTGGCCATCTGCTCGGACTCGCCGGGTTTGTTGGCCTTGCCCTGCAGGTCGACGAAGTGCTTGAAGTCCGTCGGCGAGAGCTTGTCGGCGTACTTGCGCAGGTCCTCGCCCTTGAAGTTCGGGTCGGTGGCCGAGGCCAGGGTCAGCGCGTAGTAGATGTTCGGGTCGGTCTTGATGGTCTGACCCTCGGCCGCGGCGCGTGCGGTGTTCTTGAGCGCCGCCCAATGCTGGGGGTCCATTGCCGCCTGCACGGACGCGGGAATCTTGGCGAGCGAGCCGGTGCGGTTGTAGATGTCCCAGGCGGTGTCCTGGGCCTGCGACTTCACGCGGTTGTCGATGGCCTGCTTCTCGGCGTCCAGGGTCTTGAGGCGCGTGACGATGCCGTCCTCGTCCTTGCCCGAGAACTTGGTGCGGGCCTCGGCGAGCGCGGCCTTGATGTCGCCGTTGTGTCGGGTCCAGAGGTCGCCCGCAGCTTCTTGCGTGCGCTTCTCGAAGTCGCCGACGTCGACGGCCTTGGTGAGCTGCAGCCGGGCCTGCGGCGAGAGCTCGGCGGTGTTGTCCTTCAGGTACTGGCGCGCGTAATCGACGTTGCCGGCGTCGACCGCGGCCGAGATCACGGCGGCGTGACCGGGCGACAGGGCCTCGGTCAGCGCGGCCTCGGCGGCCTTGCCCGACAGGCCGTACCGGCTGGTCTTGTTGACCACCGCGGCGCGCACGGCGTCACTCGCCTGGCGGATCGCGGCCGGGTCGCCCCAGGCCAGCGCCATCTGCTCCTGGCCGGTGCGGATGGTCCCGTCGTCGACCGAATCCTGGTAGGTGTTGAACTCGCGGGCGATATGCTGGTTCAGGCTCGCCTGGAACTGCTGGCCGATCTGATCGACCTGCTGCTTGAACCGCAGGCGCTGCTGATCGTTGCCCAGGCCCTTCGCGATGGCGTCGACGCGCGCCTGGAACTTCTCGCCGTACTCCTGGTCGAGCGACTTGTCGCCGGGGCGCTTCAGGGCGTTCTCGCCCTTGAGGTTCACAAAGCCCTCGTTCGGGTTGAACGTGAGCTCCAGGCGGGCCTTGGCGGCCTGGCTGACCGCATCGTTGACGCGGGTCTGGTTCGCCTGCTCGAACTCGTCGAGCACGATCTTGTTGATGCCGGCGCCGGCCTGGGCCATGCCCTGGCCGAACTGCTGGAGCTGGCGGCCGGGGGCGGTGGCCATGCCCTCGGTGAACGGGGCGTCGAATCGAGCGCCGACGGGGCGCACCTGCACGTTGGGCAGATTGGTCGGGTCGACCTGGAAGTTGTCGTAGGTTGGAACGCGCGGCATGTCAGCCTTTCATCAGGACCACCAGCCCGCGCCCTGGCCGGTCTTGTAGACGTTGGGGGCGACCGAGCCGGCGGTGCCGAGCAGCGAGCCGACGCCTGCGGCCAGCGGCGAGATACCGGAGGCGCTGGCTGCAGCGAACGCGCTGCCGGCCGAGTAGTTCACGCCCTGGGCGCGGGCGCTCATGGCCGCGGCCTTCTGGTTCACGCGCTGCACCTGGTAGCCGAAGGCGGCACGCGCGGCGTTCGCGCGGATTTCGCCGGCGTCGACCTCGGTCATGTAGTCGGTCGTGGCGAGCACGCGCGCAGCCGAACCCACGCCCAGGTCGACGCCGTTGGCAGCGAGACTGGTGCGCTGGCGGCCCTTGAGCTGGGCAGCACCGAGCCGCAGCTTCTGCTGCTCGCGCTGGCCCATCGCAATCGCTTGGTCGGCCTGGGTGTCGCTGATCGAGGCATTGAGCTCCAGCAGCGACGCGTCGCTTTCGGCCATCGCGGCGTTGAGCTTGCCCATCGCCGCCTGGTACTGGAGCTGGGTTTTCTGGCCCGACGCAGCGGCGGACGCGCCCAGGGCCGAAGTGGCCATGCCCGCGCCCATCATCACTACGGAAGAAACAGCCATTGATGCCCCTTTTGCTTGGCGTCGAAGATAGGCGAGCCGGTGCGGACTACGCGCACCAGCTCGCAGGCGTCACGACCCGATGGCGACTTCGAGGGTCAGCGACACGACGGTGAGCGGTAGCGGGTCGGACTGGCGCACGTAGACCGAGCCCGAGTCAGCCCAGGTCGGCGTGACCATCACCTGAATCTCCTCGGACTTGAGCGCCGGCGGCGTGCCGTATGGCTCGGTCGTGCGCTGCTTGGCCTCGACCAGCTCGCCGGGCGTCGGGCCCACGAAGATGCCGCTGGAGCGGAACACGCGCAGCCATACCTGGTTGACGTTCTTCACGCGGCCCTGGCCGAACGCCTCGGCCTCGAAAGACAGCGGTAGGGTCTGCATGTCCGCCGTGATCGGCAGGCCGACGTGGACCTTGGACGCCTCGACGTCGAGCGAGATCGCGCCGCCGGTGACGACGCGCTGCGGGTGGACGGCGCCGTCGGCCAAGATCGAAACGGTCTTGCCCTCCAGGTGCCCCAGGCCCGATAGGGTCGAGACTGGCGTGCCCGAGTAGGTCAGGCCCGAGTCGACGAAAAACGCGTCGGCCTGGTTCACGAACTGGCGGCTGGCCAGGCGCTCGACGTACCGCTTGGTGGCGCCGCCGATGGTGCGCTTGACCACGACGTACAGCACGTCCTCGTTGCCCTCGGACACGACGCAGCAGGACTCGAAGGTGCCGTCGGTGTCGTGCTGGTGCCAGGCGCCAACGTTGTGCTCGGGCACGTAGGTGATACCGAGCAGCTTGCCCGACGTCGACACCATCCAGATGATCTGCTGGGGCGCCTTGGCGAACGCCATGTCGGTGATTTCGAGGTTGTCGAACAGGTGCGGGGCGCGCACCGACAGGTCCCCGGTCATGTATCCGCCGGCCTGGGCCGAGTAGCCGAGCTCGCGCACATGGCCACCGCGGGCGGCGGCGAAGATCAGGTTGTTGTTCACGATCACCGGCTGCACGTTGTTGGCGCCGATGTAGCTCTGGGGCTTGACCGAGAACGACGTCGGGGTGATCGCGTCGGTGTTGATCGAGGTCACGCGCCACTCGGCCGAGCTGGTGAGCAGCACGAGCTCCTGCAGCGGCACGATATGGCGGATCGTGTTCGCCTCGCGCGCGGACACGCGGAACTGGATCGAGTCGTCGTCGCGGGTCGGGATCGAGTAGTTCAGGTTCGACTCGGTGCCCGAGCGCGTCATCCAGAGGGTCTGCGGGGCGTTGAGCGTGCCGCCGAACGCGCGGCGCTGCTCGAAGTACGACACCGCGGCCGGGTAGTTGCCGGCGCCCAGGAACGGGTCGTTGATCTCCGGGGGCGTCACCGACACGTCGGGCGTGATGTTGTCGTCCTTGAAGCTCGTGCCCTGGGTCTGCCCGATGTAGCCGTACAGGCCGTTCGACAGCTTGTAGACGTAGTACCGGGTCGCGCCGCTGGCGGCGGTCCAGGTGATCGTGTTGAACGCGCCGTCGTCGAACAGATTGTTCGAGCAGGTGGCGATGGCCGAGTAGGTGGACTCGTCCAGGCCGTTCGGGCCGACCGAGCTCACGACGTAGGTATGCGTCGTCGGCGTGCCGGGCGTCGAGCCTGGCGTCGCGGTGGCCGACACGCTGGTCGGCGGCGAGAGCTTGGAGGCGAAGGTGATCGTCGAGAGGGTCCAGTTGAGCGCGCCGAGGCGGCGCAGCTCGCGGGGGATGTAGTTCGGGTGGACCAGCGTCAGCACGTCGGCCGACTGCACGAAGTGGATGTCGAACAGGTCCGCCTCGGCGTAGGGCGTCGCCACCTCGTAGGGGCTCGCGCCGTTCATCAGGGTGGCACCGTTCGTGTGGAACCGGACGTACTCGTGGCCGAACTCCAGGACCATCGTCTGGGTCGTCGAGTACGAGAACGGGATCAGCCGGGTCTTGCGCGAGCTGGTCTTGACCTCGCGCACGAAGCCGAAGCCGGGGCGGTTCGACACCGGGCCGTGCGGCAGCGGGATGAAGTTCAGGCACTTGGCGAGGCCCGTCTGGAACTTGGCGTCGTCGATGCGCCCGTAGAACTCGGGCGTGACCTCGCCGCCGGCGAAGGATCGGGAGAAGGTGCGCACGTTGGCCATGTCGTCCCCTTCAGCGACCGGCGATCCAGCCGACCGAGTGCGTCGGGTTCACGCGGCGCTGGGCGGTGTCGGAGTTGCGGGCCTGGATCAACCAGGTCGCGGCCATCGCCTCGCAGCGTTTGCCCTCGGCGCGGCCGGCGTCGCCCTTGATGACGGGGCCGGCCAGCAGCGACGCCAGGTGCCAGGTCAGCGTCGTGACGAACAGGGGCGTGAACTTGGTCGTGTCGCTCACGTAGGCGACGTACCGGATCAGCGCGCTCTCCTGGTTCGTCAAGACGATCTCGCGGCCCTCCTCGTCGGTTTCGCACACGAAGGGCTGCGGGGTGTACTGCGCCATGCCGGGGTTCGGCATGCTCATGCTGAAGTCGTCGGTGGCCTCTGGGTCGAGCACGGCCAGCACGCGCAGGCAGTCGGCCGGCTGCACGTAGGCGTATTTCCACTGCGGCCAGGGGCTCGTGATCTGCGCCGGCTGGCTGCGCCGGGTGGCGAAGTTCCAGTCGTGCAGCTCCAGGATCGCGTCGCGCGCGAGCGGGTAGAAGCGCGCGCAGTGCTCGGCCTGGGCGCTACCCTCGGGCGGATCGAGCGACGCGACGGTGGCGTTGTCGCCCAGGTGCCCCAGGGCCAGGTTGCAAATATCGACTTCGGACGCCATCGCGCACCCCTTCAATCAAAAAGAAGGGGGGCCGACGTTTTCACGCGCAGCCCCCCGAATGGCCTTCCTGCTAAGAAAGACGGATCGGACCCTTACACCAGGTCGGCACCGGCGTCGCCGGCGTCGGAGGCGGCAGGCGCCGCGCCCTTACCCTTGCCCTTCGCCTTGGCCTCGGGCTTGTCGCCCTCGACCAGCTCCAGGTTCGTGCCGGCCTTGCCGTCGTACTCGACGACATCGCCCGCCTCGACGATGGTGTTGTTGATGAAGGACTTGGTGAGGACGCGGTACTTCGCCATGCCGATCTCCTATCAGGCGACGGTGAAGCCCGAGGCGTAAGCCTTGGAGTCCTGCACGCCATGCACGACGTCGGCGGTCACGGTGCCGGCGGTGTTCGTGCCGACGACCACGTAGCGGGCGCCGAAGTAGCGCAGGCCGTTGCTGCCGATCTGCGGGTTCACGCGCACGGCGACACGCTTGCCGGCGGTCAGGCCAGCGGTGGCGATGGCGCCAGAGCTGCCCAGCACGGTCGGCGAGCTCAGGTCGGCGGACGCGCTGCCGATCACCTGCATTTCGGTGGACGTGCCGCCGGCGAAGGCGGTGCCCACGGTGAAGTGCATGAACAGGTTCTCACCGGCGCCGATGTCGCGGGCCACGCCCAGGTCGACGGTATCGGTGGACACGGCGGTCGTGGTGACGGCCTGGGCGTTGGAAACGCGGAGGAGTTGGTCGGTAATCATTTCGGGGTTCCTTTCAGAAGTTCGGTTCGCATGCGAGCAAGGGGCCGAAGCCCCTCGCGTCAGCCTCAGACCACGCGGGCCTCGGTGTTGAGCAGGGCATCGACCTTGCGCAGGGGCACGCCCTCGAAGGACAGCCAGTTGGCGGCGGTGCCGAACTGGTTCAGACCCTTCTCGACAGCCAGCACGTTCTGGCTCTTGTTCAGGGCCTGGATGCGCAGCATCGAGTACACGGTGCGGTTCATGTAGAACACCGGCTTGCCGAAGTTCAGGTTCGGAATCTTGTCGAGCGCGCGGCTCATCAGCTTGATGAGGTCGGCGGCGCTGGACTCGCCCACCAGGTTCGACACGTCGATGTTCGCGATGCGAACCACGTAGCGCCAGTCCTTCACGACCAGGCCGTTCTTCCACTGGTACTGAGTGGCCAGGGCCTGCAGGCGGGTGCCGTCGGCGTTGTAGACGGTCTGCTCGCCCAGGTCGTTGTGGATCAGGCCGGCCTTGGAACCCTTGGGGAACGTGCCGAACACGGTGTTGTCACCCCAGACCACCAGGTAGATCGAGGTGTTGTCGCTGCCAGTGCCACCGGCGTCGATGATGTTGGCGGCGTTGCCGGCACCGGAGATCGTGCCGTAGCGAGTGGCCAGGCCCAGGTACTGCTTGGGGTCGGTGGCCGGGTTGCCGTAGAACATCGTGGACGCCTGGGTCTGGTTCATGGCCTCCAGGAACGCCTGATCTTCGGACAGGCGGAACTGCGCCGTGTTGCCGTTGAGCTCGGCCAGGTCCTTGTCCACTTCGCTGCGGGCTTCGAGGATGCCGCAGGACTCGTCGACCTGAGCGGTCGTCGACTTGGAGTTCGGGATGCCCTGGTTTAGAGCGCGCCAGTAGACCTGCGGCAGGCCGGTGCGGATCACGACACGGTGGCCGGTGGGCAGGTTGCCCTCGACGAACAGTGCGTCCTCCAGGATTTCGTTGGTCTGCGAGAGCAGCTCGGCCACGACGGGCACGCGGCCCTCGGGATCGGTGCGCTTGGCCCAATCGGCCAGGGTGAGCGCGGTGTTTGCGAGAGTTGCCATTTAAGAGCTCCTTTTAGCGTTGCTGATTCGGGTAGAGGGCGTTGGCTGCATCCTTCGCCCCCTTTGGACTGCCGCCCGTTGCCGGTACGAACTTGTCCTCACTGATTGCCTTGCCCGCCCTGAAAAACGCCCGAATGAGCTCGGGGTGATTTCCCAGACCGGACTCGTTCAGCAGCGCGCGCAGCTCGGGCGATCCGAACGTGTCGAGGGCCTTCTTCGCGACCGCCAGGTTCTCGGCGAGCTTCTCGCCCCCGAACTCCTTGTCGGTCTGCGCGGCCTCGACCCATTGGGCTTTCGCCTGGGTCAGGACCTCGGCATGACGGCCGGCGATCACCGGGCCCATCTTGTCGAGCACCTTCTGCGCAGCGTCCTGGGTCAGGTTCAGGTCCTTGGCGACTTCGGAGAACGCGCCGAGCCCCTTGTCATCCAGTTGGATGCCGTCGGGCAGCTTGAACTCGTACTTCTCGGGCGCGCCCTGGGGGGCGTCGGCCTGAGTGCCTTGGGTCTGGTCGCCCGGTTTCGGCTCGGTGCCGGTCGTTGCGGTCTGACCTGGTGCGGCTTGCTGCTGGGTCTGCGCGCTCGCTGCGGCTGCGGCGTCCCCTGCAGCCTGAGCTGCGGGCGCTGCGGTCGCGGTCTGCGCGCCTTGCGATGCGTTGCCTTCAGTGGTCGTTGCGGCGTCCGTCATCAGCGATTCGGTTGTCATGTATCTGCTCTTTCATCATCACCGGGTACAGCTCAGGGCATAGCGAGTGAATCTGCGCCAGGATGCGAAGGCCCTCGTTTCTGTTCCCCTCCGCGAAAGCCATGTGCATCGCGTTGGTGTTGAACGAGAGCCGAAACACGCCGGCTCGATCCAGAAGGCGCCACACGATGCGACGCCCCCGCTTGCTGCCCATGAGCCACTTGAAATCGTCGGCCTCGGTTGCCTGGGTGATCCGCTCGCGATGCTTGGCATCCTCGGCGGCTCGCTCCTGACCCCGGAGGTCGAGGGGATCGAATGAACTCATGGCGCGAATCTATTGCCCGGTGAATCAGGTACGCGCACCACTTAGGCGTTGTTGCCGTAGAGCGCGCTGGCCGCGGCGATCGTGCCCGACGCCTGGCCGATCTCCAGGTCGGTGATTTGCAGCTCGACGCGCATGTCGGCGCCCTCGCCTTGTGTCTCGTATGAGCTCACCGACTTCACGGTCGCGCGGGCCATCACGTTCATCGCGGCGCCGACCGTCGGCAGGCTCGTGATGCCGAGCTTCTCCAGCTCGTCCTTGCCCAGGCTGATGCACAACCCGTAGGGGTAGCGGGGCTCGTCGGCCTCTATCTCGCCGGGGGTTTCCTCGCGCTCGGGGGCGCGCTTCATGTTGACCATTGCCATGTCGTTGTCCTTTACTGGTAGCCGCTGAACATGCTCATCGCGTTAGTGAGCCCCTCGGGTCCGCCACCGCCGGCGGCGGCTGCATCCTTCGCGGTCGCCGCGGCCTGGGCGACCTGCGCCTGCTGCTGGGCAGCGGCTGCGGCCTGGGCGCGTGCGTTGCGGATCATCGCGACCTGCTCGTTCGGCACGATCAGCTCGGGGTCGATGCCGAGCATGTCCGAGTAGGCGTCGGCCCACTTGTCCGAGTCGAACTTGTCGAGCACGTCGGGCTTGATGGCCGCGACCGCGCCCAGGTTGCCGACGAATCGGTCGACGCCGTTGGTGGCCACCGCGCGCTGGGCCTGGGCCAGCATCGACACGTACTGCACGTTCAGGTCGACGCCCTGGAGCTCCTCGGGCGGGGGCGGCACCAGGCCGGCCTCGATCATCCGGGCGAAGGTGCGCTCGATCAGCGGGTCCAGCAGCTCGTTGTGCAAGCGTTCGAGCACCGGGCCCAGCATCAGCAGCTTCTCCTCGTGGCGCTCGGCGACCTCGGTGGCCGTCATGTTGTTGCGCGGGGCGCTGGCCAGCATCAGGAACAGGTCGGTGTAGAACGTCTGGTTGATCCGACCGCGCACGTCCTGGATGTCGGCGAGCAGATGGTTTAGGTCCAGGCGGACCTCGAACATGGTCTTGACCCCGGCCGACGGGCCGGCCATGTCGACGTAGGTCGTGCCGCCGGGCAGCGTGTCGATCATGTGGTTTTTCATCGAGCTCGGCGCCTGCAGCGGGGGCTTGGTCATGTAGTCGATGCCCTGGGCCTTGCGCAGTTGCTCGTGCTGCAGTTGCTTGATGTCGCCCAGCGCCTCCATGCCGGGGCTCGATCCATAGATGTCGCCGCCGATCACGGACCAGCGCGGCACCAGGGCCGGGAACTGCTTGAAGCCGGACTCGCGCAGGAACTTGGTCGAGTCCTGGCCGACCTCGAAGTAGCAGGACATGAAGGGCATGTTCTTCGCGTCGCGCAGGCGCGTGTCGCGGTCGATGCGCGGCTCGATGGCGTGAATGATCGGCACCCAGGTGTCGAGGCTCCCGCGGTCGTGCAGGTTCTTGACCGTCGGGCTCACGTTCTCGATGCCGAACTCGCCGACCAGCTCGGCTACGGTTTTCTCGAACTCGCGGTACAGCGTCACGATCTCGCCGCGGTAGTTCTGCGCGATGGCGTACTCGCCGGTCGTGAGCACATGGTGGCGGATCACGTCGTCGAAGTCGTCCATCACGACGGACGCGCCGGTGCCGAACGCGCCGATCTCCTCGTACATGGAGTGCAGCGCGCGGTAGGTGTTGGATCGCTGGAAGATGTCGAGCATCCCGCGCTGCACCTGGGAGAGCCAGAGCTTGACCGGCGCGTAGTCCATCAGGTCAGGGTCAGCCGTGGCCAGGCGGAACCAGGGACGTGCGGGGCTCGTGGCCCCGCCCATCAGCCCAGCCCCCAGCACGCGCAGGGCGCGGGTGCCGGTGGAGTCGTAGATGTTGTTGTGGCGGCGCTCGCCCTTGTTGCGGTCGGTCACGAAGAACCGGCCCGAACGCGGCAGCAGGTAGTCGCTGATTTCCTTCCAGTGCGACCAGTAGGTCGACCGTTCGGTCTTGAGGCTCCCCCATCGGGAGTAGAGCCGGTCGCGCGGTGTCTTGATGAGGGCCATGCGTTAGCCCCCCAGCAGAGTCGTGCGGCCGAGCGGCAGCGATGCGGCCGACACGCCCTGCATGCCGGTGAGCAGCGTGCTCGCCTGGCCGGTCATGCCCTGGCGCTCGTTCTTGGCAATGAACTCCTCGGTGGCCGGCTTCTTCTGGTTCGCCCGGTTGCGGGCCTCCTCGGCGAGCTGGGCTTGAGCTGCAGCCTGCTCGCGCTGCTGCGCGACCTGCTGCTCGTACTGAGTGCGGGTCTGCTCGGACTGCTGCGCGAACTGTTGCTGCTGCTGGGTGAGCAGCGTGTCGAACTGAGTCTGCTGGGCCAGGGCGGACTGCGCGGCGCGCTCGCGCTCGGTCTGCAGCGCAGTCTCGAACTGAGTCTGCTGCTGGGTGAGCAGCGACTGATTGCTCTGCGCCATCAGCTCCATCTGCTTGCGCGATTCTTCGAGCTGGGCCCGGAGCGCCGCGGTCTGGTCCTCGATGGCGCGCGCCTCGCGGTCGGCGGCACTCTGCGCTGCAGCGGCGGCCGCGTTGTTGGCGTCCTTGGCGTCGTCCATCTTGTCGGCGACGTAGGCCGTCCCTGCGACGGCGGCGACGGTTGCGGTGATGGCCATCGTCAAATCTCCTTGCTGAAAATGATGTCCTGCACGCCGTAGCCCATGCGCGGCATGATCTTGGCGAGCGCGGTGTTTTCCTTGGCGTGCCAGAGCATCAGCCTGGCGCCGCGCTCCTTGGCCATGCGCTCGGTTTCCCGGATCAGGCGCAGCCCGACGGTCGACGGGCGCAGGTCCTCGCGCAGGAACAGCACGTCGTTGTTGGCGACCACCAGGTCGGCGTAGTGAATGTGCGGCCCGATGAAGTTGACCGAGTAGCCAACGATCTCGCCGTCGGGGTCCAGGGCCCAGAGGCACAGCAGGCCGTTGTTCTCGTCGAGGAACGCGTAGCGGTCCCGGTCGGGCTTGAGCACCATGACCTGCTTGTTCTTCGCTACCTCGTCCCAATGCGCGACGAGCAGCTCGTGCATGTCGTCGATCCGGTCGCCCAGGGGCGCCTCGACGATGCGCACGCCGGCGGCAGGGTTCCTGGCCACCGAGCTCAGGGGGCGGACCTCGAAGCCCGGCACCTGGGCGTCGAAAATGACGTGGATGCGGGGCGCGGCCGAGTCGTTGCGGACCGAGTGCTCGCCCCGATGGTTGAACCACCAGAGCTCACCCGGCTGCATGTGGACAGTCTCGCCGTCGCAGGTGAACGAGTTGCCGGTGGCCGAGCTCAGTACCAGGTGGAACCGGCTGAAGGTCTTGGCGTACTGACCCTGGTCCTCGTGGGCGTCGATCACGCCGCCGGACTTGAGCTTGACGATCATCACGCGGCCCAGGACCGTCGAGCCCAGGATGCGCAGCACTGGCGCCAGCAGCGGGTAGGCCACCTCGGCGAGCTCGTGCATCGAGAGGTAGTCGACCGAGCGCAGGTCGTTGAACACCGACTCCAGCGTGATCTCGCGGGGACCGCGCAGCCAGATCGCCTCGGTGTCGTGATGCGGCGAACCGGGCGCCTCCTGACGGACCGTGATCTCGCCCCAAAGTTCGGGACGAGCGGCAAGAGCGTCGAGCATGGGCCCGACGTCCAGGTCCGTCAGTAGGCGTTGAAAGTTGTGCATCGAGCGGCGCGGGTCATCGCAGTAATTCGAGCGGATCGTATTCACCGCGGTTTGCAGTACGCGCACCGAACTGCTGCATCAGGCTGCGCTTGGCCACCGGATGCGCGAAGGTCAGCGCCAGGGCGTCGGCCAGGTCGGGCGAGCCGGCGTCGGGGAGGCGCTTCTTGATGTCGTCCTTGCTTTCGAGCTGGATGCGGTTCGCCGCGTCGTACTTGTAGGTCGGCGTCGCGAGCTCCAGCTTCAGGCTGGTGTCGTTCGGGATCGCGCCGCCGGCCTTGATCCACTCGGCCAGGTCGAACCACATTTCGGCGCGCTTGTTGACGTAGCGCGGGTCGTTCGGCTTGCCCCCGAAGTTCACCTCGGTGACGTCGTAGCCGAGCTGGCGCAGCCGGTCGATCACGCCGGCGCCGGCGCCCGAGTCGATGAACGTCGCGTCGGGCTCCCACTGGTCGATCTTGCGGGCGACGTGCCCGGCCAGCGTCATGTTGTCGACGCCGCGGAACACCAGCGGGTCCATCGCGA
>Ga0194138_10000110_pt1 | contig 41018 bp, 47 predicted proteins | sample TARM_MetaG_T2_14_FD_134022 | JGI IMG/M metagenome (GOLD analysis project Ga0194138, IMG submission 134022) | Freshwater microbial communities from Pennsylvania, USA, analyzing microbe dynamics in response to fracking - TARM_MetaG_T2_14 (version 2) | ecosystem: Environmental > Aquatic >...
AAAGATGGATTAGATTATTACCGTGCAATTATTCAAAACGCTGAATCGGTTTTAAAAGATAAATATATCATTGCGTTTGAACATGCCTTTGATAAAGCTAAAAAAATTAAAAAAATTATCAAGAAAAACTTAAAAGATGTGCGTATTATTCAAAAGAAAGATATGCAGGGCAAAGACCGCATGACTTTTATTTTCAAAGATTAAAAAAATATTATATATATACTATATATAAGAGGTGTAGTGACTTGACACCTTTTTATATGTTGTGTAATAATAACCGCAAGATGGGAGGAATTCGATGAAAAAACTTGTGATTGTAGAGTCACCAAGCAAATCTAAAACCATCAAACAGTACTTAGGTGAAGATTTTGAAGTGTTATCATCTAAAGGCCATATTCGCGATTTATCGATTTCAAATGTCGGTGGATTAGGGCTTGATATTAAGAATGATTTTGAACCAAAATATGATGTAATTAAAGAAAAACAATCAACCATAAAAGAGTTAAAAAAAGCAGCTAAAAAAGCCGATGAGATTTATCTTGCAACTGACCCCGACCGTGAAGGTGAGGCTATTAGTTGGCATCTTAAAGAGGTCCTAGATGCGGCCGATAAACCAACTTATCGTGTTATTTTTAATGAGGTTACTAAAAGTGCAATTTTAGAAGCTTTTGAACATCCAAGAGATATCGATTATGCGCTTGTTTCTTCACAAGAAACACGCCGTATTTTAGATAGAATAATCGGGTTTAAACTGAGTAAGTTATTACAAAATAAAATTAAATCAAAATCTGCAGGTCGTGTTCAAAGCGCAGCTTTAAAAATATTAGTAGAACGTGAGAAAGAGATTGATGCTTTTGAGGAAGAAGAATACTGGCGTATTAAAGCTGAATTTAATGGGTTCGATGCCGAACTTAAAAAATTGAATAATCGTAAAGCCAAAATTCCAAATGAAGATAAAGCAGACGAAATTCTAGGAATGCTAGAACCAACATTTACAGTCTCTGAGTTAAAAGACCGCGATCGTAAACGCGCTTCAAAGCCACCGTTTACAACATCATCTTTACAACAAGAAGCGTCAAACAAATTAAATATTAGTGGACAACGTACGATGATGATTGCTCAGAAACTCTATGAAGGTATTGATCTCAAAAATGAAACTGTGGGGTTAATTACTTATATGCGTACAGACTCAACCCGTATGTCACAAGCGTTCATTCAACCGGCAATGGGTTATATTAAAAATACCTATGGTGAGGCTTATGTGGGTAAACCCAAACAAGCAGCTAAAAGTAAAAACGCTCAAGACGCCCATGAAGCCATTAGACCAACAAATATAGATCATACACCAGAATCGGTGAAGCCATTTCTTTCAAGAGATGAATTCCGTTTATATTCTATGATCTATTTAAGAGCAGTAGCTAGTTTAATGAAAAGTGCAAAAATTATATCAACCACATTATGGTTAGAAAATAATAATGCAAAGTTCCAAGCTAAAGCACAACAATTAGCATTTGATGGATATTTAAAAGCGTATAAAAGTTATGAAAGCATTGAAATTTCAGAATTGCCAAAGCTTAGTGTAAAAGACCAGATTGAAGCTCAAAAAGTTGAGAAATCTCAACATTTTACGCAACCACCTGCTCGCTATACTGAGGCAAAACTGATTAAAGAAATGGAAGATTTAGGGATTGGTAGACCGAGTACTTACTCTCAAACCATTTCAACCCTTAAAAAACGTAAATACGTAGATCTTGATCAGAAAAAATTTGTACCGACGGATCAAGGGAAATTAACGATTGAAAAATTAAATGATTTCTTTGAACCCATTATTAATGTGGATTATACTGCAAAAATGGAAACAACGCTTGATGATATTGCTAGTGATGAAGAAGATCAAACGAAAGTTATTAGCGAATTTTACCACGCTTTTATTCCAATGGTTGATAAAGCCAATCAAGAAATGGAAAAGAAAGAACCTGAAACTACGGGAGAATTATGTCCGAAATGCGGGAGTCCAATGGTCTATAGAGAATCACGCTATGGAACATTTGAGGCATGTAGTGCATTCCCTGAATGTAAATATATAAAACAAGATGAAGAAAAACAAAACAAACCTGAAACCACAGGTATTACTTGTCCGAAATGTAATGAAGGTGAAATTGTATTAAGAGAAGCCAAACGTGGAAGAAACAAAGGCAATACGTTTTATGCGTGTAACAACTTCCCTAAATGCAAAAACATCTTATCAGGAAAACCTACTGGTGAGCACTGTCCTAAGTGTAATAATTTGTTAGTTGAAACTGATGATGGGACTATTCAATGTGATGATCAAAAGAACTGTGGTTATAAAAAAGACCAATAATTATCTTCAGTCAATAGCGTAAAAGCCCTTGAAAACAAGCTGTTTTTAGCGTATAGTAAAATCATCTTTAATCGTTACAAGATAAGCGCTAATTTAAGTTTTAATTTAAGACTGTTATCTTGACATCAAAATAGACTTGTGCTATTATATATTTGCAACTGAGAAGTTGCAACTTATCCCTTACATAGCATGGTGAATAATTATTTTATTCACACATCCCCTTCCTTAATCCGCCGAGAGGCGGATTTTCCCTTTTAATAGGGATTTTTTATTTTTAAAGATGGGGCAATGTGTTATAATGCTTATGATAATATGAAAGATAGGTGTTATTATGGGATTTTTTAAAAATTTATTTCAATCTAAACATAAAAAAGCGTCTTCTCAAAAATATAAAATTGGTATGGAAAAAACACGTAAAAATGTGTTTAGTCAACTGGATGAACTACTCACCAGCGAACAAGTGATTGATGAAGAATTATTTGAAGAAATTGAAGAAATATTTATCATGGCAGATATGGGGGTTAATACGGTTTTAGCACTGGTGAACCATTTGCGCGAAACTGTAGAGGTCCAAAACATAAAAAATGGTGATGCCTTACGTGAAGTCATTGTAGAAGAGATGTTTAAACGTTATGTTCATGGTGAAATTGTTAATACAAATCTTGATACAAAGCATGATTTATCCGTTATGTTGTTTGTTGGGGTTAATGGTGTTGGAAAAACAACGACGATTGGAAAAGTTGCCCACCAGTTAACACAAGAAGGAAAAAAAGTCATGATGGTTGCAGGAGATACCTTTAGAGCAGGAGCAATTAATCAGTTACGTGTTTGGAGTGAACGCGTTGGGTGTGAGTTCTTTGCTAAAGAAGAAGGATCTGACCCTTCAAGTGTCATGTTTGATGCAATTAAGCAAGCCAAAGATATGGATGTTGATGTTTTGCTTTGTGATACTGCAGGACGTTTACAAAATAAGAAAAACTTAATGTTTGAACTAGAGAAAATTCATAAAGTCATTGGGCGAGAAATTAATGGAGCACCGCATGAGACCTTGTTAGTCCTTGATGCGACAACTGGACAAAATGGACTAAGTCAAGCTAAAATATTTGATGAAGTCACTCAGTTAACTGGTGTTGTTTTAACAAAGTTAGATGGGACCGCTAAGGGTGGTATTGCACTGGCAATAAAGGAATCATTTAATATTCCAATAAAGTTAATTGGTTTAGGGGAAAAAATAGAAGATTTAGATTATTTTGACATTGAAGAGTATATTTATGGACTCTTTTCTGATTTATTGTAATGGATGCTTTAGAAAAGCAAGTTGAAATTAACAACCTATTGATGTTTTATCTTCCCTTATTAACCGATAAACAAAAACAATTAATGCAATATTGTTATCAAGATAATTATTCATTATCAGAGATTGCAGAACTCAATAACACAAGCCGAAATGCAGTCCATGACGGCATAAAAAAAACCCTTCAAAAACTCTATGATTTTGAAGAGAAACTTCAGTTAAAAACTAAATATGAAAAACGTGAATCACTTATAAATCAAGCGTTCAAATTGAATGATATAAATGAAATACATGCATTATTAGATGCGTTAAAGAAGGTGGAATAACATGGCATTTGATCAACTATCCGATCGCCTCCAGATGGCGATGCGTCGAATGACGGGAAAAGCAAGACTAACAGAAAAAGATATTGAAGAGATGATGCGCGAAGTACGTCTTTCATTACTAGAAGCAGACGTTAACTTTAAAGTTGTTAAATCTTTTACTAAAGATGTAAAAGAAAAAGCAATTGGTGATAAAATTTTAAAAGGCTTAAATCCAGGCCAACAAGTTGTAAAGATTGTTCACGAAGAGTTAAAACAGTTACTTGGTGGCGATACAAGTGAATTTGGATTGACCCAAGGAAAAAGAACCCTTATTATGCTTGCAGGGTTACAAGGGTCAGGGAAAACAACAACAGCTGGTAAACTTACCAATTACTTAAGAAAACATCATAATGTTAGACCACTTTTAGTGGCTTTAGATGTATATAGACCAGCAGCGGTTGATCAACTTGTGACAATTGGAAAACAATTAGATATTCCTGTATTTGAAAAAGGCATTAAAGAAAAACCCGTTAATATAGCAAAAGATGCTTTAAAATATGCTGATGAAAATGATCACGATTTAGTGCTTTTTGATACAGCGGGGCGTTTACATGTCGATCATGATATGATGGACGAATTAAAAGAGATTAAGACTGAACTAAATCCTGATGAAATTTTGTTAGTTCTTGATGCAATGACAGGTCAAGATGCTGTAACAGTTGCTGACCATTTTAATCAAGAATTAGGGATTACAGGAAGTATTATAACTAAATTAGACGGAGATACACGTGGTGGTGCAGCACTTTCATTAAGAAAAGTCACGAATGTCCCTATTAAGTTTATGGGACTCGGAGAAAAACTTGATGCATTAGAAGTCTTCCACCCAGAGCGTATGGCAAGTCGTATTTTAGGCATGGGTGATGTTTTAACACTTATTGATAAAGTTACTGAAAATGTTGATGAAGATGATATGATGAATTTAATGGAGAAAATGGTCTCTGGTAAATACAATTATGATGACTTCTTAAAACAATTAAAAATGATTAAACGCATGGGATCACTAGGTGGTATTATGAAATTGATTCCAGGTGCAAATAAAATGATGAAAAATGCTAATGTCGATGATAAACAATTGGTTTTTATAGAAGCTATTATTGGTTCAATGACAAAAAAAGAACGCAAGAACCCTAAATTGATTAAAAGTAGCAGTAGCCGTAGACGCCGTATAGCCTCAGGGTCAGGCCGTAAGGTTAGTGAAGTGAACCGCTTAATTCAAAATTTAGAACAACAAATGCAAACGATGAAACGTATGGGGAATGTTGATCCTAATACAATCAATCCCAACAATCCTTTACAAGGAATGCAACCAAAAGCTCAAAAACCCAAAAAAGGTAAAGGTAAAAATAAAGGTGGATTCAGATTTTAATCTGACTCCACCTTTTTAAAATGTGCTTTTAAGAATTTTTCAATGGCATACTCTTTATGAGTATAAGGACTCACATAATCAGCAACCACTTTTAATTCGTCTCTAGCATTCTTCATAGCAACACCAATACCAGCATATTGTATCATTTCTAAATCGTTATGCCCATCACCAAAAGCGATGATTTGGTCTTTAGAAAAGCCTAAATGATTTGCAACATAATCTAAAGCACGGCCTTTGTTTGTTTTAGGCGTGTAAAGTTCAATGATGAAATTATAATCATCACCCCAGTTACGCGCTAAAATTTTATCTTGATAATGTGTATTAACATAAGATTCAATGTGTTGGCCTTGATTCTTATTTGCGACGATGATAAATCCGTTGGTCCCACCTGGCAAGGTATCTTTAAAATCCCCTACATGCAGTTTTGCGCCATTAAAGAAATGGAGTAAATCGACAATATCTTCACTCTCTTCTAATAGGTAAATATCGTCTTTAATCTCGCAAAAAGCATTGTGAATATACTCTTTGTTTTCTTTAAAAATATCAAGCACGGCGTCTTTATCAAGTAATATGGCTTGTTCTTCAAAATCATCGTCATGTTTAGAAGAGATGAGTCCACCGTTATAATTAATCATTGGCGTGTCAAGTTCGAGCGCGTCATAAAAACGTTCACTACTACGATAAGGTCTACCAGTTGCGATAACTAATTGATGACCCTCAGCCTTTAAGCTTTTTAAATACGCTTTCGTGTCTTCTCTTAGTGTATTCCAATCATAAAGTAATGTTCCATCTAAATCTAATGCAATTAAGTATTTTTTCATTTTATCACCTGAAAAATATTATGCCATAGAATTCGTTTTTTAGCAAACTTTTTAACCATCTTCAAATAGGCGATTATGGGCTTTTATGATATAATGTCTTTGAGGTGATGACGGTGATTGAGATTTCGTTTGGTGGACTAATAAACTTTTTACTTGGGATAGCTTTTGGCTTTATTTTATTTACTCTCACCTACATCTATTTTAATGTTAGAGGAAAAAGTATTGATATGGATGCTGTCCATAAATCTAGTGAAAATGTGAATGAAGAAGAATTAAAAGAACTCATTTTATCTAAACAAGTAGTTTTTAAAAAACAAGTAAAAGATCAGGGATTTGGGAAACTGGTATTTGATCTTAGTTATGAATTGATTGATGAAATATCAAGGTATTACTTTCCGCATTCTAAACATCCAATGTTAGAATTAAGTGTAAATGAAATTATTACACTCAATCATTATATTACAGATAGAATTGATAAAATATTAGAACAACCAATTTTAAAAAACACCCGTAATATCCGAGTGACAAAACTTGTTCAAGCTTATGAAACTAAGCGTAAAATTGACCAGCAAAAAATTGTAAAGGCTGTTAAAAGTAAAGCAGTTAAAAAGACCTTTAAGATGATAATGGGCGCAGTGAATTTATTTAACCCTGATTATTGGTTTAGAAAACTTGTTATTTCTTCAAGTGTTGATTTTGTGACAAAACGTATTGGGTTAATGATTATTGGTGTTGTAGGAGAAGAAACATCTAAAGTGTATTCAAAAAAATTATTTGATAAAGATCTAGAATTTGATTTAGTCGAAAAAGAGTTAAAGGCCCTTGAAATTGGGGATGATAGCGATGAAAATCATTAATAGTTTAAAGACTTATGAACAAGCAATCATTCATAACCCATTAACGGTAATGATTTTCGTCAGTGATTGGTGTCCGGATTGTCATTATATGGATTTATACCTAGACGAATTAGAAAGCGTTTTTCCCACGATTCACTTTTATAAAGTCGATAGGGAAGCAGTAAAGGATTTGTCGATTCATTTAAATATATATGGGGTGCCAAGCCTATTATTTTATGAAGATGAAGAACTCATAGATAGCTACATTGATAAAACCCGTAAATCATTCCATGAAGTCTGTACATTTATTGACCAATGCTTATCTAAAAAGGAGAGACGATAATATGTTTTTTAAAAAGAAGAAACTCAGTGTACCACTAGAACGTACATCGGATGAAGAACCTTTTCAAGTCTATGAAATACTAACAGAAGAAGAAAAACGTCGTTATCATAAAGAACGTTTCGTTTCGCCGATATTCGGACAGAACGTAAAAGATGACCTAGTCATTCCGGTAAGCGTCTCTCAGAAGAAAGACATGGATAAATATGATTCTTTTAGAACAAAACCAAGATTAAGTCGTGATGACCGTATAAAAAAATACGGGACGGCTTATCCAGAATTTGATTTAGTTAAAGGTAAAAACCTACAAGAAGTGCTAGAATCACAAGAACATAATCGAAAGAAAGATACTACTAAAATTGTTGAGGCAAGTATTATTGACCATTCAAATGATGGTCAAGAACATGTTGAAAGAGCTTTTGACAGTGTGGATTCTTTTGCCCCTAGTGAAGAGGATAAACCTAAAATGTATGATTTCTTAAAAGAAGAAGGTACTCAAGCTCAACAAGACCCTCAAAATCAACCAGATAAAGAACCAAATGAACCCTCGGTTAATCAAGACAAACAGTCGGATGAACCTGACCCGTCTAAACTGAAAAAAGCAGTTAAATCAAATCCGAAAGAAGATAAAAATTATCAGTTACCGCCAATTACTTTGTTTGAACAACCCAGTAAAGAGGTTAAGGATAATACGGAGTTTATTGATCAAATGAAAGAGATATTAAACCGTACTTTCGATGATTTTAGTGTGGGTGCGCATGTTCATGCTCATACCCAAGGCCCTACGGTTACCCGTTTTGAAATTGCTTTAGATAAAGGGGTTAAAGTAACGAAAGTCACACAATTACAAGATAATTTAAAAATGGCTTTATCGGCTGAACAAATACGGATTGAAGCACCAATTCCTGGGAAACCAACAGTTGGGATTGAGATTCCTAATAAAGACCCAGAAACTGTTCATTTTTATAATATTATTAATCGTTCGCACTTTAAAGCAGCAACTGAGGCGTTGACGATTGCTTTAGGGTTAGATATTGATGGTAACGCAATATATGAATCAATTAAAAGAATGCCACACGGTCTTATCGCTGGACAAACGGGTAGTGGGAAAAGTGTTAGTATTAATACTATTCTTATTAGTTTACTTATGCGTTATAAACCAAGTGAGCTTAAATTGTTACTTATTGATCCAAAAATGGTAGAATTGACATCATATTCTGATATCCCACACTTAATTACACCAGTGATTACAGATGCTAAAGCAGCAACAGCAGCGTTAAACTGGGTGGTTGATGAAATGGAGAGACGATTCCAACTCTTTGCAGATAATAGAGTAAGGGATATTAATGGGTATAATGAGCAATTTGAAGATGAAAATATGCCATATTTGGTGATTGTCGTCGATGAATTAGCAGACTTAATGATGGTCGCAAGTCAACAAGTTGAACATGCGATTATGCGTATTACGCAAAAAGCTCGTGCGGCTGGGATTCATTTACTTGTTGCGACACAACGTCCATCAACCGATGTCATTAAAGGAACTATTAAATCAAACATTCCAAGTCGTATTGCCTTTAGTGTAGCCTCACATATTGATTCGCAAACTATTTTAGATAGCTCCGGGGCTGAAAAACTTATTGGACGTGGTGACATGTTATTGATGAGTAGTGGTAAAGCGAAGAAAAGGTTACAAGGCGCATTTATTAATGATAAAGATATAACTTCAGTCACCGACTTTATTCGTGAACAATTACCGCCTAATTATTTGTTTACAACCGAAGATTTAGTAGATAGAGCTACAAAAACCTTTGAACAAGATGATAGACTCCTTGATGTTGCTAAGTTTGTCATTGCCCAACAAGAAGCAAGTATAAATAAAATAAGCAAAACCTTTAATATTGGATTTAATCGTGCCCAAAGTATTGTTGAATCTTTAGAATCAGCTGGAATTGTTGGTAGTAATCAAGGGTCAAAAGCGCGCGAAGTATTAGTAAACAAAGCAGAGGCTGAAGATATTTTAAGAAAATTGAGTTGATAAAATGATAGAAGAAAAAGCAGCAAAGAAAACAGAAAAACGTTACAATAAAATACAGCGGAAAGTTATTTTTTCGCTGTTTAGTTTTATTTTTATAATTATATTACCCTATCTAGATAATCGATATTATCGTTTTGATTCGGTGTATAACACTTATATAAAAGATCTTATTTTCTTACCCAATGACATGTTTAGTTCTGTACAAATATTAGAAGAAGTGAGTTTGTTTGTAGCGTTTATGACGATTATACTAGTGTATATGTTTATACGCTATATATGGGTTAGCAAAGTGGATTTTTATGAAGAAAAACATCAAATCAGAGTAAAGAAAACACTGGAACACTTTGACATCATTAGTTTTATATTTTTCATCTTCACAGGGTATGTGGTAATTAATGCATTTTTCTTTTCGTTCGCCCAAGTTGATGGGACGAGTATGATGCCGACATTCTCAGACCAAGATGATGTGATTTTGTCGCATTATTCAGATGAGTATGAGCGTTTTGATATTGTTGTGATTGAGGTGGATGATCCTTACTTTGAAACACCGCAGTTTTATATTAAACGACTTATCGGGTTACCTGGAGAAACCGTTAAAATAGAACAAGGCGTTGTTTTTATTAATGATGTGGCAATTGATGAGCCTTATTTGGCTGAAAACACAGAAACAACGTGTTATGGCAATGAAACAACATGCTCATTCACACTAGAAACAGGGGAATACTTTGTCATGGGTGATAACCGGGAAAATTCTAGGGATTCAAGAAGTGTGGGGCCCTTTAGAAAAGATAATTTATATGGTCAAGTAAGGTTAAGAATAAGACCATTTAGTGCATTTGGAAAGGTAGAATAATATGAAGTATAAACAAATACAGTGGTATCCTGGTCATATGGCCAAGACTAAAAGGCAAATCAAAGAACGGTTAAAGTTAATTGATATAATATTTGAAATTGTGGATGCAAGAGCACCGCTTTCAACCCAAAACCCTATGGTTGATGAAATCACTAAAAATAAACCACGACTTATTTTATTAAACAAAGCTGATTTAGCGGATAAAAAAGAACTGGACCAGTTTATTAAATACTATGAAAGTAAAGGCTTTAAAGCGTTAAAAATTAATGCCTTAAGTGGATTAAATGTTGATAAAATTGTACCGGGATCAAAAGCGTTACTGGAAGAAAAATTTAGTAAAGAGAAAAAAAGAGGACGTGAAGAGCGTCCGATAAGAGCACTAATTGTAGGGATTCCAAATGTTGGTAAAAGCACTTTAATTAATCAACTAGTTTCTAAGCGGGCTGTAAAAGTTGGCGATATTCCTGGGATTACAAAGCACTTACAAATGATTCGCATCAATAAAGATTTAGAACTTTTAGATACACCGGGTATTTTATGGCCGAAATTTGATAGCGAAGAAGTTGCGTTAAAACTAGCTTTAATCGGAGCGATAAAAGATTCTATTTTACCGCTTGATGATGTTGTGGTTTACGGGATGAAAGTTCTAGTTGAAAAGTATAAAGAAGCCTTTGAAAAACGCTATGATATTACAGTAGATATTGATGATATTGTTGGAATTTTTGATGACATAGGGAAAAGACGCGGCGCATTAAAACAAGGTGGCGTAGTCGATTATGATCGCGTAATGGATTTATTTTTGTATGATTTTAGACACCAGCAGTTTGGGCCGGTTATATTAGATCAGGTCGATGAAGATGTATGATTATGAAAATAAAGCGATAAGTAAGGGTTATTCTTTTATTGTCGGGTGTGATGAAGTAGGAAGAGGCCCACTTGCAGGACCTTTAGTAGCTGCAGCCGTTATTTTAAACCCTAAGAAAAACATAGAAGGGTTAAATGACTCTAAACAATTAAGTGAAAAGAAGCGGTTATTACTTTTTGAAGAAATAAAGCAACATGCGATTGACTATAAGATTATTTTTAAAACGGCATTAGAAGTTGATCATCTTAATGTATATCAAGCAAGTAAAATTGCGATGACTGAGGCGATTGATGGGCTGCAACAACAAGCAGATTATATTTTAAGTGATGCTATGCCATTAAAGATGGATATTCCCTGTGAAAGCTTAATTAAAGGCGATACTTTAAGCGCTTCAATTGCTGCAGCAAGTATATTAGCTAAAGTAAGCAGAGATCAATATATGATTGAATTAGCTAAAGACTACCCTAATTATGGGTTTGAAAGACACAAGGGATATCCTACTAAACACCACATAGATGCATTAAAGCGTTTTGGTGTAATGAAAGAACATAGACAATCATTTAAACCTGTAAAAATGGTGATTGAACAACAAATGCAATTGAATTTGGAGGAATGAATGTGGAAGTAACGTTAGAAAGTTTATTAAAACAAGATTTAAAAGATGAAGTCATTGTATTTTAAACGGATACAGTTTATGGCATAGGCGCTAAATTAGAGAGCTTTAAAGGAACAGAGCGCATCTACGATATTAAAAATCGTGAAGCTAAAAAGCCTTTAGCTGTGCTTTGTGCTAATCTTGAACAAGTTAAAAGTCTTGTAAAAGATTACGATGCCTTCAAAGATTTAGCAAAAACTTATTGGCCTGAAGCGTTGACGATTATTACGGATAAAAATGATAACGTCCCTGATTTTGTAACAAGGGGGTCTTTAAAAGTCGGGGTTCGGATTCCAAACGACCCTGTCGCTCAAAAAATATTAACGACCTTTGGTCCAATGGCAGTCACAAGTTTAAACATTTCCAGTGAGCCAGCAATTTTAAAATATGAAGAGGCTTTAGCCTTTAAAGATGATGTAGATTATTTGGTAAAAGGACCAGATTTAAATGCGCTTAGCAGCACAGTTTTTGATGTTGAAAATAAGCTCATTTTAAGACAAGGTGACATTAGAATTAAAAACACTTAATTTCAATATTTTATTTTCCTATATATAATAACAAAAATGGGTTGTTTTCTGGCACCCTTTTGATATAATTGTAATGAAAATTGATACAAATAAACGAGGTGATAGTATGAAAGTTGCAATCGGTGCTGATCATGGAGGATTCGAACTGAAAGAGAAAGTTTCTGAGTATTTAAAATCTGAACAATATGAGATTATTGATTTTGGGACGTACTCAAATGAGTCTTGTGATTACAACGACGTAGCGAAGGAAGTAGCGTCAGCGGTTAACAACAAAGACGTTGAACGCGGAATTCTTATTTGTGGAACTGGAATTGGAATGAGTATCCAGGCCAATAAGATTCCTGGAATTAGAGCAGCTTTAGTGCATGATTTATTTACAGCAAAAGCGACAAGGCTACACAATGATACCAACATTTTAGCAATGGGTGGTAGAATCATCGGTGATGAAGTTGCAAAATCAATTGCTAAAGTTTGGTTGGACACTGAGTTTTCTCATGAAGAACGACACGAAAGACGCGTAGAAAAACTAGAATCTAAATAATTGAGGTGCTGCTATGAGTAATGTTACAATTTTAGACCATCCTTTAATTGACCACAAGATGGCCAAAGTAAGAAACAAAGAAACTGACACAAAAACATTTCGTGAAACCATTAATGAGATTGGTGGGTTAATGGCTTATGAAATTACAAGAAATTTAGCAACAAAAGAAATTGAAGTTGAAACGCCTCTTGAAAAGACCATATGTAAAGTGTTAAGTAAGGAAGTTGTTATTGTTCCGATCTTAAGAGCAGGACTTGGTATGGTAGATGGGATTCAAAGCTTAATACCAACAGCAAAAGTAGGTCATATCGGATTATACCGTGATGAAGAAACCTTAATGCCTCATGAATATTATGCTAAATTTCCACCATCATTACCTGAAGCCACTGTGTTATTGATTGATCCAATGCTTGCAACAGGTGGGAGTGTTGGTGCAGCAATTGATGCCTTAAAAAAACGCGGTGCTAAAGAGATTATCTTTGTAGGTGTTGTTGGGTGTCCTGAAGGCGTTGAATACTTACGTAAAAATTACCCTGATGTCGATGTATACCTTGCAAGTTGTGATCGTCAACTGAATGATAAGGGTTATATTGTTCCAGGTTTAGGTGATGCTGGAGACCGTTTATACGGGACTAAATAATGACTGATAAAAAATTTATTTATAAACTACTCGCCATTGCAACCAATTTTGTTTGGGAAGCATTAGCAGCAATTATTGTTGGATACTTTATTGGGCTTGGCCTTGATAAGTTATTTAACTTAGATACAATCTTTGTCATAATATTTATGATTTTAGGTGCACTTGCAGCTATTAGAAATTTAATGGTAAGAGTTTATAAGTTAGGAGCAAAAAAAGATGAAAACAGAGACAATCTATCTTAAAACTTTTGCTTATGTTTGGATTTATATTTTGATTATGAGCGGCCTTGCTTTTTGGATTTTTGATAGAGACACCATGGTAAGCTTCTTTTTAGGTTCAGTGGTTAGTGTTTTCTTGATGAGCCATAATTATAAATCAACTGTTAAAAAAGCAGCAGTAGACCCTCAAGGATTAAAAACAACAGCAATGCGTAATTATTTCTTTCGTTATGCATTTTACATTATAATATTGACTGTAGCGTATTTTAGTGAAGGGTTAGAGATTATCCCAGTATTTGTTGGGTTTTTATCATTTAAAATTGTGATGGTATTGAATTTTGCGCTTTCTAGAAAAGGAATGATCGATGATGATTGATTTTTATACTAACTTATCCCCTAATTTAAAAGCATCATTAATTATAACGGGTTTTTTAATTGTGATGTTTATTATCATAGGGAGAAAAATTGATAAACTTAAACCTACTGACACCCCAGGTAAATTTTTATTTATGATTATTATGATGATTGAAATGCTTAATAATCAAATTAAAGATTTTTATGGGAAACAGTGGAAAACATTTGCACCGCTACTTATTGCGATATTGTTTTATTTAGCATTTGCAAATACTTCCAGTCTTGTAGGACTTGCGAATCCACTTGCGAATGTAGGAATTGCTTTAAGTTTTAGTGTGTTTGCATTTTTAACAATCCAAATTTCAGGATTAGTGGTAAGAAAGCCTTGGAATCGATTAAAAGACTTATCGGCGCCAACACCCTTACTTTTACCCCTAAATTTAATTAGTGAAATTTCAACACCCTTAGCAATGGGATTACGTTTATTTGGGAATCTACTAAGTGGTAGCGTTATGGCAGTGGTTGTTTTTAATTTATTGAATGCATTATTTAGTGGATTGGCAACAACACTCGTATTACATCCAATTTTTAATATTGGGTTTGGATTAATTCAAGCATTTGTATTTTACATGTTATTAACAATCTTCTTATCTATGGCTATTGAAGAACCAGAAATCGAAGAAGCGTCTTAGATAAAAAGTGTTAAATATAGAATAAAAATAAAAAATAAAAGGATAAACAGGAGGCAATATTTATGAATTTATTAGCAGAGTATGTGTTTAATGAGAGTTTTGTATCAGGACTTGCATTACTAGGTGCAGGGATTGCGATGATCGCAGGGATTGGTCCTGGGATTGGACAAGGATTTGCAGCAGGGAAAGCCGTTGAAGCGGTAGGACGTCAACCTGAAGCACTTGGTAAAATCACAACAACAATGCTTGTTGGACAAGCAATGGCTGAGACAACTGGTCTTTATGCATTAATCATTGCATTTGTATTAATCGGACAATAAGACAATAGATTGGAGGCAACAACATGGAAGCTGTTGCAGAGGCAATTCAAAGGCTTGTCGATAACGGACTCGGTATTGATCCGGTTGAAATGATTATTCAAATTGCTTCAACCATTGTCTTAGTGCTTGTAGTAAAACTATTCTTTTGGAATAAAGTGACCGCTTTTATTGAAGGCCGTCGCGAAGTGGTTGATCAAGAATTAATTGAGGCAACACAACGTAATGAAGAAGCTAAACAACTTCAAGAGGAAGCTGAACAAGCGTTATCACAAGTCAAATTAGAAGCAAAAGAAATATTAGACGATGCAAAATCACGCGGGGAAGATACCCGTCGTGAAATCGTTTCAAAAGCAAAAGATGAAGCTACCCACATTAAAAAGAATGCACAAAAAGATTTAGCACAAGAAATCGAAGTAGCCCGTTCAAATATTCGTAATGAAATTATCGATGTGGCGACATTATTGACGCAAAAAGTGATCGACAAAGAAATGAATAAAAAAACATATGAGCATTTACTTGATGATTCGATTGATGAGGTAACAAAACAATGAGCGCAACCAGTAGTCAATACGCAGTCGCGCTTTTTGAACTTGCGCATGAAAAAAATCAATTGGAAGAAATTGAAAACACTTTTCAAGCGTTAGTAAATGCTATAGGTAGTGAAGAGTTAGCCTTTTTTAAACATCCTAAAGTGTTAAAAAAAGATAAAAAAGATGTCATAAAAGGGATGAAGTTAAATGATTTACTTACGGACTTTTTATTCGTTTTAATCGATAATAATCGTTTTGAACACGTTGAGTTAATGTACAAAGATTTTGAACAGTTAATTTTGGAACAAGGCAAAAAGATGCGAATTAATCTTTTTTCCAAAGAGCGTTTAGATAGTAAACGTATGAGTCAATTAAAAGAACAGTTTGAAAAAAAATATAACCGTCAAGTGATTATTGAAAACCACGTTGATGCTTCAATTATCGGTGGTCTTAGGATTGAGTATGATGGTAAAGTTTTAGATGATACAATCAATCAAACCCTAAGACAATTAAAAAATCGTTTGACAAAGTAGGCAGGTGAAATAATGAGCAAAATCAATCCAGGAGAGATAAGTTCATTAATTAAAGAACAAATTCAAAAATATAGTAAAGACATTAAAACTGAAGATGTTGGAACGGTCATTAGTGTTGGTGATGGGATTGCACTTGTCCACGGATTAGATCGTGCGATGAGTGGTGAATTGTTAGTTTTCCCAGGTGATGTATATGGGATGGCTTTGAACCTTGAAACAGATCATGTTGGTGCCATCATTTTAGATGAATCAACAGCGATTAAAGAAGGCGATACCGTAAAAACCACAGGACGTATTTTAGAAGTTCCAGTTGGAGATGCATTGATTGGTCGTGTTGTGAATCCACTTGGACAACCAATTGATGGACTTGGGAAAATTGATACAAATAAAACAAGACCAATAGAGCGTAAGGCGACGGGTGTTATGAGCCGTAAATCTGTTGATGAACCGCTTCAAACAGGAATTAAAGTGCTTGATGCTTTAGTGCCTATTGGAAGAGGTCAACGTGAGTTAATTATCGGGGATAGAAAAACAGGTAAAACAAGTATTGCCATTGATACGATCATTAACCAAAAAGGAAAAGATGTTATTTGTATTTATGTTGCAATCGGACAAAAAGAATCAACGGTTGCCGGGATTCAAGAAACGCTAAAGAAACATGATGCAATGGACTATTCAATTATTGTTAGTGCTGGCGCATCTGAACCATCACCACTTCTTTACTTAGCACCTTATGCTGGGGTGAGTATGGGTGAGGAGTTCATGTTTAAGGGTAAAAGTGTTTTAGTTGTTTATGATGACCTTTCTAAACACGCAACCGCTTATCGTGAGTTAAGTTTATTATTACGTCGTCCACCAGGGCGTGAAGCATATCCTGGTGATGTATTTTATCTTCACTCACGCTTATTAGAACGTGCTGCAAAACTTAATGATGACCTTGGTGGCGGTTCAATTACAGCCTTACCAATCATTGAAACTCAAGCTGGTGATATTTCAGCGTATATTCCAACAAATGTTATTAGTATTACCGATGGTCAAATTTTCTTACAATCAGATTTATTCTTCTCAGGTGTTCGCCCTGCGATTAATGCAGGATTAAGTGTTTCTCGTGTTGGAGGAAGCGCACAAATTAAAGCGATTAAGAAAGTTTCTGGAACATTACGTTTAGATTTAGCATCTTTCCGTGAGTTAGAAGCTTTTACACAGTTTGGATCAGATTTAGATGATAATACTAAACGTAAACTTGACCGTGGTAGACGAACAGTTGAAATATTAAAACAAGGATTACATGCTGTTATGGACGTTGAAAAGCAAGTGGTTAGTATTTATGCGCTAACAAACGGTTATTTAGATGATGTTAAAGTCGATGATATTGGACGCTTTGAAGAAGAGTTACATCACTATTTTGAACGTGATGACTTAGGTCAATCTTGCTTAAAAACTATTGTTGATACTAAAGGATTACCAGATACTGAAGATTTAGATAAAGTCATTGAAGCATTCAAAAAATCGTTTGCTTAAGGAGGTGTTTGAATGAGCTCAATGCGCGAAATTAAACACCGTATCAATGCAACACAAAAAACATCACAAATTACTAAAGCGATGCACATGGTGAGTGCATCGAAACTGAAAAAAGCAGAGCGTAATATTAAATCATTTAGACCCCTTACAGAAAGACTTGCAGAAATGATTAGCCGTGTGGTTAGTTCAGGGAGTGATTTATCCCATCCAATGCTTGAGTCACGAGACATTAAAAAAACTGTTTATATTATTATTTCTAGTGATCGTGGGTTGGCTGGACCTTATAATGCAAGTGTTTTTAAAGCGTTTGAAGCTTATGTAGCACGTGAACATGAATCTAGTGATGAATTTATGGTTGCAGCACTTGGATTTAAAGCCATGGCATTTGCTAAAAGAAAAAAATATACGCTTGTTAATGAAAAAAATATTCAAGTTCGTGATGATGTTCAATTTATAGATTTTCAAGACTTGAGTGATAATTTTATTAAGTCTTATTTATCAGGCGAATGTGATAAAATTATTGTCTTTTATCAGAAATTTATTAATACAATTACACAAAATGTTGAATCAAGAACTTTGATTCCAATTGAAAATAGTGAACTGATTAATACCCAACTTGAACAAGATAGTAAATACAAAGCAATGTATTATTATGAACCGAGTGCACAAGGTGTTTTAAAGCAGTTATTACCGATGTATGTTGTTAATATGTTGTATGGCATGATTTTAGAAGCAAAAGCCAGTGAACATGCATCAAGAATGACCGCAATGAAAAGTGCTACAGATAATGCTAAAGATCTCATTCGAGACCTTCAGCTTCATTACAACCGCGCCAGACAAGATGCCATTACGATTGAGTTAACCGATATCATCGGTGGCGCTAATGCGGTGAATTAAAGGAGGAATACCATGAATAAAGGACGTGTCGTACAAGTCATGGGTCCAGTTGTCGATGTCGCATTTGATGAGACATTGCCTGAAATTAACCATGCACTTACAATGGATAACACTCAAGATGATAAACGCGTAGTTGATATAAAATTAACCTTAGAAGTCAGTTTACACCTTGGCGATAATATTGTTCGTACCATCGCAATGGATTCTACTGATGGAATTATGCGTGGGATGGAAGTTATCGATACAGGAAAAGCTATTAGTGTTCCCGTTGGTGAAAAGACATTAGGACGTATTTTTAATGTTTTGGGCGATGAAATTGATGGCAAAGAAAAATTAGCTGACGATGTTAAACGTATGCCTATTCATCGAACTGCCCCAAAACTTGATGAACTAAGTAGTGAAACAGAAATTTTAGAAACAGGGATTAAAGTTGTTGATTTACTTGCGCCTTATGTTAAAGGGGGTAAAATTGGATTATTTGGTGGTGCTGGTGTTGGTAAAACTGTACTTATCCAAGAACTGATTAACAACATTGCTCAAGAACATGGTGGAATCAGTGTTTTCGCAGGTGTTGGAGAGCGTACCCGTGAAGGAAATGATTTATACCACGAAATGACCGAATCAGGGGTTATTGATAAAACAGCAATGGTATTTGGTCAAATGAATGAACCACCTGGTGCGCGTATGCGTGTTGGATTAACTGGTTTAACTATGGCCGAACATTTCCGTGATCAAGAAAAACAAGATGTTTTATTATTTATTGATAATATTTTCCGTTTTACCCAAGCCGGTGGAGAAGTTTCAGCTTTACTAGGACGTATGCCATCAGCTGTTGGATACCAACCAACACTTGCAACAGAAATGGGTAAATTACAAGAACGTATTACATCGACAAAAGAAGGGTCTATCACATCAATTCAAGCTGTTTATGTTCCAGCGGATGATTACACTGACCCAGCCCCTGCAACAACGTTTGCTCACTTAGACGCTACGACAAACTTAAGCCGTAAAATTAGTGAGGAAGGAATCTATCCTGCAGTCGATCCATTAGAATCGACTTCACGCGCTTTAGAGCCTGAAACTGTAGGAGAAGAACACTATCAAATTGCCCGAGAAGTCCAAAGAACTATTCAACGTTATAATGAATTATTAGATATTATTGCAATTTTAGGAATGGATGAATTAAGTGAGGAAGACAAGCAACTTGTCCATAGAGCAAGACGTGTTCGTTTATTCTTATCACAAAACTTCCATGTTGCTGAACAATTTACAGGACAAAAAGGGTCATATGTACCAGTTGAAGAAACGATTAAAGGATTCAAAGGAATTTTAGAAGGTAAATATGATGACTTACCAGAAGATGCTTTTAGATTAGTTGGAAGCATTGATGATGTTATTAAAAAAGCAGAAAGTCTAAAGTAGAGGTGGTATTATGCGATTAACCGTCATTACACCAAGTGGTGTCCTTTATAATGAAGATGTTGAGTATGTTGTAATCAGCTCAAAAAACAATGGTGATTTCGCAATTCTTAACAATCATGCACCACTTATATCAACCATTGATGTAGGTTATTTGAAACTGGTTAAAGAAAAAAATACCATTTATACTGTAGTGATTAATGGAACCATTGAACATCAAGATAATGTGATTACAGTTATTGCTCAAGAAGCCCATGTTGGGATGAATAAGGATTCTGCGATGCAACATCTTAATGAAGTACGTGAGACACGTATTGAAGAAAATAGACGTCGTAATATTGATTTCTTAAAAGCAGAAAGAGAACTTAAGAAAAACATTCAAGAAGCGTCTGCATCAAAACGTTAAAACATTTACATTTGAGCACTAATTTTCATTCAGTGTAAAATGACTTTTAATAAAAAGTCTTATAACGCTTTAAATTATTGGGACATCCATAGGATGTCCTTTTTATTGACTTTATGAACAATAGTTATTAAACTAATGGTGAGGAGTGGTCATATGAATCCATTGAAAAATATTGATTATTTTGAAGTGTTACCTTCAACAAATGACTACATCAAACAAAATCTTGATAGTTTGGAACCTGGCGGGATTGTTCATGCCTTTGATCAAACCCATGGGCGTGGTCGAAGAAATAATATTTGGCAAAGTAAGAGTGGAGAAAATCTTACCTTTTCATTCTATGATCAAACCGATAATCATGACACCTCACATTATTTAGTAACAACTGCGCTTAGCGTGGTTAATGTTCTTAAACAAAAGAATGTGAATGCATGGATTAAACTACCTAATGACATCATGGTAGATAATAAAAAAATTGCGGGGATATTAATTGAAACGATTCATAAAGATTCACTCATTCATGTTGTTGTAGGTGTAGGCTTAAATATTAATCAAGTGTTTTTAGGGCCTTTAAAAAATAAAGCAACTTCACTTAAAATCCTTTTGAACACAGACTGTGTAAAAGAAGAATATCTTAAGGGATTAATGGATGCCTACAATACTTTAATTTTAAAAGACTATGGCGAGTTGTTTAAAGCGTTCAAAAATCATTTAAAACTGGGAACGATTAAAGCCCATTATGATGGTAAAACATTAGCGGTCACTGATATTGATGAATCGTTTATGTGTGAGTTCAATCAGAAATACTTGCCCTGTACATTACTTGATTTCAACATAATATATAAAAATTATAAATAAAATAGATTGGTAGTATGTTTCTAGTGATGCGGATTACTACATATGGGCATCTGTTCATATGTGTCTTCCATGTTGTGCCATAAGCTTATCAACAAAAGCTTATGGCACGCTTTTTTATTTGTGTAAATGGTATGAACAATGAGCATTATCATTCATATAATTATCGATTCATATGTGAGGGTAAACATATATTGAATATCAAATAATTTGAATATCAAAATAGATTGACTTTTCAGTGAGACTTCCCTATAATGATGCACAGGAGGTGAGGAAATGTTTGAAAAAGTACAAGATATTATTGTTGAAGAATTAGGTGTTGAAAAAAGTAGTGTTGTTATGGATGCGTCTATATTAGATGATTTAGGTGCTGATTCTTTAGATGTTGTTGAATTAGTAATGGCTTTAGAAGAAGCTTTTGATATTGAAGTGAATGATGACAAAGCACAATCAATGAAAACCGTTAAAGATATAGTAGATTATATAAAAAATCAGTCGTAAGAAGTCTTATGGCTTATTTTTTTACCATATATAAATTTTGATAGTCAAAGTAATTGGAGTGATAAAATGAATAATCGCGAATTAAAAACTATTATTAAACTCTTTGAAGAGAGTACTTTAGCAAAAATGAAACTCCAAAAAGATGAGATCAGTATAGAATTAGAAAAACGTATTGAAGTTGAGAGTAATTTTGAACCTAAAGTTAGGTATCAAGAAAATGTAAAGCAAGTGATTAAAGAACCAGAAGCATCACAAAAAAACACTGTAAATTTTACAGAAGTAAAAGCCCCTTTGGTTGGCACTTTTTATGAAGCCCCATCCCCTGATCAAGCAGCGTTTGTCAAAGTCGGTGATCTTGTAAAAAAAGGGGATACTTTGTTTATTATTGAAGCCATGAAAGTCATGAATGAAATTACGGCCCCTAAAGACGGTAAAATCCAAGCCATCCATGTTCAAAATAATGATATGGTTATGTATGACCAAGTCGTTATGGAGATCGAATAATGTTTCATAAAGTATTAATTGCAAATCGTGGCGAGATTGCGGTTAGAATCATTAGGGCATGTAAACAATTAGGCATTGAAACAGTGGCAGTTTATTCAAAAGCAGATGAAGATGCTTTACACACACAAATTGCTGACCAAGCGATTTGTATTGGTAAGGCACCATCAAAGGATTCATATTTAAACATGGAAAATATCATTAGTGCAGCCATTAATACAGGTGCAGAAGCCATCCATCCAGGGTTTGGTTTTTTAAGTGAAAATGCTAAGTTCGCATCGTTATGTAAAAGTTGTGGCATTCAGTTTATTGGCCCAAGCAGTGAAGTCATTGAAAAAATGGGAGATAAAGCAATGGCCAAAAAACTTATGAAGGAAGCTGGTGTTCCTCTTGTGCCTGGAAGTGATGGAGAAGTAACCCTTGAAGAGGGGAAAGAAATATTGTCGACTGTTGGATTGCCTGTGCTTATTAAAGCTAGTGCTGGTGGTGGGGGACGAGGAATGCGAGTTGTGCATCACAAAAAGGACTTTGAAAAACTCTTTAGAGCGGCATCCAATGAAGCAGAAGCCGCCTTTGGAAATGGAAAAGTTTATATTGAAAAATTTGTAGAAAATCCAAAACATATCGAAGTTCAAATTCTCGCTGATAAATATCAAAATGTTATTCATTTAGGTGAGCGTGATTGTACTGTACAAAGAAGAAATCAAAAAGTAATTGAGGAAGCCCCATCAAGTTTACCAATAGGAATGAAAAAAGCAATGTTTGAAGCAGCGGTAAAGGCATGTAAACATGTGAATTATGAGAATGCTGGAACGATAGAATTTATCGTATCGAATGATCAGTTTTATTTTATTGAAATGAATACGAGAATTCAGGTTGAACACCCAGTCACTGAGATGATTACTGGTGTTGACATTGTTAAAGAACAATTGCGAATTGCGGCTGGTAAAAAGTTAAAGTATTCACAAGCTGATATTCGGTTTGATGGTCACGCCATTGAAGTAAGGATTAATGCTGAAGATCCAAAACATGACTTTAGACCGAGCCCAGGTGTCATCAATTTATTGCATGTCCCGCAAGGCTTAGGCATTCGTTTTGATTCATTTTTATATACGGACTATTTAATCCCTCCTTATTATGATTCAATGGTAGGAAAAGTGATTGTCCATGGGTATTCTAGATTAGACGCTATCAGAAAAATGCGCGCAACACTAGAAGAACTTATTATTGAAGGTGTTCCGTTAAATCAATCATTCATTATGATGATTTTAATGCACGATCACTTTGTAAAAGGCGTTATAGATACTGGGTTTATTGAGCGCCATTTAGAAGGATTGTTGCGCTATGAAACGTGAACAATTTAAAGAGGCTTTCAAAAAGAAAAAAGCATTTACACACGCTTTAAAGACCTATAAGAAAAAACCGCTTCATCAAATAAAGCAACCCGATGTGCCTAAGGGTCTTTATGAAAAATGTCCGTCATGCCAAGCTACACTGAATAAATCGCATATGTTTGAACATATGTTTGTATGTCCTAAGTGTGATCACCACATGAGAATTCGCGCGATTGATCGCATCGGTATTACTGTTGATGAACATTCGTTTGTAGAAAAAGGATTTGGATATATTACCCTAAATCCACTTTTTCAGGACCATTATGAACAAAAAATTGTTGAGTATAAGAAAAAGACCAATCTCGATGAAGCTTATATATATGGTTATGCTGAAATAAAAGGTGAACCTTTAATTATCGGTGTTATGGATAGTTACTTTATGATGGGCAGTATGGGCAGTGTTGTTGGAGAAAAAGTAACCAAAAGTATTGAGTATGCAATCTATAAAAAGTTACCACTTGTCATGTTTGTTGCATCGGGTGGTGCAAGAATGCAAGAAGGTATTTACAGTCTTATGCAAATGGCAAAAACAAGTAGTGCTTTAAAGCGACTTGACCAACAAGGTCTACTCTATATTTCAGTGCTTACACATCCTACGACTGGTGGCGTAACGGCATCATTTGCATCACTTGGGGACATTATTATTGCTGAACCTAAAGCCCTTATTGGTTTTGCCGGACCTCGAGTGATAGAGCAAACCATTAAACAATCACTCCCAGAAGGATTTCAACGTAGCGAATTTTTAAAAGATAAGGGTATGATTGATAAAGTTGTCCACCGTAAAGATCTAAAAGATACACTTTCTAAGATTATACGTCTTCATCAAGGAGGCAATTAATGGATATCTTACAAAAAGAAAAGAAATTAGATGCATTAATTAACGAACTGCATCGATTAGATGATGAGGCAGCTATTCAATCAATAAAACAAAATATTGAAAACTATAAACAAAAAGCGATGCGTTCTTTGAGTGCATGGGATCGTGTATTACTTGCAAGACATCAAGATAGACCAAACGCTAAAATGGTAATAGAGGGTGTATTTGATGACTTTATAGAACTACATGGAGATAGAGCCTATGAAGATGATAAAGCAATTATAGGTGGCATAGGTCTTTTAAACCATCAAGCGATAACAATTATTGCACAGCAAAAAGGAAAAACAACAGAAGAAAATATCGCATGTAATTTTGCTATGCCCCATCCAGAAGGGTATAGAAAAGCATTAAGATTAATGAAACAAGCAGAAAAGTTTAATCGACCTATTATAACGATTATCGATACACCTGGGGCTTATCCTGGCCTAGGGGCTGAGGCTCGAGGTCAAGGGGAAGCCATTGCGAAAAACTTATTTACAATGAGTGATCTAAAAGTGCCCATTATCACCCTTATTTTAGGAGAAGGCGGAAGCGGTGGTGCACTGGCTATTGGGATGGGTAATCAAGTACTTATGCTTGAAAACAGCATCTACTCAATTCTTAGTCCTGAAGGGTATGCAAGTATATTATGGAAAGATTCAAGTCGTTCAAAAGAAGCAGCAGAAGCGATGAAGCTTACTGCATATGATTTAGAAGAGATTGGAATAATTGATGACATTATTAGCGAACCCTTAGGTGGTGCGCATAGAGATAAAGCACAAACTTTTGAGAGCATAAAAAATAAACTCAGTGAAATCCTTGATGATTATCAAGCAATGAGTCAATTTGAGATTCAACAAGAGCGTTATAAAAAATATCGTTCCATTGGATTCTTTCAACGGTTTAATTATGAAAATTTAAAAGGAGTGGTGAAGTGATTCATACACAAATAAAAGGAACGGGATCGTATGTTCCAACATCCATCATCACCAATCAAATGTTAGAAACAATTGTTGATACATCCGATGAATGGATTGAGAGTAGAACAGGGATTAAGTCAAGACATATGACACGAACAGAGAATACATCAGATTTGGCCTATGAAGCTTCTAAAAAAGCCATTGAAGATGCGGGTATTGATAAATCTGAAATTGATTTATTAATTGTCGCAACAGTTACACCCGATTATGCTTTTCCTGCAGTGAGCCAAATATTGCAGCGAAAATTAGACCTAAATACGATTACTGCATTTGATGTTAATGCAGCATGTAGTGGTTTTGTTTATGCTTTAAATATTGCAGATAAAATGATTAAAAGTGGCGCTTATAAGCAGGCATTAATTATTGGAGCTGAGACACTAACAAAATATACTGATTTTGAAGATAGAAATACATGTGTGTTGTTTGCGGATGCTGCAGGGGCTATGGTCATTGGTAAAAGTAAAAAACCTAAGATTCATGATGTGATAACGTATGCAAAAGGGGATTTAGAAGGTCTCTTAAGAATGGATGGATACCCATTAAAAGAACACTTTAAAACGCCAGAAAATAAACGACCATTTATTACTATGAAAGGCTCGGACGTATTTAAGTTTGCAACAAAAGTGATGCCAGCGATCATTCATGAATTAATCAGTAAATCGAAATATACACTAGACGATTTAGATATGATTATTGCCCATCAAGCGAACAAACGCATCATTACAAAAGCAGCGAAAGATTTAAAGTATCCAATGGATAAGATGTATTTGAATATTGATCATTATGGAAACACATCAGCAGCAAGTGTCCCACTGGCTATAGATGAAGCAATAAAAACAAAGAAACTTAAAAAAGGTGATTTATTTGCAACAGTTGCCTTTGGAGCTGGCCTTACATGGGGCGGCGCGATTATTGAGTTATAGAAAGAAGGCTAAATATGAAAGATGTTACTGAATTATTAAAAAGTAAATATCCTGTGATTCAGGGTGGAATGGCTAATATTGCTACTCACCAATTATGTGCAGCGGTTAGTAATGCGGGTGGATTTGGATTACTTGGTAGTGGGGGTTGGGATAAAGAACGAATGCGCGAAGAAATAAAGAAAACTAGAGCACTGACAGATAAACCATTTGGATTAAATATAATGTTAATGAGTCCACACGCAGAGTCTTTAAGTGATTTGGTGATAGAAGAAAATATACAAGTCGTCACAACGGGTGCTGGAAACCCAGGGATTTACATGGAAAAATGGAAAGCCGCGAATATAACCGTTATTCCTGTTGTTCCAAGTGTTGCACTAGCTAAACGTGTAGTAAGAAGTGGTGCAGACGCAGTCATTGTAGAAGGGACAGAAGCTGGGGGCCATATTGGCGAGATTTCTACATTTGCATTAGTTCCACAAGTTGTGGATGCGGTTAATGTACCGGTCATTGCAGCTGGTGGTATCGCGGATTACCGCGGTGTAGATGCAGCCTTCGCATTAGGGGCAAAAGGGGTTCAAGTCGGAACGGTTTTATTGGCAAGTGATGAATGTCCAATCCATGAAAACTACAAACAAAAAATTGTTAAAGCCAAAGACACCGAAACAATCGTTACCGGAAGAGAAACGAAGGCGCCAGTAAGAGTGTTGAAAAATAAGATGGCCAAAGAATACATTAAACTTTCAAGACAAGGTGTTGGCTTAGAAGAATTAGAAAAATTAACTTTAGGTTCATTAAGCCGCGCAGTTTTTGATGGTGATCAAGACACAGGGTCTTTTATGGCAGGACAAGTTGCTGGTCTTGTTAAAGCAGTTAGACCTGTTAAAGAGATTTTAGATGATTTATTTTTAAAAAGTCGAGCCTATCAAGAGAACCACGCATGAAGATTGCTTTTATCTACCCAGGCCAAGGTGCTCAGTATGAGACAATGGGAAAAAATCTTTATGAAGAAAATCATCTATTTAAAGAGAAAATTGATTACTTAAACCAGTTTACCGTATTCGATTTACCAGAAATTTTAACAAAGCCAAACAAAAGCATCCACGAAACACAATATAGTCAACCCAGTATTTTAGCGATGTCTTTGGCGATAAAAGAAGTATTGAAACAAAAGGGTATCGTGAGTGATGGAAGTTGTGGGTTATCACTTGGAGAGTATGCAGCTTATGTAGATACCGGAGTTATAAATGAAGAAGAAGCGATGCATGTCATTACAAACCGTGCGCATTTTATGGAAGAGGCGGCTCTTAAAACGCGTGGTAAAATGGCGGCTTGTTTAGCCAAAGAAGAAATGGTAGAAAAAGCCATTAGCCATTACGATTCTCTTTATATTGCAAATTATAATACAGAAAAGCAAATTGTTATTAGTGGGGACAATGAAGCGATTGATTTGTTTAGTGAAGAAGCTAAAAATCATGGCGTGAGGAAAGTGATTATCCTAAACACGAGTGGAGCCTTTCACTCTCCGTTAATGAATGAAGCTAAAATGAAGTTTCGTGAATATTTGCATAATATAGAGCTAAAACAACCTCGAAAATCTTTATATTTAAATACAACAGGAACGCATTACATCAGTGATTTAAAAAACCATGCGATAAATCAAATGACACAACCCGTTCATTTTTATGCGATGATAAACGCAATGATTAAAGACGGATTTGATACATTTATTGAATGTGGGCCATCACAAACATTATCTAACTTAGTAAAGAAAATTAAGAAAGATGTGAGGGTTTATAATGTTTCAAGTGTTGACACTTTAGCAGAAACATTAAAACAAATGGAAAGGGTGCGACCATGAGTGAAAATAATAAAGTAGTTATTGTAACAGGCGCTTCTGGTGGGATTGGAAAGGCGATTGCATTAGCTTTTGGGAAACAACAAGCGAACGTAGTTGTTCATTATAATAAAAACGAAGAAGCTGCGCAGGATATTGTAAAGATGATTGAACGTTTTGGTGGTAAAGCCATTGCACTAAGTGCAGATATTAGAAAGTATGAAGACGCGAAGGACCTGGTTGAAAAAACGATTAATCACTTTGGCAGTATTGATGTTTTAGTGAATAATTCTGGAATCACTGACGATCAATTAATGTTGCGAATGGAAGAATCATCTTTTGATAATGTGATTGATGTCAATTTAAAGGGGACTTGGAATATGTGTAAACATGTTACAAGACCTATGTTAAAACAAAAGTCTGGCCGTATTATTAATATTACAAGCGTTGTAGGACTCACAGGGAATGCAGGACAAGCTAATTATGTAGCGAGTAAAAGTGGCGTCATTGGATTAACAAAATCACTTGCTAAAGAGTTTGGTAAAAAACAAGTAACAGTGAACGCAGTAGCACCAGGGTTTATTGAAACTAGTTTGACGGAGGCTTTACCTGAGGCTATAAAAAATGCTTATCTAAAACAAATTCCTTTAAATCGATTTGGGAAGACTGATGATGTTGCGAATATAGTGAGCTTTTTAGCAAGTGATCAAGCAAGCTACATAACTGGACAAATTATTAGTGTGAACGGAGGTATGATTTAATGCAAAGACGGGTTGTAATTACAGGATTAGGAACAATCTCACCATTAGGACATAATGTTGAAAAAACATGGGAAAATGCAGTCAATGGTGTAAATGGAATCGATAATATTAAACGATTTAATACCAGTGATTTAGAAGTGAAAATCGCAGCTGAAGTTAAAGGCTTCGATGCAGTCAAAGTGTTAGGGAAAAAACAGTCTAAACGTTTAGACCGTTTTGCACAATTTGCATTGGTTGCTACCAAAGAAGCGATGCAAGATGCAGCTTTTAATATGGAAAAACTTAATAAATATCGTGCCGGTGTTTATTATTCTAGTGGGATTGGTGGACTTGAAACAATTGCAGAACAAGAAGACCGTGCAAAAGAAAAAGGGTATCACCGTATTTCACCATTTTTTATCCCGATGGCAATTATCAATTTAGCTGCTGGGAATATTGCCATAGAATATGGCTTTAAAGGCATGGCAACAGGAAGTGTTACTGCATGTGCTAGTGCAACCAATACGATAGGGGATGCATTTAGAGCAATTCGCGATGGTTATTTAGATGTTGCGATTACTGGGGGCGCAGAGGCAAGTATTACAAAACTTGGACTGGGTGGATTTAAGGTAATGCAAGCGCTCAGTCAGTCTAATGATAGAAATTATGCATCAACACCATTTGATTCGAACCGAAGTGGGTTTGTTATGGGAGAAGGTGCAGGGACATTAATTTTAGAAGATTTAGACCATGCATTAGAACGCGGTGCGAAAATCTATGGTGAAATTGTTGGATACGGTGCAAGTTGTGATGCCAATCACATTACAAGCCCTGATCCATCAGGCGAAGGTGCAACCAATGCTATGCTTTTCGCGATTAATGATGCAAAAATTACGAAAGATACTATTGGTTACATTAATGCCCATGGAACGAGTACACCATTGAATGATAAGATTGAAACAAAAGCGATTAAGACACTGTTTGAAGAAAATGCTTATAATATACCGATAAGCTCTACAAAATCAATGACAGGGCATTTACTGGGTGCTAGTGGCGCATTAGAGTCAATATTTTGTGTGTTAAGCTTAAAAGAAAGTCTCATTCTTCCTACCATCAATTTAATGCATAAAGATCCTGAATGTGATTTAAATTATACGCCCAATAAACACATAAAAAAAGACATCCAATATGCCTTAAGTAATTCTTTAGGGTTTGGGGGTCATAATGCAACATTAATATTTAAAAGGTGGGATAAATATGATACTAAATAGTAATGAGATACAAAAAATCATCCCTCATCGCTATCCCTTTTTATTGGTTGATCAAGTCTTAGAAATGGAAGTTGGAAAAAAGGTCAAAGCGATTAAAAATGTAACAGCATCTGAACCCTTCTTTCAAGGTCATTTTCCACAAGAACATGTCATGCCTGGGGTATTAATTGTAGAGTCCTTAGCGCAAGCGGGTGCCATTGCTTTATTAAAAGACCCAGCTTTTTCTGGTAAAACAGCGTATTTCGCAGGGATTGATAAATGCCGGTTTAAACGTAAGGTAATACCAGGTGATACTTTAATTTTAAAAGTAGAAATTACAAAAATCAAAGGGCCTGTTGGAAAAGGGAATGCCAAAGCTTTTGTTGGTGACGAACTTGCTTGTAGCTTAGAGATAACCTTTGCAATAGGATAAAAAAAAGCACACCTGTGCTTTTTTAATGTCCGGTGCTTCCAAATCCGCCATTTCTAGAAGTTTGAATAATGTCTTCCTTTTCGACGGTTAAGTATTTTGAAAAGATGCCTTGAGCAATACGTGTTCCTTTTTTTACCGTAATGGTTTGATCACTTAAATTATATAACTGGATAAATATTGCTCCATCATTATCGTCGTTTTCATAATAATCCGCATCAATAATGCCTACATTGTTTGGAATCGTTAATCCGAATTTTTTAGGCAAAGAACTACGAGGATAAAGTTTTAATACCTCATCTTCCATCATATATGCTTTTACACCTGTTTGTGCGAGTGCAATTTCCTTAGGGTGCATTGTCAAATCTTCACAAATTTCAAAGTCGTAACCTGCACTTTGCTTGGTACTTCGTTTTGGTAAGTTGATGTTTTCATAACCTTTTGCGACTTTAAATCCACGCATAATCATCATCCTTTCATCTATATCAAAACTATTATAGCATATGCTTGTTTTTTTGCTTGACATTGTTTGTTAAAAAACCTAAACTTAAGGTATAGAAATGTGGTGTCGAAAGACATAACAGGGAATTGGGTGAAAGTCCCAAGCTGTCCCAGCAACCGTAAATCTGACGAAATGCAAATAACCACTGCTCAAGCGGGAAGGTGCATAGTAGAGTGAAGATAAGCCGGTAGACCTACCTTGTTTCTTAAAGTTCACGCTCCTGGGTCAGAGTCGTAACGATTATCATGTTTACTATTATAGTAAGGTTTTTAAATGATAACCGTATACCATCCAGGAGGATGGTTTTTTTATTTTCAAAATACTAATTTAGGAGGTCTACAAATGAAAAAACTATTCTCACTGGTTTTTGTCTTAGTTTTTGCAGTAGTACTCACTGCTTGTACAAGCAACGACTATGCAACAAAAATCGAAGATTTACAACAAGAAATTGAAACATTAGAACAAACACTAGAAGCTACAGAATCAAATGTTCTTGCGCTTGAATCAACACTTGCAGCGCTTGAGGGTGACATGAGTGTCCTAGAAGAACAACTGAACACACTTGAAGCAAATCAGTATGATGGAACGATTGTTTTTACATTAGATAATGAAAACAATACCAATACAGTTGAAGTACATTTTACTGAATCAGAGGAAAAAACTGTTTTTGAGTTGTTAACTGAGACGTTTGATGTTGATTATGACGAAAGTGATTTCGGTGTTTTCTTAAATGGCATTGAACAAATGCATACGAGTTATGGGAATTTTATCTCGATTGAAAAAAATGATGTTAGTTTAACAACAGGGATTGATCAAGCAACCTATGAAGATGGCGATCACTTCACGTTTACTAAATCATGGTGGGATGAAGATGCTAAAACGCTTAATGATTCGCTTCAACTATTTTTAACGAATCACAAAGATGCTTTTATTTCTGAATCTGATTATTTTGTTTTAACAGGGCTTTATCATCTTGATCCCGTTACAGGAGAAGCAGAAACGCCTTTAGAAAGTGCCAATGATTTAATTAAACAAATTATCGCACTAAGAAGTCAAGGAGTTGATGTGACATCTCATCAAGAAGCACTTAATGACGGATTAGAAATGGGACATTTATATACAGCGAGTCTTGCAGTACTTGCGCTTTATGATTATGAACATTTTGATGCATCACTGTATCTTGAAATGATAAATATTGATGCCGTTGAATCAGCATCACTAGACACTTTAAGCTTAATGACTTTAGCACTGGATGCCCTTGATGTTGAGGATCAATCGATTATGGATGAGATTGTTAACCGATTATCAAGTGGTGACTATAACCATCCATACGGTCAAAATAGTGTAACCTATGCGAATATTATTACGGCTTTAGTTGCACTGGATATTAATCCATATGAAGTCAACGACGATAATGTAAATCTTGTGGATCAGTTATTGTCTTATCAAACAGCAACGGGTTCATTTATGTATACGAATGCTGAAGATTTAATGTTTTCAACCCCACAAAGCTTTTTAGCGTTAACAGCCTTAGAATTATATCTAAATGACGGACAAACTAACGTATTTTTAATCGATTGAAGTTGATAGTATGAAAAAAGTATTTTTGAGTCTTTTACTCATTGGCCTTGCAATTGTCGCCTATCGTTTAATCCCAACCATTAACGGAGATGATGAAGGTGTTGTCTCGTTTAAAGTGATGGATGAGTCATCAACCTTGATTGAGTCAGAGTTAACGTTTGATGAGACGATGACATTATTTGAGTTATTGGATGAGTATTATGATATTAAATGTGCCAATAATAATTACGGGATTGATGACAATTGTCAAGAAAGACCAATGGGGCGTGTCATACTCGTTATCGAAGATATTGAGACGGATTGGACAAGTAGTTTTTTTCAAATTAGAATAAATGGAGAACCATCAAATTATGGTGTTGATTCCATAGAAGTTAATGATGGTGATGATATCGTATTTATGATACAGACACCTTGGTAAGGAGGGTTAGAATGCCATTAAAAAGATTAATATTTTTAGCAATGAGTGTTACGATCATTTTTGTGCAAGAACAAGCTTTGATGTTCATTCCGAACGTTCAATTCACGACATTATTAATCGTTCTTTTTGCAAGTGTGTTCACATTTAAAGAAAGTTTAATGATGATTTTTGCGTATGTAATACTTGATAACTTATACATGGGAACATTCAATCCTCTATTTATGACACCTATGTTTTTGGGCTGGTCGATGATTCCGTTTTTATACCACACCCTTTTAAAAGAAACGACCAATGAAATTAAACTTGCTATTTTTGGGGTATTCTTTAGTGTCTTATATGGCATGGCTTTTGTGCCGTTTAACATGCTACAGACTGGAATTCATAATGTCATACCATACATCATTGCAGACTTACCATTTATGCTGATTATGGCTGTGTCTAACTTCTTCACAATCCTTTGGTTATATCAACCATTATATAAGGTTGTAAGTAAAGAGTTAGAACTCTTGAACTTACAACTTGTACCACTCAAGAAAAACAGATAAAAACACTTGCCAATTAAGTGTTTTTTTGATATACTACTTAATGCCGTAAAATACACACACAAGAGGAGCATTATTTCCTGAGCTTACAAAAGGATTTGTAGGTGAAATAATGTGTAGACGTTTGTGGAGGTAAAAAATCAAAAACAATAGGAGGAATAGATTATGGCAGTGATTCAAATGAAACAATTATTAGAATCTGGTGTACATTTCGGACACCAAACTCGTCGTTGGAATCCTAAGATGGATAAATATATTTATACATCTCGTAATGGAATTCATATCATCGACTTACAACAAACCGTTGGATTTATCGAGGATGCTTACAAAAGATTATTAGAAATCAGTAAAGACGGTGGAAAAGTATTATTCGTTGGAACAAAAAAACAAGCTCAAGATGTGATTATTGATGAAGCAAAACGTTCAGGTCAATTTTTTGTATCTAAACGTTGGTTAGGTGGAACGTTAACAAACTTTAAAACAGTACGTAAAAGTATTCGTCGTTTACACGAAATTAATCAAATGGAAAGCGATGGAACATTTGAACGTTTACCTAAAAAAGAAGTTATCACACTTCGTAAAGAACTTGATAGACTTGAAAATTTCTTAGGTGGAATTAAAGACATGAGAACTTTACCAGAAGCTGTTTTCATTGTTGACCCACGTAAAGAAGAAAATGCAATTAAAGAAGCTAAAAAATTAGGTATTCCAGTTTTCGGTATGGTAGATACGAACTGTGATCCTGATGAATTAGATTTTATTATTCCAGCAAATGACGATGCAATTCGTTCAATCAAGGTTATTGTTGGTAAAATGGCTGATGCTATGTTAGAAGGTAGTGGTGGGGCTAATCAAGGTGAAGAAAAAAAAGCTGAACCTAGACAACAAAGACCACAACAACAAAGACCACAACAACAAAAACCACAACAACAAAGACCGCAACAAGCGAAACAAGAACCTAAAGCTCAAGTGAAAAAAGAAGTAGCAGATGATTTTGACAAAAAAAATGTTAATGAATTACGTGACATTGCAAAAGAAAAAAACATTGCTGGTTACTCAAAAATGAAAAAAGCTGAATTAATTGATGCTTTAAGAAAATAAACGATTTCAGAGAGCTTTAAAAAAGCTCTCTTTTTCAAAAAAACACCCTTTATATTTTAATCGAATTAGAGATATGTTAAAATAATTAGTGGTATAAATTAAATTGGAGGTAATATTATGGCTATTACAGCAGCACTCGTAAAAGAATTACGTGAAAAAACTGGCGCAGGTATGCTAGATTGTAAAAAAGCATTACAAGAAGTAGATGGTGACATTGAAAAAGCAATTGATTATTTACGTGAAAATGGAATCTCAAAAGCAGCTAAAAAAGCTGACCGCATTGCAGCGGAAGGTTTATGTAATGTTGTAACAAATAACAATAGAGCCGTTGTATACGAAGTAAACAGTGAGACAGACTTTGTGGCTAAAAATGAGAAGTTTTTAACGTTATTAGATTCTTTAGGAAATGCCATTTTAAATTCAGAAGCTAAGAATTTAGAAGAAGCTTTAAATGTAGAAATCGATGGTAAAAAAATTAGTGATGTGATTGTTGAATCAACCGCTAAAATTGGTGAAAAAATTACGCTAAGACGTGTTTTAGTCGTTGAAAAAACTGACGATATGACTTTTGGTCCATATGTTCATATGGGTGGAAAAATTGCTTCATTAGCAGTAATTGAAGGTGGAAATGAAACAGTTGCTAAAGACATTGCAATGCATGTGGCTGCTATTAATCCACGTTATTTAAACCAAGACCAAATTAGTGAAGATGTTATTAGTCACGAACGTGAAGTTTTAAGAAACGAAGCTTTAAATGAAGGAAAACCAGCTAATATTGTTGACAAAATGGTCGTTGGCCGTTTAAATAAATTCTTAAAAGAAATTTGCTTAGTAAATCAACCATTTGTTAAGAACCCAGATTTAACTGTTGAGAAATTTGCGAAAGAAGCAAATGCTACTATCGTGTCATTTGCACGTTTAGAAGTTGGCGAAGGAATTGAAAAGCGTCAAGAAGATTTTGCTGCAGAAGTTAAGTCACAAATTAAGTAATCTTTTAGGACACTTTTTTAAGTGTCCTAATTTTTAAATGGGGGCGATTCTATGGAAGAAAAAAAACGATTAATTATTAAACTAAGTGGTGAAGCATTGAGTGGAAAAGATGGAAAGAGTATTGATCCAATCCGTGTTCAAGAAATAGCTGAAGAAATTAAAGAAGCTTACGATTTAGGACAGTTCGAAATAGGGATTATTGTTGGTGGTGGCAACATCTGGCGTGGTAAAACAGCAAGCGAGATGGGCATGGAAAGAAGTAGTGCTGATTATATGGGCATGATTGCAACCATTATGAATGCTTTAGCGCTACAAAATGCTTTAGAAGCCATGGGCGTAGAAACAAGAGCTATGACCAGTCTTAATATCCCACAAGTTGCTGAACCTTATATTAGAAGAAAAGCTATTAGTAACTTAGAAAAAGGGATGATTGTTATATTCGGTGGCGGTACTGGTAATCCGTACTTCAGTACAGATACAACCAGTGCATTAAGAGCTGCTGAAATAGGGGCAAAAACCATACTGATGGCTAAAAATGGCACTGATGGGGTTTATGATAAAGACCCTCGTTCTAACAAAGATGCTAAAAAATTTGGTGAATTAACACATCACGAAGTATTAGAAAATGGTTTAGAAGTAATGGACTCAACCGCTGCTGCATTATGTAAAGATAACGGGATTGAAATCGTTGTTTTTGATATGAACATCAAAGGGAATATTAAACGTGCAGCACTTGGTGAAAAAATAGGAACTATTATTAGGTAGGAGGTATAAATAATGATTGATGAAGTTATGTTAGAAGCAGAAGAAAGAATGGAAGGTGCGATTGAATCGTTGCACCGTGAACTTACAAGATTACGTACGGGTCGTGCGAACCCACAAATGTTAGAACCGGTTCGTGTTGATTATTATGGTGCACCAACACCAATCAACCAAGTTGGAAATGTTAGTGTACCTGAGGCGAATCAAATTGTTGTTAAACCTTATGACCGTTCAATTGTAAAAGAGGTTGAAAAAGCGATTTTAAGTGCTAACTTAGGAATTACTCCAAGTAACGAAGGCGATCAAATTCGTATTGTTTTACCACCGCTTACAGAAGAACGTCGTAAAGACCTTGTAAAACAAGTCAAGAAAATCGGTGAAGATGCAAAAGTAGCTATTCGTAATATTCGACGCGATGCTAATGATGCAATTAAAAAACTAGAAAAAGCTAGTGATCTTACAGAAGATGATTCTAAAGGTTATCAAGAAGATATCCAAGAATTAACCGATACATTCATTGCAAAAATCACTAAAGAAACAGAAGCGAAAGAAAAAGATTTAATGACTGTTTAAGAAAAGCCATTTTTGGCTTTTTTTTAGTATAAATGTTAATAATTTAACATCTGATTAACATAGATAAAACATTCAATTTATTGTATAATAGTGTTTGCATAAAAGAGGTGAATCTATGAAACTCAAAGATAAAGTATTAAAGAAACCACTCCCTAATCATATCGCGATCATATTAGACGGGAATGGACGTTGGGCCAAGAAACGTGGATTACAAAGAAAAAGAGGTCATCAACAAGGAGCTATGACGTTAAAGAATATCGTGATAGAAGCGTATGATTTAGGCGTTGGTGTACTTAGTGTCTTTGCTTTTAGTACTGAAAACTGGAAACGCCCGCAAGAAGAAGTTGATTTTTTAATGGACTTACCGCGCCAATATGAACAAGAATTAAATCAAGAGTTTAAAGGAAAAGACTTAAACATTCGTATTATGTTTAGTGGGAGAAGAGACCGTTTTTCAGAAGAAAATATCGCTTTAATGGAAAGGCTCGAAAATTCTACTAAAGATCATGACGGGTTAATTTTTAATATTTGTGTTGATTATGGGTCTAAAGACGAAATAACCAATGCAACAAAAACTATTGCGGAAGAAGTTAAAAAGAACAAATTAAATCCTGAAAATATAAGTGAATCAACGATTGAGCAATATCTTTATACGCATCCATTACCGCCAGTTGATTTATTAATTAGAACAAGTGGGGAACAACGCATTAGCAACTTTTTATTATGGCAAGCAGCATATGCAGAGTTTTATTTTACTACAATACACTGGCCAGCTTTTAATAAACGCGCATTACATAAAGCCATTAAGAATTATCAAGAAAGGAACCGCCGTTTTGGTGGATTAAGGGGATAAGATGAAAACACGTATAATTACAGGCATCGTATTGGCCGCAATTTTAATTCCGCTATTATTTTTACCAAATGTTCTGTTTTTTAGTGCGGTGGGAATTTTCAGCATCATAGCTAGTTATGAAATGATGCACATGTTCTCAAAAAAACACACATTTAGACCTTATCTTTATTTTATTCATATCGTGTTCACTGTAATATTTTATAGTGTTAATATCTATGCTTTAATGTATGGATTATCATATGAAATGTTTATTACATTTTTAGTGTTATTGTTTGCGATAAATTTTTCAATCCTTATTTTTGATGACCTTATGAATTTTATTATATCTAGTAAAATGATTACTAGTGCTTTATATTTAGGTGTGAGTTTTTCTGCACTAGCATTCTTAAAAACACAGGGATTTCAAGTGATTGTGTATTTGTTAATAGTTGCAATGCTTACAGATGTATTTGCTTATTTTACGGGCGTTAAATTTGGGAAACATAAGTTAGCACCAAAAATTAGTCCGAAAAAAACCATTGAAGGATCAATCGGTGGAACATTTTTTGGGGTCTTATTAGGAACCGTTTTCGGATTAGTATTTAATTTATTTGATGTTGATGGGTTAAACGTTTATATTATGTGGTTAATCCTAATCGGAATAACAGTGTCTGTCAGTGCACAAATCGGTGATTTAATTGCATCTAAATTAAAGCGTGACCATAATATCAAAGATTTTTCAAATCTGCTTCCAGGCCATGGGGGCATTTTAGATCGTTTTGATTCAACATTGTTTGCCTCGATGTTATTGATGATCTTTTTACTCTTCTTAGGAGGGGTTTAATGAAAACTGTACATATTTTAGGAGCGACAGGCAGTATTGGGGTACAAACCATTGATATTATAGAAGAATTTAGTAATACTTATAAACTTGGTTGTATCAGTGCCAATCACAATATTGAGGAAGTGTTAAAGATATGTAAGCATCACAGTGTTGATAAGGTTGTTATGGATGGGCAGTATGAAGATACATTTAAACAACATTTTCCATTCATTTCGTTTAAAGCATTGCCTGAAGGTCTAATTGATTTAGTCGATTCTATTGAAGAAGGTGTGTTAATGAATGCCTTAGTAGGTCGAGTAGGGCTTGAGCCAACGCTTAAAGCGATTGATAAAGATATTGATGTATTACTTGCGAATAAAGAAAGTCTTGTGGTGGGTGGCCCACTTATAAAAGAAGCATTAAAAAAATCCCGTTCTAAAATCATTCCAGTTGATAGTGAGCATGCAGCGTTAGCTGAGTGTTTAAGAGGTAGTCAAATTGAAGAAGTTGAACGGTTAATCATTACTGCAAGTGGTGGTAGTTTTAGGGATTTATCAAACGATGATTTAAAAAATGTTACAGTGAAAGATGCATTAAACCATCCGAACTGGTCTATGGGTGCTAAGATAACGATTGATTCGGCGACTATGATGAATAAAGTATTTGAAATAATTGAAGCACACTATTTATTTGATGTACCTTATCATAAAATTGAAGCAATCTTGCACAAGGAAAGCCTGGTTCATGGTATTGTAGAATTTCAAGATGGGAATGTATTAGCCCATATGGGACCTGCCGATATGAGGATTCCTATTCTTGCAGCACTTCAAGAAAATAAGCGCATGAAATATAAGAGTTTATTTGATTTAACAAAAATTGGAACATTACACTTTGAACCAATAAATTATGAGCGCTTTACATTATTTGAATTAGGTGTTAATGTAGCTAAAAGAAAAGACATGCATGTCGTGACTATGAATGCCGCAAATGAAGTGGCAGTGTCGCTTTTTTTAAATGAGAAAATTGGATTTTTAGATATTGAACGATTAATTTTAAAAGCATTACATCATTTTGAGGGGACTATGGATTTCACCCTTGAAAATGTTTTAAAGCATGATGAAGCAGTAAGAAATTACTTACGAAAAGACTATACTTAGAAGGTGAAACAATGGTTTTATTAAATATTTTATTATTTGTATTGGTACTAAGTTTGGTAATATTTATCCATGAACTTGGTCATTTTATTATGGCAAAACGTGCTGGAATTTTGTGCCATGAATTTGCGATTGGGATGGGCCCGATTGTTTACAGTAAGAAAAAAGGTGAGACCCTTTATAGCATAAGAGCGATTCCACTTGGTGGATTCGTGAGTATGGCTGGGGAAGAACTTAACGATGAAATGGTAAAGATTGGACAAACAGTAAAACTTGATCGAGATGAGAATGGTAAAATCATTAATATTGTATTAAATACAAGTGATCCTAATTACGCCCATCTTGAAGAAGAGGTTGTAACGTTTGTTGATTTACAAGGTAAAGATGATGGCGATTTAATGGTCAATCATTCTATCGTAGATGAGAAAGCATATTACATATTCAAAGATAAAAAATTGCAGGTTGCCCCGTATAATCGTAGTTTTGAATCTAAATCGCTTTTACAACGTTTCTTAGCAATTGTTGCAGGACCAGTTATGAACTTCATATTGGCATTTATAATATTCGTTATTATCGCATTAATTGTAGGGTTCCCTGTACTTGATTCTAATGAACTAGGTGGTGTTAGTGACACCATGCCAGCTGGTGAGATTTTAGAAGTTGGTGATCAAATTACGGCTGTAAATGGTGTCAATGTGGACACTTGGGAAGACTTCACTGACCAAATGCGTTTAAATGAAGGGTTAAGAGATATTGAGCTTACTGTTGAAAGAGATGGCGCTATATTAACCTATACAATTAATCCAAGGATATTTATATATAGTATTGGGATTAATTCACATCCAGATACCATAAATGAAGTCAAAATTGGCGAAGTGGTTGAGGGAACGCTTGCCCATGAAGCAGGACTTAAAGGGAATGACGTTATTCTCGGTGTGAATAATCAACCCGTTAATAATTGGCGTGAGCTTATTACAATTATGCGCGCTAATACTGAGGGTCGTTCTATGACTTTTGAAATTCTTAGAAACGATGAAGTTTTGACATTTGATATTAGACCTTATGATGAAGCACTACTAGAAACACAAG
>Ga0194138_10000111_pt1 | contig 40262 bp, 31 predicted proteins | sample TARM_MetaG_T2_14_FD_134022 | JGI IMG/M metagenome (GOLD analysis project Ga0194138, IMG submission 134022) | Freshwater microbial communities from Pennsylvania, USA, analyzing microbe dynamics in response to fracking - TARM_MetaG_T2_14 (version 2) | ecosystem: Environmental > Aquatic >...
CGCGCGTGCACGCGCGCTGGGCATTGATACGAACGCGCTCATCTCGGTATCCCATGGGCGGCAGGATCCGTCTCAGTAGCGGCGAGGACGTATGCACAAGACCGAAAGCGAGCACGCGGCGCAAGGCCGTGGCGCCATGTTCCACCGAACAATGACATGAACCAGAGCGCCAAGATTCTTCGGCTGGTGCTGGGCGATCAGCTCAACCCGCAGCATTCATGGTTTGCGGACGCGGACGCGGACGTGGTCTACGTGCTGATGGAAGTGCGGCAAGAAACCGATTACGTCCTGCACCACGCGCAAAAGATCCTCGCCATCTTTGCAGCCATGCGCGACTTTGCACGCGGTCTCCGGGCGGCGGGTCACCGCGTGCGGTATGTGGCGATCGACGACGGAAGCAACCGCCAGTCCGTGACCGAGAATCTCGCCGCGCTCGCCCGGCACTACGGCGCCGAGCGCGTCGAATGGCAATCCCCCGACGAGTGGCGCCTGGATGAACAGTTGCGTCGTTGGGCCGAAGCGCAGTCGCTGTCGACGAGCGAAGTCGATACCGAACACTTCCTGACGGGCAGGCATGAGCTGGCTGCCATGTTTGAAGGCCGCAAGCAGTGGCTGATGGAGCGGTTTTATCGCGAGATGCGACGTCGTTTTGGCGTGCTGCTCGACGGCACGGGGGCGCCGGAAAGTGGGCAGTGGAATTTCGATCATGACAACCGCAAGCCTTGGCGCGGCTCGCCCCCCGAGCCCGCCGACGCGCGTCCTGTGCATGACCACCGGGCGTTGTGGGAGACCATTGAACGCAGCGGTGTGAAGTCGTTCGGCAACCCGCAGGCCGGGGCATTGCGGTGGCCCCTGAACCGCACCGAGGCGCTGGCCTGCCTGGACGCGTTTGTCGCGCAGGTGCTGCCTCACTTTGGCGATTTTGAAGACGCCATGAGCAGCGGTCACCAGCGGCTGTTCCACTCGCTGCTGTCCTTTTCCCTCAACGTGAAGATGCTGAATCCGCGCGAGGTGATCGATCGCGCCGAGGCAGCGTATCGGCATGGCAAGGCGCCATTGCCTGCCGTGGAGGGGTTTATCCGCCAGATTCTGGGCTGGCGCGAATATGTACGCGGCATCTACTGGGCGCAGATGCCCGGATACGCTTCGTGCAACGTGCTGAACCACGATGCGCCGCTGCCATCCTGGTTCTGGAGCGGAAAGACGCAGATGCGCTGCCTGCAACTCGCCATCGGCCAGTCGTTGCAAACCGCCCATGCGCATCACATTCAACGCCTCATGGTGATCGGCAACTTCGCATTGCTGGCGGGGCTCGCGCCCGACGAGGTGCACCGCTGGTACCTCGGCGTGTACATCGACGCATTCGAATGGGTGGAGCTGCCGAATACGGTGGGCATGAGCCAATGGGCAGACGGCGGCCGCATTGCCACCAAACCGTATGTCAGCAGTGCCGCTTATCTTTCCCGCATGAGCGATTACTGCAAGGGCTGCCATTACGACAGCAAGCAGCGTGTCGGTGAGCGCGCATGCCCTTACAACGCGCTGTACTGGGATTTCTTTGCGCGCCACAGTGAAGTGTTCGGCCGTAACCCGCGGCTGTCGATGGTGTATCGACAACTCGCCAAGATGGAACCCGAAGAGCGCGACGCCCTGCGCAAGCGCGCCGAAGAAGTGCGCGCAAGTCTCGAGGCGTTATGACTGCGTTGAACCGCAATAAGGAGGTCGTTCCATCGTGCGCATCCTGCTGACTGGAGGCACCGGATTGATCGGGCGGGCACTGTGCCGCCACTGGCAGGCGCAGGGGCACGATCTGGTTGTCTGGAGCCGTACGCCTGAACGCGTCGCGCGGCTGTGTGCCGGTGCGCGCGGCATTGCAACGCTGCGAGAGCTGGACGGTGCTGCGCCATTGGATGCGGTCATCAATCTGGCGGGCGCGCCGATTGCCGATCGCCCGTGGAGTGCGCCGCGACGAAGAATTCTGTGGCGCAGCCGGGTCGATCTGACCCGTGAACTCGTGGACTGGCTCGGCCGTTGCAAGCAGCCCCCTCGCGTGCTTGTTTCCGGATCTGCCACCGGCTGGTATGGCGATCGGGGGCAGGAGCCCCTGGATGAAGACAGCCGCGCTGGCAAGGACGACTTTGGCAGTCAACTCTGCGTCGCGTGGGAGGAGGAAGCGCGCCGTGCCGAGGCGCTCGGCATGCGTGTCGTGTTACTGCGCACCGCGCCCGTGTTTGCAAGCGACGGCGGCATGTTGCCCAGGCTGCGTCTGCCATTCAGCATGGGGCTTGGCGGTCGGCTCGGCAATGGGCGTCAATGGATGCCGTGGATTCATCTTGACGACGTGGTCGGTCTGATTGATTTCCTTTTGCACCACGCCGATTGCTGGGGCGCCTTCAATGCGTGCGCACCGGACCTCGTCAGAAACGCAGACTTTGCCAGCACGCTGGCGGCGACCCTGCGCAGGCCGATGTTCCTGTCGGTTCCTGCCTGGGTATTGCGAATGGCGCTGGGCGAAATGTCAGTGTTGCTGCTGGGCAGTCAGCGTCTGCAACCGCGGCGGGCCTTGGAGACCGGCTATCGCTTTCGCTTTCCGAACCTGGAGGAGGCGCTGGCGGGTCTGCTGGTGCAGGATAAGCATCCCGTTACCCGGTAACCCGCAGATTGATATTGAGCGGCGGGAACTACACCCGCCGCGTGGCCGGGAGCGACCGGAGCTTGAGGGCCCCGGCCGTGCTCGTCAGCCTTGCCGCTGGCTGCGTGACGTGACCGCCACCGTCGTGGGGGATTCCGCAAGCGGCACAAAGCGGCGCGTCGATCCATCCAGCGCGTCGATGCTGCCTCTCTCGATGTCATACACCCAGCCATGCAGGTTCATGCGGCCTTGCTCGAGGGCGAGCGCAACCGACGGGTGCGTGCGCAGGTTGGCAAGCTGTGCGATCACGTTTTCACGAACGAGGCCGTCCAGCTTGGCTCGGGGCGAGTCGAACGTATGCGCTGCGTTGATGACCTTGGCGGCGTCTGAGTGGCGCAGCCAGTTGGCCACGGCCGGCAGGTGGTCAAGACAGGTGCAGCGCGAGATGGCGCCCATCGCACCGCAGTCGGAGTGGCCGCAGATCACGATGTCCTGCACGCCCAGCACCGCAACGGCATATTCGACTGTGGCCGAAACGCCGCCCGGCTCCGGGCCATACGACGGCACGATGTTGCCCGCGTTTCGGATGACAAACAGCTCGCCGGGTTCGCGTTGTGTCAGCAGTTCTGGAACGACGCGGCTGTCCGAGCAGGTCACGAACAGCGCCTTGGGGTTCTGTGATGTCGCAAGTTGTTTGAAAAGCTCTACCCGTTGCGGATAGATGTCGCGCTGAAAGCGCAGGAAACCGTCAATGATGTCGCGCATGGCGTTTTTCCCGTTCAATGGTTGGATGCCGGCGCGATCATTGAGACCAACGCACCGGCACAGCCGTTATTGTCGTCGATATCGAGCGGAAGAAAAACGGGTCCATACGGATTGCAGGGCCATGAAGGTGATACGCCGATGGAGGCGGCGAGGTCGATGTATGACGTGTTCTTCTTACCTGGTCGTGCGATACGCCGGCACGGGCCGTCTCGGTCAGGGCGGTCTACCGTGTGGCACCGCCACATGCCGATGGATCATGCAGTTGGCCGATACATTCAGGACAGCGCATCCAACCTCCGAAAACGCGCGTATACGGTCGAACGTCTTGCCTTGACCTGAAACTGTATGCGCTTCCACTTGATCCGTATCCCATCGAGCATGGGCGGCACTGACCGCCATCTGCGCGTTCGCCCGGCTTTGGTGCCGCATGGAGGATGCCGATGCGTGGCGTGACCCGTCGAGCATGGATGGCAACCGCGTTGGCGAGCCTGGCAGGGTGTTCGGCCCTGGATGTTCTCAACGCCGTGTCTACGTCCGACGCAAGTGTGCCGGCGCTTGGCCTGCCCTACGGCGCACATCCGCGGCAAAGGCTGGACGTCTACCGGCCGGTTCGCCCGATGGAAGGGCCGCCCCGGGCGGTTGTTTTCTTCTACGGCGGATCGTGGCGAGAGGGCGACCGCAAGGATTACGCGTTCGTTGGCGAAGCGTTGGCCGCGGCTGGGTCGATCGCAATGGTTGCTGACTACAGGCTGTATCCCGAGGTGCGCTATCCGGACTTCCTGCTTGACTGTGCCGCCGCCACGGCCTTCGCCCGACGGTGGCTGGATCGGCAGGGCTATGGCGACGCGCGCTTGTTCGTTGCCGGGCACAGCGCAGGCGCCTACAACGCCGCGATGCTGGCAACCGACAGCCGCTGGTTGGCGATGCAGGGTTTGCGCATTGAAACGCTGTCGGGCTGGATCGGCATGGCCGGTCCTTACAACTTCCTGCCGATTCAAGCGGCCGACGTGCGGCCCGTGTTCAACCATCCGAATGAAACAGCGGATAGCCAGCCGTTGTTCCACGTGCGCCAGGATTGGTTGCCCCCGGCGTTGCTGCTCACCGGCGAACACGATGCATATGTGGATGTCCGGCGAAATACGCTTTCACTCGCCGAACGCCTGACCGAGTATCGGCACCCCGTGGAACTCAAGGTCTACCCGCGCCTGGACCATAAAACACTCGTGGCCGCACTGGCCTCGCCGCTGCAGTTTCTCGGGCCTGTGCTTTCAGATGTGGCGCGCTTTGTGGCCAACGCCTGAGCGTAATTTGGAGCTTCGCCTCGCCAGATCACGAAACGTTTTTCAACGACCTGGCGGGGCGATTTGAATTGGTAATGCGTTGGAAATTCGTGCTCGGCCAGCGCGGTGGGTCGTTCATTGCGGGACCCGGCGTCCTTATACTCGGGCGACGCGATCAAGCCGCGCTGCAAGCCGCTGAAGATCAATGAGCTACACCATCGTCTGGTTCAAGCGCGACCTGCGGGTGCACGACCACGCCCCGCTGGTCCACGCCGCGCGCCGGGGAAAAGTCTTGTGTTTGTACGTCATCGAGCCAAGCCTGTGGGCGCAGCCGGACGCCGCATCCCAGCACTATCTCTTTATCCAGGAATGCCTGCACGATCTTGCGGAGCAACTGCGTGCATGCGGCGCACGGTTGCAAGTCGCCGTGGGCGAAGTGACGGAGGTATTCGGGCGGCTGCATGCGGCCGCGGCCTTCAGTCACCTGGTGTCTCACGAGGAAACCGGCAACGGTCATACGTTCGCGCGCGACAAGGCCGTCGCACGCTGGTGCCTCGATCACGATGTAACCTGGCGCGAGTGGCCCCAGCACGGCGTGGTGCGGCGCTTGCCGACGCGAGACGTCTGGCACGACCGCTGGGCGGAGCATATGTACGCGCCCTGCATGCCTGCGCCCGGGGTGGGCGCCCTTAGCGATGTCATGCTGCCATGGCCGGCGATGGACTGGCCTGGGTGCGAGGCCCTCGGCTTGGATACACATGCCCCCCCTCGCCGCCAGCGCGGTGGACGCGCGCGCGGCAGCGAAGTGCTGCGCGATTTCCTGTTCGAGCGAAGCCGGAACTATCGGGGCGGCATCTCTTCGCCTTTGACGGCGCCGAGCGCCTGCTCACGTCTGTCTCCTTACCTGGCATACGGATGCCTCGGCATGCGCGAAGTGGTACAGGCCACCGAGCAACGCGTGCTCCAGCTCAGGGCCAGCACAGACGAGGATGCGGTGTGGCAGCGTAAGGGGCTGGCTGCGTTTGTCAGCCGCCTGCATTGGCATTGCCACTTCATCCAGAAGCTGGAATCCGAACCCGCCATCGAGTTCCGCAATCTGCACCGCGGCTACGACGGCCTGCGTGAATCGGCATGGAACGCCGATCACTTTGCCGCCCTGGTAGCCGGGCGCACCGGCTGGCCGATGGTGGACGCCTGTGTTGCCATGCTGAGAGAGACCGGATGGATCAACTTTCGCATGCGGGCCATGCTTGTCTCCGTGGCTTCCTACCCGCTATGGCTGCATTGGCGGCCGGTGGGCGTTTGGCTGGCCCGGCAGTTCGTCGATTACGAGCCGGGAATTCACTGGAGCCAGATGCAGATGCAAGCCGGCACCACCGGCATTAACACCACGCGTGTCTATAACCCGATCAAGCAGGCGCAGGACCAGGACCCGCATGGCCGGTTTGTCAGGCGCTGGCTGCCGGCCCTGCGCCGCGTGCCCGATGCTTGGCTCTTGCAGCCTTGGCGCATGCCGCCCGATGTGCAGGCGCGCTGCGGAGTGCGGGTGGGCGAAGACATCCCCGTGCCGCTGGTCGACCTTGAGGCAGCAACGCGGCAGGCCAAGATGCGCGTCCATGCGTTGCGTGCGCGGCCGGAAGTTCACGCCGCCAATCACGCCATCGTGAAGAAACACGCTTCGCGTATGCGCCGTGATCGCGTCGACAACCCGCGCGGCAGTGGGGCCACGTCTTCCCAGCTTAGTCTCGACTTTTGATTCCGCCGATGCATAAGAAGCCGAACCTGCCGAACAAGCAATGTGCGCACTGCGGCCTGCCATTCACCTGGCGAAAAAAGTGGGCACGGGATTGGGATGCGGTGAAGTACTGCTCGGAGCGTTGTCGCAGACAAGGCAGGCAGCCCAGGGCACAGCATGGAGAACCGCGTTGAACACCGTGCTGTTCTGGTTCCGCAGCGACCTGCGATTGCATGACCAGCCGGCTCTGCGTGCCGCATGCGAGACCGGAGCCTCGCACCTCGTCCCGGTGTACTGCCATGCCGACTATGAAGCACAGACGCCTTGGGGCTTTGCGCGCGTAGGTGTGCACCGCCGGGCCGTGCTTGCGGCGGCGCTTCGGGATTTGGCCCGCCAGTTGGCCGATCTCGGCACCCGGCTGGTGGAATGCTGTGGCCCGCCGGGGAAGGTCTTGCCCGCATTGGCCCGCGCCGTGGGCGCCTCGACGGTCGTCTGCGAAGACATCGCCGCGCCGTACGAGCAAGCCGAAGTGGCCGAACTGCGAAGCGCGGGGCTGCAGGTGCAGACGGTCTGGCAGAGCAGCCTGATCGATCCGCTGTGTCTGCCTTGGCCTGTTCAATCGCTGCCGGCTGTCTTCACAACATTCAGGCAGGCGCTCGAACGGGCGCGGATTGCACCGTCGACGCCGCTGTCACCGCCCACCCGCCTTCCGCCATGGCCGTCGGGTGTGATCATTCCACCGGGCCTGCGCGCGCCGGCCTACGTTGCAAACCAGACGCTGTCGACAGATTCGCGCGCGTCGTTCCCGTATGGCACACCGGAGTTTGATGGTGGCGAGACGGCGGGCCTTCGGCACCTGGCCCAATACCTGGAGCGCCAGTTGCCTCACACGTACAAGCGCACGCGCAACGCCTTGGCCGGTGTGGACTTCTCGAGCAAATGGTCGCCGTGGCTGGCCACCGGTGCGTTGTCGCCCCGACGCGTGATTTCGGAACTGCAGCAGTTCGAGCAGTCGCATGGACAGAGCGACGGGAGCTACTGGCTATGGTTCGAGCTGCTGTGGCGAGACTATTTCCGCTTTCTGCATCTTCAGCATGGCGCTCGGCTGTACCGCGCACGCGGTCTCGCAAATGAGGTACGGCACGCGGAGCGCCCAGATGTGCAGGGCTTCGAGCGCTGGCGTCGTGCATCGACCGGCGAGCCGCTCGTCGATGCCGCGATGCGCGAGCTGGAGACCACCGGCTACCTCAGCAACAGGCTCAGACAGGTGGTCGCGAGCTACCTCGTGCACGAGCTGGGAGGCGACTGGCGTGCCGGTGCCGCGTGGTTCGAATCCCAACTCGTCGACTACGACGTTTACAGCAATCAGGGCAATTGGCTGTATATCGCGGGGCGCGGCACGGACCCACGTGGTGGCCGGCGATTCAACGTCCGGAAACAGGCCGCTGAGTACGATCCCGATGGGTCTTATCTCCGTCTATGGGCGGCGTGACAGTGCATGGCCAGCAATGCCCCGGAGCGTAAGCGCCGGCTGTGAACGGCGGCCGCGGAAATGAGCTTCGAATCACACATGCGGCCCACCGGCTAAAGACTGCGCATGTCGCGTCGATTACTCATGACGATGCCCCGAGCTAGCGCGACATGACTGAAGCAGTACAACTGGAAGGTGGACGGCCCTCACGCACCGAGATTCTCGCAGCCACGCTGATCAGCGCCATGATTGTTGCCGTGGCTGCGATCGCCTTCCGCCACGCCCAGCGCACCTTGCCAGAGGTCAAGCCGTTTCTGCCCATGTTCCTGACGGTGGTCGTCCTGTCTGAAGGGCTGACCGGCTATCTGTTATTTCAGCGTGCCCGCCTTGCCCGAACGCCTTTTTATGGGGCGCTTGCAGGCGCCTACTTTTTTGCGGCGGCGATTGCCATTGCGCAATTGCCCACATTTCCGGGCGTATTCAGTGCCGACGGCCTGCTCGGAGCCGGCCCTCAATCCGCCGTGTGGCTATGGACCTTCTGGCATTCGGGCTATCCGGTGTTGTTGCTGCTCGCGGCGCTTGGCCGGTATTGCCATGAACGCAGTCGCTCAAGCCCTCAGCTCACGCAAGTGTTGCGAGCATTGCCGTGGTTGGGACCAATTTCAGCAGCGGCCGTAGTGCCGATCTGTATCTGGGGCACCGAGTATTTACCGGCGCTCATCCAGGGTGGGACATATGTCAACCTCGTTCGAATCCTGGGTGTTCCCGTGATCGGATCGAACGTCATTGCGCTTGCTGGCTATCTGGCGCTGACCAGACTCCGGCGCTCGGTGGATGTCTGGGTCACCGTGGCGCTCGCTGTCGGCTTGGCCGACTCGTTATTGACCCTGCATGGGGGCGCTCGTTATACGCTGGGATGGTACGCGGCACGGCTGCTCAGTGTGGTGTCCTCGGCGGTTGTACTGTCGATGCTGATTGCGGATATCACAAGGCTATATCGGGCGCTGATGGCTGCGAATCACAGGCTTGAGCGGCAGTCGTTGCTGGACGGTCTGACGCAGGTCGGCAATCGTCAAGCATTCGACAGATGCTGGGCGGCCGAATCGAAACGCGCGCGGCGTACGGGGCAACCGCTGTCGGTGCTCATGGTCGACATCGACCATTTCAAGCAGATCAACGACACATACGGGCATGGCAGGGGCGACGCATGTCTTGTCGAGGTTGCCAACATCCTCTCGCGCGTTGCGGGAAAGCGCCCGACCGACTTGGTGGCGCGCTATGGCGGCGAAGAGTTTGTTGTCCTGTTGGCAGACACTGAGCGTTCACGCGCCAAGGTCATCGCCGAGCAGGTGCGTCGCGCGGTCGAACAGGCCGCCCTGCCTGCGCCCTCCGTTCGCGGTGTCGTGACCGTCAGCATCGGCGTGGCTGCCTACGCCCCGTCCGCAGATCACGCGCCGGTCGCAGACGCGACATCTGAAGCACTGATGCAAGCCGATATGGCCCTCTACGACGCAAAACGCGCGGGCAGGAATGCGGTGATGGTGCGCTAGCGCGGTCTCGCGGCAGGGCCACCCATTCGGGACTTTCCCCACAACATGCTTGGCGCGCCCTGACGCGAATCGGTCCTGCGTGGAATGCGATGCATAACCGGCGTCTCGGCTCGCGGCATCAGCGATTGCACGGCGCGTGATCCGCAAAAATAAAGTCTGTCGGGAAGGGGTGTTCTAACTCATTGGTTTATGAAGAATCGTGGTGCCTAAGAAAAGGGCGGCAAGTCTGTCGAGGCCAGGCGGGACAAGCCTTTATCAGCCCGCATAGGCCCCTCGTCGCAGTCGGCGAGCGGAGAGCGGCCTTCATCTCATCCACCTTCTGGCCACACACGCCTCGGGAAGCAGTCGCCTCTTTTTTGGCTTCATGCGTCATAATTGACATTGGTATCAGATATGACTAAATTATGCATGCTCGCGATGGAACCGGGGTCGAGAACGAAGGCTGCTATGGAGTTGAGCGCGTTCAATAGCGCATGGGTTTTAGCTGCCGCGTCAACGTGCGCCGTATCCGCGAGCCTTGTTCGAGGTGCATATGGATCATTTCGAGAGCTTGCGGCTCTTTCGTACGATCGTTGAGGTCAGAAACTTCAGACGGGCGGGGCAGATGCTTGGGGTATCGCCGGCCGTCGTTTCAAGAGCGATCACTTCCCTGGAAGAGCGGCTTGGGGCGCGCCTGTTCCACCGCTCGACAAAGCAGTTCTCGCTGACGGACGCAGCGCACAGGTTTTATGACGGATGTTGCCGTGTGCTCGACGATCTGGACTGCCTTGAATCTGATGCACGCAGCCAAGGCCATCTCCCTGTGGGCGTGCTGCGGCTGGTCGCCCATACGTCGGCAACGTCTGCGTGGCTGGCCCCACTGGTCTCGTCCTTCAAGCGGATGCACCCAAACCTCATGGTGGATGTGACGTTGGCGGAGGGCGTTGTCGACCTTGCGACCGAGGGCTATGACATCGGCTTGGTATTGCCCTTCATGCTGGCAACCGATTTGGCCGTGACGCGCATGCTGCAGCGCTTGCCTTTGGCAATCGTCGCTGCACCCAACTACTTGGAATCGCATGTGCGCCCGTCTCACCCGGTCGATCTGTCTGATCACGTCTTCGTCACCGTACCGCCTTCCGTGCATAAGCCCATCGTGACGTTCCGCGCGGAGGGCGCGCCGCTCGTGGTTCCACTACGGTACGAAATCACCTCGAACAACGCGGCATTCAACCGTGAAGTCGTACTCGCCGGACTCGGCATGGGGCTGTTGCCATTGGCGCTGGTTGAAGACGATCTGCGAGAAGGGCGCCTCGTCCGATTGCTTGGCGATCATGAAATCCTGGATACGGCAGCGGAGGTGCGCCTCGCTTACATGAGCCGAACGATGGTTCCCGCCAGAGTCAGGGCATTTATTGACCATGCCGTCGCGTACTTCGAGGAGAAATGAGTTGCGGGTTCCGTCTTCTCGGGTGAGCGCCGCTTCCCGTTGCGAACGGTGCAACGTCCATCCCCAGGGTAGCGCGCGCCTATCGAGAACACTGGTGTCCGCTCTGATACGCCGCCAGGCCTGGCTGTGGGGCCTTGTCGCGCTTGCAATCGGTGTCCTCATGTGGGCACTGCGGCCGGTGTTGACCCCGTTCCTGCTGGGCGCGCTGATCGCCTACATGTTGCAGCCGGGGGTGGAGTGGCTGGCGCGTCGGGGGTTGCCCCGCTGGATCGCCGCGTTGGTGATGATCCTGTGCTTTGCCGCGATGGCGGCGCTGCTCGTCACGCTGATGTTCGCCGTCGTCCAGACCGAAGGTCCGCAACTCCAGGCGAAAATTCCTGCGCTGCTTGCCACGCTGAATGCCTGGTTGCGGCCGAAGCTGGCTGTTTTCGGGCTTGGCGTCGACCTGGATCTGCCACATTTGCGCGATCTGCTGGCCGGACCGCGCTATGGTGGTGAAGGCAACTCCGCCATTGCCATCTGGCAATACCTGCGCACAAGCGGCAACGCGATGTTGACCGTCGTGGGCAACGTGGTGCTGGTTCCGCTGGTGCTGTTCTATCTGCTTTACGACCGCCACCAGATGTTTCGACGTATGGAAAGCCTTGTCCCCCGTCGGTGGCTTGCCAAGACGCAGGCGTTCGTCATCGACATTGATCGGATGCTGTCGCAATACCTGCGCGGGCAGCTTTTGGTGATGGTCGTGTTGGCCGCGTTTTACCCCATCGCCTTGACGCTGGCCGGCTTCGAGATTGCCTTGCCGTTGGGGTTGTTTACTGGCTTGGCGGTGTTCATTCCCTATGTCGGATTTGCCGCTGGCCTTGCGCTTGCCGTGTTGGCCGCCGTGCTTCAGTTTGGCGATCTTTACGGCATCGGCGCCGTTGCTGTGGTGTATGGCCTGGGCCAGATCCTAGAAAACGTCTTCCTCACGCCGCGCTTGATTGGCGAGCGCATTGGCTTGCACCCGTTGGCCGTGATCTTTGCGTTGCTGGCGTTCGGTCACCTGTTCGGATTCTTTGGCGTGCTGCTGGCTTTGCCTGCCAGCGCCGTTCTTGCAGCCGCGCTACGGGAATTGCGCCACCGCTATCTGGCGAGCGAGCTCTATCACGCCTGATCGATGCGCGCCCTCGCCAGACAGCGCGAGGGCTCACATGGCGGCTGCCGCGTTACCGTCCCTGACTTCCGGTAGCGGCAGTTGCGCGATTCTTTCCGCTTCAGCACGCTTGACGCCCAGTGCCTGGAGTACGAAGACGGCCGCACGTTCGGCCAAATGCTCGACGCGAACCGCAGCCGTCTGACGGCTGCGCCCGGGAACCGCCGGTGCCGCCGTAAAGTGCAGCTCGGCCGCAACACCGGCGAGCACTGTCCCAATCACTGAAAGCACGCTGGTCAGCGGATCGGCCACCACAAAGCGCTTGGCGGCAAGCCCGCGCTTGCTGTCGCGTAGCAGGCGCAAGCCCAGGCCGCGCGTCAGGGCGCGTGTAGACACGCCTTCGCGCATCAGCAGCCGGCCCCAGGCCGGTTCGCGCTGCGCCCGCAGCAACGTGTGACGGACCGCGATAGCGATGACCTCGGCCGGATCGGTCAGGCCATGCGCAATGGTATCCAGCTTGTCAGCAAAGTCCTCAAACGCCCAGTCGATCACGGCGGCAAAGAGCCCTTCCTTCGATTCGAAGTGGTTGTAGAACGAGCCGAAGCCCACATCGGCGGCTTCGGTGATCTCGTTGATGGCGACGCGCTCAATGTTCTTTTCAGACAGCAGCAACAGCGCCGCGTGAAGCAGACGTGCCCGTGTTTCCTGTTTGCGCCGGGTGCCGCGCCGCTCGCGGCAGCCTTCTGCCACGCGATTCGTGAGGTTCCGCATAGGGGGTCTGGAATGGTGGTCTCCTCGAGGATGATAGTGTCTTGCGTCATAGTTGACAATAATATCAGTTATGAGTTTAATGTCGAAATGTAGGGTCGATCAGGGTGATGCGCCCTGAGTTAGGACGCGGTGATGGGGCAAGTCCCCGGCGAAAAAGGCCAGAGAGCCGTCCGCCGTTGCTTGCCGGCTGAGTGCAGCCATTCGCCGAGAAGTGGTTCCTGAACGCCGTGGAGACAGGCGACTCGCGTACCCGACATCCGAGTTCCGTGACGCGTAGCCCGAGAGCCGACCGCGCAGAAGAAGCGCGGCTGCGGGATGTGCGTTACCCATTGTTCGTTAGGCCATCACTTGCTTGGAAACATCGTGAAACATCCTGGTCGTCATGCGCAAACGACAGCGCGCCCCCACCTGTCCGTCGTCGGGCGTTCCAAACGTGCGCCCCTTGTCATTGCCGCCTGCTGCGCTGTACTGCTCGCGGGCTGCCACCACAGCGAAACCCTGGTCAGCGCGCCCAAACCGGTCGTTGCGCTGACGCTGCACCCGGACGGCAACGCCGTTGCCAACACCCTGCCGGGGCAGGTGCAGGCGCGGTACTCCACGCCGCTGTCGTTCCGTGTTGCCGGCAAAGTAGTCGAGCGCCGCGTGCGCATCGGCGATACCGTCAAGCAAGGTCAGGTGCTGGCGATGCTCGATCAGTCGGATCTGCGCAACGACCTCGCCAATGCACGGGCGCAACTGGAAGCTGCCGAACATCGGCTCGTCTACGCCAAGCAACAGCTTGACCGTGACCGCGCGCAGTCGCAGGCGAACCTGATTGCGCCGGCGCAGATGGAGCAGACGCAGGACGCCTACGCATCCGCACTTGCGCAACGCGATTCGGCGCGCGCGCAGGCCGCACTCGTTGGCGATCGCCTGCGCTACGCGACGCTGGTGGCAGACCACGATGGCGTCATCACCTCGGAAGATGCGGACACCGGCCAGAACGTCCAGGCGGGTCAATCGATCTATCACCTCGATTGGACGGGTGACGTCGACATCGTTTGCGATGCGCCCGAGAGCGCGTTGTCTTCACTGACCGTGGGAAGCACGGCTCGCGTAAGCCTCCCGGCTGCGCCCTCGCAAGTTTTTGAGGCACGCGTGCGTGAGGTATCGCCCACGGCCGATCCGCAAAGCCGCACGTGGCGCGTCAAGCTGTCGCTCGTGGCGCCAAACGCGGCGGTGCGCATGGGTATGACCGCCAATATCGCCTTCGATGCGAAGAGCGACGCGGGAGCCGCGCGCCCGTTCAAGCTGCCGGTCACCGCACTCTTTCACCGTGGCGAAGAGCCCGCGGTCTGGGTGGTGCGCGCGAACACGGATACCTTGGAATTGCGCCCCGTCACCATCGCGCGTTACGACGAGCGCAGCGTGCTGGTCGCTTCCGGTTTGCGCGACGGCGATCGCGTAGTGATGCAGGGCGTGCATGCCGTCAATGCCGGTCAGCACGTGCAAGTGGTCGCCCCGCTGCACCCTGAGGACTTTGCATCATGAGCGCCGATGATCGCGAAATCGTGCAAGGCACGGCCCCGGTGGCGGCGTCTGCATCTCAGGCGGACGAGGGCGGCTTCAACCTGTCGGCCTGGGCACTACGCCACCAGCAGCTGGTGATCTTCCTGATCGGCCTGGCGACGCTTTTTGGCGTGATCGGTTACACGCATCTTGCCCAGTCTGAAGATCCGCCGTTCACCTTCCGGACAATGGTGATCCAGACATACTGGCCGGGTGCAACTGCGCGCGAAGTCCAGGAGCAAATTACCGACCGCATCGGGCGCCAGCTTCAGGCTGCACCGTATGTCGACAACATCAAGAGCTATTCGCGCCCCGGCGAGTCGATGATCTTCTTCGCCATGAAGGACGCCGCCCCAGTCAAGGACGTGCCGGAGACCTGGTATCAGGTGCGGAAGAAAGTGGGCGACATCCGTGCAACGTTGCCCAAGGGCACGGTCGGGCCGTTCTTCAACGATGAGTTCGGTGATGTCTACACCAACATCTATGCGCTCGAAGGCGACGGCTTCTCGCCGGCACAACTGCACGACTATGCAGACAAGCTGCGCACCGTCCTGCTGCGCGTGCCGGGCGTCGCCAAGGTCGACTATTTCGGTGATCCGGCCGAGCACGTCTTCATCGAAATCTCCAATGCGCAGCTGACCCGGCTCGCCATCACGCCGCAGCAGATCGCACAGGCCATCGACGCACAGAACACCGTGGCACCGGTCGGCACGATCACGACCGCCGATGATCGCGTGTTCGTACGACCGACCGGCGCATTCAAGGATGTGCAGGCGTTGGCCGACATGCTGATCACGGTGAACAAGCGCACCTTCCGGCTGGGCGATATCGCGAAGATCACCCGCGGCTACGACGACCCGCCCGTGACGCAGATGCGCGCCAACGGCCATGCCGTGCTGGGCATTGGTGTAACGATGCAGAAGGGCGGCGATGTGATCGACCTCGGCAAGGCGCTCGACGCCACGGCGGTCGAACTTCAGGCGACGCTGCCTGCTGGGCTAAAGCTGTCTCCGGTTTCCAGCATGCCGCATGCCGTCAAGCACTCCGTGGATGAATTCGTGCGCTCGGTCGGTGAAGCCGTGGCGATTGTGCTGGTGGTGAGCCTGGTATCGCTGGGCTTGCGTACGGGCATGGTGGTGGTGATTTCCATCCCGATCGTGCTGGCGGTGACCGCACTTTGCATGCACGTCTTCGGCATCGGGCTGGACAAGGTGTCACTGGGAACGCTCGTGCTGGCACTCGGGCTGCTGGTGGACGACGCCATCATTGCGGTCGAGATGATGGCCGTGAAGCTCGAGCAGGGGTGGAGCCGCCTGCGCGCCGCCGCCTTTGCCTACTCGAGTACCGCATTCCCCATGCTGACCGGCACGCTGGTGACGGTGTCCGGTTTTCTGCCGATCGCGCTCGCCAAATCGAGCACGGGCGAGTACACGCGGTCGATCTTCGAGGTGTCGGCCATCTCATTGATCGTGTCGTGGTTTGCGGCCGTGGTGCTGGTGCCGCTGCTGGGCTACCACATGCTGCCCGAGCACAAGAACGGCGCGGCCGAGCATGGCCACGAGCACGATATCTACAACACCGGCTTTTATCAGCGCCTGTCGGGTTGGATCTCGTTCTGTATCGGACGCCGATGGGCAATCCTGGGTGTCACGGCCGTGCTGTTTGCTCTGGCCATGGTGGCGTTCACCCGTGTGCCCCAGCAGTTCTTCCCGAACTCCGAGCGGCCCGAATTGCTGGTGGATCTGCGCTTGCCGGAAGGGGCGTCTTTTGACGCCACCCTGCGCGAGGCAAAGCGCCTGGAGAAAGCCCTGGATGGTCGAAAGGAGATCGAACACTTTGTCGATTACGTCGGCACCGGTGCCCCGCGTTTTTATCTGCCGCTGGACCAGCAGCTTCAGCAGCCGAACTTCGCCCAGTTCGTCATCACGGCCAAGAACGTTGAAGAACGCGACGCACTGTCGCGGTGGCTGAGCGCCACGCTCGAGAAGGATTTCTCTGGCGTTCGCACCCGTGTTGCCCAGCTCGAGAACGGCCCGCCCGTGGGTTTCCCGATCAAGTTCCGTGTGAGTGGCGACAACATCGCCACCGTGCGCAACATCGCTGACAAGGTGGCCGAGAAGGTCCGTGCGGATGCGCGCACCCAGAACGTGCAGTTCGACTGGGATGAACCGGCAGAACGTTCGATGTCGTTCGAGATCGACCAGATCAAGGCGCGCCAGCTTGGGGTGACGTCGGAAGATGTCTCCAACTTCCTCGCCATGACGCTGTCCGGCTACACGGTCACGCAGTATCGCGAACGTGACAAGCTGATCAACGTCGATCTGCGTGCACCGAAGACGGAACGTGTCGACCCCGCCAAGCTCGCCGGCCTCGCCATGCCGACGCCCAACGGCCCGGTTCCGCTCGGTGCGATTGGGCATGTGCAGAACAAGCTCGAGTACGGCGTGATCTGGGAACGCGATCGCCAGCCGACCATCACGGTGCAGGCAGACGTGCGCGGCAACGCGCAGGGCATCGGCGTGACGCGTGACATCGATCAGGCCCTGGCCGCAGAACGCGCCAAGCTGCCGGTGGGCTATCGCATCCAGATTGGCGGCGCGGTGGAAGAGAGCGTGAAGGGCCAGACGTCGATCAATGCCGAGATGCCCCTGATGATCATTGCCGTGCTGACGCTGCTGATGATCCAGCTCAAGAGCTTCTCGCGCACGTTCATCGTCGTGTTGACCGCTCCGCTGGGGCTGATTGGCGTGGTGACGGCGCTGCTGCTGTTCGGCAAGCCATTCGGGTTCGTGGCGCTGCTCGGGGTGATCGCCATGTTCGGGATCATCATGCGCAACTCCGTGATCCTGGTGGACCAGATCGACCAGGACATCGCGGCGGGCCAAAAACGCTTTGACGCCATCATCGGCGCAACGGTGCGGCGCTTCCGGCCCATCATGCTGACGGCCGCTGCCGCTGTGCTGGCGCTGATCCCGCTGCTGCGCTCGGGCTTCTTCGGGCCGATGGCCACCGCGCTGATGGGCGGCATCACCATCGCCACGGTACTGACCATCTTTTTCCTGCCGGCGCTGTATGCCGCGTGTTTCAAGGTGCGCCCGGACGAACGGGACCTGCCTTCGACCGGCTCTGCCGCCCTGGAGAATTGATCATGAAACGCTCTCGTATGACGTGCGCGCTTGTCGCAACGTCGGTGCTCGCTCTCACGGCGTGCTCCCTGGCGCCTATCGCCGTGCCGCCTGCCACGCCTTCGCCAGACCATTACGGCGTGACCTCGCAGCCCGCCAAGACGGTGGAAGCGGCCGGCGTTGCCCAGCAGTTTGATGTGGGCGCCGCGCCGGTGCCGCAATGGTGGAAGCTCTATCGCTCCGATGCGCTGAACGCGTTGGTGGAAGAAGGACTGCGCAATAACCCCACGCTGGCTGCAACGCAGAAGACCTTGTCCGCCGCCCAGGAGGAACTGCGTGCGCAGGTGGGTGCATCAACATTGCCGTCCCTGGACGCTGGGGCGCAAGCCGCACGCCAGCGCACGCCGAACCTCACGGGCGTGGGCCCCGAAGCGCTGCGCTACAACGTGTTTGTTGGCCAGTTGCAGGCGCATTACACCTTCGACCTGTTCGGTGCCACGCGCTATGCCAATGCCGCGAGCGCGGCGCGGGTAGATGTGCGTGGCTGCGAACTGGAGGCAGCACGGCGTGCCCTCGCGGCGAATATTGTCGGCGCCGTGATCAATGCGGCCGCGCTGGACCAGCAGATCGCCTTGACCGAACGTCTTGTTGTGGTGGCAGACGCGACGGCGCGAGATAGCCAGCGGCGGTACGAGCTGGGGGCGCTCTCGCATGCGCAGGCGCTGGCATCGACGCAGAGCGCCGCATCGCTGGCGGCGACGCTGCCGCAGTTGCGCCAACAGCGTGCGGTGTCGATCCACGCGTTGGCCGTGTTGCTGGGCCGCACACCGGATGCAGCGCCGGCGGTACCCGAGTTCAGCAGCCTTTCGCTGCCGAACCAGGTGCCTGTGGCCGTACCCTCGGATCTGCTCCGTGCCCGGCCGGATATCCGCGCCGCCGCTGCTGCGGTCAGGGCAGCGTCTGCAGACGCAGGCGAGGCCACCGCACAGCTTTTCCCGAGCCTGTCGCTCACTGCCTCGCTTGGTCGGGGCGGTTTGAGCTGGCCTGCGCTGCTGTCGGGGGCGGGCGGCTTATGGGCCGTGGGCGCCGGGCTGAGTCAGCCGATCTTCCACGGCGGCGCGTTGATGGCGCACCGCCGCGCCACGCTCGAGCTGTATGACGCAACGGTCCTGCAGTACAAGTCGGCGGTCTTGTCGGCATTTGAAAACGTTGCCGACACGCTCGCCGCGCTGGAGAACGATGCACAGACGCTCGCTTCCGCAGAAGTGGCTTCGACGGCTGCGCGTACGGCCTTCAACGAGACCGCCTCGCGCCGCCGCTTGGGCGCGCTGCCCGCATCTGCCGAGCAGTCGAGCGAGCTGCAGTACCTGAACGCGCAGCTCGACACCGTGCGTGCGACCAGCCGGCGCATGAGCGACACGGCTGCCTTGCTGCAGGCCATGGGTGAACTGCCCGCAAACACTGTCCAGACGATCGCCAAGGACTGACATTGCCTTTGGATGGGCTCGGCCTCCACGCGACTCGCGTGGAGTGCCGTGCTTCGCCCGCAATGCCGATTGGCTCCGTCCACGCCCATGGAATCCACCCACCTGATTGCCTGCCATGAGTGCGACCGCGTGTTTCGGCGGCCGCCGCCGTTGGAAGGCTTGAACGTCCGATGCTCGCGTTGTGCGAGCGACCTGAGTAGCGCCCATCTCGCCCGGCCGACCCTCGACAACGCAGCAGCGATGGCGGTGGCTGCGCTCATTACGCTGGTGATCGCGCAGTGCTTCCCGATCATTGCCCTCAAGGCCCAGGGGATGACGTCGCAAGCCACGTTGCTTGACGCAGTGTCCTCACTTTGGGCGGGACACATGGGCGTCGTGGCTGCGGTCGTGTTTTTCACCACCACGCTTTTCCCATCGATGGAATTGCTCGCGTTGCTTTACGTGTTGCTTCCGTTGCGCGCGGGCAGTGTGCCGCCCGGATTTCGCCTCGTCATCCGCTTTCTCCAATGGCTTCGCCCTTGGGGAATGATCGAAGTGTTCATGCTCGGCGTGCTGGTCACGACGGTCAAGATGATCAGCCTCGCGCGCGTGATTCCCGGTGCAGGCCTGTTTGCATTCGGCGCGTTGACGGTGCTGCTGGCGCTGGTTTCGCGCTTCGATCCGCACAAGCTCTGGCATGCGTGCGACGAGATCGAGGGTGGGGATGGCGCAGCGCCGTCTGGCGAACTGCGAACTGGCGCGTCGGTGAAAGAACCGGTCGTGGCGGACTCGCTCAAGGCCGTTTCCGCAAAGCAGGCGGGGCTGGTGGTCTGCCACACGTGCGGCAGCGTGCAACAGCGGGATGGCGTCGGGTCGCATCCGCGGTGCCGTCGTTGCCATACGGCCCTGCACGAACGCCGCCCGGCCAGCGTTTCGCGGACTGCCGCATTGCTCCTGGCTGCCGCGCTGCTGTACATCCCGGCCAACCTGCTGCCGGTGATGCACAGCACCTCACTCGGGCGCTCGGAAGACGACACGATCCTGAGCGGGGTGGCGTACTTCTGGACCTCCGGCGACTGGGGCCTCGCTGCGGTCGTCTTTATTGCGAGCGTGGTGGTGCCAATGCTCAAGCTCGCCATTCTTGCGGTGCTGGTATTCGCGGCACGCCGGCGCTCGACATGGCGTCCGCACGAGAGGACACGGCTTTATCGCCTCGTCGAACGCATCGGCAGGTGGTCGATGCTCGATGTGTTCGTGGTGGCGCTCACGGTTGCACTGGTGCACTTCGGCTCCTTCGCTGTCATCACCGCGGGCCCGGGGGCACTGGCATTTGGCGCTGTGGTGATCCTGACCATGATCGCCTCCATGCAATTCGACCCCCGGCTTATCTGGGACCCGATCCCCGACGAAGCACCCGCGCACGACGATTCCTGAGCGGGTCTCGCGCACACCGTCCGTCCGCCTTCTCTTCCTTGTAAGCAATGCGTCCTCTCGATCTACCTCTTCCCGAAATCACGCCTCCACGGCGTTGGCTTCCTTCCATTGTGTGGCTCGTGCCGCTGATCGCGGCGTTGATCGGGCTTGCGCTGGTCGCCAAGACCATCGCCGAGAAAGGCCCTGTCGTGACCGTCACCTTTTCCAATGCCGAGGGCCTTGAGGCAGGCAAGACCAAGGTGAAGTACAAGGACGTCGAGATCGGCACGATACAAGCCATCTCGCTCACACCGGATCTGAAACGCGTGACGGTGAAGATTCAGCTGGCGCGCGAAGCCGAGCGCTTTGCGGCCAAGGACACCCGGTTTTGGGTGGTCCGACCGCGCGTGGGCGCGAGCGGCATATCCGGGCTGGGCACGTTGCTTTCCGGCGCGTATATCGGCGTGGATATCGGGCATTCCAAAGACAGCCAGACCCAGTTCGTGGGGCTGGAGAGTCCGCCTTCCGTCACCACGGATCAGCAGGGGCGCCAGTTCTCGCTGCACGGCGATTCGCTCGGTTCCGTCGATATCGGCGCGCCGGTCTTCTATCGGCATCTGCAAGTGGGGCAAGTGGTGGGCTTTGCGTTGGACAAGCAGGGCGGGGGCGTGCAGGTGAAAGTCTTCGTCAACGCCCCCTACGACAAATACGTCGGCACCAACACGCGCTGGTGGCATGCCAGCGGGGTCGACCTCCGGCTCGATTCCAGCGGCCTGAAGCTGAATACGCAATCGCTGGCCACCGTCATCGTTGGCGGGCTGGCGTTCCAGACGCCCCAAGGCCAGCCGGATGGGCCGCCGCCCCCGGACAGCGCGGTGTTCTCGCTGGCGTCCGATGAATCGGACGCAATGCGCGAGCCCGACGGCGCGCCGCTGACTGTGGTCATGCGGTTCAACCAGTCGCTGCGCGGCCTGTCTGTCGGCGCACCTGTGGATTTGCGCGGCATTGCATTGGGCAACGTCACCGACATCGGCATCGAGTACGACGAGGCGGCGAAAACGTTCAGCATGCGTGTTGTGATGGCGCTGTATCCGTCGCGGCTCAGCCGGCGCAGCAACACCTCGCTTCCTGCGCCCGACACGCCGGGCGGTCATGAAATGCTGCAGCACTTGGTCATGCAGGGGCTGCGTGGGCAGCTTCGCATGGGCAACCTGCTGACGGGTCAGTTGTACGTTGCGCTCGACATGTTCCCCAAGGCACCGCGTGCGACGGTCGATGTCCATCGGTCGCCGGTGGAGTTGCCGACGGTTCCGAACTCGCTTGATGAATTGCAGGTGCAGCTTGCCGACATCGCGAAGAAGCTCAACCAGGTGCCGTTCGACAAGATCGGCAGCAACCTGAACGGCGCGCTCGAAAATGCGAACCGCCTGTTCGGTCATCTGGATACCGAAGTGGTGCCTCAGGCGCGGGACACACTGGCGTCTGCACAGCAGACCTTCAACGCAGCGCAGGCAACCTTGCGGCAGGATTCCCCGCTCCAGTCGGATGTGCACGAGGCGATGCAGGAACTGACGCGCACGCTTCAATCGCTCAATGCGCTGACGGACTATCTGGAACGCCATCCGGAATCGCTGCTGTTTGGCAAGAAAGGAGATGCGCGGTGATGGTGTCGTGGCTCCCAATTTGCCGCACCCTTGCTGGCGTGGTTGCCTGCGCAGCGCTCGCGGCATGCAGCTCGCCGCCGGCGCGCTTTCATAGCTTGCTCGGTGCCGATGCCGATGGCGTTGCGGTGTCCGCACCAGCACAGGCACCTGTGCGAACGTATCTCGTCGATGTGGTGGCGGTACGTGTTCCGCCGTCGGTGGCGGGCAGGCGGCTGGTCGTCCAGGCCGGTTCAGGCCAGGTCGATGTCCTGGAAATGGACCGCTGGGCTTCGCCCGTGGCTGATGAGATTCGTGCGGCGCTGTCGTCCGGGCTGGCGTTGCAGATCCGCGCGATGGACCTGCACGGCCTTCCATACGATGGGAGACGGCCCGTCTACCGCGTAGCCGTGGATGTACAGCGGTTTGATGCGTGGCGCGGCTCGCACGTGCTGATCGATGCTGTCTGGACGATGCGCACCGCGGATGATCGCCAACTGCTGACGTGCCGCAGCATCGTCCAGAAGAGCGTATCCGCCGGTATTGACGGCGTGGTAGAGGGCCATCGGCGCGCGCTGAAGGCGCTAGCTTCGCAGATGGCCCAGGCGCTGCTGGCATACGCCGCCGCACCGGCAGAGGTGGCGCGACCGATGCCAGGTTGTCTGGATTCGGCGACCAGTACCGTCGGCAAGTAAGGGGGGGCGCCTAGACGCCCGCGCTGCAACGCGGGCGCTCAGGTCAGCTTGCGCTGTCGGCTGTCTCCACAACGGGCAGCGGCCGGGCGGCCACTTTTTCGGCTTCAGCGCGCTTGAGCCCCAGCGTCTGGAGCAGCGCCGCTGCCGTGCGTTCGGGGAAATGCTCCCCCGAGAAACCCAGCTCTTTGACGATATTCGCGGCCGGCGCATCGGGCGCCAGAAAGTTGAGTTCGGCCGAGACGGCGGTCAGCACGGTGCCGCCGACCGACAGGAATCCGATAAACGGATCCGCCACGACAAACCGCTTTGCCGCGATGCCGCGCTCGATATCGCGCAGCAGGCGCTGGCCGAGGCCGTGCGTCAGCACGCGCGCCGAGAAGCCCTCCCGAATGAGGAAGCGCCCCCACACAGGCTCGCGCCTCGCCCGGACCAACGTATGCCGCACCGATACCGAAATGATCTCGGCCGCGTCGGATAACCCTTCCGTCAGCTTGTCGAGCGAATCGGCGAACTCCTCGAACACTGCGCTCACCAGCGCGGCGTAGATGGCTTCTTTCGATTCGAAGTGGTTGTAGAACGACCCGAAACCCACATCCGCGGCCTCGGTAATTTCGTTGATGGCAACGCCCTCCATGCCCCGATCAGCCATGAGCCGGAGTGCGGCATCCAGCAGCCGTGCGCGTGTTTCCCGCTTACGCCGTGCGCCACGGGGCTCGCGTTCGTCAGCGGCGGGCGCCGGAGGAGTGGGCGTCTTCGCAACGGAGCGCTTCGGAGTTCGGCGAGTCTCGGTGGTGGCCATGATGGTCTGGTGGTCCTTGTCGTGGCCGGAATTATAGATTCGAATGTCGATATTGACAAAATCATCAGGCATGACTTTAATGTCAAAAAAGGCGGAAGAAGCCTGACTGAGGCGTAGACAAAGAAACGGAGTAGCGGTGGAGACAAAAGCACATGCGCGTGCCAGTTCACGCGTCGCGGATGGCGCATGCCCTCAGGGGGCAGGTGAGTTGCCATCTCAGATAGACATCCTTGTCGTGGGGCTTGGCCCCGTCGGGGCCATGGTGGCCAATCTGCTGGCGCCTCATGGCGTGAGCGTGTTGGCGATCGACAAGGCCCCCGACATCTATATGGCCCCGCGTGCCATTGCGCTGGATAACGAAGCCTTGCGGATCCTGCAACAGGCAGGCATCAGCGAAGGCGATTTCGAAACGGTGGCCATTCCCCACGTCCGGATGCATTCGCCCTGGCTGGGCGAATTCGGGCGTGTCAACACGCTGGGCAGCCTGGATGGCCATCCGAAGCTCGTCACGTTCTATCAGCCCGATCTGGAGCGCTGTCTGCGCGCACGCCTGGCAGCGCACGGTGATGTGCATGTCGCGCTCGGCACCACGCTGCTCAGCATCACGAATCAGCCGGATGGCGTACTGGCTTCGCTGGATATCGGGTGCGGGCAGGTACACCGGGTCCGCGCTCGCTACCTGGTGGGTGCAGACGGGGCGAGTTCGCTCGTGCGCCACCTGATCGGGCAGGAATTCCGGGGCACGACGTACGCGGAGGATTGGCTCATTGTCGATGCGCGTCATGTCCCCAAGCCGATCGACCATGTTGAATTTCTCTGTGATCACCGGCGCCCCACGCCGCACATGGTCGCTCCAGGCGCGCGCGAGCGTTGGGAGTTCATGCTCCAGCCAGGCGAGAGCGGCGACGACATGGAATCGGACAGCCGTATTCGCGAGTTGCTCGCACCGTGGACGGACGTTGACAGCATCACGATCGAACGCAAGGCGGTCTATCGCTTTCATGCCAGAACCGTCGACCGGTTCAGCGTTGGCCGGGTGTTCCTCGTTGGCGATGCGGCGCACATCACCCCGCCGTTTGTTGGCCAAGGGCTGGTCGCCGGACTCCGGGACGCCGCCAACCTGAGCTGGAAGCTGGCCTGGGTGCTGCAAGGACGGGCCGATGCGCGGATTCTCGACACCTACGACGAGGAGCGCCGCCCGCACGCGAAAGCCATGATCAATCTCGCGCGGTTCATGGGCAAGCTGGTGATGCCGCGCAGTGCGCCCATCGCGCTGTTGACGCACGGCTTGATGCGTTTGACCCGGCTGGTGCCGGGCCTGCGTTCGCAATTCGAGGAGTTGCGCATCAAGCCGAAGAACGCGTTCAAGACCGGACTGTTCGTCAAAGGATGCTCGTCAACCAAGCTGATGCGTGGTGGAGTGATCCCGCAGGGCTGGGTCAGGAACGCGGAGGGCCACATGTGCCTGAGCGACGACGTGCTTGGCCACGGATACACGCTCGTCAGTTTCGGCTGCGACGCCCGCGCCGCGCTGGAGCCCGCAACGGCAGCGGCATTCGAACGCCTGGGCGGTACGTTCGTTCGGATCGCGCATCGGGGGCAGCCTCTGCACCGTGAGGTGCCCGGCGTTTGGGAGGACCTCAACGGCACGTTCCTTCCCGATGCGGTGCCCGTTGGTTGGGCGGCCGTTGTGCGCCCGGATCGCACGGTCGTCCATGACGGGCCAGCCGCCGAGGCAGACCGCCTCGTTTGCGAAAGCCTGGCGCTGCTCGGCGGCCGACCTGAGCCCATGGCCGCCGCCACTGCGGCTGCCGTTGCTGCCGTTCAATCTGCCTGAGTGTCTTGCCATGAAACTCACCACAGCACAGCCTGCACGCCATCCGCAGCCGACGACCAAGGCATTGGCGCTCGCCTACCTGATGTTCGATCGGCCCGATCTCGAACGCGCCGAGCGGTTTCTCAATGACTTTGGTCTCGTGACGGTGCAGCGCGACGAATCGACATTGCTCTTGCGCGGCACCGGCCCGGCGCCGTTCTGCTATGTCGTGCGCAAGGCGCCAAAGGCCGCGTTTGCCGGCTTCGGGTTGCAGGTGACCGGACGCGCAGCGTTGGATGCCCTGACGAAACTGCCTGGCGCCTCGACCGTGGAGCCGTTGGATTGGCCGGGCGGCGGCTATCGCGTGCGACTCGTCGATCCGTCCGGCTTCCGCGTCGATGCCATTGCGGATCAGGCACCGGCAACCGAGCTGCCGCACCGTTCAGCGTTGTCGCTCAACTCGGTGGACGCCCCTTTGCGCATCAACGAAACGCAGCGGCCGCCCGTGGGTACACCCGAGGTGATTCGCCTGGGGCATGTCGTTCTGGAGCTTGCCGACTTTCAGGCCACCTGCGCCTGGTACACGCAGCACTTCGGTTTCATACCGAGCGACGTGCAGGTGTTGCCGGACGGCTCGCCTGCGGTCGCATTCATGCGGCTCGATTTGGGCGACACGCCGGCCGACCACCACACGCTCGCGCTGGCTCAGGGTTTTGTGTCGAAGTACAGCCACAGCGCCTTCGAACTGATCGATGCCGATGCCGTCGGCATGGGGCATCGCATGCTGCGCGAGCAGGGGTGGAAGCACGCCTGGGGGTTGGGGCGGCACATTCTCGGAAGCCAGATTTTCGACTACTGGCAAGACCCGTGGGGCGACAAGCACGAGCACTACTGCGACGGTGACCTGTTCACCGCAGATCAGCCGACCGGCATTCACCCGGTCAGCCGCGAGGCCATGTCGCAGTGGGGGCAGTCGATGCCTGCCAGCTTCACCAAGCCGAAGCTGACACCGGCGGCCATTGCGGCCCTCATCCGTAACCTGCGGCGCAGCCCCGACCTGACGCTGCGCAAGCTGGTCACGCTCGCCCGGATCTTTGCCTGAGGCAGCGCAAGCGCCCTCGGCCGTCACCCATCCAACGCATCTTTCGCCATGTCCATCAATATCGTTCGCTTTGAATACCAGGATCAGACCCAATGGGGCGTGATCCGCGATACACGCATTACGCCCGTGCCTGGCACCTATGCCACGACCGGTGACTTCGTTCGCAATACAACCCTGGCCCAGCTTGCCGCGCTGGATGGTGAATTGATCGCGGTGTCCGCCGTGAAGCTCCTGTCCCCGGTCACGCGCAATCAGCAGTTCATCTGCCAGGGCGCGAACTACCGCCAGCACATGGTCGAGTCCGGCATGGACCCGGACGTGAAGACGTACAACATGATCTTCACCAAGGCGTCGAGCTGCATCGTCCCGGCCGACAGCGACGTGATCAAACCGAAGCGCGTGCAGTTTCTCGATTACGAGATCGAGCTTGGCCTCGTGATGCGCCAGGCGATTCACGGGCCAGTCGACGTGACAGACGACAACCTGTACGAATACGTGGCGGGCGCCGTGATCGTGAACGACTATTCCGCGCGCGACGTCCAGATCCCCCAGATGCAGTTCTACAAGGGCAAGTCGTTCCGTACGTTCGGGCCGGTGGGCCCGTGGCTCACGCTGCTGGAACCGCGCGAGATCTCTGCGCTCAGGAGCCTGCAGCTCAAGCTGACCGTCAACGACAAGCTGCGGCAGAACGACACGACAGCCAACCTCGTCTACGGCCCGGCCGAGACGCTGACCGAGCTGTCTCGCGTGCATGACCTGGAAGCGGGCGATCTACTGGCCACCGGCACGCCGGCGGGCTGCGCGCTGTCCGTGCCGTCGCCGACCAAGCAGAAGATGGCCGCGATGCTGCCCGAGAAGGCGAAGTGGGAGATGTTCCTGAAAGTGCAGGCTGCGCGCCCCCAATACCTGAAGCCGGGCGACGTGGTGGAAGCTCGGATCCACTCGTCGGACGGGCGGATCGATCTGGGCACGCAGCGCAATCGCATCGTTGCCGAGGAGTAAGCGCCATGCCGGGTTTCTCCAGCCTGCAGGACGTGGAAGCCGTGGAAGCCGTGGAAGGGCACGGTCTTCCGCCGGACCTTCCGCAGAACACATACGAAATGATCCGTCGCGGCGCCAGCCTGAATCCGCAGGCGCCGGCATTGAGCTTCTTTCTGAGCGTCAATGACCACCGCACCCCCCAGACGTGGAGCTACGCAGCGCTTCTTGAACGCATCACGCAGACGGCAAATTTCTTCGACGGCATCGGCGTCAAGAAAGACAGTGTGATTGCGTTTGTGTTGCCCAACCTGCCGGAAACACATTTCGTGATCTGGGGCGGGCAGGCGGCCGGCATCGTCGCGGCGTTCAATCCGCTGCTCGAAGGGCCCGCGCTGGCCGAGCTGCTCAATGCTGCCGGTGCGTCAGTGCTGGTCACACTGGCGCCGTTTCCCGGCACCGATACCTGGATCAAGCTGCAGCCGCATTTGCCCGCCATCAAGAGCCTGCGGCACTTGGTGCTGGTGAACCTGGCCGACCGCGTGCATGGCGCAGCGCAATGTGCCGCGCAGATGCAAAAGAACGAGGCGCTGCGATTGCTCGGTCCGCAAGGCGTGCATGGCGCAGTTCCCATGTCGGTGCGCATCCACGATTTCAACAGCGCCATCCAGGCGCAGCGCGCAGACGGCCTGAACAGCCGGCGGCACATTGCCGCGCAAGATGCGTCTTCGTACTTCTGTACCGGCGGCACTACGGGCTTGCCGAAGATTGCGATGCGCACCCACGGCAATGAAGTCGCAAACGCGTGGAGCACGGCGCAGGTGCTGGGGGCGGGCATCGGCCCCGGTAAGGTGGTGTTTTGCGGCTTGCCGTTGTTCCACGTCAATGGCGTTCTGGTGACCGGGCTGCTGCCGTTTTCCAGGGGTGCCCATGTCGTGCTCGGCACGCCGCAGGGCTATCGCGGCGACGGCGTGATCCAGCGGTTCTGGGAGATCGTGGAACACCATCGCGTGAATTTCTTCAGCGGCGTGCCGACGCTCTACGCTTCGCTGCTGCAGGTGCCCGTTGGGGAGCGCGATGTGCGATCGCTCGAATACGGCCTCTGCGGCGCCGCGCCCATGCCGGTCGAAGTCTTTCGCCGCTTCCAGGAGCAGACGGGCATCAAGATTCTCGAAGGCTATGGGCTGACGGAAGCAACCTGCGTGAGCAGCGTCAACCCGCCGATGGGCGAGCGCCGCCTTGGCTCCATCGGCCTGCGCGTGCCCATGCAGCAGATGAAGACCGTCGTGCTGGACGAGGGCGGGGCATATCTGCGTGATTGCGTTGTAGACGAGGTGGGCGTGTTGGTGGTGTCTGGCCCCAACGTCTTTTCGGGCTACCGCCAGGCCGGGCAGAACGAGGGGCTCTGGGTCGATACGGGCGATGGATGGCGGTGGCTCAATACCGGCGACCTGGCGCGGCAGGATGAACAGGGCTACTTCTGGCTTACCGGCCGCAAGAAGGAACTGATCATTCGCGGCGGCCACAACATTGATCCGCTCACCATCGAAGCGCCGCTGCATCGTCACCCTGCCGTGCAGATTGCTGCCGCCGTCGGGCGCCCGGATGTGCATGCGGGCGAGCTGCCGGTTGCCTACGTGCAACTGCGTGCCGGTGCGTCCGCCACGGAAGCCGATCTGCTGGCCTTCCTGAAGGCGGAAATTGCGGAGCGTGCGGCGCTGCCCCGGCAGGTCAACATCATTGAAACGATGCCCCTGACCGCCGTGGGCAAGATCTTCAAGCCGGCACTCAAGCACCGTGAAACGCGTGATGCCCTGTCTGCAGCCCTCAAGGATGCGGGTATCGCTTTTGAGGCTCTGGAAGTGGCGGAAGACAAATCCAGAGGGCTTGTGGCGTCGGTCAGGCTCGACGCCAGCGCATCGATTGCCGTCGCGCGTGAAGTGCTTGGCCGCTTTCCATTTCCCTTTTCCGTCAATTGATTGAAGTGCCGGTGAAGCAGCGTCCTGGCTGATCCGGCTGAAGGAGGAATTCCTCGCCTGCGCACTGTCGCGTGAGCAGGCGAAGTGCCCCGCGCCGCATGGTGGCGCATTCCTGCAGTTGCAGTACCTACATTAGAAAAATCGGAGACAACATGAAGCACACACGCGCGGCAATGCTCTTGTCGCTCGCGGCGACCTCGCTCGCCCATGCGCAATCGGCAGGGCAGTGGGTCGTCAATGCAGGCTGGATGCATCTCGCCCCTCAAGATTCCAGCCAACCGCTGACGGTGCATGCACTCGGGCAATCGGCCGAGGTGCCCGGCAGCGGGTCGACGCTGGCCAACGCCAATACCTTCGCGCTCACCACACGGTATTTCGTCACGGATCATGTGGCCCTGGAAACGGTGCTGGGCGTCCCGCCCAAGCTGCACCTGAGCGGAACCGGATCACTCGCACCGGTTGGTGAGTTGGGCACCGCCCGCGCATGGAGCCCGGCTGCGCAAGTGCAATACCACTTTGGTGAACCGAATGCGCGCGTGAGGCCGTACCTTGGCGTGGGGCTTGGCTATGTCTGGTATCGGGATATCGAGTTGAGCCGGCCGTTGGCAACCGGGCAGATTCTCGCCTCGCCAACCACGGGCTCCATGTTGGTCGGCCCGACCACGGCATCGCTCAGCAAATCGTTCGCCCCCATCGTCAATGCCGGCTTGACGTACAACCTCGACGCGCATTGGTCGATCGGCGCATCGGTGTCGTATATGTGGTTGTCCACCAAGGCGACGCTGACGACGCAGGCGCCCGTGGGCACCGTAACAACGACGACCAAGGTGCGGATCAACCCGTTGGCGAGCTTTCTGTCGGTGGGGTACCGGTTCTAGCGGCCGCGTGCTTGCTCAGACGCCAATCGCGCCGTCGTCCAACTTGAAGATGGAGACGGCGCGGCGCGGTGCACCGGCCTGCTCGGCCGCGGCGTTTGCCGCCGCAGAGGCCTCTTCCGCCATCGCCGCGTTCTGCTGCGTGACTCCTTCGATCTGGCCCACTGCGATGTCGACCTGCTCGATGCCGGTGCTCTGCTCGGTGGAGGCCGACGAAATCTCAGTCGGCAGTTTTCGCGGAGACCGCTGCGCTCTCCGTGGCGACTTACCGCGCTGCTTCGTCTAGCAGACGCGCAGGCTCGCGATGCACGCCCGCGACCACCTTGTCGCCTACGGTGGGGCGAAGGAAGCGGCCACGAACATATCGTGGCCCTTGCGGTCACCCACGCCCATGGCGAGGTGAGCCGTTGAAAATTGCGCGATGAGGTCTCGGCTCTTATCCGGTGGGGGGGGGATGCCTGGTGCGTCTTTGCCTGGTCAGCAACCGCTAGCTCGTCCTTGAGGAAGGCGGCCCAGTGGTTGCCGAGCTTTATGGGGTCTTCGCCGCGCAGCAGCGTGTCTTTCCACATCACGCGCAAGCAAGCCTTCCAGGATTTCGCTACACTATTAATTGACGAATCAATCGTTGATGCGGCATTTGTATTGCCGCTCCCAGTCATGGCCGTCCACACCGCGCTCCCACATTCCCATACCCAGGTCCTGCCGTTCAAGGAATCGCTTTTGGCGATGATCGGCATTTGCTTTGTCGTCGTTCTGGTGGCGTTCGACCAGACCGTGGTCGGTACCGCCTTGCCGACGGTGGTGGCCGAACTCAAAGGCTTTGAGCTGTATGCCTGGGTGGCGACGTCGTATCTGCTGACCTCCGTGGTGACGGTGCCGATCTTTGGCCGCCTGGGCGACTTTTACGGGCGCAAGCCGTTTGTGATTGCGTCCATCGTGGTCTTCACGCTGGCGTCGGTCATGTGCGGCATGGCAGGCAGCATGACGTTCCTGGTGTGGTCGCGGGCGCTGCAGGGCATTGGCGGCGGCATGCTGGTCGGCACGGCGTACGCATGCATTCCCGATCTCTTTCCCGATGCGCGTGTGCGCTTGCGCTGGCAGGTGATGCTGAGCGCCTCTTTCGGTATCGCCAACGCAATCGGCCCGACGCTGGGCGGGTGGATGACGCAGGCATTCGGCTGGCGGTCGGTGTTCTACGTGAACATCCCGTTCGGCGTGCTGGGGCTGTGGTTTGCCTGGCGCTTCCTGCCGCATCTGCGTCAGAACGTGCACACCGGACGTATCCGGCTGGACTGGCAGGGCGCAGTTCTGATCACGGTGGCGCTGGGGGCGTTGCAGTTATTCGTCGAATGGCTGCCGCGGCACGGCCTGTCGCTGCCGCTGTTCGGCTCGCTGGCGCTGTCGGCTGCGGCGTTTGTGGCGCTGTGGTGGTGGGAGCAGCGTGCGGAGCAGCCGCTGCTGCCGTTCGACATGCTACGCAACCCCGCACTGGCTGCGCTGTTCATGCTGGCGTTGCTGTCGGGCTTTTCGATGTTTGCCGTGTTGTTCTACGCACCGTTGCTGTTCCAGGGCGGGTTCGGCATGTCGCCGCAGGAAGCCGGCCTGGTGATTACGCCGCTGGTGGTGTGCATCACGCTGGGCAGCATCATCAACGGGCGCATCGTCACGCGCATTCCCAAGCCCAACGCCATGCTGTATGCCGGCTTTGCGCTGCTGACGGTGGCGGTGGGGGGCATGTCAGTGTCCTTCTGGGGCATGTCGCACGTGGTACTGACGCTTCTGATGCTGCTGGCAGGGTTGGGGCTCGGCTTCGTGTTGCCCAATCTGACCGTGTTTGCGCAGCAGACGGCCGGCCGTACGCATCTGGGCATTGCCACGGCGCTGCTGCAATCGCTGCGCATGGTAGGCGGCATGGTGGGCACGGCGCTGGTCGGCACGCTGGTGAGCGAGCGCTATGCCTCGGGCGTTGCCAATGTGCTGAGCGCCGACAGTGCGACGCAGTGGCTGCGCCAGCTTGCCGATCCCGAAATTCTCATCGATCATGACGCGCAAGCCGCCTTGCTTTCGCAGTTGCATGCTGCCGGCCACGACGGTGCGGCGCTGCTCGAAGCTGCGCGCCATGTGCTGGTGGGTGCCATCCATATCGGCCTGATCGTGGCGACGGTGGTGGCGCTGATCGGCCTTTGGTATGTGCGGCGGGTGCCGCCCGTGGTGCTGCACCATGTCGAGCCCGTGCAACATACGGAATAGGCGCCGGATAGGCGAGAACAAGCCGGAGCGGTTAGGATGCGCGGTTTCCCAGCAATCTCAGCCCTGATCGATGACCTCTGAACGCGAACGCTTCGCCGTCATGCACCAGTTCGGCCGCACCTATCGTGCGTTCATGTCCGCCTTCGAGGCGCATGTCGGCCAGCCGATGCCGCGCTGGCGCATCCTGCTGGCGCTGCACGACAACACCGGCGGCGGCATGGCTCAGAAACAGCTCGCCGAGCGCCTGCAGATGGACCCTGGCGCGCTCACCCGCCAGCTCAAGGTGCTCGAGCAGCTCGGCTGGATCGAACGCGTAACGGATGCACGCGACAACCGTCTGACCAACGTGTCGCTGTCAGACGCCGGCTTGGCCGTCGTGCTTGACTGCATGCCGCGCCGCATCGCCTTCATCAATGCCACGCTCGATGGGCTGCCGGACGATCTCGTCCACGCGTTGTCCGAAGCGCTGGCGCAAATTGAAACACGCCTGGCTGAAGTGCCGGCGCTGGCCACCGCGGCCTCTACCGCATCCGATAGCAAATCCGCAGATCAGCCCGCAGACCGCTAATGCGCGCTGAATGCGTTCCGGAGACAACCATGTCCATGGTGATCAACAGCGCGCTGTACCGCAACGGCAAGCGTGAGCGCGACCTGTCCGTCGAGGCCATCAGCGACGTGCTGCACACGCCGGGCTCGTTTGTCTGGCTCGGTTTGCATGAGCCCGACAACGCGATGCTCGACCGCGTGCAGGAGGAATTCGGCCTGCACGATCTCGCCATTGAAGACGCGCGCAACGCGCACCAGCGGCCCAAGCTGGAGGTGTACGGCGATGTGCTCTTCATCGTGCTGAACACCGCGCAGATGGAAGACGGCAACGTCGTCTTTGGCGAGACGCACCTGTTTGTCGGTCGGGACTTTCTTGTCTCGGTGCGGCATGGGCCGTCGGCGTCGTATTCGCCGGTGCGCGAGCGTTGCGAGCGCACGCCGCAATTGCTGGCCAAGGGCGCGCCGTTTGCGCTGTACGCGGTGATGGACTTCGTGGTCGACAACTATCAGCCCGTGCTGGAACGCCTGCAGGAAGAGTTCGAGCAGATCGAAAGCCAGATCTTTGGCGACACGTTCGATCGCGCGGCCATCGAGCGGCTTTATACGCTCAAGCGCCAGCTTCTGCGCCTGCGCAACGCCGCACTGCCCGTGGAAGACATCGCCGGTCAGCTTGTGCGCCTGCATGAAGACGTGGTCCCCAAAGAACTGCGCGCATATTTTCGGGATATTGCCGACCATGCGCACCGCGCGGTGGGCGCACTCGATGTGATTCGCGAAATGCTGACCACGGCCATCTCGGTGAACGTGGCGCTGGTGTCGGTCACGCAGAACGACATCGTGAAGCGCCTGGCGGGGTGGGGCGCTATTCTGGCTATTCCGACCGTGGTGTTCAGCAATTACGGCATGAACTTCAAGGGCATGCCGGAGCTGGAGCATCCGGCGGGGTATCCCATCGTGCTGGCGTGCACGGCCACCGCTTGCGTGTGGCTGTATCGCAAGCTGCGCAAATCGGGTTGGATCTAGGAGACAAGAGATGGCGCGCTGCTGCTGGGCGGGCGAAGACCCGCTGATGATCGAGTATCACGACACCGAGTGGGGCGTGCCCTCGCACGATGATCGCCACCTTTACGAGATGCTGATCCTGGAGGGTGCGCAGGCTGGGTTGTCGTGGCAGACCATCCTTCGCAAGCGGGCGCGCTATCAGGAGGTGTTCGAGGGGTTTGATGCGGCACGCGTAGCGCGATTTACGCCGGCACGCATCGAAAAGCTGCTCGCCGATCCGGGCATCGTGCGCAATCGTGCCAAGGTAGAAGGTGCCGTCATCAACGCGAGGAAGGTGCTGGAACTTCAGGAAGAAATGGGTTCGCTCGACGCATTCCTGTGGTCGTTTGTCGATGGCAAGACCATCGTCAACCGCTGGGACAGCTACCGCGATGCACCCGCCGCGACCGATGCGTCCAAGGCGATGAGCAAGGCGCTGATCAAGCGCGGTTTCAAGTTTGTCGGCCCGACCATCTGCTACGCCTTCATGCAGGCCACCGGCATGGTGGATGACCACGAAGCCGGGTGTTTTCGCGCCGGCCAGGTGTAGCGCGTAAGGCCTCTTTTTGATCGGGCGAATGTCCGTTATTCTCGTCAATCCCAATATTGACGGAGTCGTTCTTCATGTCGCTGAATTTTCTCGGCATTGCCGGTAGCCTGCGCCGCAAGTCCACCAACCAGGGCCTGCTGCGTGCGGCATCCACCCGCCTGCCCGCTGGCGTTGAAATGGACCTGGCCGACCTGACGGATATTCCGTTCTACAACGCCGACATCACGGACAAACCAGCCTCGGTGGTGCGCGTGCTCGAACAGATCGGGCGCGCCGATGCGCTGGTGCTGGCTTGCCCCGAATACAACTATTCGCTGGCGCCGGCGCTGAAGAACATTCTGGACTGGGCCTCGCGCGAGCCCAACAACGCGTTGCTGGCAGGCAAGCCGGTCGCGATCCTGGGCGCGGGCGGCGGCATGGGCACGTCGCGCGCGCAGTACCACCTGCGTCAGGTTTGCGTGTATCTCGACCTGCATCCGCTGAACAAGCCGGAAGTGTTCGCCAACGCGTTTGCCGGCGGCTTCACCGCTGATGGCGATCTCACCGACGAGCGCATCGCCGGGCTGATCACCGAGCAGATGCAGGCACTGGCCAACTGGACGTTGAAGCACAAGGCTTGAAAGAAACCTTGCCTTAGATGACTCACTCGCCGGCGTGCAGCGTGCGGTTGCGCCCGGCGAGCGAGCCTGCCACAAGGGAGGCCAGCGCAATCGCGCTGAACAGCCAGCCCATCACGGCCCAACTGCCGGTCAGATCGTGCAGCACCCCCATGAGATACGGCCCGGCGGCCGCCATGGTGTAGCCAATGCCCTGCGTCATGGCCGACAGGCTTGCAGCCACACGCACGTCGGCGGAGCGCAGCACAATCAGCGACAGCGCCACGCTGAAATTGCCGCCCTGGCCGAGTCCCAACAAGACCGCCCACCACCACAGCGTCGACAGCGGCGCATACAGGCAGCCCATCAAGCCGGCCCAGCACATCAGCATCATCAAGATCACGGCGGGGCGTTGGTCGCGGCCGAGCCGCGCCACAAAGGGTCCACCCAGTGCGGTGATGAGCTGCACGAGAATCGACACCGCGACGACCACGCCGGACTGAACGGCTGACAGCCCGCGGTCTTGCAGGATCACGGGCAGCCAGCCGAACACGCAATACGCCAGCGACGATTGCAGCCCCATATAGAGCGTCACCTGCCAGGCGATCGGCTTGTTCCATAGAGAAACACGCTGCAGCCGGGTGGCCGCGCCCTTGCCGTGCGCATGCCGCATGTGCGGCCACCAGCCCACAAAGGCCAGCAGCGCCGGCAGGGCCCAGAACGCCAACGCAGGCTGCCAGCCGCCCAGCCATGCCGAAAGCGGGGCGCTTGCCCCGGCCGCCACCGCCGCACCAAAGCACAGCGCCATGGTGTAGACGCCGGTCATCAGGTCTGCCTGCCGGCCGAAATCGCGCTTGACGATGCCCGGCAGCAGGATGCCCGTCACGCCAATGCAGGCGCCTGCAGCCAGCGTCCCGATGAAGAGCGGTACGACGCCACCCGCACTGCGCAACGCAATGCCTGCCGCCAACGCAATCAGCAGGCCACCCACGGCGCGTTCTGCGCCAAACCGGCGAGCCAGCACGGCGGCGGCCGGCGCAAATAGGCCCAGGCATAGCACCGGCAGCGTTGTCAGCAACCCCGCCGTAGCGCCCGATAACCCCGTGCCAGCCGCCACCTGCTTGAGCACGGGCGACAGGCTCGACAGCGCTGGACGCAGGTTCACGCCCACCAGCACCAGCCCGACAACGAGCAGGATCAGCGCTCCGGACGAACGGCGGTCTGCAGCGTCATGCGCGGCAGGAGAGGGCGAAGCGTGTGGACGTTGTGACATGGCAGAACAGGCGTGCGAGCAAGCTGCCGATTGTAGGGCGTGCGCCGGTTTGGTGCATGCGCGCCATCCGATCCCAGTCACGCCGACTCCGTCATTGCGTAGGATTCAGGCGCGCAGCGAGGCCGGCCAGTACGTCTGCGGAAGGTGTGCCGCGTTCGGCCGCCAATGCCAGCGCACGCCGTGTGAGCGCTGTGTAAAGCGCGGCGTGATCCGCGCCCAGTGCATCAAGCGCTTGCAGATGTTTGTCGATGACGCCGCTGTCTCCGCGCGAGACCGGGCCTGCCAGAGCGCCAGCCAGGCCACGTGCGCGGGCCGCCGCCAGCGTGCCGTCCACCAGCGGCCACATGGCCGCCACGGCGGCATCACGGTCGATGCCTGCGGCCCCCCACAACGTGGCAGCTTCGTGGAGTGCGCACAGCAAAAAGCTGGCCGCGTAGTTGGCGCCTGCGTGATACACGGCGCGTTGCCCGGCACGCACCTTCAGCGGCGTGCAGCCGAGCCGCAGTGCAAAGCTGGCGAGTGCCGCGTCGTGCGGCGCATCGGCGTCAATGGCGATGGAGGCGCCGCCCAGCCGTTCGGCATCGTCGGGCAAGCCGGCAAACAGAAACAGCGGGTGAAAACTGGCGGTGTCTGCCCCGGCGTGGCGAGCGGCATCCAGCAAGTCGCGTTCGCCGGCACCGCTGCAGTGGAGTACGAGTTGGCCGGGTCGCCAGCGCACGTGGTTGACCACGCCCGGAATAGCGTCATCCGGCACGGTCACAAACACCCAGTCGGCGGCATCCGCCACGCCTTGCGGGTCGGCCGCCTTGGCGCCGGTAGCGTGCGCAAGCCACGCGGCGGGTGCGCTTGAACGGTTGGCAACCGCCACGGTACGCACGCCTGCGCCGTGGGCCCGCATGGCCAATGCCCGCGCCAGCCGGCCCGCGCCAATCCAGCCCACCGAAACCGGCGTTTCGATTGCAAAAGACGTCATGGCTAATCCCGATTTTTCATGGTCCGCATCTTATAGCGAAGCCACATCGATAGACCGGGATGCTGCAGTCGGCCGATCGGGCGATGCCGCCGGTACACTGCACGCTTTTGCCGGCAGCGTTGATGCCGGGCCTAAGCAAGCGGTTTTCTCCAGGTGGACATGTCAGTGCAGGCAGGCGTTATGCAAAGCAAAAGTAGGGCAACCCTCATCGGTCTCATCGCAGTGCTGCTGTGGAGTTCGATCGTCGGATTGATCCGGGGTGTGAGCCAGCATTTGGGCGCCGTCGGTGGCGCTGCCATGATCTATACGGTCGCGTCGGGGCTGCTGGTATTCACCGTCGGTTTCAATCAGTTGAAGACGTTTCCGCGGCGCTACCTGCTGTGGGGCAGCCTGTTGTTCGTGTCCTACGAGCTGTGCCTGTCGCTGTCGATCGGCTATGCCAACAGCGGGCGGCAGGCGATTGAAGTCGGAATGGTCAACTACCTGTGGCCGACATTCACGATGCTGTCCGCGATTGCCTTCAACAAGCAGCGGGCAAACGCCCTGATCGTGCCCGGTGTGCTGATCTCTATCCTGGGGATCTGCTTCGTGCTGGGCGGTGAGCAGGGGCTTGACATCGCCGGCATGGCGGAGAACGTCAAGGACAACCCCCTCAGCTACGGATTGGCGTTCACGGGCGCGGTGATCTGGGCGGCGTATTGCACCGTCACCAGCCGGATTGCCGCAGGCAAAAACGGCGCGACGCTGTTTTTCATCCTGACCGCGCTGGCCCTGTGGATCAAGTTTTTCGCCACAGGCGGCGGCGCGATGGACTTCAGCGTGTCCGCGTTGATCTATCTTGCGTTGGCCGCGTCGGCAATGGGGTTTGGCTACGCAGCGTGGAACGTCGGCATTTTGCATGGCAACGTCACGGTATTGGCGGGCGCGTCGTATTTCATCCCGGTGTTTTCTGCGGCCCTGGCAGCGGCGCTGCTGCATGCCCCGCTGTCCCTGACGTTCTGGAAGGGGGCAGCGATGGTGGTGGCGGGGTCGATCCTGTGCTGGCTTGCGACGCGCGGCGGTCGCGCCAAGACGTTGCCTTCGCCCAAGTCTTCTACCTGACGTAACAACGGGCACATCGGGAAACTGCCACCTCAACTATTTCGCAATTAACTGCCAAGAAATCAAAAAGACCGCAGAGCGAGCCTGCACGGGAACGGGGCGTGCTAGATGCCGTGTAAGCCGCAGCGCCACGACGGAACGGCGGCATACCAACACAGAAACAGGAGGCATCATGTTGAGCACCATCCTCATCATCGTTCTCATCTTGCTGCTGATCGGCGCACTGCCGTCGTGGCCGTACAGCCGGGGTTGGGGCTACGGGCCAACGGGCGGCCTTGGGCTGATCGTAGTGATCGTGGTCATTCTTGTACTCCTGGGCTATATCTGACGCCCAGTCCAACCCCCGTGTGCGCGCGGTTCTGAGCATCGCCTGACCGGTCGCAGAGGGTTGGCCGCGCACCGTAGCGGGGCAGGTGTCTTGCGGACGCTTGACTGGGCATAATCCCAGCTGCGTTCCGAAGGACACTTCCCATGAAGACAGGTCGACCCGCCGGTAGCCGTGCGCCCGGCAGTCGCGCCCAATCTGCGCCGCTGGTGCTGGCTTTGTTGCTGGCAGGCTGCGCAGTCGGGCGCGACTACCACACGCCGCCACTGAGCGGCACCGAAGCTCCGCAAGGCTGGCATGCCACGCTGCCGCACCACGGCAGCCGCATGGCGCTGGCGCACTGGTGGGAGCAGTTTCACGATCCCGTACTCACCCAGTTGGTTGAGCACGCCGATGCGACCAGTCCGACGATTGCGCAGGCGGTAGGTCGCGTGCGCGAGGCGCGGGCGAGCGTTTCGACCAGCCGCGCGGCGCTGCTCCCGCAATTGAAGGGCTCTGGCTCTGCTACGCGGCAGGGCGGATTTGGCGGCAGCCAATTTGCCGGCGGCGCAGGCGGGCTTTCTGCCGGCGCGCTCAATCCGACGCTGGGGCTGGGCACGATCACCACGCTGGCGGCGCAGGCTGATGCGTCTTGGGAGATCGACCTCTTCGGCGGCAAACGCCGCAGCCTGGAAGGTGCCGATGCGCGGTTGACGGCTAGCGAAGCCGATTGGCACGACGCGCGCGTATCGTTGGCGGCTGAGGTCGCCAATACCTACTTGCAGCAGCGCGAATGCGAGGCACTGGTCGACATCGGCGCGGCAACGCTGTCGTCCCGGCAGGAAACGCTGCAACTGACCGAACGTAAATTCCGCGCGGGCTTTGTCGCGCCCGCCGATTTTGCGCAAGCGCAAGCCACGGTGGGTGATGCCGTCAATGCGCTGGAAGGCCAGCGCGCGCAATGTGCGCAGGGCATCGACAAGCTGGTTGCGCTCACCGGCCTGGACCACGATGCGCTGAACGGGTTGCTGTCCAAGGCGAGCGCGCAGATTCCGGCGCCGCCCGATGCCGGCGTGCCCGATGTGCCGGCGCAGGTGCTGTCGCAACGGCCCGATGTGTCGTCGGCCGAGCGCGCGGTGGCGGGTGCCAGCGCCGATGTTGGTGTGGCAGTCGCCAGCCGGTTGCCATCGATTACGCTGGCCGGCTCCATTGGCATCAATTCTTACCGTCTTGGCGGGCAATCGTTGACAAGCAAGTCCTGGTCGTTCGGGCCCTCGGTGTCGTTACCGATCTTTGACGGCGGCGCGGGCGCGGCGCGCGTGGAAACGGCACGCGCCCGTTACGACCAGGCGCTGGCCAGCTATCGCAGCAAGGTACGCCAGGCGGTGCAGGAAGTGGAAGATGCACTGGTGCGCCTGGACGCTTCC
>Ga0194138_10000113_pt1 | contig 40108 bp, 28 predicted proteins | sample TARM_MetaG_T2_14_FD_134022 | JGI IMG/M metagenome (GOLD analysis project Ga0194138, IMG submission 134022) | Freshwater microbial communities from Pennsylvania, USA, analyzing microbe dynamics in response to fracking - TARM_MetaG_T2_14 (version 2) | ecosystem: Environmental > Aquatic >...
ATCGGCACCACCGGCACCTACAGCGATCCGAATTCCGGCGAGGTCACCGACTGGAAAGAAGGCGCCATGGCCCCCTACCTCTCCGAGGCCTACCACCTCTACTTCAACGCCCCCACGGCCGACGACGCCTGGACCGGGAAAGATCTGGTCACCCCCAAGGAAATCACCCAGATCACCTACATGCCCCGCCAGGGCTACGGAAATCGCATGGTCGGCGGCGAATTCCAGGTTTCCAGCGACCCGACCTTCTCCTCGGACGTGCACACCATCCACACCGTCGCCACCGCCCCCGACGACAGCGGTGGCGTCAAAACCACCGTGTCCGTCACCAGCCCCGGAGCCTACCGGTACATCCGCTACCTCGGCCCCGACGGCGGCTATTGCAACGTCGCCTTTCTCCGCTTTTACGGACTCGAAGGCGCCGCCGGTGGCGGAAGCGCCACCCTCACCGATGACTTCACGGACGGAGACTACACCGGTTGGTCCACCACCGCCGGTACCTGGAGCGTGGAGAACGGTGAATTGAAACAAGCCAACAACGCCGGCGACGCCATGGCCTGGTGGAACGACCCCGCCGCCCAAAGCTGGACCAGCTACACCTTGTCCGCCGACGTCACCTCCACCGACAACGACGGCATCGGCCTGGCCTTTTACGTCCAGGACGCCCAGAACTATTATTACGTCAGCATGAGCAAACAGGACACCAAAACCCGAATCTATCTCGTGGAAAACGGTCAAGTGTCCCTCCTGGCCACCAACCACTACCTGGGCTACGACACCGGAGTCACCTACACCCTCGACGTCACCGTGGACAACGGGACCTTCACCGTCTCCCGCGACGGCCAACACGTCCTCCAGACCACCGACACCACCTTCACCTCCGGCAGCGTCGGCCTGTACTCCCATTGGTGCTCCGCCACCTACTTCGACAACGTCGTCGTCTCGGAAGGATCCGGCGGCGGAGGCTCCGGTCCCTCCCTCGCGGAAGACTTCGCCGACGGCGACGCGAGCGGATGGTCCATGACCTCCGGAACCTGGAGCGTCGTCGGCGGCGAGCTCGAACAAGCCGACAACGTCGGCGACGCCATGGCCTGGTGGAACGATTCCACCGCCCAAAGCTGGACGGACTACACCCTGTCGGCCGACGTCGCGACTCTGGACAACGACGGCATCGGTCTAGCGTTCCGCGTGCAGGATTCCCTCAACTACTATGCCTTTCTCATGGCCAAGGAATCCGGCATCTACCGACTGGATAAAATCCAGAACGGAACCGCCACCACCCTGAAACAGGTCTCCGGTGGGTTCACCACCGGACAAACCTACACGCTGGAAGTCCACGTGGAAGGAAACAGCATCACCGTCCTGCGGGACGGAAGCCCCATCCTCACCCACACCGACGCCACCTTCTCCCAGGGAAGCGTGGGGCTCTACTCCCACTATTGCACCGACTCGACCTTCGACAACGTGCAGGTCAGCCCGACACCCTGAAGCTCGGAAAACCCACGTTCCGCACGCCCCCGCGCCTCCCGGCGCGGGGGCGTTTTTCTTGCCCCTCTCTTCTACAGCAATCAACGGGAGTGAATCTTCCCACCCCACCCTTTTTAGGGTTGATTCCCTCCACTCCTCCACCCTTTCTTCTAAAATTTTTCACTACGCAACCCTATAAAGTCAAAAAAGTTGCAAAATATGGGTATTTTTTACATAATTTTACATTTGTAATTCAAACATAACTCATTCTAAATTTATTTGCAGTAAAAACAAAGCAAAGGAGACAATCTATGCAAAATCCTCTCAAATACATTTCCCACGTTCTTTTCGGGATCGGGGTGCTGCTTCAAGGATATGGCGACCAGACGCCAATGATTGGTGTCAACCTCGCCGGCGCCGAATTCGGCGGCAACGGCACCACCTACTTCCAGGATTACATTTATCCCGGAGAGGCTCAACTCGACTACTTCCACAGCAAAGGACTGAAGCTTGTCCGACTTCCCTTCAAATGGCACCGAATTCAACCCAATCTCCACGGTGTTCTGGACAGCGCCGAACTCGGACGCATCGACACCTTCCTCGACCAGGCCGATGAACGCGGCATGCAGGTCGTGCTCGACCTGCACAACTACGCCGGACGCACCGTGCCCGGCCTGGACAGCAACCCCAACAAAGCCGGGGTGCAGGGCTACAAGATCGGAGACCCCGAACTCCCCGTCTCCGCCTACAAGGACGTGTGGAAAAAAATGGCCGCGCATTTTAAAAACCGCGACAATATCTGGGCCTACGGCCTCATGAACGAGCCCGTCGGCATCTCCACCAACGACTGGCTCACCGCCGTTCAGGCCGCCGTGGACGGCGTCCGCGAGGAGGATATGACCCACTACGTCCTGCTGCCGGGCACCTTCTACAGCAACGCCCACCGCTGGCCCAACCACGGCGAATACCTCATCAACGTGGTGGACCCGGCGGACAAGCGCATCTTCGAAGCCCACTCCTACTGGGACGGGGACCACGACGGCGACTACGACCAATCCTACGCCGCTTCGGGCGTCACCCCCTCCTACGGCGTCGACGATCTCACGGATTTCGTCGACTGGTGCAACGCCAACAATGTCCAGGGATTTATCGGCGAGTTCGGTATCGACTGGCGGGACCCCGGCTGGGCCCCCGTGCTGGAAAACGCGCTGGACTACATGCGGGCCAACGGCGTCAGCGGCACCTACTGGGCCGGAGGCCCCTGGTGGTCGAATGACTATCCTCTGGATCTCGAACCTGACCCCCGGGACAACGCGCCCCGCTACCCCCTCGACATTCTCGATGACTACGGGGATGGCACCTCGCAGGAATATGCGCCCGACTTCCGCATCTACTGGGAAGGCATTGTGTCCGGACTCCTGTACGCCTACCCCTATCAGTACGGCGAAGCCGGAGCCTCGGTCAACGTGGACGCCCAATCCACCGACACCGCCAAATCCGGGAACGAATCCTTCAAGGTGACCTATACCCTTCCCTCCGGTTCCTACGCCAACTGCGGCATGCATATCGAAAACGGGATCTATCTCACCGACAACATCGCCATTCCCGGACACAAATTGGCCTTCTATGTCCGCGGCGACACCGGCGCCGACTTTAAACTCCGCTTCAAAGACGTGAACGGAACCTTCGGCCCCTCCGTAACCGTGACCAACTACGGCCCCGCCATCGGAAACAGTTGGCACCTATACGAAATCCCCCTTGCGGACCTGGTCGACGGCTCCATGGACGGAAGCCAATACATCGAACGCATCCGGTTGGATCTTCTCAACAAAGACAACACCACCCGCACCTTCTACATCGACAATATGGAAGTCGTGGGCCCCGAATACGTCCCGGAGGTTCCCGCCACCGGCACCCTGCTCGAAGACGACTTCGACGACGGAAACGCCAACGGCTGGAGTTTCACCAACGGCGCCTGGAGCGTGGAGAGCGGAGAACTCAAACAGGCCAACAACGCCGGAGACGCCATGGCGTGGTGGAACGATGCAAGCGCCCAGAACTGGTCCAATTACACGGTATCCGCCGATCTGACCTCCACGGACAACGACCAACTCGGGCTGGCCTTCTACGTCCAGGACGCGCAAAACTATTATTACGCCTCCGTCAGCCAGCAGGACGGAAAGCTCCGGCTGTACCTCGTGCAAAACGGCTCGGTCTCCCTTCTGGACACCAACCACAGCTCCACCTACACCCAAGGCACCCCTTTCACGCTCTCGGTGTCCGTGGACAACGGCGACATCACCGTCTCCCAGGACGGCGTGACGAAACTCACCCACACCGACACCACCTACACCTCGGGAAGTGTCGGCTTGTACTCCCACTACTGCGCCGCGTCGTATTTCGACAACCTTCAGGTGGTCGCCGGCGACGTGTCCCTGCCCTACTCGGACGACTTCAACGACGGCGACGCCGACGGCTGGAGTTTCGCCAACGGCACCTGGACGGTGGAGAGCGGAGAACTCAAACAAGCCAACAACGCCGGAGACGCCATGGCGTGGTTCGACGACCCCGGAGCGCAATCCTGGTCAAATTACACCCTCTCGGCCGACCTGACCTCCACGGACAACGATCACATCGGACTGGCCTTCTACATCCAGGACGCGCAAAATTATTACTACGCCTCCGTCAGCCAGCAGGACGGAAAGCTCCGACTGTACCTCGTGCAAAACGGCTCGGTCTCCCTCCTGGACACCAACCACAGTTCCACCTACAGCCAGGGCACCCCCTTCACCTTGGCCGTCTCCGTGGACAACGGCGACATCACCGTCTCCCAGGACGGCGTCACCAAACTCACCCACACCGACACCACCTACACCTCCGGCAGTGTCGGCCTGTACTCCCACTACTGCGCCGCCTCGTACTTCGACGATGTGCAGGTCAGCCCCTGAGTCCAGGCGCTTTACGTCCATCCCCCGCATCCCGGGATGCGTGGGATGGACGCTGATCCCGGCACTCATTCGGAAACGCGCATTTCCTTGGCATTCCCCCCGGAATCCAGTATGCGACGGGGACCGTTTCCGGCGAATTCCCGCCGAGACACACCCCCTCGTTTCCATGAGTGCACCCGACCCCTACCGCATTTCCCTCGAAGTTCGTGATTACGAATGCGACCTTCAGGGCATCGTCAACAATTCCGTCTACCAGCACTACCTCGAGCACGCCCGGCACTGCTACCTGCGGGATAAAGGCGTGGATTTCGCCGAACTGACCGCCCGCGGCATCCACCTCGTGGTGATTCGCGCCGAACTCGATTACAAACAATCCCTCCGTCCCGGTGACCGCTTCACCGTCAGCGTCCGCATGGAGAAAGTCGGACGCATCCGCTGGGCCTTCCTCCAGGAAATTCGACGCGCCCCCGACGACGCGCTCATGGTCGCAGGGCGGATCACCGGCGTCGGACTCAATGAACGCGGCCGCCCCGCCCGGATCGCGGAAATGGAACCGCTCTTCGACGCCTGATCCCCATGAGCGACTCCACCCCGCCCGATCTTCACGAGGTGGAGGACCGCGAACACGGTCCCCGACATCTGAAAGGCCACGCCGCGCGGGCCGTGGCCGCCATCGCCTTCGCCTGGTCCCTCTTTCAGCTCCTCGTGGCCGGAGTCTGGACCCTCAGCGCCGACGTCGTCCGCGCCGTCCACCTCGCCTTCGCCCTCGGGCTCGTCTACCTCTCCTTCCCCGTCTTCCGGAAAAACCGGTTCGGTGCCCTCGGCGACAAACATCGGCTTCCCTGGTGGGACGTGCTCGCGGCCCTTCTCGCCGCCCTCGCCGCCCTCTACGTCGTTCTCGACCGACAAGGGCTCGCCCAACGCATCGGCGATCCCCTCCTCCGAGACATGCTGGCGGGCACCGTCCTCATCCTGTTCCTGCTGGAGGCCGCCCGACGCGCCGTCGGCCCCGCCCTCCCCACCGTCGCCTCCTTCTTCATCCTCTACAGCCTCTTCAGCGAATCCTTCCCCGGGGTCATGGCCACCGCCTCCACCCCCTGGTCCCGCGTCGTCGAAACCCTCTCCCTCGGCACCCAGGGCATCTTCGGCATCCCCCTCGAAGTCTCCGCCAGCACCGTCTTCCTCTTCGTCCTCTTCGGCGCCCTGCTCGAAAAGGCCAGCGGCGGCAAATACTTCATCGACCTCGCCTTCAGCCTGCTCGGCGGCTTCCGCGGCGGCCCGGCCAAGGCCGGGGTGCTCGCCAGCGGCCTCACCGGCATGATCAACGGCAGCAGCATCGCCAACACCGTCACCACCGGCACCTTCACCATTCCCCTCATGAAACGCGCGGGCTACCCCGCCGTCAAAGCCGGCGCCATCGAAGTCGCCGCCAGCACCAACGGCCAACTCATGCCGCCCATCATGGGCGCCGCCGCCTTCATCATCGCCGAAACCTGCAACCTCCCCTACGCCGCCGTCGTCAAAGCCGCCTTCCTCCCCGCCGCCATCTCCTACCTCGCCCTCGTCTATATCACCCATCTGGAAGCCCTGAAGCTCGACCTCACGCCCATTCCCCGCTCCGAGCTTCCCTCCTTCCGCCGCACCTTCCTGCGCGGCGCCCACTTCCTCCTTCCCCTCGCGATCCTGCTCTATTTCCTCATTATCGAGCGACGCAGCCCCCGCCTGTCCGCCCTCTACGCCATCCTCGCCCTCATGGGCGTCGTCCTGCTCAAACTCACCGTTTCCGATGTTCGGAACGGATGGCGGACCGCGCTTCCGATGTTCGGAAACGGCTTCGTCGCCGGGGCGAAGAACATGATGACCATCGGCGTCGCCGTCGCCGCCGCCGGCATCATCGTCGGCGTGCTCAGCCTCGGACTCAGCAGCCAGGTCACCGAACTCATCCGTATGCTCTCCGGCGGCAGCCTCGCCGGCATGCTCATCGTCACCGCCGTGGTCAGTCTGATTCTCGGCATGGGCCTGCCCACCACCGCCAACTACATCGTCATGGCCAGCCTCACCGCCCGCGCCATCGAACAACTCGCCGGCGGCTTCGGACTCGAACTCCCGCTGATCGCCATCCACCTCTTCGTCTTTTATTTCGGCATCCTCTCCGACGACACCCCGCCCGTCGGCCTCTCCGCCTACGCCGCCTCCGCCATTTCGGGCGCCGACCCCATCAAAACCGGCGTGCAGGGCTTCCTCTACGACATCCGCACCGCCATCCTGCCGTTCATGTTCCTGTTCAACCACCGCCTGCTGATGATCGGCGTCACCGGCCCTCTGGAGGTCCTCTGGGTCGTCACCACCGCCCTCGCCGGCATGTTCGCCTTCGCCGCCGCCACCCAGGGCTTCCTCCGACGCCACAACCGGTGGTGGGAATCGGGCCTGCTCCTCGGCGCCACCTGGATCCTTTTCCGCCCCGGCTCACTCGACCCCCTGGTTCCACTCGGCGACGTCGGCTGGTCCCTCGCCGGCCTCGCCCTCTACGCTGGCGTCTTCCTCCTCCAAGGCTTTTCCAAACCACACCCTGACTCCTGAACTCTGACAACAAAACAAGAAACGAATCACAAACAACGAACCCCCAACCCTGACCACCCTGTCCGGCGTAGCTCCCAAAGCGAAGCCGAATGACCAATGACTACTGACGAATAACAACTGCCCCCTGAACACCGACTCCCTCCCCCTCGACACACGACACACGACACACAACCCACGACCCACTTAGACCCTCCCCATGCACCACGACTCCCTCGAATTCCACAACGTCGCCGAACTCGCTCCCGCGCCCGGAGGTGGACTCCACCTTGCCCGCTTCCCCTCCTCCGTCTGGCCCAAAGCCGAGGCCCCCGGAGGATTGACCACCATCCGAACCTCCAACGGCTGCGAGATCCGCTTCGTGCTCGACAAACCCCGCATCCGCATCTGGCTCCGCCCCGCCCAGGGACCCGCCAATCTGGTGCATCTTCGCGGCAACCAAGTGGTGGAATATCAAACCCTGCCGGAGGGAATCATCCACTGCCTGGAAATCGACGCGCCCCCGTTGGAGCCCAACCGCGACCCCGCCGTGCGAAAGGTCGGCGGATTCTCACCCGACGTGTATCGGATTTACAGCCAGGGCGGCACCCTCGTCTATCACGGCATGGACCCCATGGGCGGTTCCCCCCGCCCCCCCGCGCCAGAAGAAAAACCCTCCAGACGCTGGCTCGCCTACGGCTCCTCCATCACCCAGAGCAGCGGCAACATGCACGGCTACGTCCACGACGCCCAGCAGTTGCTCGAAGCCGACGCCTGCAACCTTGGCATGGGCGGATCCTGCTGGGTCGAACCCGCCATCGCCGATTTCATCGCCGAACGCGACGACTGGGACTTCGCCAGCTTCGAACTGGGCGTCAACATGCGAAACCCCGCCCGTCAAAACGACGGCTTCCGCGACAAGGTCCGCTACCTGCTCGACACCGTCACCGCGGCCCATCCTAAGAAGCCCGTCTTTCTTATCACCATGTTCGACTGCGGGGAATTCCACGAAATCACCCCCAGCGACATGCAGCGCGACCAGTTGGAAAAGGACGAGATTCTGCGGGAGGCCGCCGCCGAACACCCCGGGCAGGTCACCCTGATCGAAGGACGGGAGGTCATCACCGACTTTCTCGGATTCAAAGCCGACCTGCTCCATCCCGACGCCTTCGCCTACGCCCGCATGGCCATCCGCTTGGCCGAAAAAATGGACCCCGTGCTCCGCGAGCGCGGACTCTAACCCTTTCCGTCCACCTCTACAGACCGAACAAATCCATCATGTCCGCCTCCGGGCCGGAGCGACTGTAGTTCTTCTCCTCCCGCTCCAAATCGCGCAAATCCAGCACCAGCTCGCGCCGTTCCTCCCGCAGCTCCAACTCCAGCCGCCGACGTAGCCGGCTCCGCTCCCGCTCCCCGAACGACAAAAACCCCCAGGCCGGCGAAGAGCGAAATTTCCGAATCTGACGCCGCAACGCTCCCCGGGAACGACGGTACATTTCCGTCAGATCCTGCAAGCGCGACACCGATACGTTCGGACTCACATCGCCCAGCATCAGTTGCATGTGCGCGTGCAGCACCTCCAACTCGTCCAGATCCTTCGCCTTCACCGCCGCCTGCACCCGGTGCCACAACTCAAGCTTCTGCTCGTCGTGTTCCCCGCACTGGTCCGGATGCAGCGCGAACGCCATCTCCCGGGCCAGTTGTTTAATCCGCACGTCCCGATTCGCGTTCTCCACCGACGACTCCGTCGCCCCCTCCTCTTCCTTCGACAGCAACCCCACCGCCCGCATCGCCTCGCGCACCCGCTCCCGCTCCATCAGCAACACCAACGCCTCGCCCGGCAACCCCTCCTCGGACGCGAAGGTCGCCAGGACCTCCCGTTGCAAATCCCGCAACGGCACCTTCGCCTCAACCGCCCTCCGAATCACCCCCCGATACTCCAACAGAAAATCAAGAAACGCCTGTTCCAACGCCTCCCACACTTTCTCCCGCTCCTCCTCGGCCCGGCGCTGCGCCTCCGCCTGCTCCCGCAGCCGTTCCTCGAACGCCTGTTGCTCCTCCTCCGTCTCCGGTTCCTCGGGCGTCGCCATCTCACGCTCGTAAATTTCCAGGGCCTCCGCCGCACTACACCCATACGCGTGCCGAATCCGATCCAGCATGCCCAGCTTCTGTTCCAACTCGGCCCGACGCCGACGCAAATCCTCCACCTCGTGAAGTTCGCGACCCAATTCACGACGCCGCCACTGCTCGAACGCCGGCTGCTCCTCGCGTTCGAAGGTCTGCAGTTCCGTTTCCGCCTTTTCAAACGTGGTGCGGGCCCGGCGACAGGCCCCGAGAAATTTCCGTCGAATCCGTCCGGAATCCAACGGGACCAGTTCACCGGTCACGGGACGTTCCGTTGGGTACATGGCGGCGCGTCTGCGGGGGGAGAGGCGTGGAGACATGCGCCGGGTGATACCCCATTCACCCCGGGAACCAAAGAAAAAACCGGAGAATCCCCGCGTTGAAATCCCTTGCGGATCTTCCCTCCCGACCGTATGGAAGGCCCCATGAATCCGTACCTCGTCATCGTCCTCGCCCTGCTGATCGGTTTCACCGCGTTTCACATCTGGATTCACTGGTTGAACCTCAAAGCCATCCGCCCCGACATCCCGGAGGAGTTCAAGGGCGTCTACGAACCCGACAAATACGCCCGCAGCCAAGACTACCTGCGCGAAAACACCCGCTTTGACCTGGTCACCAGCCTGATCAAAACCACCGTCCTTATCGCCTTCATTCTCCTCGGAGGCTTTCGCTGGCTGTACGACCTCGCGGCCACCGTCAGCGGACACCTCATCTGGCAGGGACTCGTCTTCGTCGGACTCCTGATGCTCGTGAGTAGCGTCTTCAACCTTCCCTTCCAGCTCTACGACACCTTCGTGCTGGAGGAGAAATACGGCTTCAACAAAACCACCCCGAAAACCTTTGCCCTCGACTTCGTCAAAAGCCTCGTACTCGGCGCGATCATCGGCGCCCCCCTCTTCGCCGCGCTGGTGTACTTCTTCGACACCGCCGCCGGCAACGCCTGGTGGATCTGCTGGGTCGTGGTCACCCTCGTGCAACTCTTCCTCATGTACATCGCCCCCGTGGTGATTCTCCCCCTCTTCAACAAGTTCGAACCCCTCGAGGAAGGCGAACTCCGCACCGCCCTGGAATTCTACGCCGAGGGCCAAGGCTTCCACCTCTCCGGCCTCTTCAAGATCGACGGCTCCCGCCGCAGCACCCGCGCCAACGCCTACTTCACTGGCTTCGGACGCAACCGCCGCATCGCCCTGTACGACACCCTCATCGAAAAACACGACACCGACGAACTCGTCGCCATTCTCGCCCACGAGGTCGGCCACGCCAAACGCCGCCACATCCACAAACAACTCGTCATCGGCGTCCTCAGCACCGGCCTGCTCTTCGGTCTGCTCTCCCTCTTTATTCGCCGCCCCGGCCTGTACGAGGCTTTCGGCCTGCCCGGCGAAGAGCCGCTTCCCATCTACGCCGGGCTGATTTTCTTCAGCTTCCTCTACACCCCCATCAGCGCCCTCATCGGCATCGTCACCAGCGTGCTCAGCCGCAAGTTCGAGTACGAGGCCGACGCCTGGGCCGCCGACACCACCGACGGGCCCGAAGCCCTCATCTCCGGCCTCAAACGCCTCTCGGTCGACAACCTCTCCAACCTCACCCCGCATCCCTGGCTCGTGTTCCTCGAATACAGCCACCCCCCCGTGCTCCAACGCATCCGGGCACTGCGGGAGCGCGACGCCGCATGACCGTCGCCCGACTGGTTTTCGTCGTCGGCTTCCTCATGCTGTTCGTCGGCACGGGATGGGAAACCGGCATTACCGGCAAAGACGAATTCTGGGTCACCATGCGCACCCCGCTCGAAATGATGGAGCGGGACTCCTACTGGACCCTCTGGCTCAACGACGAGGTCCGACTCCAGAAACCCCCGTTGATCTACTGGTTGATCGCCGGATTCTACCACCTCTTCGGCGTCCACCTCTGGGCCGCCCGGCTGGTGGGCGTGCTCAGCGGCGCCGGCATGGCCGCCCTTACCGCCAAACTGTACAAACGCCTCTTCGGACGCTCCGGCTTCCTTGCCGGCATCCTCGTGCTCGCCACCGCCGGCGTCGCCGTCGAGGGCCGCCGCGCCATGCTCGACCTCCCCCTCGGCTTCTTTTGCCTGTGGTCCGTCTACCTCGCCCTCGCCGCCCACCAGGACGGCAACCGCAACCTCTGGATCGGCTCCGGCGCCGCCCTCGCCGCCGCCACCCTCGCCAAGGGCCCCCAATCCCTCATCTTTGTGCTGCCCGCGCTGATTCTCGGATACGCCATGACCCCGCGACGCCCCTCTCCCAAGACCCTGTGCGGCATCGCCGCCCTCGCCGGCGCCGTGTTCCTCGCCCTCACCCTGCCCTGGCCACTTTCGATGCGGATCCTTCACGCCGACTTCCTGGCCGAACTCGAAACCCAGATCGTCGACAACCGCCTCGGCAAAGTCGACCTCGGCTCCCCCCTCAACGCCCTCGGCGGCGCGCTGCTGCTCGTCGTCCCCTGGAGCTTCGTGCTTCTGACCGGACTGGTCCGCGCCTTCCGGCGCGATCCCTCCTTCGGACGCGATCCTCGTATTCGCTGGCTGGCCGGATGGTTCCTCCTCAGCCTCCTTCCCTTCTTTTTTATGAAGGCCTTCGAGCGCTACATGATTCCGCTCATCCCCTGCGCCTCCCTCCTCGTCGTGCTCACCCTCGAACAGGCCGGAGAACGCGCCCGACGCGTTCTCCTGACCACCTCCGCGACCCTCATGGCCATCGTCGCCGTCGTCTTCAGCCTCTTCGGCCTTTGGTTCCACCTCACGTTCTGGTCCTCGCTGGTAAGTATGGCCCTCATGCTCTGGATGGTCTGGACCGCCGTCAAAGCCGACCGGATCGACCGCCCCGTCGTCGCCTGCGCCTGGCTCTTCATGTTCCTCCTCGGCGTGGTCTACCCCCGCCTCGGCGTCAACCGCATCCCCGACGACCTCCCCTGGCACGAACTCCGGAAACACCCCGTCGGCATCTACAGCCGCTACTCCCAGCCCTCCATGCTCTCCATGCGGCTCGAACGCAGCGTGGACTTTCCCCGCGAAGACCGACTCGTGGCCGACGGCTACCACGGCTACATTTTTACGACCCGACCCGAACTGGAAGACCCCGACCATTCCGACAACCGACACGGCTACCTCGACCGCGCCCTCGAGGCCGCCAGCGTCCCCTACGAAATCGCCGGAAGCTACCACGCCTTTTTCAGCCGCCGCAACTGGATCAAATTCACCCGCCCCGACGCCACCGGCGACGACTGGCTCGACGCTCTCAAATCCAGAGACCTTCGGAACCTCAAATCCGAAATCGTCTACGTCCGCACCGGGCGACTGGCCTCGAACCCCCGTAAATAATGGGGAAAGTCCGTTTTTTAGGGTTGCCAACCTTCGGCAACTCCTCAATCATAAGCCGGTTGACGATCCCGTCCTCCCCGACTTGGATTTTCAACCAAACGTGAGAACAACCCATAAGGAGAAGAGTACACATGGCAGCAAAGCCCAAGACCAAATCCCAAATCATCACCGCGATCGCGGAAGACACCGACCTCACCAAGAAAGACGTTTCCGCCGTCATCGACAGCATGGTGCAAATGGCATACAAAGAAGCCAAGAACGGCTTCACCATCCCCGGACTCGGCAAACTGATTCTGGTGAATCGCAAAGCCCGCGACGGCCGCAACCCGGCCACCGGTGAAAAGATCCGTATTCCGGCCAAGAAGGTCCTGAAGTTCCGGATCTCCAAAGCTGCCAAAGACGCCGTTGGCTAAAAAAGGAATCGCCGCCCCCGAGGCGGTGTTCTTTTTGCAAACCGCGACGGGTTCCCGTCGCGGTTTTTCTTTGCCTTTTTCGCGTTTCCACCGCATAACGGCCGCGGATATGAACGACACGTCCCCATTGACCGACCCCCTGATTTCCGACCTGCTTGCGGACCGGGACCACCCCCTGCTCTCCTACGAGTTCTTCCCCCCGAAATCCGACAAGGGCATGGCCTCGCTGCAGCGGGCGGTCGAGGGATTGCTGAACACCTCCCCCGATTTCGTCACCGTCACCTACGGCGCCGGCGGCTCCACCCGGGAACGCACCCTCGAGATCTGCGAACTGCTCCGCCGCTTCCGTTACGGCCCCGTCATGCCCCACCTCACCTGCGTGGGAAACACCCGCGGGGAACTCCGCCTCATCGCCGACCGCATCCACGACGACGGCTACCGGAATATCATGACCCTCCGCGGCGACCCCCCCAAGGGACAGGAAAATTTCATCCCCGAAGACGGCGGACTCGACAACGCCCGCGACCTCGTGGCCCTGCTGAAAGACCGCCATCCCGACTTCTGCCTCGGCGTCGCCGGCTACCCCGAAAAACACCCCGAGTACCGGAGCGAAGCCGAGGACATGGACTACCTCAAGTCCAAAATCGACGCCGGCGCCTCCTTCATCACCACCCAGATGTTTTTCGAGAACCACATGTACTACCGCTATGTGGACAAATGCCGCGCGGCCGGAATCGAGGTTCCCATCCTCCCCGCCCTCATGCCCGCGCTTTCCCTCGACCAGATCATCCGCATCACCGCCATGTGCCAGGCCACCCTTCCCCAACCGCTGCGGGAAAAACTCGAGACCGCCGGCGACGACAAGGAAGCCGCCCAGAACACCGGCATTCTCTGGTGCACCGAACAAATCGTCGACCTCCTCAAAAACGACGTTCCCGGCGTCCATCTGTACGTGCTCAACCAGATTCGTCCCGCCATGGCCTATCAGCTCGCCCAGACGTTTATGGAAATGAGCGGACGCCTCGGCACGTAAAAAAAGAGGCGGGGAAGCGCTTTCGAAGAAGCGCCTCCCCGCCCGAGGGTTCCCAGGCCCTCACAAAATATACCTGGCGTTCACGGTACATCCTATTCGCTTTCAGGAGTGTGTGCCTATTGTAAAATAGAGGTGTGTTTATCATCCGAAACACACCTCGCCTCCATCCCGCCTGCCCACCCGTACGGGGCCAGGTCCAACCCACACGCTGCCCTTCAGTCCTCCAGCGCCGCCACTTTCACCAGCAGCCGCTCCGCGAGTTTCGCCGCGGCCTCTTGGAGGGCCGTTTTGGCCGCGACATGCTCGGTGAGGTCCACGGCCACCGCGGTCTGTCGGTCCACCGCCACGATGCGGCCGTCCCGGTCCACGGCTTTCACCTCCACTCGCGCCTTCACCCCCACAAGCTGATGCCGACGGTACGCGAACTCGGTGAACGCCTCCCCCCGCAGACGAACATCCGCCCTCGTGGCGTCATCGGTCAATTCGAAGCCGACCGCCTGCGCCAGCAGGTGGAGTTCCGTCTCCGCCGCGGGGTCGATCGTCTCCGACTGAAGATGCCTCTCCTCGATCTTCACGAAAAGGGTCGGTTTTTTCCCAGCCCCCGCGGCTTTCCTCAACGCGGCGACCCGGTCCTCCCGGGGCTCGGGTGCGGGCATCAGTTCGGCCGCCCGTTTTTTTACAGTCTCCGCAACCTCCCCCGCCAGTTTTTGTGCCAGGACGGCGATGGACTGGTCGGCCGCTCCCTTGACCATGGCCCCGTGCACCCGACTCGTTTCCGTACCGATGATCTTCGCCACCAAATACCGATGATCTCCCGCGTCGATCACGGACCCGGTGATTAAAATACGCGCCCCGGTCAATTGGCCAATCCGCACGGCCTCACCGGGCTTTACCAGTCCCGTCATGCTCAGTTCCTGTTCGCTCATCGCCTTTTGCAGATCTTCCCGTTCCACGAGATAAAAATCGGGATTCGCGGCCAGTTCGGCGAAGAGAATGTCCGACACGGTTTCCCCCTGGCCCTTCACAGACGCGCCCCTCTCGTGGAACGACAGGATCGCGGACGGAAAGATTTCTTCCCCACGGAGTGAAACAAACGGGAGAAGCCCGAACGTCCATAAAATCACCAACAGGTGTCGTTTTTGTTTCATAGGGGTTGTTCCTTATCGAGGTTGTCTTGCTTGTATAGCCTTTTGAGAATCCCGTCCAGCAGAACCAGATTCGGGGTCGACCGGGAGACCGACGCCGTCAGCTCCACCCCGCAAACCATCATCATGCCGCCACCTGGATACCCAAGTTCGAGCCACATCCATCCCGCCTCGGCCTGTTCGGAACCGTGGGAGAGACCCAGGCCGGGAGGCCCCTGGAAGAATCGGAAGGAGAAATCGGCCTCGTCCACCCCCGGAGCCACCCGACGCAAAATCCGCTTGTCGGAGAGAGTCGCCACACTCGGAGGCGCCAGCGTGGACCCGGCAAACAACGCCTCTGTTCCACGAGGTGCCAGACAAACGATCCGCGCTCCCGATGCCGCGAAACGGCGCAGCTGATCGAAGAGCCCGGGGTGTTCCCGTACGGAAAGCCCTTCTCCCACCAACAAGACGCCGTCGCCCACCCTCTCGGGATCGGACACCCGGAGATGGGGAAAATCATGCTGGTCCAGCCATTCAACCGTACGCCCGACCGGATCGTAGACCTGAAGCGTGCCGGAGCGGCGACGCTGGCGTTCGGCGAAAAAACCTTTCGGGTACACCCATAACTTTTGCTGAAACAACGGGGCCTTCGTTTCTCCAAGCTTGAACATCCCTTCCAATGCCACCCCCTCCCGCAGATCCGGAAACCGAAGCGTCATGTGGGCCGTGCCGTCCGCGCCAACCCCAATCCATCCCCGCCCAAGCGGAGTCCGGCCCCGCAGCACGCGCCATTCAAGCGTACGTTTGGCCAGTCCCGGCGCATGGATCGTCAAGGTTTCCGGCACCCCCGCGGTCAAAAAGAGAGGCCCCACCCGTACAGGGGGGGGATCCGCCGTGCCCCCCAACGCCAGGCACACGCACATCGCGGCCATGGCCGGGCGCATCACCCTTTCCTCTCGTCCGCGTCCTCTCCCGGCAACGGTACCAGTTTCTGCACCAGACGCAGGTCGTCCCCCAACGCCATCCGCCGCATAACCTCCCCGCCCGCGTCCGCTTCCAGCGCCGTTTTACGACGGAACCGGATTCCATACGGGGGGGGGAGGTCCAAATGGCATTCCAGAATCCATTGTCCCGCGGCCAACGGTTGGATCCAGACGTCCAATTGGCCCTCGTTCTGTTCGGAGGAGCCGCTTTGCACCCGGACATCCTCCGCCGTCAACACGTCCCGCTTCCAGACCCGACTCCAGCGGCCCTCCTCCGACTTCCGTTGCACCTCGACCCGAACCACCATCCGCATCCCCGTATAGGCGTCCACCTTCTCCGACATGCCAATATCCAACTTCTCGTCCGTTCCATCCACCCACACGGAACGGTCCGGAAACAAACGGGACAACTCTCCATACACTCCGGTCAATTCCGCGAGTTCCGGCGGGCCATTCGCCTCCTCCGCGTCTCCGGAATGAGGCGCCCCTCCCAATACCAACAGGACCAGCATCAATACGGCGACCGTGGCCGCCCCGCACACCGCCCCCGCCGAGAAGATGCGCCAAATGGAAACAGAAATGGGCGGAGGGAGGCCTCCGGAGAGGCTCCCCCGCCCTGAGGGTTCCCAGGCCCTCGCAAAAGATAAAGAGGCCGACGGCGACTCCAGCTCCCCGTCGATCCGATGGCTCCACGCCTGTAACACGTCGTCGGTTGTGTTGCCCTTATGCATATCCCAATACCCGTTTAAGTTGCTTTCTCGCCTGGTGGACCCGCCAATACATCGTGGAGCGGGTACACCGCTGAATCCGCGCCGCCTCGGCCACGTCCATCCCCTCGATCACCGTGAGCACCAGCGACGTCCGCAAATGCGGTTCCAAGGTCTCCATCGCGGCGGTCACCCGGGAATTCTCCTCTTTCCAGAACAGGGAATGCCGCGGCGTCAGCCCGTTGTGACCATTTCCCCCTTCGGACCGCAACGAATGCGTGTGCCGCCGGCGGGTGATTTCCTTCCGCAAATGCGCGTTGGCGTTGTTGACCGCGATGCGACACAACCACGTCTGGAAACTCGACCGTTTCTCGAAACGGCCCAGATGGAGGGAAGCCTTCATAAACGTATCCTGTGTAAGGTCTTCCGCCGCAGCTTCATCCAACACGATTTTCGCAATGATTCGGAACACCCGCGCCTTATGGCGTTCGTAGAGAATCCCAAAACATTCCGGATTGTCATCATGTTGAATTCGCTCCAAAAGGGAGTGATCGTCTTCCAGGTCCATCATAAAAACATGTTTACCCTATAAACGTCTCAGCCCTGAGGGTCTTGGCGAAAAAATCCATTTTCTTCATCGCTGGTGAACTCGGAGGGGCCTCCGCCTTCCGACATGCGCTTTCGCGTTTGTCATTTCCTCTTCCTTCCCGTATACAGGATCACCCAACCTCAGGAGCACTCCCATGGCCGAAAAAAACGACCCGACATCCGAGTTGAAATTCGAGGAGGCGCTCGAGCGCCTGGAAACCCTCGTGTCCGAAATGGAAACCGGTGATTTGAGTCTGGATCAGATGATCGCCCATTTCGAGGAAGGCTCCCGACTGACGGACCTCTGTGGAAAAAGACTGTCGGAAGTTGAGCGCCGAATCGAAAAACTGGTCAAAAAGGACGGAAAAATCACCACCGAACCTTTTGAAACCGAAGACTCATGAAGAGAACGATTCTTTCATTGCTCGCCTCCACGCTCGGACTCCTCACCCTTTTCACGGCCGGATGCGGGGACGGCGCCCCCGCCGCCGGCGACGCCGGCCCTCCCCTGATCGAACTCGCGCCCACCGCCACCCCGCGACCCCGGGTCGTGAATCAAACCGTCATCGATTTCGACGACGCGGAGCCCCACGAGGTCGTGACCGCCCTCAACACCTCCATGGCCGATACCGTGGAAAAGGTCCTGCCCTCCGTCGTCGTCATCCGCACCGAGGCCACCCGCTACCTCGTCGACTGGTACGGACGCCTGCTTCGGGAGGCCCGGCGACCCGTGGGACAGGGATCGGGCGTGATTATCGGCGAGGAGGGCTACATCCTCACCAACAACCATGTCCTCCAGGGAGGCGAGCGCATCGAGGTGATCTTGCAGGACGAAACCAGTTATGACGCCGAACTCGTCGGGAACAACGAGCAAACCGATATCGCCGTCTTGAAAATCAAGGCCCCCGAGGGGCGCACCTTCCCGGCCATCGAGTACGGCGACTCCGACAATATCCGGGTGGGCGAAATGGTGATGGCCGTGGGCTCCCCCTTCAGCCTCAGTAGCACCGTCACCCACGGCCTCGTCAGTCAAAAAGGCCGGGCCGAAGCCAACCTTCCCATCGTCGATTTCATCCAAACCAGCGCCCCCATCAACCCGGGGAACAGCGGTGGCCCCCTCGTCGACATGCGCGGACGCCTCATCGGCATCAACACCATGATCCGCACCGGCGGCCCTTCCAACCGCGGCAGCATCGGTATCGGGTTCGCCGTTCCCTCCAACCTGGCCTTGCGCGTGGCCAAACTCATCATGGAAGGCACATCCCCGGAAGAACTCCCGTGGCTGGGCGTTCTCATGGACAACACCCGGATGGGAGTGCTCATCCAGCGCATCATCCCCGGCAGCCCCGCCGCCGACAGCGGCCTCGAAGAGGGAGACCTGTTGCTGAGCGTCAATGAACGGCCCATCCGAACCAGCGGCGAACTCAGCAGCCTGGTGCGCCTGAGCAATCCCGGGGACCGGCTGGAACTGGAAATCCTGCGCGACCGGGAACGGGTCCGGATCGACGTGACTACCCGGCTGATGCCCGAAGACGGGTTGCCGACGGAATGGAACACCCCGCGCCGTTCCGCCGGGCCGCGGGATTGACTCCGGGGGGACCAGTCGGTATGGGCAGTCAAAATGCCTTCTCCGACCACTGAAAATTATCTCAAGGCGATCTACGCCCTCTCCGAACGACGCCCGGCCACTCCGCTCGTGCGCCTGGGGGAGCTGGCCTCGGAACTCCAGGTCACTCCCGGCACCGTCACCACCATGATCCGGAGCCTGGCCACGCGCGGCCTGGTGGTCTATGAGGCGCGCAAAGGCGTCAAGCTGACCGAGGAGGGCCGGGTACAGGCCCTGAACGTCCTCCGGCGGCACCGCTTGATCGAACTGTTTCTGGTGCGGATCATGAAAATGGACTGGTCCGAGGTGCACGAGGACGCCGAGGCCCTGGAGCACGCCGTGTCCGACCGGTTGATCGAACGCATGGACGCCATGATGGGACGGCCCACCCACGACCCCCACGGCGACCCCATTCCCACCCGGGCGGCGGAAATGCCGGAAAACCGGAGCCAGCCGCTCTGCGACGCCGTCCCAGGCGCCTATCGCGTCGACCGCGTCAACGATCAGGACCCCGCCTTTCTCGAATGGATGGCCGAATCCGGACTGCGGCCGGGTCAATCGCTGGTTCTGGATGAAAACGACACCCGCTCCGGCGTCCTGCTGCTTCGGATCACCGGACGGGAAGCCCCTTTGCCCATCGGAGTGAATATCGCCCGTCACATCCGGGTGGAAGCGGACGGCGCATGAGCGCCGCTCCCCTCTCCACGACCGAACTCGCGCGGCGAACCTATGACTGGGAGCGGATCCGGGCCCCCTTCACCGGCATCCTGGAACTGATCTGGCAACCCGGCGCCGCGGTCGCCCTGCTCGTCGCCATCCGATACTTCGACGCCGGCGCGATTCCCAAATCCTTCATCAGCGCCTCCGGCTTCATCGGCTTTCTCCTCACCCCGGTGACGCTCAGCCTTCTCGCCCACTCCCGTCTGCCCGCCACCCGGGCGATGGCCGCCCTGTTCATTGGCACCGGCCTTCTGCTCCTGGGCATTCCCTGGATCCCGGGCCTGACCGCCTTCGTGGCGCTGGTCTCCCTCGCCCACATCGTCATGGTGCAATACGTGCCGCTGTACACGGACCTCTACCGCACTCATTTCACGACCGACCAACGCGGACACCGCATCGGAACCGTCTTCATCATCGTGGGAGCGGTTGGCTTCCTCGGCAATCTGGGAGCGGGAACCTTGCTGGACGCCAGCCTGGACTACTTCCGCCCCCTCCTCGTCCTCTGCGCCGGATGCGCCTTCGTCTCCGCCTTCTGCTTATCGCGGATTCCCTCCACACCACTCGACCGGTCCCAAGTGGGCCACCCGCTCCGAAACCTCAGTCTGGCGTGGAAAGACCGGCTCTTCGGCTGGATGCTGTCTTCCTGGATGCTGCTCGGCTTCGGAAACCTGATGACCCTCCCTCTTCGCACCGAGTACATGGCCAACCCCCGTTTCGGCATCAATGCGGACAACCAGACCATCCTGTTCATTACCGGCGCCCTTCCCCTGCTGGTCCGACTGGTGATGACCCGCCTGCTCGGCGGCCTCTTCGACCGCTGCAACCTCGTCACCCTGCGGGTGGGCGTGAATCTGCTCTTCCTGCTCTCCCTCGTGCTGTTTTTCAACTCCAGCCGAATCGGAATGCTCGCGCTGGGCATGGCCCTGCTCGGCGCGGCCATGGCAGGCGGAAAAATCCTCTGGTCCCTCTGGGTCACCAAACTCGCCCCGCCCGAAAAAACCTCCGCCTACATGAGCGTGCACATGCTGTGTACCGGGTTTCGGGGAACCCTGTCTCCCTTTATCGGCTTCGCCATGCTGGAAACCACCACCCCGGCCCGCATGGGCAACATTGGCGCGCTTCTGGTCCTCGCGGCGACCCTCATGTTCCTCCCCGCCCGCCGCCATGTGTTGCGACGGGGTCGGGAGAAAGCCTCGTAAGCTACCTCCGTCCGGGTTCCCGCAACATAAATTCCGCGCCCTCCGCGCCTCCCGCCATTGATCCCCTTGCGGGAAGGCGGTAAACGATCCCCATGTCCTCGCCTCTCTTTCCATTTCCACGCTGTTGGGAAATCCCCGAACTGACCTGTATCAATCGGCTTCCCGCCCGTTCGTTTCATTTCCCCTTTCCCGACGCGGAAAAAGCCGCCACCCGGGATCCCGCAACCTCCCGCTGGGTTCGCTCCCTCGACGGCGAATGGGCCTTCCGCTTTTTCAAATGTCCGGAAGACGTTCGTCCCCACGATCTGACCGACTCCATGGACGGGGACGACCGCATCCAGGTCCCCGGCAACTGGACCCGGCAGGGATGGGACCATCCGCACTACACCAATGTGCAGATGCCCTTCGACAACACGCCGCCCACCGTTCCCGACGCCAACCCCACCGGACTGTACCGGAAAACCATTTCCATTCCCAAACGATGGAAAAACCGCCGGACCGTGCTCCATCTCGGAGGCGCGGAAAGCGTGGCCCTGGTCTACCTCGACGGCCGTTTCGTCGGCATGAGCACCGACAGCCGCCTTCCCGCCGAATTCGACCTCACCCGGCGCCTTCAACCGGGCGTGGACCACGCGCTGGCCGTCATCGTGATCCGCTACAGCGCCTTTTCCTACGTGGAGGACCAGGACCACTGGTGGATGGCCGGCCTTCACCGCTCCGTCAAACTCATCAGCACCGACACCGCCTGGATCGAAGACGTGTTCGCCCAAACCGGCTACGTCCCCGCTTCCCGGGACGGAAAACTGGACCTGACCGTACGGCTCGGGTTCACCGGCGACCCCGGCCGCGCCTGTAAGATCCACGCAAGACTCGTCGCCCCGAATGGAAAAGCCGTCTGGCGGCGCCCTAAAACCCGAACGGTTGACGGCACCGGCTATCGGGTCGACGGCTTCACCTGCCGCATCGAGGAAACCATTTCCAACGTCGCTCCCTGGTCTGCCGAAATTCCGAACCTCTACGAACTGCACCTGCGCCTGAGCGATGCCGGGACCGGAAAGGATATCGAACACACCTGCATCCGGATTGGCTTCCGATCCGTCCGGGTGGAAAACGGTCAACTCCTTTTCAACGGACAACCCATCCTCCTCAAGGGCGTCAACCGCCACGATCACGATCCGGACCACGGCAAAACCGTTGACCGGAAATGGCTGCTCGAAGACGCGCGCCTGCTGAAAACCCACAACTTCAACGCCGTGCGCACCGCCCATTACCCCAACGATCCCGACTGGCTCGATATCTGCGACGAGGTCGGACTCTATGTGATGGACGAGGCCAACCAGGAGGCCCACGCCAACTACACCACCCTTGGACACGATCCTCGTTGGGAATCCACCTTCCGGGAGCGCGCCACGCGCATGGTGATGCGCGACCGGAACCACGCCTCCATCTTCTCCTGGTCCCTCGGAAATGAAACCGGCTACGGACGCAACCACGACCTGGCCGCCGACGCGGTGCGCGCCCTTGACGGATCCCGCATCCTCCACAACGAAGCCGCGGAACGAGCCGGTTGGGTCCAGGCCGAAAACCACTACCTCCCCGGAGGCGAACGCAGCCAGGATCTTCACTCCCCCATGTATCCCGAAGTCCGCGAACTCGTCGCCTTCGGAAAACGTCCCACCGACATCCGTCCCTTCATTCCCTGTGAATACTCCCACGCCATGGGCAACAGCAACGGCTGCCTGAAGGAATATTGGGACGCCATCTACACCTACCCCACCCTCCAAGGCGGGTTCATCTGGGACTGGGTCGAACAGGGCCTCCGTGAAACCACCTCCTCCGGCGAGGAGTTCTGGGCCTACGGCGGGGATTATGGAGATCTCCCCAACGATGTGAACTTCAATTGCAACGGACTCGTCCAGCCGGACCGAACCCCCAAACCCGCGCTGGAGGAGTGCCGGAAACTGTTCCAGCCCGCACATATACACGATTTCAATCCCAAGACCGGTGAGCTTCGATTCCAGAACCGCGATTCCTTCCGGGACCTCGACTGGCTGGATTGGACGTGGCGGCTCGAGGTCGACGGAAAGGAAATCGACCATGGACACCTCGGTTCCGTCTCCGTGCAACCGGGAGAGACCCGCGAGCATCGACTGACCCTCCCCCCCCTCGAACTTTCCCCGGGAAGCGAAGCCTGGCTTCGCCTTTCCGGCTCCTCGGACGGAACGGAATATTGCTGGGAACAGATGCTTGTGGCGCGTCGGGCGCCGCGCGTGCGGAACACCAAACCCCTTCCCCTCCCTCTCCAGCACGATCTTCCCGACGACACACCCATCCCCGTCCGAGATGGAGACGTGACGTGGATGTTCGACCCACATGCGCCCGCTCTCGGTCCAGCGGCGCGGGGAGAAACCGGCATTCTCCTGTCCGGCCCCGAATTGCAAGTACTGCGGGGCTTCACCGACAACGACGGCGTGAAAGGCCAACCGGACCACTGGGCTCGCCCCGACAAAAACCTCGCCCGCTGGCATCTCGCTGGACTGGACCGCCTCGAAGGAACGGAAGGGAGCTTCACCGAAAAAAAAGGAGGGTTCTATCTGCGCCGCGTCTACCGGGCCGGGGAATGCAAACGGGCCGTTGAACACGAACAGACCCACACCCACTTCCCGGGCGGATGGCTCAAAACCGAACACCGGTTCCTCGTCCACCAGGACCTCCCCGACCTTCCCCGGCTGGGCGTCACCTTGGAACTCGACCCCGCCTGCGAACACGTGGAATGGTTTGGGCTCGGTCCCGTGGAAACCTACGTGGACCGTTGTGCGGGCGCCTGGATGGGCCGATACCAAGGCCGGGTGAAAGACCAGATGTTCCCCTACATTGTGCCTCAGGAAAGTGGAACCCACGAACACCTGCGATGGCTCTGCGCCCGCGCCCAAAGTGGATACGGGCTTCTGGCCTGCGCCCGCACCGCTTTCTCGGGATCGATCCTCCCCTACCGGCCCGAGGATCTCAACGCCTCGCGACATCCCTCCGACCTACCGCCGCCGAACCGCGTCTACATGAACCTCGACGTGAAACAGCGCGGCCTCGGCACCGCCAGTTGCGGCCCCGACACCTTGGAAAAATACCGAATTCCCCCCGGGGCATACACGTTTACCTGGTGGTTGTATCTCCTCGCTCCGGGAGACGATCCGGGGGAATGCTCCCGCCGGATTCCGGGCTGACGCTCTCCTATTGCGGAGCCAGCCCGTAAGCCGAGGGGACATCCAGTCCATACCGCTCGGCCAAGTCCCGCACGGTGGCACGATTCGACGGACTCGGATCCACCACCGCGTCGGCCACCCGCTCCAACAAAGCCTGCCAGGCCCATTCCCGCTTTAAAGATCCGTCCCCACGGGGAGACGAGGACATATCCACCGTAAACACCATGTCGTGGCGCGTGTCTCCGGATTCCCCCACCACTTGAAACCCGAGTTCCGTTGTGCCGGACGGTACGCGTGCGATCAGAATCAACGGACGGTCCAAATACAAATGTCCGAGTTTGGCGGGATACACCTCCGTCCCCGACCCCGTGAAACGGTACCTCAGGTTTCGCAACACGGGTCGGGCCGTTTCACGCGCGACCCGAGCAATGGCGTCGCTCAATTCGGCCTCGCGAGGCACAACCAGGGAATCCCCCCGATTGCGAAACCCCAGAAAATCCAGCAGGAGACGATTCACGTCTTCCCCGCCCCCCACGCCGAAAACCGACACGCGGCCGTCGTTCAATCGGGAAAACCGTTCGATGATGTCACTCGTGTCCGTCACCCCCTGGGTGGGAACCCCGTCCGTGATCAACAGCGCCTGCATCGGACGCGACGGTACCGACGGCAGCCCCCGCAAAGCTTCAAGCGACGCGAACACATCGGTTTTTCCCCGGGCATGCAACCCGGCGAGAAATGTGCGGGCCTGCGCCAAATGCACCGCGTCGGCCGCCACGGCTTCCGGAAACAAAGTTTCCACCCGATCCCGAAAGGCGACCACGTTGAACACGTCCTCTGGTCCCAAACTCTCCAAGGAGGCCCGCACCCCCTCCACCGCGCGTTGAAGCTTGGATTCCGTCATGCTGGCCGAACAATCCACTAAATACACCAGATGCCGCGGTTGCACGGGCAACGCCTCAATGCCGTCTCGGAGCAACTGGATTTTGACATACCGAACCCCGGGATCCTCCGGATCGGGGTAGACCCGGGTCTCCAGGCGAAGCAACGTCTCCACCGGCTTGAAGTCACTGACCTCCTCCGGAGGTTCCAACTCCGCCGGCTCCAAAGGAGGCGGCTCCGGCACATCGGGAACCCGGACGCCCCCGCCTCCAAGCCCCGGGGAATCCAGATCCGGAATTCCGGGAGAACCTCCTCCTCCCCCCTCGTTTTCAGGAGGACGCGCACGAGGCTCCCATGTCTCCGGTGGAAGTTCGGGAACCTCCCTCGCCAAAGACACGTCGGGAGCCTCCGGACGATCCGGCCGCGTATCGCGGAAAGTGCGAGGCAGAAACTCCAGAACCTCCGCCACGCGTTGCTCGGTGACCGCGAGCACTTCCTGACGGGGCCGCCAATCCGATTCGGACCGGGGAAAGTCCGGAGGCGTTTCGGGCAAAGGAGCCGAAGCCGCGTTCGTATCCACCTCCGGCGGAAGTGGAGACGCTTCTCCGGAAACCACGTCCCCTTTCCCGGGGAGTTCCACCGGGGAGGAAACCGGGTCCGACTCTCCGGATTTTTCCGAAAACCGATCCAGCAATCGCGGGAGTTCCCGCTCCAACTCCCGGGGTCGGAAATCCGGCAAACGCACCGGCCTGGTGTGATCGACCGGAGAGGGCGGATTGAACTCCACCTTCCCGAACAGGAGGTTGGGGTTCAGCCGAAACAACACCACATGCAGCAAAACCGACACCGCCAAAGCCATAAGGCCCGGCCACAGTGGACTCGCGCGCTTGGACTCCAATCGGGCGGACATCGTGCAGAATCCGGAGGTGTCGAGAGCCCGAACCGCCTCAGGCGTTTTGCAACGCCAACAGGAATTCCGGGTTGGTCTTGGTTTTCTTCAGGCGGCTCAACAACACTTCCATTGCCTCCACGGCGGGAACGCCGTTGAGCGCTTTACGGAGGACCCAGACCCGCTGCAGCTCGTCGGGATGCATCAGCAAATCCTCTTTTCGAGTACCGGACCGCGCGACGTTGATGGCGGGGAAGACCCGCTTCTCCACCAGCGAACGGTCCAAAGCCAGCTCCATGTTGCCCGTGCCTTTGAACTCCTCGAAAATCACCTCGTCCATCTTGGAGCCCGTATCCACCAGCGCAGTGGCCAGGATCGTCAGGCTTCCACCGTTTTCGATGTTCCGGGCGGCTCCGAAGAACCGTTTGGGTTTCTGCAAGGCGTTCGCGTCCACCCCGCCGGACAGAATTTTCCCGCTGTGCGGCTGCACCGTGTTGTAGGCGCGGGCCAGCCGGGTGATGCTGTCCAACAGGATCACCACGTCCTTTCCGCTCTCCACTTTCCGTCGGGCCATCTCGATCACGATCTCAGAAACCTGTACATGCCGGTCGGGCGGTTCGTCGAAGGTCGAACTGATCACCTCGGCCTTGGTATGGCGCTGCATGTCGGTCACTTCCTCCGGCCGTTCGTCGATCAACAGAATAAACAGCTCGACCTCCGGATGGTTGGCCGAAATGGAATTGGCCATGTCCTGAAGCAACACGGTCTTCCCCGTGCGCGGCGGAGCCACGATCAAACCACGCTGCCCTTTCCCGATCGGAGTCACCAAATCAATCACCCGCATGGGGAGCGACGGATCCTCGCTGCGCTCCATCATCAATCGTTGGTCGGGGAACAGCGGCGTCAGATGTTCGAACGGAATCACCCCCCGCTTGCCTTTTTTCGGCGGTTGATCGTTCACCTTCTCCAAACGGCCCAATCCAAAAAAACGGTCCTTGGACTTCGGGGTGCGCAAATCCCCTTCGATCGCGTCGCCCGGGCGAAGCCCATACCGTCGGATCTGCGAGGGAGAAACGAAAATATCCTCCGTCGTGGACAGATAATTGTAGAGGGGAGAACGCAGAAACCCGAATCCGTCCTGCATGATCTCCAAAATGCCCCGGACGTACACCGGGCCGTCCTGATTCATGTTGGCCCGGACGATTTCCGCAATCAACTCGCTCTTCCGCAATCCCGCCGGATCCTGCACGTCCATCTCCTCCGCTTTGCCGATCAGTTCCGGCACCGTGAGTTTTTGCAGGTCAAACAGGTTCAACGGAGGACCGTTGAGTTCCTCCGGTTCCGGAATCGTGTCCTCCATTCCCGCGCGTCCCCTGCGCGGATTTCCCCGCTGGGGACCATTATTGTTGCCGCTGCGGCCCCGGCGGCGTCTGCGCCGGTTCGGATTGTTCGAGCCTCGGGAAGATCGGTTCATATCGTTGTCCTCGTTTGGGTCGTCGTTCCTGTCGGATGATGATGCGGCCCGCTCCGACAACGTGTCGGAATCCGCTTTTTTCCGGGCCACGCGTTTGCGGGCGGCCGGTTTCGCCGCCTCTTCCGGAATCGGAGCCGGAGGGGGCTCCGGGGATTCGGAGGGCGTGCGGGGTTTCGTGGCGCGCTTGCGCGTCCGCGTTTTCGTTTGCGCCGAACCGGGTTCGGCGTCGGAGGGGGAAGTCGTTTCGTCCGACATACTCAGTGGTTCTCCTGGGCGTTTATGGTAGCCAACCATCGATCGACCTGTTGTTTCAGGTCGTTCAGGGTTTTATTGTTATCCAAAATCCATGTGGCGCGCGCGGCTTTCTCCTCCACCGGCATCTGGGAGCGGATGCGCTGCCGCGCCTCCACCTCCGTCAGCCCCCGATCTCGAAGCCGCTCCATCATGAGCGCCTCCGAAGCCCGAACGCACACCACACCGTCAAATTCATGTTCCAACCCGCATTCATACAACAAAGGGATCGCCACCACCGCCAGGGGTTCCCGCCTCGCCTCCAACCAGGCCCGCCAGCGCCTTCCCACCTCCGGATGCACAATTGCATTCAAGGCCTCCCTCTCTCCGGAATCCGAAAAGACGATACGGCCAAGGGCCTTCCGGTCGATCTCCCCCTCTCCGGAAAGCACCTCCGGCCCGAACCGGCTTACAATCCGGTCATGAACCTCGCTCCCCTTGCGCAGGATCGCGTGGGCCACCGCGTCCGTGTCCAACACGGGCACGGCTCGTTCACGCAGGATCGCCTGGGTTTCGCTTTTCCCGCAGGCGATGCCTCCGGTCAATCCAACGCGATAGGTCATCGATCTTCTTTCACTCCAGCTTGGAATTCTGGTCACTTGGTGAATCCGGCCGCCCGGATCACATCTTTGAGAAGACGTTGGGCCGGCTCGTATTTCCAGTGGTAGCTCAGAGCACGCACCGCCCGCTCCCGGGCAGACGTGAGATCTCCCGATTCATACGCCATCCGACCCAGACGGGTCATCCGCTCCGCCCATTCCACATCCTCGGGCGTGATGATCCGGTAGACCCGATACATCCGGGTGGAGGCGACCGGGCGAAACCAATAGGCTCTTTCCGGGTCGTTTTCCAGGAGATGCACCGCGGCGGAGGGGGGAGGTTCCAACGCGTCCACCATGTATCGCGGTGCGTTCCGGGTGTCTCCGGTATCCGCAAGACTTCCACGTCCATGAATATACCATTCGGCCCCATGCGCCACCGCCCAATCCCGAAGCTCTTTTTCGGAATGCAAAAAGAGATGTTCGTAAAACTCCCGGACCCGCTCGCGGATCCCGGGGGTTTCAAACTTTGGGTGAAGGAGGATCGGATGTCCCGTTTCCGTCAACAGCGTGCCGCTGAGTCCGAACCCGGCCAGGACCGGACCTTGTCCGGATAGAGACTTCATAATCCCGGTCAAAGCCTCCACTTCCGAATAGGATACCCCGGGACGTCCCCACCGATTGCCTCGGGGCGTTTCGAATTTCACACCCATTTGCTGGAGTGCGCGCATCAGATCTTGTTGTTCGGTCCGCGCATTCGCGGCCGATTCGGGTTCAAAGAACAAGAGGTGGTAGGTTTCCACCCCGGTTAAAAGCGGGAAAAGGGTCAAAGGGAGCACCAAGCGCGCCCATCGGTTCGCAACTCGCGAACACAGGGAAATCGCGGCGCCGGCCGTCATCGCGACGAATACGATTAGAAACACGTGGAACCGGAAAAAAAGGACGTAGACGGGCAACGTGGCCGCGGCGTAAACCATCCCGGTCGGCATGGAAACCATTCCACGCTTTCTACCCCATAACAGCATGAGCATCGCCACGCCGCATGCAATCAAACTTGCCGGAAAATACGCTTTTGTCAATGTCCATGTGGAAGAATTCAACGCGGGGGTCCACATGATCCTTTGGGCGTAGCTCAAACCTCCGGGATCGGCGGGCTTCTGGTTGAGATACCGGATTTTCGCCCACACCAGATCAGCGAAGTGGGAATAATTTTCCACGAAAAGCACTCCGAGGAGTGACCAACCAAGTACGAGAACGACTCCCGCACCCGCCAGCCGCCACCCTCCCTGGACTCGGCCTTTGAAAACACGGGCCACGCATCCCGACAACAGAAGTCCCATCACCGGAGAAAACAAAAACCCATGCGCCTGAAGGTAGGGATTCCACAACGCCGCGATCAGTTGTCCCGCCGTTACCACATAAAGAGGCATCCCGGAATCGGCTTTTTCGTCTTCACCGATCATCATTCCCGTCCACATCCACAACGCCCACAGGGCGGTGCCATATTGAGTCAAATCCCAGACGCATTGCGCCACCGCCAACGCGCCCGCTCCCGCGAGGATCCACACCCTTCGCCCCCAGACGCTCCGACGACTCCTCCACATCGCTTCCGCCAGTAAAAAGAAACAAAACAACGGTAGCGCCAGATTTTCCCGGGACAGTTCCAACCCACTCGACCGGACGGCGAAGGCCGGGCTGACCGCCAACACCCCCCCAGCCGTCAACCCGCCCAGCCATGACCCGTGGCGAACCACCACCTGGAAAGCAATAAAAGGCACCGCAAGACAAAACAGTCCCGCCGACACCCACCGAATGCGGGATTCGAAGGTCCATTCCCGGGGAAGAAGCCGCGCCAGCCAGGTATATACGTATTCAGCTCCCACACTGTAGGTCTCGCGAATGGAGATGCCCTCCGGCACCTGCACATCCGGATCCCGTGTCGGCAACCTGCCCGATTCCGCCACCATACGGGTCAAACGGTACTGAAGGGCGGACTCCATCAGAAACGGCGCGTCCCCTTCGGCAATTGTCCGGGTCTGCTGGTGCAATACCGCCCGGCGTACCCCCAGGGCGCCTCCCCACAGGGCAAGCCCGAGCAACAGCGCCACCAACCATCGTGTATGTTTCATATCTGGAAAAAAACGGAGCAGCATCAACGATGAACGTTGTGCTGCTCCGAATATGTGGAGGTGAATTCCGTCAGCGGTTGCCCGTGGCCACCGGACCCCCGGTGGACTGGAGACGGCTTCCGCTTTGTCCTCCGGTCACCAGATCCTGACGGTCTCCCGCATTCAAGGCGTTACCGGCCGGATCGACCAATCGTGCGGTCACGAAGATCAACAGGTTCCGTTTTTCGGATTTCCGGCCTTCGCTCCTGAACAACCGACCGAGAATGGGAATATCCCCGAGAATCGGAATTTTGTCGCTGAAGGTCACCAGGTCTTCCCGGATCAACCCGCCCATCACCACCGTGTGGCCGTCCCACACGATCATGGAGGTCGTGATGTTCCGGGACGCGAACACCGGCTGGGGAATATTCACGTTGTACGTCCGGTCCCCCACGGGGATCTGCGTACCGTACTGCAGCCATTCGACCAATTCGGCAATCTCCGGCAACATGACCAGATTGATCGTGTAGTTGTCCGCGCTTACCGTTGGCGTCACGTTCAGGATCACACCCGTTTCGCGGGTTTCAAACCCTCCCGGGATGACCGTCGGCGGAATGAAAACCTGCCCACTGGCCGCACCGGTGATTTCAATGTCGTTCTCGGTAATGTCGAATTCGGTGGGATAAATAATTTCCTCCACCACTTCGATAATCGCGTTCACACCGTTGATGGTGGTGACCCGAGGCGCGGACAACAGGTCGGTGTTGCCTTCCTGGTCCAGAGCTTGCACCACCATCTGCAGTTCCGGATTGGTCAGGACGCCGCGCACCGAGAGAATGTCGCCGAGGAAGTTGTTGCCGTCCTCGTTCCGCGCATTCCGCTGCGTGGCGTTCGCCACTTCATCGAAGTCGAAGAACCGCAGACCTTCCGTGAAACCGGTGTCGGTGTTGCTGTCGACCTGGATACGTTCCCGGGCCGCGACCGGTCCGGGTCCGTCACGCACCAACACTTCCGCGTTGTCGTTCAAAATCCATTCGAAGCCAAGCTGCTCGAGGTCCTGCTGCAGAACTTCCACAAAACGCGCTTCGATTTCCACCTGGCGGGGCGCCACGTTGATTTTACGAAGCACTTCCTCGAATTTCGGGAATTGGTCCGGTGTCAGAGTCACCACCAACTGCGAGATCAACGGTTCGTACGCGATGTCGCCTTCCTGGGGAATCTTCACCCCGTAACGGGAGAACAGTTGGTTCAGGTCCAATTCATCCCCGCCGGCGTCGTCGTCGCCACCACCTCCGAACGGATCGCCTCCGAACGGGCCCGCGTCATCTCCACCCTTGCCCATTCGCGGAGCGCCGAACGCGCTTTTAATCTGGGTGAACCGGTTCGGATCCACCGGGTAGAAACGGGTGATGAACTGCCCCGTGCCTTCCCGCTCGATGATCACCATATTTCGTTCGATTCGGTAATAGAGACCCGCGATGTCCGTCACCGTCTTCAAGGCGTTAAGCAGTGTGACGTTCCGCAACTCAAGGGTAATCGGGGGAATCGGATTCTGGGCCGGAGCCTCCTCAGTCCCGCCGCCACCCGCGGGGGCTCCAAACCCAAACGGATCCGCCGGTTCAGCGGCGGCGGGAGCTCCTCCTCCACCGCCACCAGTCGTTCCACCGGATCCAAGTTCCGGATCCATGAAAATGATGTTCACGCCTATCCCTTCCGGGTCCTGTTCCCGGCTGGATTGTACCAGATAGGAAATCACATCGGTGATGTTCGCGCGTTGAAACCGAATCTCGTCAATGACGATCTCGTCCAGCTTCCGCTCCAATGCGGTTATCTCCATCTCGATGCCCCCGTCTCCCGGTTCGAACGTGGTTTTTTCTCCGCTCTGATCCACTTTTCGAGGCAGAAGCCAGCGTTTCTCCACTTGATCCATCATGTTCACCGTGGACACCTTGCGTTCCACCTGATGAACTTCCCACCGCTCTTGGGCCACCTTTTCGAGAAAACGAAGCGCGGGGCGGTTGTACCGGTCGTATCGCAACACCTTCTCAAACGTATCCTCCGCCTGGTCGTAGTCGCCGATTTCCAGTTCCTTGCGCCCCCGGGCCAACAGTTGGTCGATCCGTTCCTGCGCGTCGGCGTATTTCGGCTCGTCTTCCAGAGGCTGATCCTCTTTCCCTTTCGCCACATCCTGCTGGTAGTCGCGAATGTCCTGCCTCAGCAATTCCGGCTTGGGGTTTTCCGGCCAGGATTCCAAAGACTGGTCGAGGTACGCTTTCGCTTGATCCAGATTTCCGCCCTGGCGACGGTTTTCGTAAATACCCAGAGCCATCTGGAAATAGGCTTCCGATTTCTGACGACGGGCGATTTCGATTTCCTCCTCCACCCGTTCGACTTTGGGAAGTTTGGCCTGCGCCTGCTCGAAAAGATCAACGGCCAACGCCCATTGCCCTTTCTGCATGGCTTCCAGGCCACGATCCAACGCTTCGCGGGCCTCGCGCCGCGCCGCTTCCTTGCGGACCCGTTCCTGCTCCGCCAACGCGGCGGCGTCACGCACCCGCTGTTCCTCCGTCACCTGACCCGGCTCGATAACTTCGACGGCGCTATCGCCATCGCTAACCGCTTCAGAATCCGCCGCTTCCATTTCCGGCGCTTCTTCCTGCGTGAACTCCTCAAACGCCATATCCTCTTGCGCCGGGGCGAATGGGCTCGCGAACAGGAAAAGGCCGCAGGCCACTACATTCAACATCATTCGATTCATAAGGATGATCTCCTTGACACTCTTCACTACGGTTAGGTTGTATTTCATCAAACTATCGGGGGTATTCGGGTGTGCATATGCTTATTCTTGATCTGATTCGGAGGGCGGCTCCATCGAGAGGCCCATTGCATCGTAAAGTGCCTCGTCGTCGGCGTTCGAGGGGTCCGGGGGATTCAACGCCTCTTCCTCCTCCGTGGTCGGAGGTCCGATGCGGATGGCGGTTTCAGCGTCATCAGCCCTTATTAGGACAGTATTCTTCCGGATGTCAACGACCTTGTAGGATTTCTTGTCCAACGTGAAGGTCTCGCCCACGCGAACACGTTCGCTCCACTCGGGCCCGAAAATCAGCTCAAGCGTGGCGGTGCTCTCCGTGATGCGGCCGGTCGTGGCTTCTCCCACCCGACCAAGCTTCAATTGATGACGCCCGCTACGAATCGTCGCCCGGGATTCGTCCACGTATTTGTTGCCTCTGGGGACGATGTTCTTGACGAAACTTTCCGCCAAAAACTCGTTTTCACGTCCAAAGCGGGTTCCGACTTTCACGTAATCGGTGCTGGGCTGGCTGCCATCGGGATAGGCCCACCGAAGCTGCAAGGTATACGTGTCGCCGACCTTGGCCGTTCCAAGCAGTTCAAACTGCACACTTGCCCGCTCCACGTTCGTGAAACGCAGGAAGTCGATCAACTCGGGAAAGTCTTCGGCGTTCGTGGGATCCGTGCCCTTTCGATATTCAAATAACGTGGGAAACCCGTCGTCGTCCAAGTCACGGTTGACGTCGGAGGGGTCGTTGGGATTCATGCCCCACTGGGCCTCCTGCCGGTCGGGAATTCCATCGTTGTCGGAGTCCCGGGGTGCCAGAGTCTGTTCCGCCCCGCAGTAGGGACAAACGGCCATATCCGGCGGGATCAGGCTCCGATCCTGTGGATTCACGCAGATGACCCGAACCTGCGGCGTGAAGGTGTCCATCCCGACGTCAACCCGGGGAGGATTCGTGGTAATCCGCGCAAGCGCCGTTTCCACGGCCTGGGTGTCTTTCTGGATATCCCCTTTGGGAGGGGTGCGGTTCAAACTGTCGGGGTCGTCGAATCCCCCACGTTTTTGCAGCACCAGAAGCACAGAGCCCCCCAGGGTCAGAAGCATCAGAACCACCAAAAGTTTTTCGCCGTGTTTTTTCAGAAAGTCCATGTCAGGAACCTTGATTGGTTTCAGGGGTTTCAGCTTTCAGGCGGTAGACCACCACGTCCATCACCACGTTGAGAAGGTCGCCCCCGGTGATATGCTGGCGCCGTTCCTGCAACCCCGCCATCGCGGCGCCGCTGTCACGGCCCTCGGCGACGGGAGCCTCTCCTCCGGCCATACGGTTCAACTGTCGTTCCAGATCCGTCATGCCCCGGCTGCGGTCCCGACGTTCCTCTTGTCGGTTCGAGCTCGAGCGGCTGACCCCCGTCATCACGGGTTCCAAATAGTCGGGCCAGATTTTTTGGTTTCCATTGGTCACGACAAGACGGCGGATGGCGACCTGGTTGGTGTCCGCCATCAAATTGTTCAACACCGTCCAAAAGAAATCCTCATACACCCGGAATTCCATCCGGAATTCGACGGTTTCGAACATCCGATCGGCTTGTTTTTCCAATCGGCTCCGCGTGTCCTCCTCTTCTTCCGCCTCCACCGGCTGTGCTCCCGCCAACCCCGGCAACGCCCCGCGCAGGCCCCGCGCGCGTGGAGCCCCATCGGGAACTTTCTCCTCCGGCTTGTCGATCCGCACCAACTCGCTAATGCCGGATTCGAAAAGCAACGTGCTCAAGTGCTTCATGGTTTCCAACCGCACCATCAGCCGGGGAATTTCCTGTGATTCCGGCAGCGTTCCACTCAAATAATCCTGAAGCCCGAATGCGGGATCCTTCAATACCACCCCCTGCTCACCGCCCCGGGTAGCCTCCTTGGCGGCCTGGACCAATCCGGGCACCAAATCCGTTTTCACGTAGTCTCCGAATCGCGAGCGAATCATTTGCGGCGGATTCACCTGCCGCTCACGCACGGCCTCCATCAACTGCGTCCGTTTTTCGGCCACCGTGGCCTGTGCGGCTTGCAATTGCTCGAAATTCTCTTTCGAGGGATACGGGTCGGCCGCGCGAAGGGTCGTTTCCCGTGAAGTCAGGCGGGTGATCTCGGAACGAAGTTCTTCGTTCTCGCCGGCGGAGGACAGCAACCAGAACAACAACACGCCGGAAACCACGACGGTCACCCCCCCCGTGAAAATCAACAATTTGTAGCGGGTCCAGTTCATAGGGTCACGGGCTCCTTCAAGACGATTTCAATTTGAAAGGTGGAGATGCTCTTGCGCATGTCCGCCTGTCCCTCTTTTACCAAATCGGTGATACTCAGGGAAAACCGCGTCTCTGGACTGAACAGTCCGGCTTGCTCCAGATTCTCCTGGAATTGCACGATGGGCGTGTTGTCGGGGCGTTGCAGGTTTTCATAAACCCGATCCTTGAAAAAGGAGCCGATCAGAAACATGTTTTTCACCGGCTTGCCCTCGCCGGGCTTGATCTGGGTAATCCACACGCCTTCAGGAAGCTCTGAACGAACCTCCTGCAAAATGTCCACCCATTGGCTGCGGTACTCGACCAGATTGGTCAGCGCCAGTAAATCGTTTTCGACCGATTCAAAATCCTGTTTCAACCCTTCGATCCGGCTGTTCCAGCGTTCCAGCTCCGTGACGTTGTCCTTGAGTTTGTCCCGGATCAGGGTCTGGTGACTTACCTTGGAGGCCGCGTACCATCCCCACACGCCGAGCGTCAACGCCACCAACACCAGACAGGCCGCCAGGACGCCTTGCTTTTTCCGAAACGCGCGCTCGCGGACAATCGACGGAGGAAGAAGATTCATCTCCATGGCCGCCGCGCCGGCTTTCCGTTGTGCCAACCCGACGACTTCCGACAACAAATGCCAGTCGGCGTTGATCTGCTCCTCGTCGACTTCCGGACCGATCAGAACGGATTCCAACGGGTTCATGTGCTCCACCGGAATATCCAGTTTTTCCTGCAAAAACACGTCCAGATACGTCATCACCGAACTACCGCCGGTCAGCAACACCCGCACCGGCGCGGACCCGTTTTGCTGACTGCGATAGGTGTTGATCGAACGGCGCACCTCCGCGTGCAGCCGCGTCATCGATCCTCGAATGCACTTGGACACCTGATCGGCCTGGGGGTCGGACATCGGCTCGTACGCCCCGCCCAACGCCACGGTGGACACTTTCTCCTTCAACGCCTCGGCGTCGCCGAATTCCAAGTCGAAATCATTCGCGATCGACTGGGAAATCGAGTTGCCCGACACCGGGAAACTCCGGCTCCACACCTGCTCGCCTTCCGTGAAAATGACACTCGAGGTTTTGGCCCCCATGTCCAGAATCATGGTGCACCCCTCCGCGTCCGGATACGAGTTGCGGTAGGCGTTGTAGAGCGAGGCGACGGAGACGTCAACCAGTTCGGTTTCGAGCCCGCAGCCGTGGATGGTTTCGGCCAGATCCTCCACCATTTGCTGCTTGATCGCCGTCAGCAGAACATCCATATCCCCATCTTTGCCCTGAAGGATCTGGCGGTCCCACACCACCTCCTCCAAGTTCGGGATATTCTGCTTGGCCTCGTACTCCACCACTTGGGAAATCTTGTCCCCCGAAACCGGCGGCAGCTTGACATAGCGGGAGAAGACGTGCATCCCGGACAGCGACAACAAGACCGGACCGGGCTTGATACGGAGTTCCGCCATCAGCTCCTGCAACGCCGTACCAGTGTACACCATCCGATTCGGCTCGTCCTTCGGATCCAGCCCGATGGACCGGATGCCGTACTTCACCAGCTCGAGCTGATGGTCTTTGGTGATTTGAAATTCCGCGAGCTTGAGCGTGCTCGCGCCGACATCCAATGTGAGTATACGTTTCGACATGGTACCTTCCGGGTTCCGGACGCGGATCAGGGTTTGATCGTATCGTGCTTATCAATCTCGATAAAGGCCCACGGCGTTTCATTGCGGGGCAGAAGCGAGATTTCATGCGGAGATTCCTGGTTCCACCACTGCGCCCGGGCGCTGGACTCGGGGTCGGCCCCCCCCGCCGCCAACTCGCCGCGGATGTTGATCAGCGCCGCCACGTGGGTCGGCTCGCCATACCGGGCAAAGGTGTTGGCGTCCAGGAACATGGTCGCCTCGTGCTCCCCCTGGGGGACATTGATGTAGGTCACGGTACCGGTGAACATGTTTACGGGTTTCGACCCCTCCGGCATGTTTTCGGGATCCCCGCGCAATACGACGTAAAAGGTGACGGTCACTTCATCGAACCACTCTTGAGCGGTTCGGTATTCGGCGCGCACCATCAGCCATTCTTTTCGTCCGTCTCCCTGTACGGACATCCCCCGCACATCCACTTCGTATTCGGGGGAATTCACCGCCTCGGCTTCGATTTCGTCCAGACGCACCAACCGGTTCACGGGAACCTGCTGTCCGTTCCGCCCCCCTTGGGCACAGGCAAGGGACCCCAGAAAACAACTGATCAAAAGGAAGAGGCGTAGAACAAAACCTGACATGGGAAACCCCTTTGGTTGGAATGTGTGTCTCATATTGAAGTGAAAGCGAATGTACTTGAAGCAAGTTACAAACGTCAACCATGGAATCCGACAGAAAACAAAAGTTTTTTTAGTTTTTCGGCAAGGAGCTTCGAAGCAAAACCGTGGTGAAATACCGTCCCTCCGCATCCGGAAACGGATCGAGCCAATAGACGACCCGCTCACGCCCCCGGCTCCGGACGACCCCGCCGGGGTCGCGTACTTCCGCGATCACCACCACGCCCCATACAGCGGACCCCACGGACAGGCGGTCCAACGTCCCCGCCACTACCGCCTCCGCCGCGTGCCGCCCTCCCGCCACCTCCATCGCGCCCACTTCGAGCCCCCTCGTCCATCCACCTCGTGTCTCCGCCCCCTCTTCCAACTCAACCGACGCGACCAGGTTTTCGGACAGAAGTACCGCCTCCTCCCAGTCCAGAACGCGGGCCGTCGGCTGCCCCGGCCAGGCCTCAAGCGGAACTCCCGTGAACACCGTCGCCAACGCACGGGGAAAGCGCGTGTTGGGATTCACTCGACTCCGCGTCCATATTCCAGCCTCCCATCCGGGAGCGCGCGTGTGCCGCAACCACCACCGGCCGTCCTCTCCGAATAAATCCACGCTCCGCCAGGGCTCGTCCAACGGGAAATGCCCGATCCATCCCTCTCCCCATTCCTCCTCGCGCCCCGCCGGAGTCCAACAACTCAACTCGTCATATCGGGTCGACACTCCATCCGCCTCCGGTTTCACACGCTCCCGTGCCGCCAGGTTCACCTCCCCCAAACTGTTCGTGGCGGCCGAACGCCACACATCGCTCCGATGGTTGTGCCGTGGGTCCACCGCCTCCAGCGTCGCCCGCACCCGCGCCACGCCTCCGGACGGGGGCAACGACACCGCCGGCATCGACAGCTTCAACCCCGCCGGCAATCGGTCCACCACCGCGCCATCCCCCACCCGCTCCACCTCCAGGCCGCCCAATTCCCAACTCACCTCCAACACCTGACCCGTCGGCAGGGAGAAGGTCACCGGGGTGAAAGCGGCCCGCAACACCGCCGGAGCCACCGTCGGCTCGAACTCCCATTTCTCATCCGACGCCTGCGCGGAAATCGCGGCCGGGGCCGAAGCCGCGTTGTCCGCCCGCAACGGTGCTGTTTTCGCCACCCGGAACCGGTTCGTCTGCACGTTTCCGGGAAACGGATACCACACCTCCACCTCCAGGGTAGGCTCCACCTCCACCATGTCCCCCGCCATCGCCACCCGCATCTCCGCATGCACTTCGTTGAACATCGGCACCGGCACCGCCGTGATCCCGTCGGGATTCGAGGGCGTCCACTTCCCCTCGCGAAAATCCATAAACCCCTCCGCCAGGGCCATGGCGTCCCGATCGGGATACATCCGCGCGAATACCGCTTCCACCTCGGCGGGCGTCCACTGCGTGGGGTCCGGCGACAACACGTCCTCGCCAACGGGCACACCCACGCGCCAATCCCCCTTCTCCCGGTCGTACCACCCCCGGTCCCGACTATACCCCCCAGGCATAAACAGGGGCTCGGCCAACGGAAACGCCTCCCCGAATTCCTCGGCGAACAAAAACTCCCGATCCATCACCGAATGGGACGGAACCCCCACGGCATCCGTCTCCAACGCCCCCACACCCATCGGATCCAGCAACCCCGTCAAGTTCACCGCCACCCACGCGTACCGGACACTCAGCGCCTCGTTCGACTCCGAAACCGCAACCCATTTCGCCGCCTGCGCCCGCTTCAGCAAGCTCACCTCTCCCGTTCCGCGCAAGGGTTCCGGCCATCCCAGGCGTTCCGCCGTAACCTCGCTCACCAACCCCGACACGGGTCCCCCGCCTCCCGAAGACACCCACGCCAGAGTTTGGCTTTCCGTGACGTACGGACGAAAGGCATACGCCCCGTGCACCTCCGCCAAGGCCTCCGAGATGGCCCGGTTCAGCGCGGCATCCGTCCATCCACGGTCCGCCCGGGCTCCCGCGATCCGGGCCTCCAACCGAACCAACACCGCGTAGGCCAGCACCACCGTCATCATCAAGGCCAGCAGCAACAACACCGCCACCAGCGCCGATCCGCGTTTCCCGCGCGTCACGGCAGGCCTCCGGCAGGCGGATCCACCCTGAATCGGGGCCGGCTTCGAAATGAAATCCACTCCCCGTCCTCCTCCCGACACCGCGCCGGCACGCCTCCTCCCCGGGGCTCCGTCCGCACCTGAAACGGCGGCGCCCCGAGAGCCAGCGTCACGTCCACCGCCTGGACGGTGTCCCCGGAACGGGAAACGGCCATCTCCACCGCGATCAAATCATCCACGACCACCTCCCGTTCCAGCTCCGTCCGCGCCACCTTCCTCCACCATTCCGGCCCCACCACATCCATCCGATTCGTGGCCGGCCCGGAAAACCTCACCCATTGCGTGAACCGAGGAAGATCGGGAAACCTCTTCGACCAGAACGGTTCCTCCAACTCGGACGCGTTCGGATGCGGTTCCCTCCAGTACTGCACCCATTCCGTCTCGCCCGCCCCCTCGGCCCCCTCCCGGTACC
>Ga0194138_10000115_pt1 | contig 40008 bp, 40 predicted proteins | sample TARM_MetaG_T2_14_FD_134022 | JGI IMG/M metagenome (GOLD analysis project Ga0194138, IMG submission 134022) | Freshwater microbial communities from Pennsylvania, USA, analyzing microbe dynamics in response to fracking - TARM_MetaG_T2_14 (version 2) | ecosystem: Environmental > Aquatic >...
CAGTACTTTACCAAAGTCTACCCCTTGGCCATCCACCGGATAAATCTTTTTTACTTTCCCTTTTGCGGGGCTCTTAAGTTCATTCATGACTTTCATGGCTTCTAAAATGCACAGGACTTGTCCCTTCTCCACCAAGTCTCCTTCCTCAATAAAAGGGGCTTCCCCTTCTCCAGGACTGCGATAAAAAGTGCCTACCATGGGTGCTTTAATCTCTATGCCTGTGTCCTCATGAAGGGTTTCTTCCACGGCTAAGGCTTCTTCTTGCACCTTTTTAGTAGGTTCCGCCTTCCTTGTGAAGGTAGGCGTGAGCACCTTTTTGTCAGCGCTCTTCATGGGCTCCTCCCGGGTCGCTTCAAAAAGGTCTCCTTGAAGCTGCACTTTTAGCCCTGTAAGGTCTGAGGCTTCAAAACGTGCCAGTAGCGCCAGTATTTCCTCTAAGTTCATCTATTGTCCCTCCCATTTCTTAAACAGTAGTGATGCATTATGGCCCCCAAAGCCTAAAGAATTGTTCAGGGCATAGGTTACTTCTTGCATTTTCGCCTGGCCTGTGATGATGTTTGCCTCCACCTCTTCATCGATGGTCTCTGTATTTATGGTGGCAGGGATGAACCCTTCTTTCATGGCCAAAAGACAGGCGATGGATTCCACCGCTCCCGCTGCGCCCAAGAGATGACCCGTCATGGATTTGGTGGAGGATACAGGGGTATCCTTGCCAAAAAGTTTCACGATGGCCATGGATTCTAAGCGATCATTCATGGGGGTGCTGGTACCATGGGCGTTGATGTAGGACACCTCCTCCGGAGATACCCCGCCCTCTGCTAACGCTCTTTTCATGGCCATATAGGCACCCAAGGCTTCTGGATGAGGCTGGGTGATATGGTAGGCATCGGTGGTGGCCCCATAGCCAACCACTTCGCCGTAAATGGTGGCTCCCCTTTCTAGGGCAGCGGACATCTCTTCTAAAACCAAAGCTCCTGCCCCCTCACCCATGACAAAGCCTTGTCTTCGAGCATCGAAGGGAATGGAAGCCAAGGCCACCTGATCCGTTTCATTAAGGGCTTTCATATTGGCAAACCCTGCCATGGCCATGGGGGTGATGGAGCCCTCTGCCCCGCCCACAATGGCCGCTTTGGTATACCCATGCAAAATGGCTCGATACCCTTCCCCTATGGAGTGGGTACCCGAAGCGCAGGCACTCACAGGGGCATAAGAGATCCCCATGGCTTGAAAGCGCATGGCGATTTCTCCTGCGGCCATATTGAGGATGTTCATGGGAATGAAGAAGGGGGATACACGGTGAGGCCCCTTGGCCAGAAGCTTTTCCACATTCTCTTCCATGGTAGCAAGGCCCCCAATGCCAGAGGTCATATAAACGCTGACATCAAAGGGGTCATATGCGCCCATGAGTTTGGCCTGTTCCACAGCTTCTTTGGTGGCCGCTAAAGCCAATTGGGTATACCGGTCCATTCGCCTGGCTTCTTTTTTCCCCAGAAGCTCTAAAAGACCCACCCCTTTCACCTCTGCGGCCAATGCGGCTTTAAACCCCGTGGCATCAAAAGACTTCAGGGTGGATACGCCACAAGCACCTTCTTTTAAACCCTTCAAAAAATCTTCTACATTATTTCCAATGGGCGTCATGGCACCCATCCCTGTGACAACTACTCTTCTCATGGTATCCTCCTACAGACTCATGCCGCCATCCACTGAGATGACTTGTCCTGTGATGTAGCTACTTTCTTCTTTGGCTAAAAACACGGCCACATGGGCCACATCTTCTGGCTTCCCTAAGGTGCCCAGGGCAATGCGCTCATGGAGCCCTTCTTTGACTTCTTCGGATAACCCCTTGGTCATTTCTGTATCAATGAAGCCAGGAGCTATGGCATTGACGGTAATGTGGCGTTTGCCCAGCTCTTTGGCCAAGGCTTTGGTGAGCCCAATGAGCCCTGCTTTAGAAGCTGCATAATTACTTTGCCCTGCATTTCCATGAAGACCCACCACAGAAGACATGTTGATGATCCGGCCTTGCCTTTTCTTCATCATGATGGCGGAAACTTCTTTGGTCACGTGGAAAGCACTCACAAGATTCACCTCTATTACCTCACGAAAATCTTTTTCTTTCATCCTCATGAAAAGGCCATCTCTTGTGATCCCTGCATTGTTCACCAATACATCTACGCTGCCAAAGGCCGCCATGGTTTCTTTCACCAAAATCTTGGCCTCCTCTTCTTTAGACACATCTGCTTTCACCACAAGGTACGTAGCACCCATGTCCTTTAAGGTCTCTACCAGTTCTTTGGGTTCTCTAGAGACGTAGTTCACCACCACCTGATACCCTTCTTTGGCAAAGGCCAAGATGCAGGCTCTACCAATACCTCGTCCACTCCCTGTGACGATACAAGTCTTCTGTTCCATGATTTTCACTCCTTTACTTTTGCCAAGGCTTGGGTGAGTTCTTCAAAAGAGGACACATACACCACTTCGCCGGGAACTTTGTTTTGTTTTAAAAGGCTACCCATGGCCTTTCCTGGTCCCAGCACCACATGGACATCCGAAGGACTTTTCTCCATGGCTGCTAAGCTTTGATACAGCTTCACGGGATGATCTATGTGGTCCACCAAAAGCTTTTTTAACGCTTCTTTTGTTCCATGGAGCTTCCCTGTGACATTACTGTAGACAGGGATTTGTAGAGCCTTTGGCTCCACCTTTTCCATCACTGCAAAAAAACCTTCTGCCGCTTTTTGCATCATAGAAGTATGAAAGGCACCGGATACCTGTAAAGGCGTTACCTTTTTGGCTCCTTGGGCTTTCATCTTCTCTACCACTACTTCTTTTCTACTCATGGGGCCTCCAATGACCAATTGATTGTGGCCGTTGTAATTGGATATGGACACCAACGGTTCTGTGGCTAGTACCTTTTCCACCTCTTCAAGTCCTAAGAAAGACACGGCGGCCATGAATCCTTCCTCTGCCATGGCGGCTTCTTTCATGAGCCTGGAGCGTTCTTTGAGTAGGTGCAGCGTATCCCCTAGGTCTAAGGCTCCTGAAAAGGTCAATGCACCATACTCTCCCAGGCTGATGCCTAGGGTTTCCTTGGGGGTGAGACCGCCTTCTTGTAAGAGCTTGGCCAGGCCATAACTCATGGTGAAGATGGCCAGTTGGGCATAGGTGGTGTCATGGATTTTGTCTTCATCCATCATCACCCGCCGAAGATCTATGCCTGTGTTCTTTGTGATGTCCTCTACCAATTGCCTATACCAAGGACTGTGTTCATAAAGATCTTCACCCATGCCAGCGTATTGAGCGCCTTGTCCGGGAAAATAAAATCGCACCATCTTTCTTCCCCCCCTTTAGGCTTTCTTAAGCGCTGTGCCTTGCACCAGGGCTTCCATGAGCTCTTTTGCACTGCCTCTTTGATGGATGAGGCCCGCAATTTGTCCTGCCATGAAGGAACCTTTTTCCAGGTCTCCTAGAATCACCGATTGATACAGGGAGCCTTTTCCTAAGGCTTCATAGTCTTCCAAGGTCCCGCCACGCTTTTCCAGCTGCTCAAACTGGCGGGAAAGCTTTGTGCGCAGCACTTGGACGGGATGGCCTGTGAAGCGTCCTGTGACAGTAGTATCCAGGTCTTTGGCCTCGGCCACAAGGGTTTTATACTGTTCATGGGCTTTGCATTCATGGGCCAAGATGAAGTAGGTACCCAGCTGCACCCCTTCTGCCCCTAAGGCTAGGGCTGCATTTACGCCTCTTGGATCTCCAATGCCCCCAGCCATGATCACTGGGATGGATACAGCATCCACCACTTGGGGGGTTAAGACCATGGAAGAAAGCTTTCCAATGTGTCCTCCGGCTTCATTGCCCTCTGCAATGACTCCATCTGCCCCAAGCTTTTCCATTTTCTTCGCCAGTGCCACAGATGGCACCACAGGAAATACTTTGATGCCAGCCTCATGAAACCTCTGAATGTATTTGCCAGGATTTCCTGCACCGGTGGTGACCAGGGCCACCTTCTCTTCTAGAATCACCTCTATAACCTCTTCTTTAAAGGGGCTTAGCAGCATCACATTGACCCCAAAGGGTTTGTCTGTGAGCGCTTTGGCTTTTCTGATTTCTTCTTTGATGATGTGTCCTTCTGCATTGCCCCCGGCAATGATCCCAAGGCCCCCTGCTTCAGAAACCGCTGCCGCCAAAGCCCCATCAGAAATCCATGCCATGGCTCCTTGAAATACCGGATATTCAATGCCCAGTAATGTGCATATCTTATTGTCCATGGAGCACCTCCTATGCCTTGGTGGCCTCATCGATGTATCGGACAAGGTCCGCCACAGAGTGTAGTCCTTCTGCCTCTTCGATGGTGATGTCAAAGGCTTCTTCAATTTCCATCACCAGTTCCACAAGATCCAAGGAATCTATGCCCAGTTCCTCGAAGGTCTTCTCCAGAGTCAGTTCTTCCTCTGTTAAGCTCAGTTCCTTAAGTAGTATCTCTTTTACCTTTTCATAAATCATCATGTCTTCCTCCATTTTTTTCTAGGCCTTAAGCCTTCTTTTTTTATTTAGTTTCTCCTCATAGGGTCCAGGTCATATAGCAAGCACCATAGGTGAGTCCACCGCCAAAGCCCACCATAGCTAAGGTATCTCCCTTTTGCAGGCGTCCTTGTCTGTTGGCCTCATCCAAGGCGATGGCGATGGATGCTGCAGAGGTGTTCCCCACCTGTTCAATGTTCACAAAGAACTTCTCCAGGGGCATGTCCAGTTTTTTGGCTGCCCCTTGAATGATCCGAAGATTGGCTTGATGGGGAATCACGTGGGTGAGGGTGCTAAGATCTCCGCCTCCTTTTGCCACCACTTGACGCAGTGCTTCTGGCAGTATACGCACTGCAAATTTATACACTTCTTGTCCATCCATGTAGATTTTTTGCGGACCCATGACCTCTTTGGTCATGGGATTTTCCACCTTAAAGGTGCCCGTATGAAGACAAGCCCCTTGGGTACCGTCGGCACCTGTGATGACACTGTGGATGCCCTGGCCTTTTTCTAGAATCACTGCCCCAGCCCCATCACCAAATAGTACGCAGGTGCTGCGGTCTGTGAAATCTGTAATCTTTGTAAGCACCTCGGAACCAATGAGGAGGATCTTCTCTATGCCTGGTAAAGAAAGTAGCCCTTGGGCCACCTGCAAGCCGTAGATGAACCCCGAGCAAGCGGCATTGAGGTCTAGGCATGCCGCGTTCTTCGCCCCTAATTTTCCTTGTATATAAGCACTGGTACTGGGCACAAGACTCTCCGGGGTGGTGGTAGCCACCAAGATGTAGCTGATCTCTTCTTTCGTCACCTTGGCCATGGCCATGGCTTTTTTTGCTGCGCTTAGACCCATTTCTCCGGTGTTCTCGTCTTTTCCCGCATAACGCCTTGAGGAGATACCGGTTCTTGTCTTGATCCATTCATCACTGGTATCCACCAGTGTTTCTAAGTCTTTATTGGTGACCACGTTATTGGGTAAATAACTCCCCGTGCCAATGATTCTTGCCACGTGCACCCCTCCTTTTTTATTCGCCTTTGAAACTATTTGACTATCAAACTATAATCCTCCTGGACAAGAATATGAAAAAGCCAAATTCGTAATCTATCCCCTTCACACACTGTTTTTCGCTAGTATCCTTGTGTTCTCGTAAGAATTTGTAAAAGCTGGTTTTAAAAAAGTTATAAGAATTGAAACCCTGTTCTCTATCCCAAAGATCTGGCCTTCCACCTCTTGCCCAATGGTTTTTTCTATTTGATGGTCATTTTTTCTTCCTGTAGGTAAATTTGTAGAAAACCCTGTAAAGACACTCCTATAGAACAAAGTTCAAGGAGTCTTACTAAAAAATGCAAAAAAAAAGACTCTCTAGCCTGAAGCTACAGAATCCTCTTACTCTTTTATGGGATGGTCTAGGGTTTTGATGTTAAAGTGAAAATAGTAATGGAGAAAAACAATCATACCCAGCATGAAGATGCGTCCATAAATATTGGGCATCACCATCAGTGAAAGTACCATCACCGAAGTGGCAAAGGTAAGCAGTGTAACCTTTGTTTTTTTCGTCATGGCGCGATGTTCGTAAAATGAAGCCAGATGTTTTTCATAAAGCTTTGTGGACTGAAACCACCGATTATACCGGTCTGAGCCCTTGGCAAAACAGCCTGAAGCAAGGAGTAAAAAGGGCGTGGTGGGTAGTACCGGTAAGAGCGCGCCCAAGGCACCTAGGCCAAAAAAGAGGAAGCCCAAAGTGAGATAGAGTCCTTTCATAGGGTTGTCGCCTCCTTTTCGCACAATCAAATCTTGCGCAATATTTTCTTAGTATGCCACAAAGTAGAGACTTTTGTCAATGTAGGAGATCGTGTCGACCCCTAACATGGTGTCATAAAAACAAACCTGGCCATGTTTCAGGCCAGGTTCACTTCATAGGTTTAGAACTTTCTTGTGTGGTCATCCCCCACAGTGGTTTTCATTTTGGCCACTTGGTCTAGACCTTCTCCCTTTACTTGGTAGCGTTCTTTTCTTGCAAAGCCACCTTCTAAAATGGCCAGCTCATCTTCGTATTCTGCCACCTTCTCTTTCAAGTACTTGATTTTCTTTTTCAGTAACTTGATTTCTTTGCTGGTGTTTTTAGGATCTTTCGCTTCTAAATTTTCCCATTTCTCGCCTAAAACTTCGTTGTTTTTTAGTTGATCGTCCATCCTGCTGCACAAGAATCCTTGTGCACACCTCCTTTTGATTCTAGATATTTGTAAGATTATTCTGATTATATCTAGAAACCATAGCCACCATGATAATAAACTATGAACGGTTCTTTAATCTTCTTCATGGAAGGCATATACACTATCTCGCAAAAACTGTGCTGCTCCTTCCTTCCCTTCATCATAGTACTTTTTGAATCGCTCATCTGTGACATATAGATCTGTCAGTCCTTTATGGGCCACTTTGTCATACACAGGCCAATATAGTGAGATCCATGCCTTATGTAACTTGGCCACTTCTTTAGCTTCTTTAGAAGTTGGATCTTTGGTCTCCATGGCCACATAGAGCTTCTCAAGTATTTCCTTCCCTAAAGCCTCCCCTTTATCATAAGCTTCTTTAGATTGACCTAGATACTTGTCATTGGCCTTCTCCACCACCTCTTCGCCATACTTCTCTCTGATTTCTTGTCCATACCGCTCTTCATTCTTCGTGACATTTTCCTTGAGGAGCCCGTGAAACTTGTCTTGATCTTTCATGTGTATCCTTCCTTCCATCTCTAATAGACTGTTGTCTATGGTTTCTAATAGTTGTTCCATCTGCACTTTTTTCTCCAGGAGCTTTCTTTTGTGCATCTGCAGTGCTTTGCGCCGATCAAAGGCTTTGTCTTGTAGAATTTTCTTAATATCTTCCAGAGGCATCTCCAAAGTCTTGTAGAAAAGGATCTCTTGCAACCTATGGACTTCCTCTTTACCATAGATGCGATAGCCATTACTTTGTACTCTTCTTGGAGAAATCAATCCCACTTCTTCATAGTGCCTCAGGGTCTTGGTGGTAACCCCAGCCATGGATGCCAAAGCTTTTATCGTATACTCCACTTTCTCACCTCCTCCTTCAGCATAAACCTTCCCCTTAGGGGAAGGTCAAGTTTTTTTCTAAAAAAAAAGACCCCGAAAGGTCTTACAGGGCAAAATATAAAAAGAGCATGAGAATAAATGGCGTAATGAGCCAAGAAATTCGTTGCATTTTACGATATAGTTCAGGGACTTCAATGTCACCCTTGTATTTCAAATTTTTAAACCGGAAAAAAAAGTCCGGGAAAATCAAATCCACCAGTAGCGCTACCAAAATCAGCCCGCCCAAAAAGAGCACTTGAAAGTTTCCTCTATAACCACTGGTGTGATTTATGGCTGTGAGTACAATAACTATAGGGTCTGGGTTTTCTGCATTATAAACAAGATCACCCTCTGGTGTGTATTCTTGAAAATTCACTGGGGTTTCCCCAACGGTGAACACCCCCTCGTCTTCCTGCAGTTTCCCCTCAAGAATCAGTTGGTTTTGTCCATCAAATAGCCGATATCCTTCGATGTCTTGATTGCGTTCAAAAATAAACTCTTTCTTGAATCCTTGGGCTTCAATCTCTAGGAATCGATCTTGACGACTTAAGGTGGTCATGCGCAAGGTGGTATCGCCTAAAGAGGTCTTGCCCTCATAGGTCTTCGTACTTCCATCTGTGACGTTGGTGGTCTCACTTAGAAAAGATCCGTAATAGTTCACGCCTTGATCAAAAAAGTATCCTATATAAAATACAAGAAATACCAGTAGTCCCAGGAGTATGGGTACGGTCATAATTCTTGCTTTATGCATTTGTTCGTCTTTCATTTTCTTCATAATCCATTCCTTCATAACTTCTTTACAACTCAATCATTATATCATAGATAGCACGATTAGAACAATATCTAAATATCCTTGAGCCTCAAGGGTAGTGGGACTTAAATAATTAGAACTGTTCTAAAGTCATAAAATTCTCCATCATCAGCTCCCAAAATGCTGGGTGCCAAGGAGCACTTGATGTCCATTAAAATATGAACCTCCTCTACTGGAACGGACCACTCCGATGCCTACGAATTCATGAACACTACTGAGCATCTGCATGTTATGACCTGGGGAGTTTTGCCACCCAGTAAAGAGCTCCACCACTTCCAAAGTCAGGCGAGGAGAAGAAATGGACACAAAGGCCAAGTTTTCTCCAATACCCGAATAACTTAAGCCCAAATATTGCCACATGAGTTCATCAAAGGGTGCTCCTGATAAATTGGGATTGTCATGGCTAAAATAGTTGTGCTGAAGCATGGCCAAGGATTTGTATCTTGCAGATTGCCAAAGATCCTCTCGAAAGGCTAAGGGTCTCAAACCATGTTCCCGTCTATAGGTATTCAAAAGTAGCAGTAGTTCTTCTTCGGCAGCTTCGTCAAAGGTATAGGCATATACTTCAGGAAGCGCAAGAAAAGCTCTTTCCATTTTTCCACTGGCATATTGGCGACTTTCCCAGGAGGCTTCCCCAGACTCTTCAAACTCTGGCTCTCCCCCATAAGGAGATAGGGCACCTGGTATATTTTCAGCAAAAGAGCGTAGGCCTTCTTTCAGGTATTCAAACAGTGTGATGCTACGCTCCTCCACCTCTTGAACGACCTCTTTAAAGTCCTCTAGGGTAGGCTTAGGGGTATTGGTACAGCCCGTGAAAAGGAAGGCCAATGAAAGAAAAAGTGTCCATTTGAGGATTCTTTTTTTATTATGCATCTCCCTACCTCCTTCTTGTTTTCTTACTATTATATCTCAATTTCCTTAAAAAAACCGCTCTGGGACATCCTTGTTCCCTGGATATTCTCCTTGCCCCACATTGAAATAGTTAGAAAATTAAGGGAATTTAAAAGATGATGAAGCTGAATTGTTTTAATCAGTTTTTCTCCCCCCTGACTTGGTTGAATTTTTAAGATTTTTCTCCTATACTATAGGTACAAAGAGGATGCCCCTTTTATACAGTAACTACAACCAAAAAAAAAAAAAAAGAGAGCATCAGCTTTGAGAATCTCGTAGATGAATTCCAATGGACAAGAAGGGTGTTTCCATCTGGTTCAAGACGAAGGATGCGAAAAGATTCGCTGGGTAATTTCATTGCAGAGTCTCGAGTCTATAAGAAGATCTGTGAAAGAGATCGTGGTTAGACAAGAAACAATGAAGTTATACCAAAAGAGAAAGGAGTGTACCGCTATAAGTACACCAACCAACCAGACTCAGCTAGGATGGCAAAGCGAATAACCAATCTTCTTCATGGTTTATTTAGTAGATTGATTGTTTCAAGGCCATCCTAGCACTACGTACAAATAGATTCTTCGTACACTTCTGTGTAGGAAGCATCTTTATATAGTTCTGGAAAAAGATGCAGTGGTGCCATGGACCCACACTGCATCTTTTTCTTTTCGCTTCTAATACTCATCCTAGGGATGCCTTTGTCTTTATTCAGCCATCCACCTTATCTATACTGGGTTAAAAAGGGTTTCATCTTGTTCACCACATAGGTGCTTAAGCCTCGCTCCTCCACCCCTTCAATCATCATGGTGGTGATAAAGGGCCTTTTTTCGTCATCTTCCACCACAGAGAACCACCCTATTTCTTTGTGCTCCGAGATGCTGCCCGTCTCTGAAGTACCTGTTTTTGCTGCAAAGCTTCGTCCTGGTAGATGGATGTTATGGCCAGTGCCATCTTCCTCTTCCACAACACTGCGCATGTAGGAAAGTACTTTTTCTGCCGTACCTTTTAAAATCACTTTCCGCTCTGCACTGGGTCGATCCCTTTGCAGTAACGAAAGTTCTGTTAAGATGCCTTCATTGGCTATGGCTGTATATGCTTTGGGCAAGGTCAATGCATGCACAAGCATTTCCCCTTGTCCATAGCCGGTATCTGCCAAGAGAATCTCTTGGTTCAAATCTCCTTGACCTTTCACCTGAGCTTTCATAAACCCTAAGCCCAATTGATTTTCCTCTCCCACACCAAAGGCGCGGAATCCATCCAGTAGCCTTCCACTGCCCAGTGTTAAGGCCATTTGAGCAAAATAAATATTGTCTGAATGGACCATGGCTTCTCTAAGATCCACTTCTCCCCCAGGAGCGTGGAGTCTTCGTACATAATAATTCCCCCAGGAAGCATCTTTTTGCCAAGTATAGCCTACGCCATTAATGGTTTCACTGCCGTCATACAGCCCATTTTCAAGAGCCATAGCCGCCACCAGCGGCTTCACGACAGATCCTGGGGCATATAGCCTTGTGGTACGGTTTAACAGAGGCTTCTTTGGATCTTCCTCTAAAGCCCTGTACTCCGCCGAGCTCATGCCTAGGATAAATCTATTGGGATCGTAGCTGGGGCTACTCACCAAGGCTAAAATATCTCCCGTGGCATAGTTCACCAGGGACCCGGTCCCTTCGTCTCCCTCCAGCGCTTGATAAAGCCCCCTCTGCTTCTCCATCAAGATGGTCAAATGAAGATCCTCTCCTTTGTGATCTGGTTCTTGCAAAACGGCTTTCAATGTGCCATCTACGGCCACCAATTGAATTTCTTCGCCCATTTGTCCCCGGAGTCGTTCTTCAAAGAAATACTCTAGCCCCGTTCTCCCCACTCGGGTATCCTCAGGAAAACCCAAGGATTTCAGGGCTTCATACTCTTCACTGGTGACCAAGCCCACATATCCTGTCAAATGTCCCGCTGCTTCTTTATAGGGGTATACACGTTCTTTCACCACGCGATAGGTAAACCCTTGATATCCACTACGCAGTCCATCCAGCTCTGCCTTTCGTTCATAGGGTACCTTGATCAAATCCACAAAGGTATCTGGTCGTACCCAGCTGAGGCCAAGGCGTCCATGGACATAGCTTTCTGAAAGGTCAAAGGATTCCTCTAGCATCTCTAGTAACGAAGTCTTCTCGGTGATTTGCCCAGGGACCAGCCCTACCCACAATACTTCTCCATTGATGGCTAGGCCATTGCCTTCTCCGTCAAAAATTTCTCCCCGCAGCGGTAGCACGGGTTTTTTCACCACTTGGTCTGTGATGTCATAGTCTTTTAAGACCAGTTCTGGTGAAAACACAATGCGATACTCTTCTTTCCCCTCTTCGTTCATCTCCTTCACCAAGGGGAGATCAAAACTGTAGCTTAGGGTACTTTGTGCCATGGTTAAATGGACATTCACTGGAATGCGACCACGGTCTGTACTTTCCATACGTTTATGGATCTCAAAAACTTCTATTCGACTCTCCAGGCCGCCAGTTTCCACTGGCAACACCTCATAAAGAGACTGATACATATTTATGTAGTCTTCTTTGGGCATGGCAGCTTTGCTCCCTTGATCCAAGAGTTCATACATCTCCTCATAGGCCAGCCTCTGAAATGCCTCATGGTATGCTTCAAAGGCATTCATGGGATCATGGGCTTCTTCTTTGCTGCTACAACCACTGACCAAGAAAGCCAACAGGATCGTGGCCAGTACTATCGTTTTTCGCATGACATCCCTCCTCTAAAATTTCCTTTCTTATAAGGATAGATGTTCTTGATACCATTTTGGAAGAGGAGACTCTAAATCTTCATAATCTTCTAAGGTTTTTTTCACCATATCTTCCACAAAAGGAAGACTCTCCAAGGAATACTCCAAAGCCCAGGGAATGGACCCAATGGCATTGACATACCGATAAATTTTAAGAAGATGCCAAAAAGATAATGGTGGCACCCCTTTAAAATATCCATGTAAGAGACCCCTGGTGAAATCACTACTGTAATCACTGTTTAAGGTGATGCGATCAAACTCCTCATAAGGATCCCCAAAATCATAGCGGTTAAAATCCACCACAAAGAGTTCCTTGCCATGGACAATCATGTTCCCCACATGAAAGTCTCCATGATGTAGCACCTTTGGCCGGTCTTTGATCAAATGCTTATGCTTATGCACATAGTCCATGGCTTGGACGAGAGCAGGATCCTCTAAGCCATACTCTTGAAATTTCTTGATCTTACGGGCAATTTTTCGACCATAGGCCAAAGCATCTTCTTCTTTTCTCTTCCCCTCTACCTGATGAATCTTGGACAAAAGATCCCCTGCTTGAAGACCCAGATCGTACTGAAGTTCCTCTGTTAAGGATGGCAGCACCGAAAGAAAATCCTCACCCTTAAGATATTGATACAAAATATACGTTTTTTCTTGGTCATAGAGACCATATTGAAGAGGCTTACCGACGCCTTCCTCCGCTGGGATGGAAGAAATCCACTGGTACTCTTCCTCTTGCTGTGCCAAGGTCTTTCTTGTGCTGGTTCGAAGCAAGAACTGCTCTTTACCCATGGTGAGCAGATATTTTTCATCCAAAGACCACCCTTTGGTAATCCGGTGCATACTGCCTTTTTCATGAAAATGTGGATTGTCTACTCTCATACAGCCATCTCCTTCTATCTAAATTTTCACTATATTAATTATACCAGAGAGATCTTTACTTTCAAAAACATTCATCCAATGAATACCCGATAACTTTTACCATAGGGTGTTCATTTCTGTATACACTAAAAAAAGGATGAACTTCTTCACCCTTTTTCTACTAGGTCCTTCTTTGGCACGAAAACATCCTTTTCATGATCTTTTCGTCCCAGCGCTAACACAGGTCAAAGAGCTCTCTTAAAGTGATCTGTGGATTTTTGCCCCTTCTTTCATAAAAAGGAGCATACATCGATGAATATCTTTGATTTTCTCCGATGTAATGACATTAGACATGTATTCATAATAGACCTTTAAGCCCCCTTGACCGTCCCCATCCATGATGGTGAGATACAGTGGTTGGGATACGGCGCCATTGCTATACCATCTGGTCTCAATTTCTGGACCCCCATGAATGTGCATGGAGACTGGTTGGTAGGTCATGGCGATCTATGGGCAGTTCTCTAAACCTATGATTGCCGCCATTGATCTCTCCTCGCCCTTCCTTAATGAGCTCTTCTAAGGTCAAATCTTCTGTATCCACTTCATAGGAACTGATGTTGATGAAGGGATGGAGTTCTGGGCACTGCCCCTTCATCCTGGTGACATCTTCTTGCAACGAATTTGAAAACAGCAACACCTCTGCATCACTTTTACAGATGAGCTTGTGGAGTTCTTCTATAGACAGTTCTCGATCCAAGGGCACGATGACCCCAACGCCACAGGTCACGGCCAAGTAGCTCACCACATAACTGTAGGTGCTTTCCCCCACGATGGCGAAGTGCTTCCCTTTGAACCCCATGGACAGGAGCCTAGTGCCCAAGGCATCCACATCACTTTTCAGCTCCACAAAGGCATAGTCATGGATCTTACGCTGCTTATCCATCTCTTTATAAGCCACCCCTAAACCATAGTTTCTCTCTCCTCGTTCTAGAAGATCTCTCAAGTCTTTGATATACTCAGAAGCATAATAGTTTTTATGCATGAACAAACCCTCCTCTGGGTCCTAGGCTGAAAGACTTTTTTTACAACAACATGTCAAAATCATTATAAACAAAATTTTATTTAAACTCTAGTATAATTTAAACATTTATTAAACCTTAACATATTTCGACATAACACTAAATTTTCAGCGAAACATTTATTTCTAACTTCTAATTATACACCCGTAAAAACGACCCTATTCTTGAAACTCCCATCTATTTCTATCTTTTTCCATGTATTCCATATCAATTAAATATTTAATGAACATCGTAAACTTTTGTGTGCACCCATTCCTCAGTTCATCTGCATTCAAAAAATCCCAAAATCCATCCTCTTCTTTCTTTGATATTCAAAGGACATGGCAAAAATCCTAGAATGGGTCATTCTTTTACAAAAAAAAGAAGGGAGACCCCTTCATCTTTCCTAAGGGTTCTTCCTTCTTTCATGGCTTATATTTCGCGTACTTTTAGAGGGTATCCCAGCGCACCTCTTCCATTCTCTTACGAATGAGCTCATCGCCTATGAAAACATTCATGGTGCCTCCAACAAGTGCGTAGGTTTCTTTCACCACGCCGCCCCCTTTACGCACATAGCTGCCCACGTAATCATGGACCCTGGCACTATGCTTCAGTTTTTTGGACGCTTGGAAGGTGATGATGATCACCTCTTTGTTTTGAAAAGTGGCTTTGGGATCTCTTAAAAAAGCATTCATGGCAGGGACAGATCGCCCTGCCCATATGGGGAGCATCAAGTACAGTCGATCTGCATCCTTTGCCTCTGCCCACGGATCCTCTAAGAGTTTTGTTTGAGTGTGAAAAAATGCTTGTAGGCCATTTCCTCTTCTCACTTCTTTCAGTTCCACGCAGCTGGCTTGAACTTTTTCCTTGAGAAGCTCTGCTGCCGACCTGGTATTATTGGATTGAGAATAATATACAATCACGGTTTTCATGATGTTCCCTCCCTTTTCTTTTTGGTCTTAGGCGAAGCCCAAAGCCTCCTTGGCTTCCTTCATCCCTTCAATGACTTTTCCCACCACAGTCTCCAAATCTTCTCCCAGGAAACCGCATCCTTCTAGAATTACTTGACGGTCTACCCCTTGGGCAAACTTTAGATTCTTAAATTTCTTCAACACCGACTTCACAGGTAAGGTGCTGATGCTAAGATCTGGCCGCATAAGTACTGTAGCATTTACAAGGCCCGTGAGCTCATCGATGGTATAGAGCACCTTTTCCATGGGATGCACTGGTAAAACTTCTGTACAAATGCCATAGCCATGGCTTTCAATGGCCCGTATGAAAGGCTCTTCATACCCTTCTTTCTCAAGAATATCTCGAGTTTTTTTGCAGTGAACTTCTGGATATTGTTCATAGTCCAAATCATGCAGCAAGCCCACCAGGGACCAATAGGCCACATCCTCTCCACGTTCTTTGGCAAAATAACCCATCACCGCTTCCACAGCCAGGGCATGTTTTCGCAAGGATGGTTGCTGATTATACTGTGTGAAAAGCATCCATGCTTCTTCTCTTGTCTTCTTCATGAGACCACCTTTTTCCTTGTGCGCAATGTATACTATTATCATAGCGTATCTTTAGGATTCTTGTCCTCTTTCCAAGAATAAATTCATAAAATGTTATCTCCTCCCAGGCCTAAAGCAACCTGAAACCCTTGATTTCTAGGGTTTTTTCAGAGGCTTTTCCATGGGCGTATTGGAATGGTTTTCATCCTGTGCTAAAATAGGCTGTAGAAACCAACCATCACAAAAAGAAATCTACGAAAATCTAGGAGGAACCCATGAAAGATTTAACCCCATATCTCGAAAAATACGCCAAACTTGCCGTGCAAGTGGGCATCAACTTGAAGGAAAAAGAAGGCCTTATCATCACCACCACCACAGAAGGTTTGCCCCTCACAAGGCTCATTGCCAAAGAAGCCTACTTAGCAGGTGCAAAACATGTGGAACTGGTGTTAAACGATGACGAGTTTGGTCTGGCCAGATATCAATATGGCAAAGACTATGTTTTTGAGTCTTACCCTTCTTGGAAAGTCACCAACACCAGAGACATCTATGAAGACAACTACCATCACGTATTTGTCATCTCCCCAAACCCAGAACTCCTAAAAGATGCAGATCCTGAAAAAGTGAAGACCAGTCAAAAAATGGCAAGTCAAGCAGTGGCTCCTGTCATGAAGTATCGCATGACAGGCATCACCAAGTGGGTCATCGTGGCCGTTCCTTCTGTGGGCTGGGCCAAGTCCATCTTCAAGGACGACACCGACGACGTGGCAGTGGAAAAGCTTTGGGAGTACATCATCAAAGCCACACGCTTAGACCATGAAGATCCTGTGAAGTCATGGGAAGTGCACAACAACAACCTGAAGAAATATGAAAACTTCCTAAATGAAGCAAATTTTGAAAAGGTACACCTCCAAGGGCCCGGAACAGATCTAGAAGTCTATCTTGCCGAAGACCACAACTGGATCGGCGGAAGCAATGACAGCAATGAAGGCGTGCCTTACATGGCCAACATCCCCACAGAAGAAGTCTTCACCACGCCCCATGCCTACAAGGTCAACGGTACCTTAAAAGCCACCAAACCTTTAAGCGTCAATGGCAATCTGGTGGATGATTTTGGCTTCACCTTCAAAGACGGCAAAGTCATCGACTTCTACGCCAAGAAGGGCTATGAAACCCTGGATAACCTCATGAAAAATGATGAGGGCGCTGTGAGACTGGGCGAAATCGCTTTGGTCCAAGACGACTCCCCCATTTCCAACACCAAGATCCTCTTCAACAACACCCTCTTTGATGAGAATGCTTCTGTCCATTTCGCCCTGGGTAGAGCCTATGGCTATGCCATCAAAAATGGTACCAGCATGAGCCAAGAAGAACTGGACAAAAAGGGTGCTAATTTTAGCCTCATCCATGTGGACTTCATGGTGGGCGGCCCAGAGCTGAACATCACCGCCCACAAAAAAGATGGCACAGAAGTAGTCCTCTTTAAGGATGGCAACTGGGTTATTTAAGACCGTTAAGGATCTAGAACAGGAGCAATAAAACATCATGACACAGTTAAAAGGGCAGGTTCCTTCGTAAAGAACCCGCCCTTTTTCTTTGATTTATTTCGTCAGTTTATCCATGATGAGCATAATTTCACTGATCTTAGCTTCTTGCTCCTCACTGCCGAAAGCCCCATGCACACAATGATTGATGTGATCGTGAAGAATCTCTGCATTGACCTTTTTCAAAATGGCTTGGGTTGCCATGAGCTGATTAGAGATGTCGATGCAGTATCGATCCTCTTCCACCATCTTTAAAAGACCCTCCAGTTGACCCCGAGCTGTCTTCAAAAGCCTTGTGACCTTTTCCTTATCTGACTGCATCGCCTTCTCCTCCTTTAGCCAAATATGCTCTTCTTTTCTTTCACAGAAACCAGTTCTAAATCCACTTCTTTAAGTGCTTCTTTCATGAGATCAAAGGATACTTCTGACTCCATCTCCACCAAAGCATTCTTTTCTTGGAGCTCCACCCGAGCACTGGTGATTCCCGTTAAGTTCTCCAATGCTTCAGTGGCGCGTCTAACGCATCCCATACAGTGCATACCTTCAATTTCTAAAACTCTTTTCATCTTCATTCTCCTTTAAATCTTATTCTTCGTTATTTATAATTTTCTACTATGTTATACCACTTGTTGGATTAATCCCGCAAGGGTTTGAACATTTTTAGTCTTAAGGCATTGGTCACCACAAAGACGGAGCTGACACTCATGGCAGCTGCGGCAAACATGGGAGACATTCTCCATCCCAAGGAGAGATAGAAGATCCCCGCCGCTAGTGGGATACCTAGGACGTTGTAGAAAAACGCCCAGAAGAGATTTTGCTTGATGTTTTTGATGGTGGCTCTGGAAAGCTCCACCGCGGTCACCGCATCCAATAAATCACTCTTGATGAGTACAATGTCAGCAGATTCAATGGCAATGTCTGTGCCTGCCCCAATGGCCACACCTACATCGGCTCTGGTTAAGGCAGGGGCATCGTTGATGCCATCCCCAATCATCGCTACTTTATGTCCCATTTCTTGTATTCTTCGTACCTCTTTTTCCTTATCTTGAGGCAATACCTCTGCCACCACTTGGTCGATGCCCAGTTGAAGCCTTATGGCTTCGGCCGTACGCTTATTGTCTCCTGTGAGCATCACCACGTCAATGCCCATGGCTTTGAAGTGATCGATGGCTTTTTTACTGTTCTTCTTCACCACGTCTGCCACGGCAATGATGCCTAGGACCTTTTCATGGTCTCCAAAAAATAGCGGGGTTTTTCCTTCATTGGCTAAGCGATCGGCTTCTTCTTGGAAGTCTCCCACGAAGATCTCTTCTTCTTTCATCAAGGCCAAGTTTCCAGCAATATAGGGTTTGCCTTCAATGAAGGCAGAAATGCCCATCCCAGAGACCGAATTGAATTTCTCCACAGGCTTTAGGGTCATCTGAAGCTCTTTGGCCCTTTCCACGATGGCTTCTGCCAAAGGGTGCTCTGAAGGTTTTTCGATGGAAGCCCCCACTAGGAGAAGCTCCTCTTCTGTGATGTCGCCTTTGGTGATCACATCCGTGACCACAGGCTTTCCTTCGGTGATGGTTCCAGTCTTATCTAACACCACAGTATTCACGGAGTGCATGATTTCTAAAGCTTCTGCTGATTTTACCAAAATCCCATTTTGTGCACCTTGACCTGTACCCACCATGATGGCCACAGGAGTGGCTAGGCCTAGGGCACAAGGACAAGAGATCACCAGCACGGTGATGGCAAAGGATAAAGCAAATTCAAAACTATGCCCCGTCAAGTACCATGCAAAGAACGTGAGAATGGAGAGGGCAATGACAATGGGCACAAACACAGCACTGATTTTATCCGCCAGCTGTGCAATGGGCGCTTTGGTGGCATTGGCGTCTTCCACCAACTGAATGATCTTGGCAAGGGTGGTATCATCCCCCACCTTTTCCGCACGAAACTTGAAGAAGCCTGTCTTATTGATGGTGGCGGCAATGACCTTATCTCCTACGGTTTTCTCCACAGGAATACTCTCTCCAGTCAAGGCGCTTTGGTCCAAGGATGACGCGCCAGATACGATAGTGCCATCCACAGGGACACTCTTCCCAGGTTTCACAAGCACCACATCACCAATGACCACCTCTTCAATGGCCACTTCCAGCTCTTGTCCACCACGTTCCACCAAAGCTGTCTTTGGCGCTAAATCCATAAGCTTTTTGATGGCTTCGGAGGTTTTACCCTTGCTTCTTGTTTCTAAATACTTCCCAAGAGTAATGAACGTTAAGATGGCCGCCCCTACTTCGAAGTAAAGATCATGTAAAAACAGATGGACCATAGGCAGATCTCCATGACCTAAACCGTAGCCCATCTTGAAGATTCCATAGATCCCATAGGCAAAGGATGCCGTGGCACCAATGGCGATGAGGGAATCCATGTTGGGAGAGCGAAGCTTCAGCGCTTTAAATCCTATGGTGAAATACTTTCTATTCACAAAAGCAATGGGCATGGAAAGGAGCATTTGCATGAAGGCAAAGCTGATGGCATTTTCTGGACCCGTGAGCCAGGAAGGCACTGGTAATCCGACCATATCACCCATGGCCACATACATGAGGGGAATCAAAAAGGCAATGGATACCACCAGTCTGGTCTTCATCTCCTTGAGTTCCTCTTCTAGTGGATTGGCCGAAACAGCCTCTACTTTCCCGCCTTTTTTGCTATGTACCGACGCACCATATCCGGCTTTTTTCACAGCCATGATCACTTCATCTGCCTGGACCCCTTCTTCTAGAGCCACGGTCATAGAATTGGTCATGAGACTGACATTTACACTGGCTACACCAGGTACTTTCTTCACGGACTTTTCCACCGAAGCAGAACAAGCCGAACAGGTCATACCGGTGACATCAAATTTCTGTTCCATAAGTTCCTCCTTACCCCACCCCCTGGGGGGTGTCTATAGACTTATTATAAAGGACAGAAAAAGCCCTGTCAAGTTAAAACCACTTCTTTTTGTGAAAATATGCCAGTAACCCCATGGTCATGCTGCCCATGAGAAGAAGCACCACAGGATATCCATAGGGAGAGGAAAGCTCTGGCATATACTTAAAATTCATCCCATACAACCCTGTGACAAAGGAAATGGGAATGAAGATGGTGGAAATGATGGTGAGCACCTTCATCACTTCATTGAGTTTATAGTTGATGCTGGATAAACTGATGTCCATGAGCCCAGAGAGGAGTTCTCGGTGGGTATCCAGCTCCGCCAAAATCTCCTGAAGTGCCCCAAGGAGCGTAGAAAAATGAACCCCACTGCCCTTTGGACTCTCCGTGAAGTAATGGAGGACTTCCTTCAAGGGACCCAGAACCTTTTCCATCTCCAGCAGTTCTTTCTTCATTCCCCGGACCTCAAAGGTCTTTTCTTTACTGGGGTCCGCCAATATTTCCTCCTCTAGGAGGTCCATGCGCTCCGTTAAGGCATCCACATAGGACTCATAGCCATCTAGATACTGCGAAAGCAGATGATAGAGTAAACGCCTTGATCCCAGCCCTTCTTCACCTAAGGACCTTTGCAAAAATACCTCACTCACCTCTTGCCTCAAGGTGTCTTCTCTTTTCCCATAGGTCAAAAGGAACATGGGGGTGACCACAAAAGCCATCTGTGTCATGGACTCTTTCCCGCCATCAAGAGGCATAGAAAAAGCCGACAAAAAGACCTGGTCTTCCTGGACCAGCACCTTAGGCCGTTTGTGCTCTTTCCGCAACGCTTCTTGGAGAAGAGGCGGAATCTCTAGGCGCGTACATAGCTTTGCCAAGAGATCTTCTTCCCCCTTCTCCACATGAAGCCAAAGGGTCTTTTTCCCAAAAGATGCCTCTAAAACTTTCTCACAGGCTTCCCATGTATGAAAGGATACCAAGGGCTCCCCTACTTGTAAAAGAAGACCAAAGATCGGCGCTTACTTGTGCTGGTTTCCTAGCATCTCCATGTTTTTTTACTCCTTGATCATCGTCTAAAAAAGGCCATGGCACCCACCACAACCTTTCCATTCTAGATATACCCATAACTTTGTCTGCATGCTTCCTAATCTTTGCATACCTTAGTTTCTTTCATTATATCAGTGCCCTCTGGTTAATTATTGCCATTCTAAGAATCTTGTGTAAATTCTTCCTAGAAATGGCCCATGAGATGAGTTTTTCACGTATATTCCTACTATAAGCACCAAAAATAAAGGAGGCTCCTCATGGAAAAAATGTATGCCATCACCTATGCCCAGTACGGAGAACCCAGTGTTCTTCAGTACGGACTGCACCCCATTCCCTCTTTGAAGGAAGGAGAGCTTCTCCTTTTTGTCATGGCCTGTGGCTTCAACCCTTCTGATGCGGCACTGAGAAAGGGGGATTTTGGCAACCTTTTGTCCTTTGACGTTCCCCATATTCCTGGAGTGGATGTGGCAGGGATTGTAAAAACCACAAAAGGCGATGCGCCTAGATTTCAAGAAGGCCAAAGAGTTTATGGCCATCTATCCATCAAAAGACCTGGGGCATGCGCCCAGTATGTAGTGGTGAAGGAATCGGAGGTGGACCTTTTGCCAGAGACTATGTCCTTTGAAGAAGCCGCCTCTCTCCCTTTGCCTTTTCTCACAGCCCATTTGGCTCTATTGGACAAAGGCGCTTTGGCAAAAGGCCAAAGGGTTCTCATCAATGGGGCCACGGGAGGCGTTGGTCTCGTGGCCCTGCAGCTGGCAAAAGAAAAAGATGCGGTGATTTATGCCACGGCATCCAAGGAAAGCTTGCCCCTTCTTGAGGGTCAAGGCATCGAGAAAGCCCTGGATTACAAAACCGCACAGTATCATGAAGAAATCAAAGAACCCCTAGATCTCATTGTGAATTTCGCCCCTTTGACAAAGGCATCCCTAGGGGAGCTGGCGTCTCTCTTAAAAGAAGAAGGTCTCTTGGTTTCTAGTACCACCATCCCAGAAACCAAGGATGCCTTGCCCAATAAGTTTCTAAGCATCCAAGCCCGTCCAGATGAAGCCATGCTCCATGAACTGTCCAAAAAAATCCTCTCCAAGGACATCCACGGCGTCACCACCCAAACCTTTTCCTTAAAAGAGGTCCCCAAAGTCCATACCCTTCATGAAGAAGGCGCGCTCCACGGAAAAACCGTCATTGTCCTGGGCACCTCTACCTAAAGAGGTCTCAAAGATCTCGTTCCTGTAGATAAGAGCACCTCCATAACCCTACAAAACCCATGGAAGAGGCTTTACGCTTCCATGGGTTTTTCATGGTCTCTCCACCAAAAAAAGCATCCCCTTAGTACCCTAGGAGGCCCTCTGATCTATGAGTTTTCCCCTAGGTTTATTTGAAGGCATAAAAAGAAGGTGGCATGCCACCTTCTTTTTATGATGTTCTTTGTTTACAGCTCTTTTAGGGTCCGTCTTAAGAATGCTTTGGTGCGCTCTTCTTTGGGATTTTGGAAAATCACCTCAGGGGCACCCTCTTCCACAATATATCCTTCATCCATGAAAATCACATGGCTGGATACATCCCGGGCAAAGTCCATTTCGTGGGTCACCACCACCATGGTGAGACCTCCTTCTGCCAGCTCTTTCATCACCTTTAATACTTCCCCCACCATTTCTGGGTCTAGGGCCGAGGTGGGTTCGTCAAAGAGAAGGACGTCTGGTTCCATGGATAGGGCCCTTGCTATGGCCACCCGCTGCTTTTGTCCACCGGACAGCTGCTTTGGCTTGGCTTCCACATATTGGTCCATTCCCACCACCTGTAAGTATTTCAGGGCGATCTTCTCTGCTTCTTCCTTGGTTCTTTTCAGCACTTTCATTTGACCCACCATGCAGTTCATCAGTACATTATGGTTTTCAAAGAGGTTGAACTGCTGAAACACCATGCCAAGCTTGGTGCGATAGGTATGGGGATTTTGATCTTTTTCTAGGATGTTTTTTCCTCTATAGAGGATCTCTCCCCCAGAAGGGGTTTCCAACAGATTGATGCATCGAAGGAAGGTGGACTTCCCAGAGCCTGAGGACCCAATGATGGAAATCACTTGTCCTTCTTTCACCTCTACATTGATGTCCTTTAGAATTTCACGATCTCCAAAGGACTTTTTCAGTCCTTTGATTTCTAAAATAGCCATGAGCGAAGTCCTCCTTTCTTGCCCTTCTTCACTTGATCTTCGGGTCGTAATACCTGCATTTGATTTCCCGTTAAGTTGTAATTTTCTGGGCCATCCATCTTCTTTTCAACAAAGCGAAGAATTCTCGTGACACTGAAGGTTAAGACCAGATAAATCATGGCTGTCACCAGGTAGGTTTCCATATAAAGGAAGTTCACCCCGGCCACGGACTTGGTGGCAAAGAACAGCTCGCTGACGGAAATGACGTTGAGCACCGAGGTATCTTTGATGTTGATGACAAACTCATTGCCCGTGGCAGGGAGAATGTTTCGAATGACCTGGGGCAGCACCACATTCATCATGGTTTGAAAATGATTCATACCAATGCTTTGGGCCGCCTCATACTGCCCTTTATCAATGGACAAGATGCCACCACGGACAATCTCTGCCATGTACGCACCGGTGTTGATGGTGACGATCAAGATGGCTGCAAAGGTCTTGTTCATATCGATGGCAAAGGTTTGGGCTACCCCGAAGTAGATGACCATGGCTTGCACGATCATGGGGGTTCCTCTAAAGACTTCAATATAGATGGACAACACCGTATTGATGATCTTTAGGAGGATCTTCTTTAGTCCTCTTTCGGGCTGTGGAATGGTGCGAATCATACCGATGAGTAAGCCCAAAAGGGTGCCTAATATGGTGGACACAATGGAAATCTGTAGGGTGACTAAAGCCCCCCTGGCAAACATTTCCCAGTTGCTTGTAAAAATTCTATAGAGTGTTTCGATGAACATGGGTCCTCCTTCTTTGCCCTGTCTTTCTCAAGAATGTAGAGGAAGACCTATGATTTTAGGGCCGCTTATTCGTTTTGTGATGGTTGGGATAAAATGGCTTCATCCATGATGGCTTGCTGCTCTTCCACGGAAATCTTGGCCAAGATCTCATTGATTCTCTCTAGTAACTCTTCATTACCCTTATCGATGCCCACGGCAATGGCCGTGTCATCAGGAGAAGTTTCAAATCCATCGGACAGTTCCACGAAGGTGAAGTTATTGTTGGCTGCTGAAGCACTCACGGCTTCAGGTCTCTCGGTGACATAGGCATCGATGACGCCGGACTCTAAAGCCACTCGGATGGACGCAAAGTTTTCCATGGCCGTTTGCTTTTGCACCCCAGGAATTTGGTCAATGACATCATAGTGGAAGGTGTTCAGCTGCGCTGTGATCTTTGCACCAGAAAAATCAGCCAAAGATGTGGCCCCTTCAAAAGCTCCTCCACGTCGCACCACCAAAACCAAGTCTGACATATAGTAATTGTCTGAGAAATCAATGGACTCCTTACGCGGCTCTGTAGGGGACATGCCCGCGATGATCACATCAATGGTTTCTGCTTTCACCGCAGGGATGAGACCATCCCACTCCAGCTTCACGATGACCAGTTCCTGCCCAAGCTCTTCTGCAAGTCTCTTGGCAATTTCCACGTCATAGCCAGCGGCAAACTCTCTGCCTCCTTCAATGGCCACAGCGCCGTTGGCATCATTATTTTGAGTCCAGTTAAAGGGGGCATAACCAGCTTCCATCCCCACCTTCAAAATACCATCATTCTTGGCATCTATTTTGGTGCCACATCCTGAAAGGGTCACCACTGCCATCATTAGAATCATTGCTACTAAAGTCTTCTTCATTTTTACTCTCTCCTTTTCATCCTTGACTCCCATCAAGGCCCATCGTCAAATTTTCACCAATAAAAAATACCTGAGACAAGCTCAGGCATGTAAAATACATCCACTGCTCCCCTTTCTTTCCCATAAAATAAGATAGCGCAACCTATAGACCGTGGGTGATGGCCTATAAGACAGTGCTGCAGCTCTTCACTGCAGTCCCAGCACAGGGCATTGAGGATACCCTTAGCTTCGGCGAATTCTCCTCCTCCATGGAATCAAAGCTTCCTCAGCTCCTCCATGGGCTCATAAAATACGCGCCTCTACCTCACCTAAGAAAAAAAGTGAGGCAATATTCAATTGATAGGTCTATCTTAAAGCAAGGGATATTTTCTGTCAACCTGAATTTAAAAAATCATGAATCTCTTCCGCTTTTCCAAGAAAAAAGCCCTCTGTAAATCATTACAAAGGGCTTTTTCTTATGAATCTGTTAATTTTCCCTGGGAGGTAGCGCCAAAAAAGTATCCTCTGGGCCTTCTTTGGACAAGATTCGCTCCACATAATATCGGGTGAAATGATCTTCCTTGGCCAAAATCAGCTGTAGTCCTTCTTCCTCATAGAGGGCCTTTGGAATGGTTCTGGTCTCTCCAGAAAAGTATAGTACATTTAAGGCCCCTAAGGTTTTGGCCATCTTCATCACCTCTTCTTCCTTCATCCCTTCTGCCAAGAGCCCCTGGATGATTCGAGAGGTGCTTTTCTCCATGAAGAAATCCCGGGACCAGCTGCCCAAGGGCACAAAATCCGTGGCACGGCTACCCATCATGACCTCTGCCAAGGGTAGCTTCTTGGTCTCATAACGAAAACCTGTAGACTTTTCATGGTGAAGAACCCCATAGGTATGGGGATAGACGGACAGTGCCCCTTGGGCAATCTCATGGAGCTCTTTGGATCCTGTGGACTTTTCAATGTGTTGAATATGGATATGACCCGTGAGGTTCAGCCGCACATGATGACGCTTCAAGATGTTTTCATACTCCTCATGGTTGTCCAGTACATAGTCTTCCACGGCCAAGGGGCTATGGATCAAGGCGTTATGATGGGACACCGTGAGCACTTCCACCCCTAAGGCTTCCGCTTCTTTAAGCTTCTCCCGAAGAAAAGTCAAGGTCCCAAGGCTTAAAATGCCTCCCGGTTCAGGATATCTCAAAGCCTCATTTCGATGATACTTATTGGTGTCCACCATGAAGACCCACAGATCTTTGGATGCCTCATAGACATAGCTAAGGGAGTGTGCATCCTCATACAGCGCTTCCTGAAAGCCAAAAGCCCCATAGAGATCTCGAAATTCTTCTGGGCTTAAAGTGTCCACTTTCCTTTGGGTCTCTCCTTGAAACCCTCTGGCATGGGGATTGTTTAGGTCATGATTGCCAGGGGTCACAAGAACTTCTATGCCCAGCTCTTCTAGTTTTTCAAAATAGGCTGCCAAATCCTCGTGACTTTCTTTCTCTCCATTATTGGTCAAATCACCGCTGACCAGAAGAAACTTTGGGCGCGCTTCCTTTGCCACTTTTTCATATTGGGCCAAGATTTTATCCATGTGAAAGAGATTTTTCCCATCTCCAAGGATCATGTACCGCTGAAAAGAAGGGCCTTCATCATTGATCCTTTTGGAAAGATAATGGGGATCCGAGATCACGTGAAGAAGCACTGCACCCTCCGCTTCTTCTTTATCCTCGGTGAAAGCGCTGTTTCCTCCTTTTGTCATTCCTAGGATTAAGACCAGTGCTCCTGAAAGCACCAGCAGCATACTGATTTTACCAATATTTTTCATGAACGCCTCCTAGCATTACAATTTATGCATTTATGTATAATTTTCACTTCTTTCCCTTAGAGATTCCTTAAACTCCATCCTTCCGAAAAGAAAACCCACGATGAGGGTGAGCTCTTTCATCGCGGGTTTTAGGCTACTCTTCTATCGGGTAGATGCGAGTCTTTTGGCCAAGAGAGGCACCTCATAGCATTTTTCATAGCGTGCACCCTCTTTACTAAGATGACTCTCAAAAAGAATCAGCTTATCCACCAATATGGGGAGTTTAGGCAAATGCGTGGATGATGCAAGGGCCTCCACCGAGGGCACCTTGGGCAAGAGCTTTGCCTTTTTCACCAGGGTGATGTGGGGTTTAAAAGGTCGCTCTTCAATGGGGAATCCCCGATGACTTAAGGCTTCTTTCAAGGAAGTTACAAGATCCATGAGCCCTTCATTCTCTTTGATGCCCATGTAGAGGGTATCCCCTTGATCAAAGGAGAAATATCCCAAGGAGCCCATATAGGTCAAAAAGATGGCGGTTTTATGCGCCACCTGATCCATGGCCTCCTCAATGGATTTTTGTCCCGCCTCATCTTGTTCTCCCAAAAATGCCAAGGTCATATGGAAATTTTCCCGAGGAACTAAGAAGCCTTGGTCTAGTTCCTTTTTCAGTCTTCGTTGGGTTTCTAATAAGTTCTCCCCATGGACGGAATTTAGGTCCATGGCAATGAACAGCCTTTTATTTTCTTTCATAGTCCTTTCCTCTCTTAAAGGCCACGAGATTTTCTTCCACAGCTTTCTTGGGCACAAATCTTTTCAGCACATCATGCCACACAGACTCCTCGATGTCCAGATATTTGGACACAAGGCCCAGCAAAATGGTGTTGGCCGCTTTGATGTTTCCAGAAGCTTTAGCCTCTTCTTGGGCATCAATCTCAATGACTTCATAGGTTTCCTTTAGTTTTTCAATGGCCTCTTCTGGATAGGTGTCCTTCTCCAGGAGTACTGGAGTGGGATAAACCCTATTGGTGTTTAAGATGATGAGGCCACCATCCTTTAGCCCATGGCTCCAACGAAGGGCCTCCAAAGGTTCCATGCCTAAAATGATGTCCGCTCCCTTGGGTAGAATGTTTGGGGAGTGGACTTTCTCGCCCATCTTGATGCTGCCCCAGACGGTGCCCCCTCTTTGAGAAAGGCCCACCACATCATTGGTTTTAACATCAAGGCCTTGGGCAAAGGCCGCTTCTGAGATGATTCTTGTGGCAAGAACGAGGCCTTGTCCGCCTACGCCTGCAATGATGATATTTTTATTCTCCATGACTTAGGCCTCCTTGATCTTCGAGGGTTTGATGGCCCCCACTGGACAAACTTGGGAACAAACACTACACCCTACACACATGCTGGGATCAATGGAAGATTTTAATCCTTCAATGCCTTCATAGTTCTTCATGCGGATGGGTGGACAGTTGGTCTTCACACAGCTTCTACAGCCGATACAGATTTTGGGGTCCACATAGTAATGGGGCTCTTTGATCTTAAACTTCAGGGCGCAAGGCCTGGTGGCGATGATCACGGAGATACCTGTCTTTTTCACTTCTGCCTTCAAGGTGTCTCTAAAGAGTTTGTAGTCGAATTGGTCCACATATTGGACATTGTCGATGCCCATGGTGTTGAGGATCTTTTGGATGTCCATATGAAGATCATCCGCCACATCATACTTCCCAGAGGACCCATTATGCTGTCCGCCAGTCATGGCTGTGGTGCCATTTTCTAAAACGATGAAGGTCATGTTGTCTTTCTCATCCACTTGATGTAAGAGGTTTGCAAACCCTGTCATGCCGGAGTGGAAGAAGGTGCCATCCCCGATGACGGAAACCAGTGGCTTCTCGTCGCCTTCCATACGCATGACTTTGTTCATGCCTTTGGTGATGCCTACGGTGGCCCCCATACTGATCATGGTATGGGAAGCTTCAAAGGCTGGCAGTACAGACATAGAGTAGCACCCAATGTCTCCCATCACCGTGACTTTCATCTTCTTTAAGATGTCAAAGACCGGTCTATGGGGACAGCCGGAGCAGAACATGGGGGGTCTTGAAACCACAGAGGTTTTCTCCATCTCTGGGGTGCGTTTTTCTGTAAGGAGCCCCGCTTTAAACAGTCCTTCTTCAATGTCTTCTGTATGAAGCTCTCCCGTGAAGGAGAACCACTCTTTTCCTTCGCAGGTAATGCCCAGCAGTTTCAGCTCGTTTTCCATGAAGGGCATCATCTCTTCAATGACGATGATCCGATCATACTGCTCCCGAAGTTCTAAGAGTCTTCGGGAAGATAAGGGATAGACCATCCCTGGCCTATAAATGGAATAAGGCAACTGAAGCTCTAAAAGATTTTGATACACAAGCCCTGTGGCTATGAGAAGCACCTTGGCCCCTTCCACTTCTTCATAGAGGTTAAAGGGGGCATCATAGGCATATTCAGCCAATGCCTCTAGCCTTTCTTTCATGGCATACTGCCTGGCATGGGTGATGGGTGGCAGCATGGTGTATTTGGTATTGTCCGGGGTAAAACCCTTGGGCTTATGGACTTCCCTTTCACCCTCTTCCACAACTCCTCGTCCATGGCAAACCCTGGAGGTGATGTCCAGCATCATGGGCATGCCATACTCTTCCGATAGAGGTAGGGCTGCTTTCACAAAATCTTTGGCTTCTTGGCTAGAGCCTGGATAGAAGATGCCCATGTTGGCAAACTTTCCAATGAGGCGGTTGTCTTGTTCATTTTGGGAGGAGGCCATGCCAGGATCATCCCCTGTGACCAGCAAAAAGCCTCCGTTCATGGGTGTCTGGGTAAAGGTCATCAGTGGGTCCATGGCCACATTGACCCCCACATGCTTCATGGACACCATGGACCGCGCCCCATAAAAGGAGCTGCCAATGGCCACTTCCAAAGCTACTTTTTCATTGACGGAAAACTCCGCATAAATTTCCTTATATTCTTTCACCGCTTCTAACAGCTCCACCGTGGGTGAACCTGGATAACTGGACGCCAGTAGCCCACCTACTTCATAAAACCCACGGGCCACTGCTTCGTTGCCCGTGAGCACTTTTCTTGTTTGCACCATTTTCTCTCCCCCTATATAGAATTTTCAATCATGTTTACCTTTACATTTTAACACTCTTTCCCTCTACTTGGAACTCCTTTCACAACCTTTCTCCCTTTGCCTGGAAGGCTTCACAAAGAATACTGCCCATTTCCCTGTGCCTGCCAAGAAAAAAAAGAGCTTACCGCTCTTTTTCTTCCCGGGCTTCTTCCATGAGGCAAATGGTCTCAAAGTATTCCCGAAAGGCAGTGGCTAAGGAGTAGGTGCGGATGATCTCTTCTTTGGAGACAAATAAGAGTCCCTCCATGGGGGATGCAAGATCCACCATATACGCCTTCAACTGCCAGGTGATGTGGGTGAATAGAAATTTCTTCTCTTTCAAAGCCACAAGACTTTTCACCTTCAGGCCCATCTCTTCGACGTAGGCCAGGGCTTCTTCAAAAGAGAGATGTCCTTCCTCATGATAAAACTCGTAAAGACCTGCCAAGAGCTTTCCTTCTTCTCGTTTTCTAAGGCAAAAGGTTTTGCCGTGACGAAAGATCAGTACGGTTTTCTCTTCTTCTCTGCGCTTTTTCTTCTGGGTTTTTTTGGGGATTTCAAACTGTAAATCCTCTTTGTAGGCCGTGCACACCTTCTTCACGGGACATTGCCAGCATTTTGGCGTCCCGTTAGGAAGGCAGATGAGCGCCCCCAGCTCGATGAGGCCCTGGTTAAAATCTCCCACTTCCTTTTCTGGCAAGAGCCTTCGCACCTCTTTTTTCAGCTCTTTCATCACCTGGGTATTTTTGAGATCCTCTTTGCATCCCATAAGTCTTGCCATGACCCGAAAAACATTGCCATCCACGGCAATCTCTTTTTCACCAAAGGCTTCTGAAGCGATGGCTCCTGCGGTATACTCGCCAATGCCCTTGAGCTCCCTTAGCGCTTCATAGGTCTTTGGTAGTGCCCCTTGATGCTTCGTCATGATTTCTTCTGCCGCAATCTTCAGGTTCCTGGCCCGGTTATAGTACCCCAGGCCTTCCCAAAGCTTCAACAGTTCTTCTTCCTTGGCTGTAGAGAGGGCTTCCACATCTGGATATTTCTCAATGAATCGATGAAAGTACGGGATCACCGTATCCACTCTCGTTTGCTGGAGCATGATCTCCGATACCCAAATATAATAGGGCAAAGGATTCCTTCGCCAGGGCATTTCTCTTTTGTTTTCAAGAAACCACTGGTGTATGGTTTCTTGAAAAGCTTCAATATTCTCAATCGGTTGTAATTCATTCTTCACGTGTTTTTCCTTTCTGTCCTTCTGAAGGTATCTTCAAGGCTCACCCATTTATCCACCAAACACACCAGCCATCCTTCTCTAGACCGAGGCATTTTTAGCGTCAAAGGCCACATGTGTTTCAAAATGATGTCTTCTTCCAAAGGGGTTAAATGGAAATGTATACAGGCATTTTTATGGGCTGTGCGATGATGGTGGAGTCCATGAAATCTTTTTCTTTGGGGATCCTGTTCATGCCAATCGTAAAGATAAAAATCATGAAGGAGCGCTCCCTTTAGTAGGCTCATCTCCGACACCCCAAAGGGGAGTTTTTTGGATAGCTTAAATGCCCCCCTGGCCACGGCCAGCACATGATCATAGGTGGTGGTCTCTCCATGCTGAATGTATTTTTTCATCTCTTGAAGGGCCTCTTTTTTTAGCAGCAGCGCCAAAAGCTTCTTGAGATGGGCTTCTTCCTTTTGGGTCATCTTATCCCCTCCTCTAGCGCCTTATAAAACCCCTTCTCCATCAAAGGGGGGAATAAAGCTTTCTTCCATGGTACCGTCTTCTTGAATGTAAGCCTGTTTGATGCCCAGAAGTTTTGCATAGCCCACCAATTCCTCATAATCTTCCTTGGACAAGGTTTCATTTAGGACCTTATGGATCCTCTGGACTTTCACAGGAGTATATTGATTCATGATGCTTAGGAGGATCTGTTCCCCAAAGGTTTCCACCAAAAGCTCTAGCACATCTTTGGAATCTCCAAGGCTTCCTGGCAAACTCAAATGGCGAACCAAGGTGCCTTGTAAGAGCATACCTTCTTCATCAAAAACCGGTGGCCCACTTTGCCGAAGCATCTCCTTTATGGCCTCCAAGGCTTCTTCTTTGTACCCGGGCAAAAAAGAATAGGCTTTGGCAAGTTTTGTATCCATATACTTGAAGTCCGGGAGATACACAGAAATAAGCCCTTCCAGCATCTTTAAAGAAGAAGCCTTCTCATAGCCACTACTGTTGTAGACCACAGGTACCTGTAAATCTTCCTTTTTAGCCAGTAGCAGCGCTTCTCTAATTTGAGGAATATACTGGGTGGGGGTGACCAAGTTGATGTTGTGGGCCCCTTTCTTTTCCAAAGAAAGAAAAATTTCCGACAGCTCTTTCACCGTCACCACCACCCCATAAAGGCCTTTTGCGATGGTATGATTTTGACAAAAGATACACCCCAAGGGGCAGCCGGAGAAAAATACGGTTCCAGAGCCTCTTTCTCCTGATAGGCAAGGCTCTTCCCAGGGATGTAGGGCTGCTCTGGCCACCAAAATCTCTTGGGTGACCCCGCAAAACCCTCGTTCTCCCTTTATGCGATCCACCCCGCAGTTTCTTGGACAGAGGGTACAGTGTTTCATCAGGTCATGGGTATCCAAAAGGCCTTCCCTCCTTTATTTCATCTTTTCCATCTCATTATACCAGAGGACCATAGAAAAAAGGAGAAGGACCCTTTTCTTAAGTGGGTCTTCTCCCAACGTGCCATGTATCGGCGTGGCCCTTCACAAAGCTTGTCTCTTTGCCAACGCTACTCTTCTAGATCCCATCGACCAAAGGCTTTGAGCAGCAAGAGCGTCTTAATGGTCCTGTGACTTCTCCACTGATGCCTAGCCACAGGAAACTCTTCTGGATAGCTTCCCCAAGCCCAATTGATGTCCACAAACCCCTCCTCCTTTATTTGGCTTTCCAGATCATCCAAATCTTTTTCCACCAAGGGTTTGAGCTTTTCATACAAAGGATGCTCTTTTCCCTCTATGACCAGGGTAGGCCGTAGCACATAGTCCTGGAACTTTTGGGGATCCTTTTCCATGTGTTTTTCCTCCAGGGCATGGAGGTGTTCTTCATCCAAATAGGGCCGTAAAGAAGCTAAGGCTATGAGATCATGCATGGACGGCTCCTCTTCTTCCATGAAGTCTTTTTTCAGTTTCTCCAACTCATTGAGGGCATAGAGATACAGATCAGATGCATAATCTCCAAAGTCTAATATGAACCGAAGGAGCGGTGCTGTGGGATTATAGCGACTAAAGGTGCCAAAGGACGTCTCTGGATTCCACCAAGGGGCATGGGGATAGTCTAGGGTCTCAGGCACAGAGAAGAGCCATCTTCCCTGGTGCTTGCCTTTTCCCGAGGCCAAATAAGACAAGATCCCTGTCACCATGGGATGGTGTTTGTCTTGAAAACCTATTTCTTTCAACATCTCTATGGCATGGTTGGTGGTGATGGGGGTGGAGTGAGGGCTAAAGTTGTCCGGTTCTAATCCGTGTCCAAAACCCCCATCTTCATTCTGATAAAACCCCAGGGCGTGGACCACCTGCAAGGGATTGCCCCCCTCAAAATGAACCTGCCATCGATAGAGGTCCAGCGGTCTTGCATTTTTGTAGATAAAGGATTGCATCTTTAGATAGGTTTCTCGCTTCATGGGTTCCTCTCCTTTTTCTTCAAAGGCCTAGTAGCGGAAGTATTTGTCTTTGAACCAGGTTTCGTAGTAGGTGGCCACATGGTTACTTTTCAGCTGTCGAAGGAGGCTCTCTAGGAGCGCTTCCCAAACCACTGGAATAAAATGTTCTTGTCCTTCCTTGGTTAAAGCTTCTCCTCGAAGCTTTAGGGCATGCCTTCTCAGGTGATAATTTTCCTTGGGATAGACCACCACCACATAGGTGTCCTCCTTCAAGTGTAGGAGTGTTCTCATGAACCGATACTCTTCCATGAAAAATGCTTTGGTTTTCTTCTCTTCCAAGATCATGGGATGGTCCTTTAACAACGGACCATAGAGGGTGTCATATTTTTCCATGAGTTCTTCCCCTTGCCCTCTCCCATAACACCCTTCTGTGTAGCGCATCACCACATACACCTCTTTGCCATTGGCCAAGGTCATGTGAAAATCAAAACAGCTTTTTCTCTCCAGAGGTTCTTCCAAGGGAGACTGCTTTTTAAAGGTCATATGCTCTGGATCGTAAAGGGGTGCACCTTCTATGGACACGGATGAAAGAAAAGCTTCCATTTCTTTATGGGCGATGAGAGGATACATAAAGTTCACCCCCATGACCTGGGAGGAGTTTAAGTGGTGGGAGAATCGATGCCACAATATCTTTGAAAGATATTTAGACCCTATTCTCCTCTCTCGAATGAAGGGGGAAAAGTTCAGGTCATAATGCTTTTCTGGCAAAATATGGTCGTAGGTGAACCCCTTGCGGTCCACTTGCTCCTCCAGTCTCAGTACCCGCTCTTTATACCGGCCCATGTGGGCCACAATTTTTTCTCCAAAGCTTCGAAGATCTAAAAAGGCACTTTCGTAAGCCCAGGTCAAACTCACCGTGGCTAGTTTTGCCGCGGGAAAGCCTTCCTTGGCCAAAAAGAGAAACGCGCTTTCTTCATGAAAGCTGTACTCATCGTTGGCGGGGTCTGCGTAATCTAAGATGCACCGAAAAAGTGCGGCTTCTTCACTGGCAGGCAAGACATCCAGTGCATGGAAGTTGTCCATGACCACCAAAAGTTTTTGCCCATTTTTATGCCCCAAAGCTTTCAGGTCTTCTTGGGTCCCAGAAGTACCATCCATAAACAAGGTCTCGTAACCTTTTTCTTTCTCAAAGTCAGCTAATGCTGCTGTCACATCCTTGGTCTCCTCGGATACGGACACCACAAGGAGTTTCTTTTTTCCTAAATGTTTCGCTAAAAAAGAGGCCAACACCTCTTCATCTCTTTCTAATTGATCCATCTCATCTCTAATATGCGTCACTATTCTCTCCAAGACACGTTCCTCCATCTTCACATGATATTTTCGTAAACCATTACATCATTATTCTAACTCAAAACCTGAGAGAAATGTGGTATTTTTCACAAAATGTGGAAAATCTCCATAAAAAAAAGAAAGAAGCCTTTCATGTAAAGACTTCTTTCGCCTAGTTTTAAGGAATGTACCGAGGCTCTGCTGGATCAAAGGGATCCACATCATCCACGCTTCTTCTTAAAGGTTCATGTTTGGTCTTGGTTCGACGAAGTAGTTCTTGTTCATCGGTGATTTCTGACAAGGGCTTTTCTTCGTAGACCGACTCTTTCACTTCTGTTTCTTTTAGGTCGGGTCTTTTGAAAGATCCTTTTCTCTCCGGCGCTTCATGGGTTCCTGGATTGTCTTCTTCCATGGGGTTATAGAGGGTAAAGGATCCTGGGGTCAGCGGATCTTCTCTTAAAGAATACTTTGACAACCGCTCTGTTAAGGTGTGTCGCACCTCTTCCCTGGTACCTAAGAAGACCAGAATTTTGCCATCCATGAAGTCCTTGGTTAAGGAAGCCATGTGGGCTTCATCCAGGTCCTGGGCCCCCATGGACTGAACCACATGGAGGAACCCTTCTCCATGGTACAGCTGCCCCACGGATACATAGGTTTCTTTGTTTTTCTCTAGAGCCACCCTAAGTTTTTGGAAGGCAAAGGGGTCTTTGGTAAATACCGTAATATCTTGTTCTCGTCCCACCAGGGTCTCTAAATCCAGTAAAGCCAAATAAGCTTCTTGTTCTGTTTGGAAAGTACCAATATGTCGTTTCATCTATGATCGCTCCTTTTAAAGTAGGTTTTAGTTCTTCTTAGGACTTACTATAGCAAATAAATGAAACGATTCCTTTTCAGGTCCTTAAACATGTAGCAAACTCTTCTGTAGATTTTGTTCATAATTGAACCAATCAAAGGAGAATCCCTTCCAGTTTCAACAGCTTTATCTTTATGTCTAGGCCACCTCCATAGCCCACCAACTGACCATTTTTCCCAATGACCCGATGACAGGGAATGACAATGGGCAGAGGATTTTTATTGTTGGCCATACCCACAGCCCTGGCCGCTTTGTCATTGCCCACAGCCTTGGCCACCTCTTCATAAGACCAAGTCTCTCCATAGGGAATGTCCTGTAGCACTTGCCATACTTTTTGCTGAAACGCTGTCCCTTGAGGTGCCAAGGGCACAGAAAATGATTGAAGCTCTCCCCTTTCATAAGCGTCCATTTCCTCTAAAAATCTTTTTGTCAGTGGCGTCCGCACTTCCTGAAGACCGGGAATGTCCACACGGCCAAAATCTATAGAAACCAAACATCCTTCCTCTTCCCGCACCGTTAAGGTGCCTAGGAAAGAGGGAATATAATCCATGGTCATATCTTTCACGCCCTTTCTTACGACTACTTTTAGTATATCGCCCCTTGTGAAGATCCACAAACAAAAGTTCTTTGCCTTCTGGGCATAAAAAAAGAAACTGAACCTTCTTTCAATAAAAAAAGTTCAGTTTCATCTATGGTGGGAAGAACAGGACTCGAACCTGCGACTTTCACCTTGTCGAGGTGACACTCTCCCAGCTGAGTTATCCTCCCATGGGCAAGGAAACTTGCCTCTTTATTATAGCAAAGAACTAGTCTTTTAGAAAGACTTTTCCAAAGAAATTTTTAAGCTATCTGCCCCAAAGGGTTTGGGGAAAAGAACTCCTTGACAGACTTACTTGGTCACAGGGTAAGGCTCTTGTTCCTTGGCCACATCCTCTTCCCCATGGATGTGCTTGGATACGAAATTGTTTTTACACACCTTGGCAAATTCGAAGGCTGGAATCATCACCGCCGCCACGATGCCGCCGGCAAAGCCGTTGTTGTACAGGTTTAACCCTCCATGGAGGTATCCGGTATTCACCACAATGTTCAGATGAATCATCCCTGCCACAATCCCTGCCACCTTGCCGTAGGTCCCTGCAATGGGGGCCAAGGTGGTACCAAAGCTGGCTGCTAAAAGCACCCCTGTGGCATGGACTTCATAATTGCCAATGGAGGCCATGAGAAAGACGCCCAGCATCACCGGTAGAATGTTTTTGGCATGCTTGCCAAAGGCCCCAAAGGCCACCACCGCCAAGACCCCTCCCATGGTTGGGCCGTTTAACTCCCCACCCACAAGAAGAATATAGACCAAGGAAATCACGCCCACAAGACCCATATTAAAGATGGTTAACCCCAGGCCGCTGGTGGCGATGAAGTCTGTTCCTGCGATGCCCGGAAGATTCATAAGACGTCTATAGCCTTTTAAGTGTCCGTGGTTTTCTTTGATTCCTAAGAGTATCAAAGATAGAAACAAACCAAAGAGTAAGATGGACATGGGGACATTATACCCAGAGGATATTTGAGACTCATAGATGAGGGATGCGCCAAAGCCTCTGGTGATGGACACCAAGAAGCTGCCGATGATCCCCGCGGTAAAGCCGATGTTATAAAGATTATATCCTTTATGAAAGGCCATGGCCGTCACCGCAAAAATGGGAATAAGAAGCCCAGCCACCACCCCGGCAAAGGACCCCAGAAGAATCCCTGGTAACGGTGCAAAGGACATATTAAAAGCAATTTCACTGACCAGCGGCCCCAGGGCCGTGGCAAAAAATGCTGGGGCTAAAAACTGCCCAAAGGGTTCTTTCTTTAACCGCGCATGGAGCAGTACCCCAAAAACAATGGGGGCAGCATTCAGTGGATTCTTTCCAAATAAACTAAAGGCCGTGACCATGATGGTACCCGCCACGGTGACCCCGTGGATCCTGCTGTTGGTCTTCAAGATGAGGACCAAGCAAAGATAGGTCATGATGGCTGCGTTCATCAGCGCTGCCCCCGGATTTGCCAGCATAAAATAGTCCGTCAAAAGACCTGCTGGAGACACCAGGATTTTATAAAGCCCTTGGAGAATTTCTTTGGGACTGTTTAAAAGCAAAGACCACAGCGCCAAATAGGTGGCCACAAAAAATAGCACCCCTAGTTTCTTCTTTTCTTCCTTTTGTAGTGTCCCAAGACTCTTTATGCGTTGACCTTTTTTTCTATCCATTGACGCCATCCTTTATCTACAGTTCCATAAGATTCATACCTCATCGATTATAGCATGAGGGACAACGAGCCTAAAGGATTTTCACTGTATTTAAGAAAGTAGAAAAAACCTCTGGCTTTAGGTAAAACTTTCACAGAAAAAAAGAGAAGTCTTTGCACAATCCATGTCCTGCAAAAACTTCTCCCCTAGGACTTCCTAGGCATTTATTTCTTCCGCTTTCTACGATAAGTAGGTTTCTTCACTGGGGTCTGAGGTTTTTCTTCATCTTGGGGCTCTTTGTTGTCGCTTTTTAAGGATACCCACACAGAGGTGCCATCTCCTTTGGTATGAAAGTCTAAGAAGTCCAGTTTCTTTAAGAACTTAGACAGCTTATTATCCCCGTAATTACGCACATCAAAATCAGGATAGCGCTTCACCAGCCTGTTGCCGATTTCTCCCATGTTCATGCTTTGAGCCTCTGCTTCATTCATCATCTTTAAGATGGTGGCTTTGATCACATCCATATCTGTCATGGACTTTTGATCGTCCCCTTTGTCCGTTTTCCCCTTGGGTGCACCGGTGCCATTTTGCTCTTTCACTTTATCTTTGGTCACAGTGTCCTTTTCTTTGGCACTGCTAGAGGCTGTGCCCTCTTCTGAGGCCAGAAGCACATCTAAGTACTTAAACTGGTTGCAAGCTGCAATGAAGGGTTTTGGGGTCTTTTTCTCCCCCATGCCCACCACCAGCATACCAGACTCTCTTAATCTTGAAGAAAGCTTGGTAAAGTCACTGTCACTGGACACAATGCAAAACCCTTCCACATATCCAGAATACAGAATATCCATGGCATCAATGATCATGGCCGAATCTGTGGCGTTTTTCCCCACGGTATAGCTATATTGCTGCACTGGCGTTACGGAATTCTCCAAGAGAATGTCTTTCCAAGATGCTGCTCCAGGAGACGTCCAGTCTCCATAGATCCTTTTATAGGTGGATACCCCATAATTGGATACTTCATCCAAAATGTATTTGATATATTTTGCAGAGACGTTATCTGCGTCAATGAGCACTGCAAAGCGTTTTTCTTCTACCATTCTTTTCCCCCAACATTCTTTCTTTCCTTCATAATACCATGAATACATGGGGTACATATAGTCTTTTCTTTTGAGCCTTCTGCTCAAGCTTTTTTTTGGCCTCCCTATTTTTTGCATTAAAACAGCCTAGGGTTTCTATAGTTTTCTCTTCACAAAAGCATTCAAGAGGCGTATAATGGATAAGCTATGATGTTTTGTCAAATAGACAATAAAACATCATCATTTTATAAGAATTATACCCTATACTAAATGGGATTAGTATATAGAAAAGAGGCACGTTTATGGATAAGAAAAACATCTATTTGGTATTTACCAAAACAGGCACTTGGCTCTCCAGAGTCATTGCCACCTTTTCAGACATGAAATACGTCCATGCGTCCATCAGTTTTGATGACAGCTTTACAAAGATGTATTCTTTTGGTCGTAAAAACCCCAACAATCCATTCTCCGGGGGGTTTGTAGAAGAAAACTTAAAGACAGGCGTCTATGAACGGTTCACCGATGCCAGGTGTCTCATCTATAAGGTTCGGGTAACCCCCTTACAGTATGACTCCTTGAAACACGAACTGTTAAGATTCCAAAGTGATGCAGACAAGTATCATTACAATCTCTTGGGTCTTGTGGGCGCAAAGTTTGGCATCTCCGTCAAGAGAAAGCACCACTATTTTTGTTCCCAGTTTGTATCAGAGCTTCTTATCATGAGTAAGGTCTATGACATTGACAAAGAACCCGAGCTCATCGCCCCCAATGATTTGTATAACATGGAGAACCTAGAACTACTCTATGAAGGATTCATCAGTCAGTTCCAACCCAAAGTCCTCCCCATGGATCTTCCCCTCAAAAGACCAGCTATTTTTTAATTAATTTTTTCATTCCTAAGTTTTCATCTCCTTGTATCCTACGTTCCCGAACAATGTAACGATGAAAAATTAAAAAAAGTGTTGAAAGTCAACGATTTTCGGCACTTTTTTCTTGACTTTTTCATCGTTACATATTATAATTAGAACGAGGTGATGGAACTTATGGGCATCATTTATAGTAAAAATCCGAAGACTGGCATCACATATGTGTATGATAACAAACCATATTGGGATCCGGAGAAAA
>Ga0194138_10000116_pt1 | contig 40006 bp, 36 predicted proteins | sample TARM_MetaG_T2_14_FD_134022 | JGI IMG/M metagenome (GOLD analysis project Ga0194138, IMG submission 134022) | Freshwater microbial communities from Pennsylvania, USA, analyzing microbe dynamics in response to fracking - TARM_MetaG_T2_14 (version 2) | ecosystem: Environmental > Aquatic >...
AACCGTATTACAATGAACTATTCAATCAAGGAAACAATTCGTTTCCTAATTAATGAAATTCATTCTACACCGTTTCCAGTGGACATTACAAAACCATATTTATGAAATCAGTATTTTTCTAGAACACAGCTAAAAATAATAAAAAAACTAGACAATTTATCGTATATTACTACGAACGTCTAGTTTTTTTATTTGTTATTCGGGTTTATCAGATAAATCTATTTTCCGACAACCCCTTTATTTTTATATAGAAGCGTTTCGCTTCTTTTCTTCTTTTTCTTTACGTTTTCTTTCTTTTCTACGTTTTTCTTTAATTCTTTTTTCTTCACGATAAACTGGCTCCATATCAATATCAAGGGCACTGTCTTCAATGGCTTTAACTACCATTTTTTCATCAAGAACACGCTTTTGACGTTTATAGGTTTTTTGTAGTGAAGCAAGCAATAAGAAACTCATTACTGTTAAGATGATGGCAAACGGTAGACCAGTTGCAATAACTGCAGCTTGTAAAGCTTGTAAGGCTTGATCTCCCCCTATAACTAGTAGTAAAGCAGCAATAAATCCTTCAAGACCCGCCCAAAACACACGTTGTCTTGCAGGGGTTTTAATGCGGCCTCCTGAGGTAATACTGTTTACAACAATACTTCCTGAGTCACTTGATGTGACAAAGAAAGACATAACTAGAACCGTTCCAATGACTGATAACACAACAGCAACTACCCCTTTTAATACAGCCACATCTAATAATAAAATCATTTCAAATAAAGCAATAGAATAATCTGCTTGAACAACATCATAAAGTAATCCACCACTTGCGGCATCAATACTCATCGCTGTCCCACCAAATACACTTAACCATACAAATGATAACATTGCAGGCACAACTAGCACCGCAAGGACAAATTCACGAATAGTACGTCCTTTTGAAACACGGGCAATAAACATTCCTACAAATGGGCTCCATGAAATCCACCAAGCAAGGTAAAACACAGTCCATGCGCCTTGCCAAGCGCGCTCACTCCCCTCACCAATACTTAAATAAAATGCTGAAGGAATTAAGTCACTAATATAAAGTCCAAATGAATTTGAAAATAAGCGAATAATATAGGCCGTTGGTCCTAATATAAAGATCAGAATCATGAAAATTGCTGCAATACGCATATTCCATTGTGATAATATTTTTACCCCTTTATCAATACCTGAAATAATGGAAATGGTCGCAATCGATGTAATCCCAATGATTAATAGTACTTGGAATAAAATTGATACCGGTAACCCAAATAAATAATTCATTCCACCATTAATTTGTTGAACACCTAGTCCTAAACTTGTCGCAAGCCCGAATAAAGTCGCAAGCACCGCGATAACATCAATGACATCTCCTAAACGTCCAAAGACTTTCTCTTTAAAGAGTGGATAAAAGATTGAACGTAGTGATAAAGGTAATTTTTTGTTATATGCAAAGTATGAAAGCGCAAGCGCTAATACTGCATAAATTGCCCACGGATGTAATCCCCAGTGTAAGAATGTTGATGCCATAGCGCGGAATGCACCATCGCCACTTTCATAAATCGGCGGGGCCACATTCATATGCGTCAGCGGTTCACCGACTGCCCAAAACATTAATCCAATTCCCATCCCTGCACTAATTAACATAGAATACCATGCAAAATTTGTAAATTCAGGTTTGGCCGTTAATCCCCCTATACGAATACGACCAAGTTTTGAAAATGCAAGATACAGTGCTAAAACAATAAAGAAATTACTTGCGAAAATAAAGACCCAATCAGCCCCTGATATAATCGCATTTGTCATCTTATTAAATGTGTCAATGGCAGGATTTAACCCAAACCATCCCTGTTGAGAAATTACTACATAAATTGATAGTAACGCAATTAATGCAATAGTAGAAATAGACACAACTGGGTTCAAATCTACACCAAATTTATGTGTATTTCTACTATAAAGTTTTTCTTCTAGTTCTTTTTCTAGTGATGCTTCTTTTTTTGCTTCTTGTTCAATAATTTTTTCAGCCATAAGTTACTCCTCCTTTTTTAGTCCTTTAGTCCTTGTGTATGTTACTAAAAATCACTTCACTTGTCAAATTTATCCCCATATAAAACTATACTACAATAATTTGATAATTTTATAAATAATAAAATATCATTCATGTTTAATTCACAAAGTTGTGCTAAAATGAGTCTACCTAATAAGGAGGTCATACTATGTTAAGTATAGAAAAACTCACAAAAAAATATGAAATTGGTGCATTTAAACAACTCGCCCTTAATGAAGTCTCAATGACATTTAGAAAACAAGAATTTGTCAGTATTTTAGGTCCTAGTGGATCTGGAAAGACTACCCTGCTCAATATGATTGGTGGATTAGACCGTTATGATAGCGGGGATATCATTATTAACAATAAATCGACGAAACATTTTAAAGATGCTGATTGGGATAGTTACCGTAATCATTCGATTGGCTTTGTATTTCAAAGTTATAATCTAATTCCACATATAAGTGTTTTAGATAATGTTGAAATAGGATTAACCCTAAGCGGGGATACTCAAGTAGACAGAAAAAAACGTGCAATGGAAGTTTTAGAACGTGTAGGATTAATAGACCATGTTCATAAAAAGCCCAATCAGTTAAGTGGTGGACAAATGCAACGTGTTGCCATCGCAAGAGCCCTTGTAAATAGTCCTGATATAATTCTAGCTGATGAACCAACTGGATCTTTAGATACAGAAACAAGCACACAAATCATGGCACTTATTCAAGAAATCGCAAAAGATAAATTAGTGATTATGGTGACGCATAATCAAGATATCGCAACAGAGTACTCTTCAAGAATCATCGAATTAAAAGACGGGAAAGTCATTGGCGATTCTGATCCTTATGAGATCAAAAAAGATGAACCTTCTAAATTCAGCCTTAAAAGAACATCTATGTCTTTTTTGCAGGCTTTAAAATTATCATTTAATAACTTAAAAACCAAAAAATTTAGAACCCTTACCACTGCATTTGCAGGAAGTATTGGAATTATTGGAGTTGCTTTAGTTTTAAGTTTATCCAACGGATTAGGCAGTGAAATCGATAAACTAGAAACCAGTGCATTAGGAGAGTTTCCTATTACCATTAGTGAATTTCCCCAACAAGTAGAATTTGGACCGCCCACTCCAGAGTTTGAGGAAGAACCCTTAGAGGATTTCCCTGACACTTCGGCAGTTTATGTTTATGACCGCGAGGCAACAAGAACGACACATGTGAATACCATCAATGATGAATATATCGATTATTTGATGGCTATGGATGAAGCTATTTACAACGAAATTCAAATGTCAAGAAGTGTCACAATGCCTATATATACCGAAAACTTTAACGGCGATTTAATCCGTGTTAATCGTAGTGATGCAGGGCTTTCTGAACTGCCTAATAATATCGATTATTTCAATGATACCTACGATTTATTAACAGGAAGCATTCCTAATGATACCTCTGAAATTTTACTGGTTGTCGATGAATACAACCGTTTAACCGTCGATACGTTATCAGCCCTTGGTTTTGAAACTAACGACATGAATCAATATGATTTTAACGATTTTATTGGAAAAGAATTTACCCTTGTCTTTAACGATGATTACTATCTTCCTACCGATGAGACAAATGAGCGTTTCATGGTGAATCAAGATACTGATCAAATGGTTGAAAATGGAATGACACTCACGATTACAGGCGTTGCCCGTGTGAATCCAGAAACATCGATGTCTATTGTCTCTAGTGGGGTTAAGTATTTACCCGCTCTGACTGATATGTTTTTAGAAGATGCTGAGACTTCTAATATTGTCCAGGCCCAAACAGATAATGATATCAATGTCTTAACAGGCACTCCGTTAAATGACCAATCAAGAAAAAGTATATTAAGAAGCATCGGGGCTTTATCTGTGCCTTCTCAAATCAACATCTATTCGAGTGGCTTTGATGAAAAAGAGTCTGTAAAAGCCTATTTAGATGAATACAATGCTTCTAAAGAGTCAGACGACCAGATTATTTACACCGATCTTGCAGAACTCATCACAGACATCGTATCAACCACACTTAATACAACAACCTATGTTTTAATTGCCTTTAGTGCCATCTCACTTGTTGTTTCTTCAATTATGATTGGGATTATTACGTATGTCTCTGTCTTAGAAAGAACCAAAGAAATTGGGATTTTAAGAAGTTTAGGCGCTAGAAAACGTGATATTTCACGTGTCTTTAATGCCGAAACGACAATCATTGGCTTCACCGCAGGAAGTCTTGGGGTTATCATTGCTTTCTTATTAACCATTCCAATCAATATTATTATCGAAAATCTTGTGGATGATGTTGAAAATATCGCATCACTGGCCGTATCACATGCTTTATTCTTAATTGCAATAAGCATTGTGTTAACCTACATTTCAGGCCTTATTCCAAGCGGTATCGCTGCCCGTAAGAACCCAGTAGATGCATTAAGAGTTGAATAAAAAAACGTGGTCACTTCACTTAGAAGTTGACCACGTTTTTCTTTGTTATTTTACCTGCATTTTTTGATATTCAACCGCAATTTTAGCTGCTAGTAAAGCGTTGTTATACACAAGCTCTAAATTTGCTTCTAAGCTTTTACCTTCAGTAATTTCTTTTACTTTAGCCAGTAAAAACGGTGTGCTTTCTTTCCCTTTTGCGCCCGCTTTTTCAGCTTCTTTAATCGCCGCATTAATCGCTTGATTGATGAGGGTTTCATCAATACTACTTTCTTTTGGTATCGGATTAGCAACCACCAATCCTCCCGCTAGATTTAACTGCCATTTCGTTTGCATAAATGTTGCAATTTCTTCAGGGGTTTGTAAATTATAGTCGACATTAAAAGGACTTGTTCTTGTATAAAAGGCTGGTAATTTATCGGTTTGATAGCCTATGAGTTCAACGCCTTTTGTTTCTAAATATTCTAGCGTTTTTTCAAGATCTAAAATGGATTTAATGCCTGCACAAACAACGGCTACTTTACTGCTTGAGAGTTCTTCTAAGTCACGGCTAATATCCATACTAATCTCAGCTCCACGGTGCACGCCGCCAATTCCACCTGTTGCAAAAACTTTAATCCCTGCCATTTCAGCAATAAGCATTGTTCCCGATACTGTCGTTGCCCCCATTTTACCTTGACTTACAACATATGCAATGTCACGTTTGCTTGTTTTAATGACATCCTTACTTTTCGCAAGGCTTTCAAGTTCTTCTTCTGTTAGACCAACTTTGATTTCTCCATTAATAATCGCAATGGTTGCAGGGACTGCGCCTGCATCTTCAATAATGGCTTCAACTTTTTTAGCCATGTCAACATTTTGTGGATAAGGCATTCCATGGGAAATTATGGTTGATTCTAACGCTACAACCGCTTGGTTATTATTTAATGCTTCTTCAACTTTTTTCGATAAAGTTATCATTTACTTTCCTCCATTAATTTAAGTAATTTTTCTTCGGTTAATTGCTTTGAAACTGATTCGATACTTTCAAGGGTAATTTTTGCCATATTCATGGCCACTCTCAGCGCATCTAAATGATGGACAGCTCCGTAAATTAATCCCGCTAAGAAGGCATCCCCTGCGCCTGTTGCATTCACAACATCCACATGTTCTGTACCAACGTGATTAATGCCTTCTAAATGATTGCCATAATAAACACCCTCACTACCGACAGTGATGTAAATATTAGTTACACCTTTTTCTAAAAGAATTTGAATACTTTGAATTATATCGCTCGTTCCAGTTAAAGCTTTTGCTTCCATTTGATTCAGTTTTAATGTATAGATTTTGTTTAAATGTGGACTAATTTTATGAACCTTACTCGTTGAAATCGCATCGACATAAATAGGCTTATCAATCGTATTAAAACAGTAATCAAGTATTAGTTCACTAAAATTGGTATCAATCATGACTAAATCTGCCGTCTCATAAACCTTATGAAAAGCTTCTATTTCATGAACATCCACTTCATCCATAGCATCCATACTACTAATCGCTACATGCATATCTTTTTGATCATCTAAAACAGCCAAATAGGTCGGTTGGCTTTCTTTTAGTATTGGATGGACTTTCACATGCCTTTTTTCAGTTTCAGATTGAATCATCGCTCCGTCAGGATTATTGCCTAGTACGGTTATTAAAGAAACATCAACATTTAAAAGCCCTAAATTTTCAGCAACATTTCTTCCTACTCCGCCTAAAGACTTTGATAGTTTTCCTGGATTAGAATCATGAAAAGTTAAAGCTTCATAACTTTCAGCGACCATATCAAGATTTGACCCACCAATCACACATACTTTCATAAAACCTTCCTTTCATTCAATAAAAAGCCGGCCAAAGACCGGCCTATATTATGCTTTGTTACTAACGACAACTTGTGGGAATGGAATTTCAACTTCATGTTTATTAAGGTATAAAACAAGTTCATGACGAATCATGCGCTCTACACCAAAATGATTCCCTGTGGTTGTTTTTGCAGAAATTCTCATATTAATACTAGAATCTGCTAGTTCTGTAACGCCTAAGAATGTCGGTTTCTCAATGATGTCATCGTTCTTCTCTTCAATTAAATCGATGAATTCTGGCATAATGCTTTGAATTTTTTCAAGGTCAGTCTCGTAAGCAACACCAAAATCTACCAGTGCTAAATTGGTATTACGTGACCAATTAATTAATGAACTAATATTCCCGTTATTGACAATCATTTCACTTCCTGTATAGTTTGTGATATGCGTGACACGTAAATTCATTGCGGTTACTTTGCCTTTAAAGCCACTAACTTCGATTGTTTCACCGACATTAAACGAGTTATCAACGATTATAAAAAATCCGCTCATAACATCTTTAACAAGGCTTTGTGCCCCAAATCCAATTGCAAGTCCTAAAATACCAGCACTTGCTAAGATTGGTGTAATTTCAAATCCTAACTCACTGATGATTAACAAGATAACAATAAACCATATAACGACTTTTACAGCACCTGATAAAAGGCCAGATAGGGTTGCTCCTCTTGCATCACCTTTCCGTTTAATAAAATAATGCTCAATACTTTTTCTACTAATTTTACTTGCAATCATTCCAACAAGTAACCATATTAAAATAACGACTAAACTGATTAATAAAGCCGCAAGTACTGTTGAAAATCCTGCATCTACTAATAAATCTTCTAAATAAATCTTTAACTCTGTCATCTTTTTCCTTCCTTTCTTGTATACAACTATTATAGCTTGTATTAAAATGATATTCAATTTTTTCGCTAAAAGAAAAAGACTGTCAAAGCTTCTTTTGACAGTCTTTACAATAGCCATATAAATCAAGGGTATGACTAGATACCTTGAAATCATAAGTTTTTTCTACATTTTTTTCATATTCATGAACAGGGCAATTCTCAATATGAATCACCTTGTGACATCCAAGACAAATTAAATGATGTGCGTGGGCGTCATGTTTGATTTCATAAAGCACTTGTTTAGAATATTCTACATTTACCGTATCAACCAATTGTTGTTTTGTGAGTGATTCTAAAATTCTGTATACCGTTGATAAAGAGATCGATGCATCTTCTTCTTTGGCTTTAATAAAAATATCTTCTGCGCTTAAAAAATTATGTTCACTATCTAATATATCTAATATTAGTAAGCGATGTTTCGTTTTTTTAAGCCCAACATTTTGTAACCATTTTTCAAATTTTGTTTTCATGATTTCACCTATTTTTGTGTTTGCATAACTCTATTATATAGATAGACACCCATAAATACAAATCCGTTTAGTAAAACAATACTAGACCCTGATGGTAAATCAAAAACAAATGACGCTAGTAGTCCGATGATAACGGTCACTAAACTTGAAGCTGCAGCAATTAATATAGTTGATTTAAAGCCTTTATTAAACTGCATCGCAATAACAGTTGGAAACACAATAAAACTTGAGATTAAAATCGTTCCAATCGCTCTGATTCCAATCACAATCGTAATCCCTGTAAGAATCGCTAAGATTAAATTTAAGCGTTTAGATTTTATTTTGTTTACCGTGGCAAACTGTTCATCATAAGTCATCGCAAATAAATCATAATAAAACAAGAAGACAACAATGATCACGACGGCCGAAACGATAATACTTAAAACCACATCAACCGATTTAATCGTTAAAATACTCCCAAATAAATAACTGAATAAATCTAAATTAAATCCGCCGCTTACACTTGCAAGCGTCGTTCCTAAAGCCATAGCAAATGTAGCGGTTAGTCCAATCGCTGCATCGCCATGCATATTGGCTGATTCATTTAGCTTTAAGATAAAAATACTAACAAGCACCACCACAGGCATAGCAACCAGTAAAGGGGCTGTATTAAGAACCAACCCAATCGCAACAGCCGCAAAAGCTACATGACTTAATCCGTGACCAATCATCGAGAATTTTTTAAGGACTAAGAATGACCCGATAAATGAACTGCTTAATGCAATCGCAACACCTACAATCAGTGCGCGCCACATAAAGGTGTATTTAAACGCATTACCTAATAGTTCTAAGTATTCCATTATCCTTCACTCCTTTTTGCACGTCTTAAGGCATGAGTATGGATAAATGGTGATAATTCTTTTTGTTCACAGAACTCTCTAAATGGGCCATCAAACAAGATGGTTTGATCCATATAAATCACTCGATTAACATAATCTCCTGCGCTTGCAATATCATGGGTAACTAATAAAATCGTCATATCAATTTCTTCATTAAGCATCTTAATCAGTTTATAAAACTGATCGCGAATGCTTTGATCAAGTGCACTTGTTGGTTCATCCATGATTAAAACATCCGGTTTATTAACAAGGGCTCTTGCTAGTAAAACACGTTGTTGTTGGCCACCACTTAAAAGACCAATTCTTTTTTTTCTAAGCGCTACAATATCTAAATATTCTAATACTTTAATCATTTCAGCATAATCTTCTTGATTATATCGTTTAGGAAACTTTTTATTCGCAAGTCTTCCTGTTAAAATGACTTCTTCAACTGTTGCTGGAAATTGTCGGTCTTGAAGTGCTGTGCTTTGTGGTAAATAACCTACTGAGAGTAATTTACTTTTTAAAACTGTTCCACTAGCAATCGATTTTAATCCTAGCAACGCTTTAATCAAGGTCGTTTTCCCTGACCCATTCGGCCCTACAATTGCGATAAAATCTTTATTATTCACTTTAAAATTAACATCTTTCACAGCTTCAAACTGATGATACTTAACAGACAGGTTATTGACAATAATGTCATGTTTACTATCCACTCATATCATCTCCAGTATAACCAAGTCCAATTTTTAATTGTTCTAAATTATGTTCAAGCATATCTAAGAAGGTGAGCCCATCATTAAATTCATCTAAAGGAATATTACCACCCGCGTATAAATAAAGAATGGTTGCGCCAGTTTCTTCACTGATTGCATTACTCACATTGGGTGAGATAAGTTGTTCACTAAATAGATGTTCAATATTGTAAGTATTCATAGTATCAACCATTGAAGCAATGGCTTGTGGGGTCGGTTCTGCATCAGTAGAAAAGCCACGATATGGGTTTACATACTCTAAATTATAGCGCGCGACAAAATACCCCATTGCATTATGACCCCCGTGCATAATGGTTTGACGTTCACTGTTTTCAACCAAATCTAAAAATGCTAAATGCATTCTGTTTAGTTCTGCAACATACGCATCCTTATTAGCATTTAGTGTTTGTGCTTCTTCTGGGACAAGTTCAACTAATAAAGCCGTAATATCTTCAACCATTTGAATGGCATTTAAAGGATCGGTCCATATATGTGGATCATATGCCCCGTGGTCATGCTCATCCTCATCATGGTCCTCTTTATCGTGATCATCGTGATCATCATGAACCTCACTTTCATAAATGTGTCCATCACTATCAATTAATCTCACGTTTTGCGTTAAATCTAAAATGCTTAAACTATCTGGTGCATTCGATTCAATTAAAGTATGGACCCAAGGTTCCATACTCTCACCTGTATAAATAAGAGCATCTGCATCTAAAATACTTGCTACAGTGCGTGCACTCGGTTCAAAACTATGTGCACTTGTTCCTGGTGGTAATAAATACTCAACATCTACCAAATCTCCTGCAACGGCTCTAGTAAAATCATATTGCGGAAATAACGAAGTCATGACTAAGGGTTTATCACGTTCTTCACTACCTGTACAAGCGATTAAACTAACAAGTGTTCCTATTAAAATAACACTAATAATTATAATTTTTTTCATCGGTTTTCCTCCTGTTTTTTACTCACTCAATATTATAGCATTATTCCATGCAAATGCAAATCATTCGCATTTAGATACTAACATTTAACAGTGAGCTACAAAAAAACATCACCCGGAGGTGATGTTTTAAGGGTATAAACTAAATCCAAGCAATGATTAAAAAATATAGAATCGGAATGACTAAACTTGGTAACATATTCGCCACTCGAATTTTCTTGATATCCATAAAGTTAATCCCAATTGCGACTAAAATAATGTTTCCTACCATACTAATGACCGTAATCATATCAGAAGTTAATAATAAATCTGCATACCCAGCTAGCACGGTAATACTGCCTTGATAGATCAGAACACTGAATGCTGAAAACAACACACCAATGCCGAATACACTCGCAAGCATCATTGCTGTGATAAAATCCAGTGTACTTTTCATATATAAAATCGTATAACTGCCTTCAAGCCCTGCTTGTAAGCTTCCAAGGATTGCCATCGCACCAACACAAAAAATCAAAGTTCCTGCACTAAATCCCTTCGCAAGTGGTGGTAAGTTATACTTTTTTTCTATATTAAAGGCTGTTTGGTTAATCCTTTTATCAATATCAATTTTCTCCCCAATTAATGTTCCTATTACTAATGAAATGATAATAAGTAAATCATGTTGGGTAGATATTTGTTGATCTTGCACTACTAAAAAATCCGATAAAAACCATCCAATCGAAAGAATTGAAAGCGAGAGTCCTAAGACCAACATCAAAGATTTTTGAAGGGATTCGTTAATGCGTTTTTTAAAAAGAATGCCAATAAATGTCGCGATAATTATCGCAACGGTATTGATAATTGTACCTATCATAGTGTACTCCTTGCTGTAAATCAGTTAGGATTTACTCAAACAGATTTTTTAGTATGTCATTAAATAGTGGTTCATTTCGGTTTCCATAAGCAACTTCTCTTGCAAGTAATGGGACATCGGTAATAATGCCATCAATCTCATAATCCACAACCATTTCTAAACGTTCTTTATCATTAACAGTCCAAACATATGCACGTTTATCTTCAGCATGCAAGCGCCTTATATACTGCGGATTATTAATCGCAACACTCGATGCAAATGCGACACTATCAATTGAATCATTACGCACAAGGCGTTCAAAATCCCCAATAAATGTTCCCAGTAATAAGACTGTTTCATAGGATTCATCATAAATTTTAAAGGTTTCAAGTTGATTGACATTAAATGATAAAATCGTAACATCATTGATCATGTTTAAATCTTCAATCAGTGTATGCACCGTTTCATTAAACGCATCATTATTGGCTTTTAATTCAATATATAAATTCGCACGATACTTTGTCGCTTCTAAAGCCTCTTGAAGGGTTGGAATTTTTTCACCTTCAAAGTCTTTTGAAAAATAGCTACCAGCATCTAAGGCTTTTACCTCTTCTAATGTTAATTGATTAATTGGTCGATTAGACGTTGCACTTGTTGTTCGGCTGATGCTGTAGTCATGAAAGAGCACTGGCACACCATCTTTTGTTTCTTGAATATCTATTTCAATCGCATCTGCGCCTTGATTGATGGCTTCTTCTATCGCTGCAAGTGTGTTTTCTGGAGCGTCAAAACTTGCCCCACGGTGGGCAATAATTTCAGGATAGTTAAATAAACTTAATGGATTACGCTCTCCCGATACGACATTAAAAACCCCTGGGATATTTAACCCGATAATAATAACAGCAAGTACTAACCATACGAGTTTAAATACACGTTTTGGCACACGGTAAATCGGTCCCGGTTTAAAAAACTTCAATGATTTATTTTTCAAGACAGTGACTGTTTTATTTTCATGCATCCATACTTCAATCAGTGCATAATTAATAGGCATTAAGGTCACAGATGCAATAAACCCAATCACTAAAAAGATGGTATATAATACCGTTAATAAAAATGCTAATACATGCGTTTGTCTACGCGTAATAAACACAAAACTTGCAACCAATGCAATCACAATAAAATAGAGTAAAAATAATATCGCATTTAAAAGAATATTTAACAGTAAAAACTCAAAAAACAGTTTTAATTTACGTTTTTGTAAAAACTTAAAATTCGTCTTCACTATTTCTTTTAAAGGCATATTTTGTGTCGAAAATAACGGCAATAAAAACAAGGTAAAAATGAATCCTATAATAATCACCAAGATGGTTAGAATGATCCCTAGTTGAATATAAGGTAAAACCCCGATTTGATCGAGGATAATTTGAGGAATATTAATCGTTGAAGCCACTGCACTAAATTGTAACAATTCAGCGACTAAAAATAAAAACAATGACGGGAAAATTAATAAAACATGATGACGTTTCATGACTTTCATACTATGTTTAAATCCCTCTGATAAAAACACAGGCACTGATATTTTTATTCTTTGTTGGCTCATTTCAAAGAAGTATGATAAATAAAGCACTTCTAATACTAAATAAAAAGCCATCAGTAATCCTAATACAATAAACACCATGATGGTGGAAGGCTGTTGAATAAACTCAATCAATAAACGATTGGTAATATAGGCATAACCAGAAAGGTTAATCGATAATTTGATTAATAACTGTGCAAGCGGAAAAATGATTAAGACACCAATAACACGGTAAAAAACCTCAAAAACCATGAGGGTTGTGAAATTAAATTTTAGAAGTTCTTTAAATGCATTAAACCGTTTTTTCATCAGTATCCCTTCTTTTTAGCTATTATAGCACCGATAACACTATGAATAAAATAAAACCGCCTAACTTTTTCGATAAAACTCCATCCCAACACCGTAATCTTTTACTAGTGTAGAGGGTTTATATCTAAGCAAATAGATACTAACAATATAATCTCCAATACAGCTTGATAAATGATTTCCAAGTAAAACAGCCGCAAGACTTATTAAATGTAGTGGTGCAAAAATAAAAAATGGAATATAAATTAGATTCAACACTATAAAAGGTGCGAGGCCTACTGCAAAATAATGCCACTTTTTAAAGTAAGTATCTGGTGATGATGCGCTTGCTGCAAAGCCATGAAACTTAAACTTTATATTTACCCCTTTGGCAAGCTTAAAAAAGGCAGCATGAATCAACTCATGTACAACAATATTAAGAATCATTAGCGGTAAATATAATATTAAACTGAGGGGTTGTGCATACTCTATGTGGTTAAAAAATGCCGGTAAGAACGGGATAAATATCACAATTGAAGCAATATTTAAAAACCAAAACAACTTTCTATTTTTCTCTAAATCCAATACTTTTGAGCGCTCATAGCCCTCAGGTAAAACAGTATACGCTTTAATCATTGTCCTCATCCTCTTCTTCAAATTTGCTCCAAAACTGGGTTAAATAGCCTTGAACATAGTCGCTTTCTTGTAATAGGTTATAATGCGACCAATGCAAGGGAAATAAATCCAAATATTTAGGCTGTTGGTAACGCGAATCTAATAAAATTGCAATCCCTTTATCAGATTCAGTCCTGATCACTCTACCAACGGCCTGAATGACTTTGTTCATTCCAGGGTAAGTATAGGCATAATCAAATCCATTATACCCTTTTTCAAAAAAGTAATCTTTTAAAAGTTGATTCATTGCATTAAACATCGGCAAAGCAACCCCAACAACTAACACACCATTTAAAAAATCTCCAATATAATCGATGCCTTCACTAAAAGAACCACCAAGCACACTAAATAATAGTTTACTTTCTGTTGTTGTTTCCTTAAAATCCTGAAGAAGCGCTTCTCTTTGATGCATGCTCATCCCGCGTTCTTGGACCATAACTTGGGCACCTGTTGAGGCAAGTTGTTCTAAGACTTTATGCATGTATACATAACTTGGGAAGAATACAATATAATTTCCTTTTCTTGATTCAACCATTGCATAAATGGTATCAATAATTCTTGGAATACTCAGCGTTCTATCATGATATTTTGTTGAGGTTGAAACATCAAAGTAAAGCCCTAAGCGATTCGCTTCAAAGGGACTGGGAATAGAAAATTTCTTTCCTTTCCCGCCAGTGATTAAATTCGCATAGTAATCAACGGGTTGTAAGGTTGCACTAAATAAAATAGTACCGTGTGAGCGTGCATCGATAATTTCTGTAAGGGGTTTTGAGGCATCGAAACAAACAATATTGAAGCTAAAATCTTCATCAAGTGCTTCAACAGTAAACCTGAATGCTTCGCTAAAATATTCACTGATTCGCATGAACTGTGTCAGTAAAAAGTACCCCTCTCTAATCGCTTTACGTTTGGGGTGTTTTTTATGGATTTGTAAGAGTTCATCAAGTTTCATCGTCAAGTAATGAACTTGTTGTAAAAGTGTAGGGTTTAAAGACTCACTCACAAAAAGTTTGGCTTTTTTTACATCATGAGTTTTTACTAGAGATTCCATGGTGGTCTTTAACATGCCTATTGCTTTTTGGGGAGAAGGTTTCAAGTCTTTAATCAGGGTATAAAGCGCTTCAATGTCGCTGAGTGTTAAGGATGCTGAATACATTGAGCGTGAACGATCGATTAAATTATGTGCTTCATCGATCAAGAGTTTGGGTTGGTAATAATCATCTTCAAAATATCTGATGAGTTTAATTCTTGGGTCAAAGACATAATTATAATCACATATAATAATGTCTGAATAATTCGATATTTCTAAGGCAAACTCATGTGGACAAATGGTATGATATTGAGCGTATTGTTTAATTAGGGTTGCATCATAGACATCATCATGCACAAAAATGTCTTCAAGTGCGCCTTTTAAACGGTTATAAAAGCCTTTAGCATAAGGACAAAGTTCAGGGTCACAATCTACTTCTTCTTGTAAACACATGTTTTCTTTAGAGTTTAGTGTAATGGCTTTTATTTTTAAGCCCTTTGCTTTTAAATCTTCTATCGTTTTCACTGCAATGGATTTTCCAACATTTTTAGCGGTTAAAAAAAAGAGTTTTTCTTTATCATGGCTCAGTGTTTTAAGCCCTGAAAAAAGCGCTGCAATGGTTTTTCCAATGCCTGTTGGCGCTGTTGCATATAGAATATCTTGTTTTAATATCGTTTGATAAACAGCCCCCATGAACTGATATTGCCCTTCACGGTATTTATCATGAGGAAACACTAATCCTTCTAATGATTTTTGTTTATTAAATTGATGTTCCTGATAGATTTTTAACCATTCTAAGTAATCATTAACGGTTTGGTTAAACGCTTTACTTATTTGAGTATAGTTATATCTTTTTTTAATGGTATGCATCTTTTCTGTTTGGATATGCACATAGGTAAGGTGGACACTGATACTTTTTAAATCATGTTTTTTCATGTAAAGATAGCTATACATTTTAGCTTGCATCATATGCGCAGGATAGGTATCTTCTTTTAGTAGGGTAAGATCGGTTTCTGTACTTTTGATCTCTTCTATGATGATTTCATTCTCACGGTGTAACACACCATCAATACGTCCGGTAATATGAAAACGAATGTCATTAAAAACCTCTTTTGTTTCTACAAACACTTCTTTTTGATCGGTATCAGAATATTGGCTTTGTCTTAAATTATGCATCCTCTGTCCGGTATTTGCAGCATGTTTAAGTTTGGTTTGTGTGGCTAAATCCCCTGCTGCATATAAAAATGTTACTAAGTCTTTGGCACTGATTCTAATGTCATCCATTTCATCACCTCGCAATCATTCTTATTTTATCATAAAAGGTACACTTTTGAGGGGAGAGTTTTTATATAGTCTTTGAATTATACTGTTAGATTATTGCTTTTATGGTAAAATAAGAATAACTGTTCAAAGGAGTGATTATATGTTTATATTAAGTACTTTAACACAATCCCTTATTACTGCAGGAATTGTGATTGTTGTTTTATTATTTATCTTGTTTCACCGGTCTTATATTGAGTCCCATAAAGAAGATATTAAACCACGTGTTGTAGCGATTATTTATACGCTATTATTTATCTTATTAGCTGGGGCTATTGTTTCAATACTATGGCTTTGGGGTTATGATGTCACCGATTATTTAATAAATATCTTAGTCCAACTTAGATTATTACTAGAAAATAGTATAAGCCGTTTGATTGGAACGCTGATTACATTATTTATTGGGCTTGGAATTTTTAAAGTCATTAAAATTGCGCTCTTCCGCTTTAGTAAAAAAGCTGGAGAAAAAGAACACCGTAAACAAACGGTTGCTAAAGTAACCTTAAGCATTACCAAATATATAATAGGCATTGGGTTAATCTTAGCCTTATTAACCATATGGGGAATCAACGTTTTACCTGCAATCGCTGGGCTTGGTATTGCTGGGCTTGTTATCGGGTTAGGGGCTCAAAAATTTATCAATGACTTAATCAGCGGATTCTTTATTATTTTTGAAAATCAGTTTGATGTTGGTGACTGGGTTCAGATTGATGGCTTTATGGGCCAAGTTGTTGATATTGGATTAAAAACTACACAAGTGAAGAACTTTAAAGGCGAACTGCGTATTTTTAATAACGGGAGTATTGATCCGGTTTCAAACTTTAACCGCTTTGATTCTTTAGCCATCGTTGATTTTGGTATCGCTTATAAAGAAGATGTGGCAGCTGCGATTAATGTGTTGATGAAAGAACTTCCAGCCTTACGTCAAGAACAGCTTAATATGCTTGAAGACCCAAGAGTCCTTGGTGTGACAGATCTTGCAAATAGTTCTGTAAACTTACGTGTTGTTTGCTTAGTTAGACCGATGGAACAGTGGGGTATTGAACGCGCGATGAGACAGCGTATTAAAGAGATATTAGTCAACAATAAAATTGAAATTCCGTTTCCACAAGTTGTGGTCCATGATGCCCATCGGGCAGAAAAAAAGACTGAGGCTACTCAGTCAAAAGAAAATCAGTAAGGGTATCAAAGGCATCTTTCGCTTCCTTCATAAAAGGATAAAGCGGATAAACATGCAACATTTTATCGCCTTCTATAAATGTTAAGTCAACGCCGTCTGCGTTGGCTTTTTCTTTAAATAATAAAGCGTCTGGGTGTAATATATCGTAAGTCCCTATAAACAAAAGCGTTTCAGGTAATCCAGTAAAATCTCCATGAATAGGACTCACGCGGTAATCAAGAACATCTAACCCATTACGCCAAGCATCCCCTAAATATTTAGCGTTATTATTATTTAAGAACGGATCCTTTTGTTGCGCTAGTTCCACAGCTTCATTATCAAGTTCTAAGTCAAGCCAAGGCGCATTTAAAATAATTTTATCCGGTAAAGGTTTTTCTAAGTTTAAAAGATCCAGTGTAAATCCAAGTGCAAGCCCTCCACCTGCAGAATCGCCCATTATAAAGAGGTTATGATTATTATATTGATTTGTTAAATAATCATAAAAATCATGCATTAACGGAAACACTTCTTCTGCGTTTGAAAGTGGTGCTAAAGGATAAAGGGGTAAATATACGGTGAGATTTGTTTCACTTGCAAGCTTATCGACAAATCTAAAATGAAGGGATGAGGCACTACTTACATAAGCACCACCATGGAGATAGATTAAAACATCCCCTGATGGGGTAGTGGGTTTAAATTCAAAGACTCTCATGCCATTTAAATGCGATTCAGTAATTGAGGTATCCGCATTTAATAATGGAATATCATAGTCTTGGCTTAAATCATAAATGGGTTCGTTTTCTTTGGCTTTTTCATTTAAATAGGCTTCAGCACTTTCGTCTGTATAATCTTTTTGAAATAACTGATTGACACGAAAGGTCAATTCAATCATTTTACTTAAAGCACTACGGTCTTCTATCACTTTGGCACTAACTGAAAGCGTCGCTAGGCTTATAATGATGAATAATAGTATGGTTTTTATTACTTTCATCCTAATCACATCCTCGCCCTAATTATAACAAATTTATAATAATCCTAATACGAAACTATCCTAAATTTTATAAACTAGAACAATCACTAACTGTAATTAATGCTTATTGGGACAAAACATATTATGTAAGGCTTCAGTGGCAAGATAGAGTTTTGTGGCTGATATGCCAGGGGTTAAAAGGGTCATAAAACAGGTTTGAGTATCAGTTGAAAAACTAATTTTTTGAGATGCTTTAGAAAATTCTACGTGCAAAGCATATTGATTTCTTGGTGTTTTTTTTATGGTTTTTTGATAATTATTTAATATAAAGGTTAATTTAAACCCTTTTTGGGAATGTTCTAATACGCCTTTCCCAACAGGAATAAATCCTTTGGCATCCGGTAATAACGCCACATCAACGTCTAAACGAATAAAGTAATCAGGCTTCAACACTTCATGTTGGACATGCTTCTTTTGCCAATGAAACCAATCTGAAACAAGGAAAAAGGGCATTTCAAATTGGGGACTGGATAACCGGTATTGTTCATCAACATCATAAGTTGTCTGACAATGTTCACACTTTAATACTGTCTTTTTTGATGTCATTGCCCCTTCTTTTAAGCAATGAGGACATTGAAATAATACATGATGCAGGCCTTCTGCACGGTGTTTAGATTTGATTTTGATGTTTTGATTGATCAGCCATTCATAGTCATTATAATCAAATGCATTTTGAAGTCTTTGTTCAATTTCAGCAATGGATAGGCTTTTTACCTCATCTTTTGTCACCACTTGTGTGATGACCGACTCTGTTTTAATCACATGACGGTGATGATGCCAATGGGGTTTTGCAATGTGATGACCATGATTGATAAGAATCACAAGTGGAACTTTAGACATTTTCACAAGCTTCGCAAGACCACTTGGCAAACTTGATGGTAATCCCACTAAACTATAATGGGCTTCAGGATACATTATAAGTGGAATTTTATGAGTCTTTAACACATATAAGATTTGTCTGACTAGACTAGCATCAGTGACAAATTTACGTTTTCCAATCCCACCAATCCATCTGACAAGATGTTCGCGTTTAATGTAGGCATCTAGTGCAACAATATTCGCAGCGGATCTTGGAAAAACACTTTTAGCTGCCACTTTATAATCCAGATATGAATTATGATTTGCAAATAATAAGTAAGGCGCTTTTTTATCTAAAGTCTCCATGTTAACACGGACTAAACGATGTCTTTTAAACCACAACCTCGGAAAAGTATTTAGCCATATTAACCCTTTCATCCACCATTTAGGATAAATGGGTTTTTTATTTAGAGGTTGTCCCTCATACGCATTTTGTGCTTTTTTATTGTAAATATTACGCATCCCATCACCTATCCCTTTTGATTCATCAGTGCTTTTTGTTGATACATCATCTTTTCAGCTTTTATGATAACGGATTTAATAGAGTCTTTACTGTCGACTTTTACGGCATACCCTAAAGCAATAGTTGCATGGATACTTTCAATTTTAACCGCGTCATTTACTGTTTGTAATAAATGATAAATTTCTATTGTCTTTGTTTCATTGACTTTAGGTAATAATACTAAAAACTCATCGCCACCATACCGACCGATATATCCCGTTGGTAATAAGGCTTTAAGTTTTTGGGCAATATTTTCAAGTAAAGCATCCCCTTGGAAATGACCAAATTGATCGTTCACCGTTTTTAATTCATTTAAATCCCCCATAATTACTCCAACAGGTGTGGTTTGACGTTTCTCCATCTGCATGATCTTTTTCTCCATATAATGACGGTTATATAACCCTGTTAGATGGTCGTGATAACTCATATAATAAAGCGTTTTATGCTTTTTGAGCAATTGTTGGTGTTTATTATAAAAGTGAAGGAAAAATAAACCGATGACGGTAAAGAATGCAATGGTGTTTAATAGACCCAGTAAAATCGCAGAGACGTATTCTAAACCGTTTGTGAGTGGATAAAGAGCATTGAGAAGTCCAAGGAATGTAAAGCCAAGACCGACCAATTTAAAATAAGAATTCACAGTTCTTAAGAAGAAATGGCCAATCAGAATATAGTATAGGGCAATCACAAGATACACACTCCACTGAAAAACCACTTCTTGCGCATTGAACAAGGCAAGAACAAATAATCCTGTTAAAAAGAAAAACAACATACTGTATAAAGCATGCCCTGGTCGTGTATTTAAGAAAATAAGTACACCTTTTAATAAAAAGTGTAGCGCGATAATAATAAACGCACTGTATAAGACTGAGTACCAGGCACTTTGATAAAGCACTGATAAAAACATAAAGACAAAAGCAAAGGTAAACACTGTAAAGCTTTTGCTATAGTTTAAACAGTATAAATCATGACTTTTATTGTATAAGAAAAGACTAAAAAGGGCATAAAAACTATTCCCTAAAGCTAGTATTAATGTGCTAAACAAAAATAATGAAAGGGTACTTTCTAACATTTTCTCACCTCTTTTTAAAACAAATGATTCAAGCCTTATTCTTGAATTAATGCAATTTCGTAATCACAAATATCTTGATAAAATTCAGTTTCATGAGAAACCAATATTAAGGTCCCTTGATAATCAATAAGAGCTTGTTTCAAGGCATCTTTGGCGTTTTGATCTAGATGATTGGTTGGTTCATCCATAATTAAAACATTTGATTTTTGGTGTCTAAGTAATGCCAGACGAATTTTCGTTTGTTCACCGCCTGATAACGTACTTGCTAATCGGTTTGCCATGTCATAATTAATCCCATGTTGTGCAAGTAAGGTCATAACTTCTTTCTTTTCAAAGGAAGGATGTTCATTATGAACGATTTGAAAAGCGGTTAAATCTTTTGGTAAATGACTTTCTTGTTCAAAGTAACTGATTTTTGCTGTATCAATCCAGTGATAAGACCCGCTAATTGGCATGAGCTCATTAAGGATTGTTTTGATAAATGTACTCTTACCTACACCGTTTTTCCCCGTAATTGCAACTTTATCTTCTTTTAAAATGGTTAAATCAAGCGCGTCAACTAATGGATACTCATACCCAATGATTAAGTCTTTGATGACTAAAACATCTTTACCAGTTGATGTGCCAAATGGGAACACAAATTGATACGTTCGACTTTTTTTAGGACTTGCAACACGGTTAAGCTTTTGTAAGGTTTTTCTTCTACTTTGTGCTTGTTTGGTTGTGGATGCTCTAACGATATTTTTCTGAATAAATTCTTCTGTTTTCTTAATAAATTTTTGTTGGCTTTTAAAGGCTTTTTGTTGTTGTTCAAAACGCAGTTCACGTTCTGTTAAATAAAACTGGTAGTTTCCTTTGTAGCGTGTTATTTTACCTGTTTCAATCGCAAAAACAGTCTCAGCAATGCTTTCTAAGAATGATTCTTGGTGGGAAACCACTAAAAAGGCTTTTGAATAATTTTTTAAAAATTTGCTTAACCACTCTATATGTTTTACATCTAAAAAGTTTGTCGGTTCATCGAGTAATAAAACATCCGCATCTTCTAATAAAAGTTTACCGAGGATTATTTTAGCACGCATACCACCTGATAGTGTTTTAATGGGTTGGTCTAATATACTCATCTCTAACCCTAAACCATGAATAATATCGCCTACTTTAGATTTAATTGCGTAAAAATCACTTTCAAGCAATTCATCACCCAGACTAGCTGCTCGGTTTAAGAGTTTTTCTTGATCGTTTGGTGCGGCGTTACCTACTTTTTGGTAAAGGTCTTCCATCAGACGTTCTTTTTCAAATAATGGTAAAAATACATCATATAAATAATTCTTAACAAGCAATGATCCTTTTATCTTTGCGTACTGATCAAGATACCCAACCTTTTTAGTAGGGTTCCATTTAATACGTCCATCATCCGGTTTAATAAGGTGTGCGAGTAGTTTTAATAGGGTACTTTTACCGCAGCCATTAGGGCCTACTAAACAAGCATGCTCACCTTCAAAAAGACGCATTGAAGCGTCTTGATATAATTGTTGTTCACCATAGGTGAAACTAAGATTTTCGATGTCTAATACACTCATGATTATAACTCCTAGTTCTCTTTGATTTGTTCAAATAACAGGTCAAGTTCTTCTTTTGTTAAATGACGATATTTACCTTTTGGTAAATCTAAAGGTAAATGCATGATTCTAATCCGTTTTAATTTAACGACTTGATAATTAAAATATTGACACATTCTTCTAATTTGGCGGTTAAGGCCTTCCGTTAAAATAATCGAAAATGTTTTATCATTAATTTGTTTTAATTTGGCTGGTTTTGTGCGGGTATCTAAGATTGGGACACCTTGTTGCATTGATTTGATAAAATACGGGGTAATTTTTTTATCAACTTTGACAATATATTCTTTTTCATGATGATGTTCAGCTCGTAAAATTTTATTCACGATATCACCATCATTGGTCATGATAATTAACCCTTCAGAATCTTTATCGAGTCTGCCAACATGGAAAAGTCTTTGTGGATAATTAATGGCTTTAACGATATTCGTTTTATCCTTGGGATCGGTTGTTGATGTTATCCCAACCGGTTTATTATAAAGAAGATATACTTTTTTATTATCATGTGCAATGATTTTCCCATCGATTTTTATAGTATCAGCTTCATCAATTTTTTGTCCGATTTCAGGGTAAATATCATTGATTAATATACGTTTGTCTTCAATAAGTTTATCGGCTTTTCGTCTAGAACAATAACCAATCTCACTTAAGTATTTATTGAGTCTTGTTTTCATATTTTCACCTTTTCTAACGATTAATTATACTAGATAAACACTAAAAAGAAAAGTGACTGAAACGCATTAAGGCATTTCAGTCATAATTTTCACAATTTCTTTATCGGTTATACGCATCCCCTCGCGTGCTAAACGCGTCACATTATGGATGGTATTTTCTATGCCTTTGGCGATAATTCCATCACCACCATAAAATTGTTGACCTTCTTGATACATCTGAAACCCTAAGATTCCTGCATCAACGCTGGTTGCGATTTTTGCAGCACATGATGCTTTAGCACCATCACAAATAACCCCTGATACTATGGCAAGCGCGTTAACAATAGTATGTGCAATGTCTTCAAATGTTCCATCATGTAAATAAGCGATGCCTGCACCACTTCCGGCCCCTGCAAATACAGCGCCACAATATGCGGATAAAGGCCCAACGCCAGTTTTTTGATGAATGGTTACTAAATTAGACACCAACAAGGCGCGAATAAGTTTTTCTTCACTGACTTTTAGTGCCTGTGCGTAAGTAATCACAGGAAGACTTGCAGTAATGCCTTGGTTTCCGCTGCCTGAGACGATAGTAACAGGCAGCTTACAGCCTGCCATGCGGGCATCACTTGCAGCTGCGGCTTTTGCTTTAGCAGTTGTCGGTAAATGATTGGGCGTCTTCTTTAGTAGAACTTTCCCTATATTTGCACCATATTTATGTGTTAATCCTTCTTCTGAAATGGCTAAATTGTTTGAAATTTGTTTTAAGATTAATGGCTTGATTTCCTTTAAATCCACCGTATTTGCATAATCAACGATATCTTTAACTGTTAAAGATTTTTTCAAATCATCTTCAACAGCTTTTTCTTTAACATAATCTTTTGCGAGTAGAACATCATCGTTTTTCTTAATATAAACAATGTTCGTATGATGATTAATCATTCTAACCTTTGCACAATGATTATTTTTATAAACTTCGATTTGAATATCGAAAATGTATTCTGATTGAATTGGTTCAACTGTAATGTTGACAGTTTTTAAATACGCATGAATAGCATCAATTTTTGCGTTTGATACAGTGCTTATAACCCCTAATATTTGATCAGAATCACCTGCAATAATCCCAGCAGCAACGCTGGCTTTAATACCTTTAAGATCCTTTGTGTTTGGAACGATTACACTTTTTGCGTTTTTAATGATGTTATCACTCACAAATACTTTGATTTGATCAGGAATATCTTCTAACACTTTTTTCGCTTTTGCACTGGCTAATGCTAAGGCAATTGGTTCTGTACATCCTGTTGCATCAAGCAGTTCTTCTTTTAAGATTTTTGTATAGATTTCATGAACATTTTTACGCATTGAATCACCTCTACGCGCTTAATTATACAAAAAGAGCGTATTAAAGTAAACGCTTTCTTACAATATCATAAAAAAAGGCTTTAAGCCTTTTAATCGTACATATCATCGAGTACTTCTTTTAAAAGATGCAGCCTATCTGTCATGATTCCATCTGCGCCTAACTCGATCAGCTCACGCATGGTTTCTTCATCATTGATTGTCCAGTAATGGACGGCGATATCGTGTTTATGCGCAGTCTCGATAAAGTGTTTAGTCGCAAGGTTTAAACGCCCTTCAAGCGGTGGTACTTGAAAGACTTCAACCGGCTCGGAAAAAAATGTAGTAAGTCTTAAGTGATGCAAAATAAAATATTTGGTGAGCGCTTGATGTTGTGGTGAGATCATAAGTTCTTGATGAGAAGTCTCTTTCAGTGAAACAAACGCTTCATATATTTCTTCATGGAATGAGGCAAGGACAATACGTTCAAACGTATTATATTCATCATCTAAGGATGCTAATATTTCCACCGTTGCCTCTAATGCTTTTAGACCGAGGTCTCCTTGTTGTTTAATTTCAACATTCATCTTATTATTCGGAAAGGCTTTAATTAAATCTTCTAGCGTAGTTACTAAAAATTTTGTCTCATGACGCGCAACAATTCCGTCTGGATAAGTCACATCAAGCGGAGTCACTTCTTCCCCTTGATAATTCTTATAACGGGTAAACTCTCCTGATACATTGTACCCATTCGAACGCGGTTGGACTTGGTTGTAATAACTAAAATCTACTTCGTTTTCTAAGAGTTCTTCATAGTTTAACTCATGAACATCAGCTTCTATCAGTGTGGTTCTTCTATCTAATGTCGTATCATGGGTTAAAATTAAGATTCCATCTTTAGTTAAACTAACATCCGTTTCCATCATGACATTAGGATCGACACTATAAGCATTATAATAGGCCTCAAGCGTATTATCAGGAAATTCTTGGTTCCCACCCCCATGGGCAATTAACATTGGTCTTTCATCGTTCATCATAAATGGATTGGCCTCATTATATGATGGTTTTTCCATAAATACAAAAATACTATAGATTAATAACACTATTATGAGTATCAATAAACTCATTTGTGTTTTGGTGTGGTTTTTCAACATGGTTATCCATCCTTTAGTTTGATAATGTTTATTATACACAAAATTAATGGGTATGGGGGATTATCTGTAGGAAAACTTTATTTTCATGTATAATAAAGAAAAGTCATGAAGGAGTGTTTTTATGGAAATCGTTATGATTATTATTGTAAGTATTATAGCCGTTGTTTTAATTGTTATGGGTATAAGCGCTTATTTATTTAAACAAACAGTTCAGGCTTATCCAAGTAAAATAACGCACCCTTTAGATAGAAAAAGAATCACAGAATCGATGCAGAGCATGTTGCAGTTTAAGACCATTTCTTATATCGATCGATCGTTACAAAATCAAGCAGCTTTTGACGGGTTTAAGGCTTTTTTAAAAACACGTTACCCGCATATTATTAAACACAGTGAAGTGTTAGAAATGCGTGATACATTAATTGTATTTAAAGTTAAAGGAGAAAGCCATGATGACCCTGTAGTTTTAATGAGTCATTATGATGTTGTTCCTGAAAATGGTGCGTGGGATGTTCCGCCTTTTTCTGGAGCACTTAAAGATGGTAAAATCTATGGTCGCGGAGCGATTGACACAAAAAGCACTTTATGTGCTGTGGTTGAAAGTGTTGAATATTTACTTAAGGACAATCATCACTTCAAACAAGATATTTATTTAGCTTTTAGTGGCGATGAAGAGATTCGAGGCGGGAGTGCTGAGGGGCTCGTTGATTATTTAGAAGCAAGAAAGCTAACCCCAAAATTCGTCTTAGATGAAGGTGGGGCTATCGTTGAAGATATTTTCCCTGGTGTAAAACAAAAAGCCGCAGTGATTGGATTAGGAGAAAAAGGGTTTATGAGTGTTAACCTTACCGCAAAAAGCCATGGTGGGCATGCCAGCATGCCAGCCCATAATACACCGTTAACTAAATTATCAGATACCGTTGCACTCCTGAATAAAAAAGATCCTTTTAAGCTTCGTATTACCCCCCCTATTAAAGCAATGTTTTTAACCCTTGCTAAACATTCTACTTCATTAAAAATGCGTTTTGTGTTTGCAAATCTTTGGCTTTTCGCACCAATCATTAAACATCTTGCTTATAAAAATGAAGGAGAGCTGATGGCGCTTTTAAAAACCACCCAGGCCTTTACCATGATGCAAGGGAGTGAAGCGATTAATGTATTACCCTCTACTGCAACAACAGGTGTTAATTACCGGTTACTGCAAGGGGAAACCAGTGATGATGTTATGATCAAAATTAACTGCTTATTACCTCATAAAGACATCAAAGTCAGTCTTGATTACGTGACAGAAGCCACAAAAATTTCCAAAATGGATACTGTGTTTGATGATATAAAAGATAGCATTCAATCAACTTGGGATGACACCATTGTCTCACCCTATTTAATGATGGCCGCAACGGATTCAAGATATTATCACCGTATTAGTGACCATGTATATAGGTTTTCTCCCATGAAAATGACCAAAGATGAACGTAAACTCATTCATGGTATTAATGAAGCGATACGTGTGGATTCTTTAATTGAGTGTACAACCTTTTACGTCAATTTATTACAAAAATTATAATAAAAAAGAATCACCTTAATTGATTTTAAGGTGATTCTTTTTTAATAGACATGTAATGTTTTGCACAATCTGTCAAAAAACTGGACGCCTTTTAATAAGACTTTTTCATCAAAGTTAAAGCGATTACTATGGAGTGGGTAATCATACCCTAACGCACTATTTTTAGTGCCTAACATCACAAACATTCCAGGGATATGCGTTTGATAGTATGCAAAATCATCCGCAATCATCATTGGTTTAAGTGTTCTGTATTCATCGTCTCTTAACATTTTTTGTGTATGATTGACGAGTAATTTATCATTGGTAACTGGTGGATATAAATCGTTATAATAAGCATGTACCTTTACTCCGTATAGATGTTCAACCGCTTTATGGGCTTGATCCATATGATTTTTTAAATCATGGTAAGTTGACACATCAAAGCTTCTAATCGTTCCACTTAGGCTTACGTGATCACTAATTACATTGCGTTGATTGCCACCATGGATTGTACCAACATTTAAAACAGAGCCAATACTTGGATCAACGCGTTTACTGGTAATCATTTGGTAGTTTTTGATGAGTTCTGCGCTTGCTAAAATAGCGTCTTGTCCGAGGTGTGGTTCTGCCCCGTGGGCATTTGCGCCTTCTATGGTAATATCAAAATCACCATCTTGAGCCGTCATAAGACCGTTGGTTATTCCAAAAATTCCTTCTTCTAGATTCGGATAAAGGTGTAATCCAATAATTTTTTTTATATGAAAGGCTTCTAAAACCCCTTCTTCAATCATTCTTACTGCACCACCAGGACCTTCTTCAGCTGGTTGAAATAAAAAGACAATTGATTCATTTAATGATTCAATCTGACTCACATATTCTGCAAAGCCCAAAACCATGGCCATATGCCCATCATGCCCACAAGCATGCATCGAGCCTGGATGGGTTGAAGTGTAGTCACACTGGGTCTCTTCAAACAGTTGTAATGCATCCATATCAGCGCGAAAAGCAATACTTTCTTTATGAAGACCAGGCTTCTTCGCAATGATGCCTGTTTCTGCATAGGTATAGGTTTCATAACCATATGATTCAAGGTTAGATTTAATATAGTTATAAGTCTTTGGTAAATCAAACCCTATTTCTGGGATTTTATGGAGCGTTTGACGGTGTTTTTTTATGGTAAAACTATCATTTAAACTATTCATAATGGCCTCCTTAGTAATGATATATGGCAATAAAAAATGCCATAAGCTTAGGCTCATGACGAATCATTCACCCTCTATGTAAAAGCGCATCTAATAAAGTTTGGGTCACTTTATCTGACAGTCTTATGCTTATTAAACATAAGCCCAGTGGAGATACCACTTCGGCGCTTACCCCTTTCCTTAAAAGTACTCTTGATAAGCGCGGCCTCAAATTTACACAGTTTATTCAATTAATAACACTTTAGCATACTGGCTAAGCCATGTCAAATATCTTACTGTTTTCTTGTGATAAACTGGTGCGTTTTATTAAAAAACTGCACCACAAATGGCGGGATAAACAGTAGATAAATCAATACAATATATAAGATTCTAGTCGTTACATTAATTTCAATATTAAAAATAAATTTTAACCCTAAAAGAACGGTAGTAAAAATGATTACCGCATATTTTGCAACATGTAGATTGGGTTTTAATGCAAGGCCAATGTAGGGGATAGAATAAAAGAGAAAAAGTGTCTCTTGCCATTGGTAATAAATGCTATTAAACAGTAAATAGCCCATGAGCATGAGTAAAGGCACACTATTTCTAAGACGATCTTTTACCTTTCCAAAGAAAAATAAGAAACTTAGTGGAATGAAACCATATAAAAGCACAGCAAATAACGGATTAATATAAATTAGCGACAAAATACTAAGAATAAAAATTATCATGGGAAATACCATGATAGTCATTCTTCTAATCATTAACTTAAAACGGGTTTTAAAGTATGGTTTCTTGCAGCTTCAACACCAACAATTAATATTTGATTTGATCTAATAAGGCTTTAGCTGCTTTGTGATCGTGATAATATGCGATAATCTCATACACAAAATCATACACTGCACCAGCCCCTCTTGCGGTTATAAAATCTTGATCGTTCATCGCTTTTTCATCAGGATGATAAAAACCATTTTCGATATCCTTTTCACTGCCTGGAAACGCTGTGTAATGGACCCAGTCTAATAAGCCAGCTTGGCCTAAAAAACGAGGACCTGCACAAATGGCTGCAATCATTTTGTTTTGAGCTTTAAAAGCGTTTGCTAATTGTTTGATATGTTTATCGTTATCAACCGTTTGTCCGACATATTTTCCACCAGGGATCATTAAAAAGTCATAATCTTCAACTTGTACATTAAAAGCATCCACTTCTACCTCAATATTTAATCCAAAAGCTGTTTGGATTTTTTTAGGGTCATCAAATGATGCCATGGTAATATCAAATCCTGCACGCACTAGTAATGCTCTTGAGCCTAATGCTTCAACATCTTCCATGTTGTGACTAATTATTAATAAACCTTTCATCAAACCACCTATTTTCATTATAAGATACTGCAAGCTTTTAAACAAATAAAATGAGGGACCAATTTGGTCCCTCACTTTTTAACTAACTAAAATTGTCAAAATAGACATTTTCATCTTTAATATCGTGTTTTTCAAGTACATTAATACAGGCTTTAATCATGCCTGGAGACCCACATAAATACGCTTCATGTTTCGAAAGGTCATCAACATTACGGTCTAATACATCGGTAATTAATCCGACCTCGCCTTCCCATTTATCCTCATCCACCGGGTCTGATAAGGCTGGAATATATTCAAAGTTAGGAAATTCCTTTTCTAATGCTTCAAACTCTTCGGTCATGTATAAATCGCGTTTAGAGCGTGCACCAAAGAAATATTTAACTTTTCTTTTCATGCCTTGATCTTTTAAAGCGAAGAGGATTGAACGAATCGGTGCTTTACCAGAACCCCCAGCAATACAAACAATATCTTTATCCGAATCTTCTTGTAAGAAGAAATCACCATAAGGTCCTGTAAGGAAGATATTGTCGCCTTCTTCCATTGCTTTATGTACAAAGCTTGTCGCTTGGCCTTTGGGAACTTCACGGATGATCAGTTCGATATGGTGTTGGTCTTTACGGTCACTCGCAATAGAGTACGCACGAATAACGCCAATCCCTGGCACTCTTAACTGGGCATATTGACCAGGTTTAAAAAACATCGTGTCAGGCTCTATCAGTTTAAAGCGAATCAGTTTAATGTCATAGGTAAGATCTGTAATTTTTTCAACTCTTGCTTTATATTCAGTTGCTTCCATCATGCCCTCAGGCACCTGGATTTTTACCGCACCATTAATACGGACCTGACATGATAGCCTGACGCCTTGTTCCCGTTCTTCCATATTAATAAACGGTTCTTCAGTCGGTTTCAAATCACCGCCACCTTCAATCACTTTAACTTTACAAAACCCACATGTTGCTTTTCCACCACAAGCCGATGGAATAAAGATTTTGTTGGCATTTAAAGTGTTAAGAATAGTATCAGGACTTTTAATCTCAATCTTTTTCTTTTCATTAATGGTTAAGCTTTTTTCACCGCCACCGCCAATAGCAAGATCAGCAAGGGCAAGCAGTCCAGCAATAATAACTAATATACCTATTAAAATAAGTGGTACAAATGGATTCATACTGTTTCCCCCTTTTTATTGAATACTTGCTAAGCCAGTAAATCCTATAAAGGCTAGTGATAATATTCCTAAAATAATAAAGACAATCCCGCGCCCTGCAAGACCTCTTGGAACATCACTGAATTTTTTCATTTTTTCACGAATACCCGCAACTAAGATAATTGCGACCATCCATCCAACAGCTGAACCGAATGAGAACGCTGTGGTTTGAATAAAGTTATACTCTCTATTTACCATAAATAATGAAACCCCTAAAACAACACAGTTTACTGTGATCAGTGGTAAAAAGATACCAAATGAATTATACATTTTAGGAACAAATTTTTCTAAAAACATTTCTAAAAATTGTACCGTTGCTGCAATGGTAATAATGAATACAAGTAGATTCAATTGTTCTGTTCCACTTGCTTTTAATAATAAATATATTGGATAATTAATCATTGCTGTAATTGTTACAACAAAAATAACAGCTATACCCATTCCTCGAGCATTTTTAACATTGGTTGAAATGGCAATAAGTGGACACATACCGAGGATATAAGCAAGTGCTATATTATGGTCTAAAATAGAACCAAAAAAGATTTCAATAACATTTACCATAATAAACTTCCTTTCTTATTAGTTTTCTTGTGCTTCAAAGTTATTACTTAGTTCTCGTATTAACCAAATGAATAAACCAAGAACAAAGAATCCTCCTGGTGCAATTGCCATTACCGTCCAGTTTACCCAAGCATCTGGCATGATTTGATAATTTAGAATGGTTCCAAATGCTAAAAGCTCTCTGACTGATGCAACTAAGACTAATACATAAGTATATCCGAGTCCACTCGCAAATCCGTCAATTAAAGTATAACGAACAGGACTTTTAACTGCAAAGGCTTCTGCACGTCCCATAACGATACAGTTTGTAATGATTAATCCAACATAAGCACCAAGTGCACTTGCAATATTAGGATAGAAAGCTTGCAAGAACATTTGAACACTAATAACATAAGATGAAATAATAACCATATACGTTACCATGCGGACTTTACCTGGAATAAAATTCCTAATTAATGAAACAGTCGCACTACTTGCCATGATAACAAACGTAACCCCAATCCCCATTGCTAGGGCATTATCAACACGGTTTGTAATGGCAAGTGCAGAACAAATACCAAGGACACTAATTACTATTGGATTGTTTTTTGTTAATCCATCACGAAGGATATTGAACCACTTCGTGTATTTCATACGAATGAGTTTTTTCATCCTATCACCCTTTCACTAACGCTATCCCATACTTCACTGTACTCAGCATAAGTATTGTTTAAGATGATTTCAACAGAATTACTTGTTCTAGTCCCACCAGTAATTGCATCGACTTGATTATCATCCCCTTGATTTGAATGGGTGATGTCAATTTCTGGAACCATTTTTACACCTTCATAAGTTGCTAAATATTCAGGATTTGCAATAATTCCTCCAAGACCTGGTGTTTCTTCTTGTTGTAATATTTTCATTGCAACAATGGTTTCAAAGTCACTTTCTAAGGTCAAAACACCTTCAATAGGCCCCCAAACACCTCCGCCAATGAAAACAAAACTAACGTTCCCACTCGCTTCGTGATAATAAAGCGTGTACTCATCTTCTTCAACCACAGTAATTTCACTTTCAAATGTATTACTAATCGTTCCGAAGTTATAACTCACTTCATTTGAATCTAAAATTGCTGCATATAAATTTGCATTTTCATTGGCTTCAATTCTTTCAGCCGTTAATAAATCCATACCCACTAATAATAATGATGTTATAGCGCCTAATATCAATACAAAGACAAACATTTTCATGTATTGGTTCATCCTATAACCTCCGCTTCTTCGCTTGGCATAGCTTTTTCTTTCTCTTCAAAATAATGATCAAAAAGTGTTCCTAATGCATTCATGATAATGATTGCGAAAATAACACCCTCTGGAAATGCTGCGAAGTTTCTGATTAAAACAGTAATAAATGCCAGTCCTATTCCGTAAAAGACTTTTGCCCACGGGAATACTGGTGAGGTCACGGGGTCGGTTGCCATGAAGAACGCTCCAAATAATAACCCGCCTGTAATTAATGAATATATTGGACTTACAAAACTATCAGGCATTACTAAATACCCAAGTCCTGTAAACGCAAACGTTGCGGCAATATAGGTTAATGGAATACGCCAATCAATTACTTTTAAGATAATTAAAGCAATTCCAATCACTATAATCCCTAATCTAAATGTCTCCCCAATCGTCCCAGGAACGTTTCCAAGCATCAGTTCTGTAAAAGTATAACTGAAATTCCCAGCATTTAAATCAATTAATGGCGATGCACTGGCAATCACATCATTGACAGGATCAATCCACATCGTTGCCATTTGTTGAGGAAAAGAAATCAGTGCAAATAAATAACCTACTGCTGCAGGATTAAATATTGTCCCGCCTGTTCCCCCAAAAATCATTTTTCCAAACAGTATGCCAAAGCCACTTGCAACACCAGCAAGCCACATTGGTGCTGTTGGTGGTAATATTAAAACAAGTACTAACGGTGTAACCATCCACCCTTGATCGAGTGGTTTCTTTCGAACCTTTGAAAATAAGAACTCAAAAGCTAGTGCAACAGCATAACTGACTGCCAATAAGCCTAAAATTCGTAATCCAAAAATTACGATTGAGGCGATAAGCAAGACACCCATAGCTGCAGTAAAAATGTGTAAATTCCTCTTAGATAAAGCGATTTCTTGTTTATCCGTCATACATTCACCACTTTCAAAATATAATGTTTTTTTGTGTAACAATCATGAAAGCGCTACACTTACAATAATTATAGCATAGTTAGTTAACGAATTTTTTTAATTCTCGTAATTTTTCTTAATAGTCTTTGATATTACAATTAAAAGCGTTTTTATCTTAGCTTTGATAAATTATTGTTAAGATATGCTAAATTCTTGAAAACGCTTCACTAAAATATGCTATACTTTAATTAACTAAATTAATCGAGGTGGCTTATGAAATTAGATACTAAAAAGATTTTTTATGTCGGACTTGCATTCTTTTTAATCACATTATTTTGGCAAACATACGATAATATCATCGCAAAGATATTAATCGATAAGTTTGGATTAAATCAAACATTATCAGGTATTGTCATGGCGCTAGATAATGTTTTAGCTTTAATCTTGCTCCCGTTTTTTGGGTGGTTATCCGATCGCACCAACACTAAAATTGGTAAAAGAACGCCTTATATTATTGTCGGAACCATTATTGCAGCCTTTGCATTTATGGGGCTCAGTTTTGTGGACAATCAACAGCAACTCCAACTGGAAGCTGAAACAACAATCTTAGAAGATTATGATTCCTTAATTGAAGCTACAAGAAACCAAAGTGTTGACGCTTGGATTATGCTTTATGAGAATCTTCTTGATGAACGCGATCAAGCGCTTGATAATGGCATCATTGATTTAGACCGTTACACCACACAAGAAGGTTCAATCATGGATCCTATGAGGATTATCTTATACCAAGGCACAACCCCTACTTCTTCTTTATCTGATGAAGAAGTTGAAACCCTCACAGATACTTATTATTTATACCTAAACCAAAGAGCATGGGAAGTAACCCTGAAAAACCCAACCGCGTTCATTGTGTTCGCATCGATTTTATTTGTAGCCTTAGTTTCAATGTCTACTTTCCGCTCACCAGCCGTTGCTTTAATGCCTGATGTTACCATTAAACCCCTTCGTTCTAAAGCCAATGCCATCATTAATTTACTCGGAACGTTTGGAGGAATTTTAGCCATTATCTCCCTCACCATATACGGTCTTGATCAATACTCTTATGTTCACTACACCAAAGCATTTGTAACCACTGGTGTCTTGATGCTTATCCTTCTTGCGTTCTTTTTATGGAAAGTCAGAGAACCAGAACTTGTAAAAGAACGTGAACAAAAAGAACAAGAACTTGGCATTACTGAAGAAGATGAGGAAGCACTATATCATGAAGATCATGCAGCGTTATCTAAAGAAAAGAAACGCTCATTAATCTTGATTTTAGTATCAGTATCATTATGGTTTACAGGCTATAACGCGGTTACATCAAAGCTATCTGATTATGCACCAAAAATGCTCGATATGAGTTTTTCACTGCCACTTTTAGTGGCTCAAGGTAGTGCGCTTTTAGCATTTGTTCCTATTGGAATTATCGCCACCAAAGTGGGTAGAAAAAAGACGATTCTCACAGGAATCATCATGTTAACGGTAAGTTTTGCATCTGTATATTTCTTTGTAACTGGTCACTGGTTAATCTATGCTATTTTTGCATTAACCGGTATAGCATGGGCAACAATTAACGTCAATAGTTACCCAATGGTTGTAGAACTTGCTAAAGGGAGTACTGTCGGTAAATACACAGGGTATTATTATACATTTAGTATGGGCGCTCAAATTATGACCCCAATACTTTCTGGTATGCTGATGGACTTATTTGGAAGAAAAATATTATTCCCGTATGCAGCCTTCTTTGTTTTCTTAAGTTTTATTACGATGTTAATGGTCAAACATGGAGACTCGATTGCCCTTAAAAAAGCCAGTGTGATTGAGAATTTTGATGTTGATATGGATTAATTTGTTTCTAAAATCAATAATTTCCGCTTATATATAAATATAGTTAAACAACTTAAATCATTTAGTTTTCTAGTCAATTAATAAAAAAAGTATCCTTCAATTAAGAAAGATACTTTTAAGGTGTTGCATAATACTATTATGCAGCACCTTTTTTATATTTATATAATGGCTTTTTCTTTCACATTTTTTTGTTTATATACTTCTTTGTCTAGTTCATCTTCACTTACAGCAACGAGTGTTGCACTTACCATTGTTCCTGTAATATTTAGTGCAGTTCTTCCCATATCAACTAATGCATCCACACCAATTACAAGACCAATTCCTTCAAGAGGTAACCCTAAACTTGCTAATACGACTGTCGCTGCAATTGAGGCAATGCCAGGAACACCAGCAATTCCAATTGAGGCAACCATCGTTGTTAGAATAATTAATCCATATTCAGCAATACTCAAATCAAGTCCAAACACATTCGCAGTAATTATCGCAACAAACGCAGGAAACATCCCACCACAAGCATTCATCCCTACATTTGCCCCAAGTGGTGCAACAAAACTAGAGATACGATCGTTAACCCCAACTCTACTGGTTAATGTACGGATGGTCACAGGAAGCGTTGCATAACTACTTTGTGATGTAAAGCCAACAATTTGTGCAGGATAAATATTTTTGATAAATTGCCACGGGTTCAACCGTGCGATAAGTGTAATAAGTCCTAGATGAACAATCACAAAATGTGTAATCATTGCGGCATAAAATACAATAATATATAACCCTAACGCACGCAATGCATCAATATCACTACGGGCAGCTGCATTCGCAATCAATGCAAGAACCCCATACGGGGTAAAACGCATAACCATCTTTGTTAAACGAACCATAATCGCTTGAAAACTATCGATAAATGATTTAAACGGTTGAACACTCTCTGGGTTTTTCTTCATTTGCAAAATCATTGCTATAGAAATAAAAATCGCAAAGATAATAACGGGTACCATTTGATTACTCGCCATATGATTAACTATATTACTTGGTACCAAATCAAGCAGTACCTGTTCTATGGGGATAACTTCTCTTGGTGTGTAACTGTTACTTCCCACACTAAATCCTTCACCTAAATTAAAAACATTCCCAAATATAATCGCAATGAATGTCGCGATTCCTGTTGTAGTTAATAGCCAAAACAACGTTTTCAGGCCTATACTCTTTAGTTTATTCTGATCTTTTAAATCAGTAAAGCTTTTTATAATCGATGTAAAAACCAGTGGAACAACAATCATCATTATTAATCGTACATAGACTAAACCAATCGGTCTTAATACAACTGCTCGCTCTTGAAAAACGAATCCTATTGTCAATCCGAATAGTAACGCAATCCCTACACGTATACTAAATCCAACTCGTCGTTTGCTAAGCAACCATAAACAGCTCATTGCACCTGCAGTTACTAAGTAAAGTACGGCTTGTTGCCAACTGTCAATTGCTAAATTCTCAAACATAAGAAGTCTCCTTTAAATTTTATAGTTTGTGTTACGAAATAACACAAATCATATTGTAACAAAAAGGACTCTTTCCTCCTTTAGATATGCTAATTATTCTAAATAGTCAGCGCAAAAACCGTTTATTTTTAAATAAAGCCCTATATGTAAGTCTTTTCCAATTACTACAATGAAGAACACCTTTTAATCAAACTAAAAGGAATGACTCCGGCATAATGCCATCATCATTCCTTTATGCGTACTATTTAATTATACTTTACCTTCTATTAGGGCATTTAACTATTGCAGCGCTTATTTTTTTACTGGTTCAAAAGCTTCAAACACCGCATTATCATAAAGTGACTTAACACGGTTATATTCTTTAATACTCTTAGCGGTATACCCGATAATGGGGATCCCTTTTTTCTTTGCTTTGTTTAAATATTTATTGGGCATGTTTAAGACGTTGTAATTGATAAAATCGACATCATTTTTCTTATTAAATATCATCCGTTTTAAAATAAACTTCTTAGGTCTACTTAAGGTTTTATTATTTGTAAAATATTCAGCAATTTGCCCGCGTAACACTTCACTTGCATGATTCTTATACCAGCGTATAATGCCTGGGTGAAAAGATTGAATGGCAAATTTTCCTTTATAGTTTTTTAATGTGTAATAAGTGTTCGCCGCAAGCTTATAAAGATCGCCATGTGGTTTAATTTCAATTAATAATTCAACCTGCCCGTTTACCAACTTTAAGACTTCTTCAAGGGTCGGAATCGTTTGGTTGGTCTTTAGTAAATAAATAGAATCAAGTTCTTCTTTGGTCACATCATTGATCTTTCTATCAATCCCGCACATTCTATTCAGTGTCTCATCATGAAAAACAACGACTGTTCCGTCTTTTAACATATTTACATCGCATTCAATCGCATAATCATTACTCACAGCTTTTTCAAATGCGAGTAATGAATTTTCAGGGACTTGATGATTTTGATCATGGTTGCCTCTATGGGCTATAAAACGTTCTTTAATCCAATTAATATCACGCACAATTATCACCTATTATTAATTATAGTCTAATCTTAATGTAGCATATTTTTTAATAAATTACAGCTATAAAAAGAAAAAAGCAGCGCCAAGTCTGCTTTTACCAAAAACGTAAACCAAGTAAAACAAAAATCACATAGTATGCAATCACAAAAATCACAATGATTTTTATGAGTGTCCCAGTGGTTTTAAGGACTGCTTTAATAAGTCCAAATATTCCAAAAACAGTGAGTAATGCAACCCCGTAAATAATTAACACTTGATACATTTCTGGTTGACTTTGAAAATACTGTTCAAACATCTCTAATACTGTATCACCTTGTAAAGGTCCCATGATGAAATTTCTAATAAAATCCATACTTTACCTCCTATCCTATATGCCTATTTTACTAGAAAAATAAAAAAAAGCGAAACATTTTCGCTTTTTTATCCTTCATTTAAAAACTGTTTAATTTTTGTAACAATTAAATCAACCGCAATATCATGACTACGATCATTAGGAATAATCACATCTGCGTAGCGTTTAGTCGGTTTAATAAAACGATGAAACATTGGTTTAACGGTTGTAAGGTATTGATTGACCACACTATCTAAACTGCGGCCTCTTTCACCCATATCTCTAAGCAGTCTTCTAATGAAACGTGTATCATCATCGAGTTCTACATAAAGATTCATATCGGATAAAGCACGGATATTTTCATTTTCTAAAATAAGAATTCCCTCAACAATAATCACCTTTTTAGGCGCTACCGTTTCCCTTTTTGTTTTACGGTTATTATCCACAAAATCATAAACAGGTTTATCGACTGATTCCCCGTGTAACAATTGTTTCAATTGCTCTTCTAGTAATGCGTTATCAAGACTTCTTGGATGATCATAATTGACTTTTTTACGTTCTTCTAATGGAATATTACTTTGATCGTTGTAATAGTCGTCATGGTTGACGATTAAAACATCATCAAGCCCTGCTTTATCTAATATTTCTTTAACGACAGTACTCTTACCAGAAGCACTTCCTCCAGCAACTAATATTAATAATGATTGCACAAGCATCACTCCTACCAAAAAGCATTATACACGAAAAGAAGAAAAAATCAAAGACGGCTTAACACTTTTTTACGTGTCTTAGCTTTTTTAAGATCGCCCTGAAGGGTATACAGTAATATAATAATCAGTAATGCAATACCAAACAGAATATAATAAAGGATTGAAACCCCTTCAAACGTTCTTAAAAGGATTCTAGAAAGAATGGTACTCAGTAGTGCCGCAAACCCATACGCCGTAAACAACAGCCCATATCGTTTACTGTACTGACTGATAGGATAGTACTCTTTAATGGCCTGTGGTGCAATCGCAAGATGCGCCCCAAGAATTAACCAAAATGCACTATACGTTATACTATAAATAACGATTGATTGACCTTGATTAAAAAGTGCTCCTACCGCACTCAGTCCTAAAATCAATGCACTAATGAACACTGTTTTTTGATAACCTAATTGATCCATAAGCCGACCAAATATTGGCCTGGCAATTCCGTTAAAGAATGCAAATATACTAACCAACAAACTCAAATTAAAACGAGCCCCTTCAAAATAATAAAGACTATGCGTATGCGAACGCCCTATCATCATAAGCCCTGCAAATGTTGCGAGAAATAAAATGAAGTAAAGTTTTATAAAAGGACCCTTAACACGCCCTTCACTCAGTGCATTATGCCTACTATCAATGTTATAAGGGCGATATAGTTGATATAAATAGATAAACAAACCAGTACTAACTCCAAAAAGGATTAAGAAAAAACGTGATAATGAATACGTCGTGACAATAAAGTTCGCAAAAGGTGCCATGACCAAAGGAGAAAGCCCAAAGCCTAATAAAATAATCCCGTTATAAATCCTGCATGTTTCGATGTTTTTTGAACAATAAAAAGCGGCAAGCCATAAAGCACACCAATTCCACTTCCAAGCAATACACCATACCCTATTAAAAACAAAATAAAATCCGTACTCAAGTTAATCAAGACTAACCCACTTAACCATAAAAATGCCCCACTAATAAATAATCCCTTTACAGAAAACCTATTTAAAAGTCTCCCTGTAAGCATCATCATCAATGCATAAAAGAATAAACTAAACATATAAGGAAACCCTGAAACAACAGTATTTAATTGATACTCACTTTGAATACTTGATTCAAAGACACT
>Ga0194138_10000119_pt1 | contig 39851 bp, 33 predicted proteins | sample TARM_MetaG_T2_14_FD_134022 | JGI IMG/M metagenome (GOLD analysis project Ga0194138, IMG submission 134022) | Freshwater microbial communities from Pennsylvania, USA, analyzing microbe dynamics in response to fracking - TARM_MetaG_T2_14 (version 2) | ecosystem: Environmental > Aquatic >...
ATCTGCAGCTTCCTGTACCTGACCACCATCATCTTCGTGGGCGCGCGGCCAGCCGCGCGCCCACGAAGATGATGGTGGTCAGGTACAGGAAGCTGCAGATCTGGCAGACCAGCCCAAGCACGACGAACGACACGACCGGCAACGCGTAGTGCGGATCGACGAACTGGATGAAGAACGAGATGAAGAACAGGATCGCCTTCGGGTTCAGCAGACTGATGATCAGCGCCTTCTTGAACGGGTGCGATTCATCGGCCGGAGCCGCGTCTTGTGCGACGGACTCGCCGGCCTTGCGCACACGCCAGTTGCGAACCGCGCCACGCAGCATCTGCAGGCCGATCCACGCCAGATACGCCGCGCCGATGTACTTCACGACGTAGAACAGCGCCGGACTCGCCTTCAACAGCGAAGCCACGCCCGCTGCCGACAACACCATCAGGATGGCATCACCCAGAAACACGCCGCACGCGCCCTGGTAGCCCGCGCGCACACCGCGGCGGGCCGCCACCGACAGCACGTACATCGAATTCGGCCCCGGCAGCAGCACGATGAAAATCGTGCCGAGCAGAAAGGTCCAGAACTCGGTGATGCCGAAGTGGGCGAGCATGAAGGCGTTCATGGGGGATGCGCTCTCGTTGCTTTACTGTTTGGCTGCGTCCATCGCCGCGGTGAAGCGGTCAAACAGATACGCGATGTCGTGCGGACCGGGCGACGCTTCCGGGTGGCCCTGGAAGCAGAACGCCGGACGGTCGGTCAGCTCGAAGCCCTGCAGCGTGCCGTCGAACAGCGAGACGTGCGTCACGCGCGCGTTGGCCGGCAGCGATTCCGGGTCCACTGCAAAACCGTGGTTCTGCGAGGTGATGACCACGCGGCCGTCCTGCAAATCCTTGACCGGGTGATTCGCGCCGTGGTGGCCGGTCTTCATCTTGAGCGTCTTGGCACCGACAGCCAGGCCCATGATCTGGTGGCCCAGACAGATGCCGAACGTCGGCAGGCGACGCTCCAGGAACTCCTTGGTGGCAGCGATAGCGTAGTCGCACGGCTCCGGATCGCCGGGGCCGTTGGAAAGGAAGACGCCATCCGGGTTATGCGCCAGCACGTCGGCTGCGCTGGTTTGTGCCGGCACCACCGTCACGCGGCAGCCACGCTCGGCGAGCATGCGCAGGATGTTGAACTTGACGCCGAAGTCATACGCGACCACGTGGTACTTCGGGGCTTCCTGCTTGCCGTAGCCGCGGCCCAGCGCCCATTCGGTTTGAGTCCACTCGTACGGCTCGGTTACGGACACGACTTTCGCCAGATCCATGCCCGACAGGCCCGGGAACGAGCGCGAGAGGTCGATAGCCTTCTGCACGTTGTCTTCGCCGGCGAGAATGCAACCGTTCTGGGCGCCCTTCTCGCGCAGGATTCGGGTCAGCTTGCGCGTATCGATCCCGGCAATGGCGACAACTTTCTCGCCCTTGAGGTAATGCGAAAGCGTGTGCTCCTTGCGGAAGTTCGACGCCAGGATCGGGAGATCCTTGATGATGAGACCGGCGGCATGGACTTTCGTAGCTTCGACATCCTCACGGTTCACGCCAACGTTACCGATATGCGGATACGTGAGCGTGACGATCTGGCGCGAGTAGCTCGGATCGGTAAGGATTTCCTGATAGCCGGTGATTGCGGTGTTGAACACCACTTCGCCGATCGTATGACCGGCCGCACCGATGGAATAGCCACGAAAGACCGTGCCGTCTGCAAGCGCGAGAATGGCGGGCGGGAAAGACGGCAACACGGGTAGCTCCTGCTGGATTCACCCTGTGCCGACCTGATCACCTTGGCGCCGAAGCGGAATTCCGGCTATGCGGAATCCGGGCCGTTTGCGCGCCGAGAGTCGGGGCTGGGACAGAACTCACCAGAAATCACCGAGAAACGAGGCAGACGGGGCGGTAGGCGGGAGGTAGGAAGCGGTTGGCGCTAGGGTGATGGGTTTCTGAACTCAAACCCAACAAGTATACCCGGACACCGCAAAAAACTCAATGAAAGGAAGGACTTAACGGCGCGTGCCGCCCGATTTGTGACGTCCCGCCGTGCCCACGAGCCCGTGATCGAGCTGGCGAGAACGTCACTTTCTCATCGTCTAGTCACCTCGCACGGCAGCCTGCACCTGAGCCAGCGCCGTGGGGTCTTCAATGGTCGTCAGATCTCCCGGGTCACGCCCTTCCGCCACGGCCTGCATCGCCCGGCGCAGCAGCTTTCCGGAGCGCGTCTTGGGCAGCGCCCCGACAAAGAACACGCGCGAGGGCCGTGCCACTGCCCCGAGCTGCATCTCGACTGTGCGCATCAACTCACCTTCGAGGGCCAGGCGCCCCGTCGGCTCGGCAATGCGCGAAGCGTCACGCACGATGGCAAACCCCATCGCCACCTGCCCTTTGAGCTGATCGGCCACGCCCACCACCGCCACCTCGGCGATGGCGGGATGCGACGACAGGCTTTCTTCGATCTCGCGCGTACCAAGGCGGTGGCCCGCCACGTTGATGACGTCGTCGGTGCGGCCGAGGATGGTCAGGTAGCCCTCCTCGTCACGCACGCCCCAGTCGAAGCTCGAATAGATGTGCCGGCCCGGGAACGCAGACCAGTATGTCTGCAGAAAGCGGGCATCGTCACCCCAGACGGTCGTCATGCAGCCCGGCGGCAGCGGCGCGGCAACGGCGAGGAGCCCCTTCTCGCCGGGGGCGCAGGGTTCGCCGGTGGCCTCGTCCAGGATGTCGAGCTTGTAGCCATAGACCGGGAAACCCGGCGAGCCGAGCTTTTGCATGGAAGGCTCAACCCCTTGCGGAATGGCCAGCATCGGCCAGCCGGTCTCGGTCTGCCAGTAGTTGTCGACGATGGGCTTGTGCAGTGCCTCGCCGATCCAGCTTGCGGTGGGCTCGTCCAGCGGCTCGCCGGCAAGGAAGAGGCGGCGCAGGCTCGACAGATCATGTCGCTGCAGCAGCGCCGGATCCTGCTTTTTGAGTACGCGAATGGCGGTCGGTGCGGTGAACATCACGTTCACCCGATATTGCTCGACGATGCGCCACCAGACCGCACCGTCGGGACGGATTGGCGTGCCTTCGTACATGACCGTCGTCAGGCCCGCGAGCAGCGGCGCGTAGACGATGTAGCTGTGTCCCACCACCCAGCCCACGTCCGAAGCGGTGAACATCGTGTCGCCGGGCTGCGTACCGAAAATGAGCGGCATCGACGCCGCGAGCGCCACCGCATAGCCGCCGGTATCACGCTGCACGCCTTTTGGTTTGCCGGTGGTACCGGAGGTGTAGAGGATGTACGAGGGCTCGCTCGATTCCATCCATTCGCACGGCACCTCGGCGTTCGCGTGCTGGGCGGCGAGCGTTGCGTAGTCGACATCGCGCGGGTTGCGCTGCATGGGCGCGAGTTGGCGATTGACGAGCAGCACGCGCTCGGGCTTGTGGGCCGCCAGCTCGATTGCAGCGTCGAGCAACGGCTTGTACTCGACCACCTTGCCCGCGCGCGAGCCCGCATCCGCACTGACGATCACGCGCGGCCTGGCGTCATCGATGCGCGTGGCGAGACTGTTGGAGGCAAAGCCGCCGAACACGACCGAATGGATCGCGCCGATGCGTGCACAGGCCAGCATGGCGAACGCGGCTTCCGGAATCATCGGTAGGTAAATCAGCACGCGGTCGCCCCGTCTGACGCCCAGCGCCTGCAGGCTCGCCGCCATGCGGTTGACCTCGCGATGGAGCTGGCGATACGTGTACGTGATCTCCAGGCCGGTTTCGGTGGAGACGTACACCAGCGCCGCTTGCTCACCGCGGGTGGCGAGATGCCTGTCGACGGCGTTGTGGCAGAGGTTGGTGCGTCCGCCCACGAACCACTTTGCGAATGGCAAGCGCGAATCGTCCAGGACGGCAGAATACGGCGCCTGCCATTCGATGCGCTGGGCCTGTTCGCCCCAGAAGCCAGCGGGGTCATCAATGGAGCGCTGATACAGCGCGCGGTACGCGGCGGACATGGGCATGATGTTGTCTCCTGGCCATCGTACGCGATGGCCCAATCTTGGTTGTGCTTGATGCACCTACTTTGCGATCGCCAACTTACGCGGGTCTTACCGCCACCCCAAAACAAAACGGCGCCCCGCAGGACGCCGTTTCTGTTGCCAGTCTCAGCGCCTCTTGCGCTTGACCGAACTGGATGAAGTTGCCACCGGCTTCGCCTTGACCACCGGCTTGCCGGCCACCTTCGCGGTCGGCACGCGCGGGGTTGCCGTTGCGGCGCGCGACGTTGTGGCCGATACGCGCATGACACGCACGTGCCCGCCACGACTGCCACCGCGCGCCTGCGGCAGCATCAGCACGACGCTGTGCCCTTTCGGGATGGCGTCGCCAGGCAACTGGTTCCACGCACGAATCTGGGCAACCGATACGCCGTAGCGCCGCGACAGACCCGCCACCGTGTCGCGCTTGCCCGCGCGCACCACCACCTTCCTGAGGTCGGGCATGTCCGGCTCGACCGCCATGGTGGCGTTCTCGGCCAGCTCGGGGCTGATGTCGGGTGCGTTCTCCTGCGCGCCGTCCACTCGCGGTACCACCACGGTGGAGCCCGCCTTCAGGCGCATGCCCTTCGGAATGCGGTTGATCTCGCGAATGGTGTCGGGGTCAACTTTCAGCCGGGCCGCCAATGCCTCAACGCGCTCGCGGTTGCCGACCGTCACGGCCGTCCAGCTCGAGAGGCCGCCGCGACAGGTGTTGAGGTTGTATTGGAACGTTTCCGCGTTGTCATACGGCAGAAGAATCTGCGGGTTCGACGCGCCGAGGATCACCGGCCGGTTGAACGACGGGTTCAGCGCCTTGAACTCATCCATCGGCAGATTCGCCAGCTTGGCTGCCAGCGTCACATCAATATCGCGTGACGTGGTGACGGTGACGAAATATGGATGGTTCGGAATCTCGGGCAGCGTGACCCCGTAGCGCTCTGGGTTGGCGATGATGTTCTTCACCGCCTGGAGCTTGGGCACGTACATGCGCGTCTCGGCGGGCATGTTCAGGTTGACGTAATCGGTCGACAGGCCGGCTGCCTGGTTGCGCGCAATTGCCCGCGCCACCGCACCTTCGCCCCAGTTGTAGGCGGCCAGCGCGAGTTGCCAGTCGCCAAACTGGTCGTGCAGCTTGGAAAGATAGTCGAGCGCGGCGTCGGTCGAGGCCAGCACATCGCGGCGCTCGTCCTGGAAGACGTTCTGCTTGAGGTTGTAGGTTCGGCCAGTGCTCGGGATGAACTGCCACATTCCGGCAGCCTTGGCGCTCGACACCGCCTGCGGGTTGAACGCGCTTTCCACGAACGGCAGCAGCGCCAGCTCGGTGGGCATGTTGCGCCGCTCCAGCTCTTCGACGATGTGATACAGGTAGCGGTTCGAGCGATCCACCATGCGGCGGAAGGCTTCCGGGCGCTGCGCATACCAGTCGGTACGATCATCCACGGCCGAGCTTTGCAGATCGGGCATGGAAAACCCTTGGCGAATGCGCGCCCAGAGATCCTTGGCCGGCCCTTTCAGGGACGCGACGGGCTGCTGATCGATATTGACGACCGGCGCAGACGCTTGGCCGGCGGCGGTGGAGGCGCTGGTGCTGGCCGTGTCGGCGTTCGGCCCGGGGGCCGTTGCACAGGCCGCGAGGAGCAGACTGAGCACAGTTGCCGCAAGGAGTCGCACGGATCGCATCAAGTTCTGAGGGGTTAGGGCTAAAAATTGCCCCAGATAGTAAGAAACGCATCCGACCGCGTCAACCCGCGTTCACCCGGCGTGCCGCTTGCCCAATGCATCACATCTGGCCGCCTTATCGCCGCGCGCCGAGCGTTCTCAACGGAAATCGTTCTTCCACTGGCGCAACGCGGCGAATACTGCAACGGGGTCATCCGCGTCGATGCCTGCGTGGCGTGCCACGGCCTGCGTCACATTGGCGTCATCCGATCGTATGAAGGGATTGGTCGCCCGCTCGTGGCCAATGGTCGTGGGCACAGTCGAGCGGCCCTCGGCCCGCAACGCCGTTACCTCATCCTCCCAGGCTGCCAAGTCGGCGTTACCAGGTTCGACTGCGCGCGCAAAACGCACATTCGATGCCGTGTATTCATGCGCGCAATAGACACGCGTATCGGGCGCCAACGCCGCCAGCTTGGCCAGCGACGCGCGCATCTGCGCGGGCGTCCCCTCAAAAAGCCGGCCGCAGCCGGTGGCGAAGAGTGTATCGCCACAAAACAGACTCGCCGATGCGGCATTACCCTGAAGGTGCCCCACATAGGCGACGTGACCGCTGGTATGACCGGGTACATCGATCACCCGGAATGTGGCGGCTGGCTGCGTGAGCGTCACGACGTCGCCTTCGCGCACGGCCTGCGTGCGGCACGGGATCGATTCGTGGGCTGGACCGATGACCGGCAGCGGCGCGCCCTCGGGATTCTGCGGATACGCGTCAAGCAGTTCGCGCACCCCGCCGACGTGATCGCCATGATGATGTGTGATTACAATGGCACCGAGCGCGAGCCCGCGTTCCTTCAAGAAGCGCAGCACCGGTTGCGCGTCGCCCGGGTCGACGACAGCAGCCACGCGGCCATCGTGCAGTGCCCAAATATAATTGTCGGTAAACGCAGCGATCGCCTCGACCTCAAGCGCTACACCGCGCGGCACACCACCCTGGACCATGTCCGACTCCTCTAACGATCGTCGCATTATAGATTGGCACCACTGGCTCGCTTCGCCGCCCGGGCAATATGTCCTGCGGTGGGAGCAGGCCCAGTTCGATCGCACGGTGGCCGACATGTTCGGCTATCACGCGCTGCAGCTAGGCCACCCTGGCTTTGGGGCGCTGCGCGAGAACCGCATCCCGCTGATTGCCCGCGTGGTGGACGACATCGACCCGACGGCCCCCACCGAAACGCTCGACCCGATGGATGGCGACCCCGCTGAATCCGCCGATGCGGCCGACGGAGAACCCGACACCAGCACGCCACCACGCCAAGCCACGCCCCGCGTCATCTGCCGCTATGACGAACTGCCCTTTGCTTCGCAGAGCATCGACCTCGTCGCCTTGCCCCACGTGCTGGAGTTCACTGACGATCCGCACGAAGTGCTGCGCGAAGTGGCGCGCGTGCTGATGCCCGAGGGGCGCCTGATCATCACCGGCTTCAACCCGCTCAGCCTGTGGGGCATGCGCCAGGGCATGCGGCGCTTGGGCACGGAATCGTTTCTGCCTGCGCAGAGCCAGATGATTGCGTTCACGCGCCTGAAGGACTGGCTGAAGCTGCTCGGATTTGATATCGTGCGCGGCCGTTTCGGCTGCTACTGCCCGCCCAATCGCTCGGACAAATGGCTGCAGCGCACCGCCTTCATGGAGAAGGCCGGCGACCGCTGGTGGCCGATCTTCGGCGCGGTTTACATGCTGCAGGCTGTCAAGCGCGTGCGCGCCATGCGCCTGGTCGGTCCGGCTTGGAAGACGCGTAAATCGCCGTCGCTGGTGCCGGCCGGCACGCCGGTCGCGACACCTTCGGGCTCGCATTCGACCAAGGCACCGTCGGCTACTGCGCGCGACGGCAAATCGGGCGTCTGAGCGCGCCCGTTCCACTCACTGATCACCCATCGTTTCTCAATGCAGGAAGTCACCGTTTATTCCGATGGCGCGTGCAAGGGCAACCCCGGCCTCGGCGGCTGGGGCACCGTGCTCGTCTCGGGCAGCCACGAAAAAGAACTCTTTGGCGGCGAAGCGCTGACCACCAACAACCGCATGGAATTGATGGCCGTGATCGAGGCATTCCGCGCGCTGAAGCGGCCGTGCCGGGTGCAGGTTTACACCGATTCGCAGTATGTTCAAAAAGGCATCAGCGAATGGTTGGCCGGCTGGAAGGCGCGCGGCTGGAAGACAGCCGACAAGAAGCCCGTCAAGAACGACGACCTCTGGCGCACGCTGGACGAACTCGTCGCCGGGCATGAGGTGAGCTGGCATTGGGTCAAGGGCCATGCCGGCCACCCCGGCAACGAGCGCGCCGATGCGCTGGCCAACAAGGGCGTCGAAATGGCGCGCCAGGCAAAGGCCTGACGCGGCGGCCGCACGCCCGTTCACCTGCCCGCGCAGCGCTGCGTCGGGATCCGCGGCGCATTTTCGGCGGTGGTCGTGACGTACTGCGGTTTGCCGTCCTGCGTATAGATGAGCCGCAGCGGGCCACGCTTGGAAAGACCATCGTCGATGTCCGCCTGCAGCAGGCCGGTCTGCGCCCATGCATCACCACCGATGCTGCGCTTCTGCATCATGACGGGGCGATTCGCGCCCGGCTCCCAGTTGGCCTGGCGCTCGGGCACGTAGCGGTTGGGCAGCGTGCCGTATGCGTAGAGCTGGCTCAACGCGTCGGCGAGGTAACGCCCAGCTTGGTCATTGAAAATCGGCAGGTCCTGGTTTCCGAGTTCGCCCCGGATACGCTGCGCCTCGGCAGTGCACGTTGGGGCGGCATTGTCGGCGGCGCGGGCGTAGGACATGCCGATCGCAACGGCCGCGGCGACAAGCCACGTCAATACGCGATACAGGCGGCGTGGGCGGGTGGTGGGAATCACGGACATCGGTTCGGTATGCATGCGAGCTTCTCCGTTGAACATTGAAGTAACGTGGTGGTGAATCAGGACAGGAACAGCTTGCGTTCGGCCTGACGACGCTTCGTCAGCCCTTTGAGCGGCTTGCCGCCGGCCTTGTCCCACAGCAGGAACTGGTTGGCTGCGCCGGCGTAATCGCCCGCGTTGAGCTTGCGCAGCAGCGTCGACGAGCGAAGCCGCCCCGCCCCCAGGTTGAATACAAAGGACGCCAGTGCGTCGAATTGACCTTGCGTAATCGACACGCGCACGGCCTTGGCAATGCCCTGCTCGGTGTCGGCGAGGTCTTTGCGCAGCAGCGCTTCGGCCTGTTGCTGCGAGATCGGCCCATTAAAGGTCTCGCCGGGCCGAATCAGGTGGCCGTAGCCGATGGTCGGTTTGCCGACCGCATCCAGATACGTCGACAGACGCAGCCCTTCCGATTCCTTGATCAGCGCGAGGCCTCGCTCGCCGGTGGCGCGCGGGTTGTGCTCAGTGCTCATCGCTCTTCTCCTGGGGCGTGCTGGGGTTGGCGCGGCCGTCTGGAGCCTCGGCATTTGGCTGCACAGGCCGTGGCACCAGCCGATTCGTGTATTCGTCGATGACGCGCATTACGGCTTCCGGCGCCTGCAACGCGGTGAACTTCATCTCGATGTCGATGTGCTCGCTGTCGCGGCCGGTGTCACGCTTGGAATGCGGCGCGAGCGAGACGTAGAACCGGCCAACACCGCCGGTGGCAGCGCCGTGCACGGGCAAGGTCTCGGCAATGTCGCTGCGTACGGTCATGTTCACCGTCATTTCATCGAGCGCGAGGCCACGCGGCATCGCAAGCGACACCAGCGGCAGCGCCAGCCGGTGCTGACTGTCGAGCGCAAGTTCGACCTCCCGCGCCACCAGCGTGCCGGCCTCGTCGGCATCGAAAAACTGATCGAGTAGCGCGGTGTACTGCTGCGCAAGCATCTGGTTGGCGGACGCGGCGGCGTGCTGCATGCCACGCGTGATGTCGTCCAGCGTCAGGCCATTCAAGCCCGGATGACCGTGGCTGTTACTGCCACCACCACCGCCAGGGGGCGATGAACCCGGAGGCGACGGCGGAGGCGCATCGGACGCTGCCTCGGAAAACGGCGCGGCACCGGAAGACCCAGGTGGCGCCGGCGGCGAACTGGTGGGCAGTGCCGACGGTGTGGCGGGCGCTGACGATGCACGGTCATCGTCACGCCCGCGGCGGCTGAAGAGTTTGAACATGGTGTCGGGTCGGTCGAATCGATCAGGTCAATGGGCGGCGCGCGGCAGGCGCGCACCGATCAGGACGCCGACCGTGGGGAGGCCGGCCGGCGTCCGTCGCCGGGGCGGCTTACGGAGTTGCCGGAGCCGGGGCCGGCGCGTTACCGCCAGCCGGCACCTTTTCGCCGATCATCGTGCCGTCGGTCGGCGTGGCGGGCAGCGGCTTGACGTCGTTCTCCTTGCCCTTGACGACCACCGGCTTGGTTGCAGCGTCAGTCAAGAACTCCATCACGCGCATCAGCGCTTCCGGCGGGTTCTGGCGCTTGACCTGGGTGTGGAAGGAGTACTTGGCGCGCGTATCCGTGCTACGCGTCTGCTCCGACTTGTGCGAGGCGCGGCCCGACACCGATACGCTGAACGGGCCCCAGCCGAATTTGGCCTGGAAGGACCCTTCTGCCTCGGTGGTGGACGACGATTTCTCCGACTGCGTAATCTCCAGTTCGAAATCGATCGTGCCCTCCTCGATGGCGATCACCGGATGCACGACCGCGCACAGCAGTGGAATACGCATCGTCTTCTGGATCGTGCCCTGCGCCACGCCCTTCTCGTCGACGATGGTTTCGTCGTAATCAAATTGCACCGCAACGGCTTTGCCGTTCTGAATACAGACCTGCAGCAGAAAATCCGCATAGGATTTTGCCGCCGAGGTTTGCGCTGCGATCATGGCCTGCAGCGGCGCAGAGATCATCTTGTCGATTGGCAGCGCATTGATAACCGACCCGATAAGTCCGTTGTCCATTTAAAACTCCTCACATTGAATTATTTGGGCGCACAGGTTTGTGTGCCCGAATCCAAAGTAAGAGTTTTTCCTGCGGGGTTCGATGCCTCGAAAGTCCCAGTCATGGCCACGGAACAGCGACCCAGTACATGACGAATGGCAGCCCGTGACTTTCGGCACTGCACTTCCGTTTCAATGCATCCGGATCGATCCCGCTCTACAAAATAATCGGTTTCGCCGAAAACAATTAACTGAAGTACGAGGGGTCGATGAATATTCTGGTAATCGACAGCTTGCCGCTTTTTGCGGCAGGTGTGTCCAATGTATTGAATGCACTCGACGCGCAGGGTGTGTTTATCGATACGCACTACACCGCGCAAATCGGACCGGCTTGCAGGCAAGCCGAACCCACAGCCGTCGTGATGGAATGGAGCGCAGAGGACGACGACGCGCGACAACGTTTATCGGAGTTGAAAGCGGTGCTGCCAGAAGTGCCTGTGTTGCTGACGGTTCAAGCGGTGGGCCGGCACGTGGTGGGCGACGCGCTGCGCTTCGGCGCAGCCGGCGTGGTCGACCGGCAGGCCACGGCCGATGTCCTGCTGGAGGCCCTGCAGCGCATTACCTCGGGCGCGGTCTACTTGCCGCCCATCAGCAATCTCTACCCCGATGATCCGCGCCACACCCCTGGAGAGAGCCCGGCCGAACTCTGGCGCCGCCTCACGCCGCGGCAGCATGAGGTGCTGCAACTGCTTGCAGAAGGCAAATCCAACAAGCAGATCTGTCGCGTGCTCAACGTGGCTGAGGGCACGATCAAGAACCATCTGTACGCGCTGTTCCGGCAGATTGGCGTCAACAACCGGACCGAGGCCGCGCTCTGGCTCTCGCGCTGCAAGGCAAGCCTCGTCCGCCTGCAGATGTGTGCGATGTAGCACCGCACGCCACCACTCGCCCGTGGCCTCCGGCAGCCTTGCCGGACGTTACGGGCCAGCGAGGTCGCCACCCATGAAAACACTGAGCCGGTCATTGCATTCACGCAACCACGCCATACACTGGTTGCAAGGCGGCGCACGGTGCATCGCCGTTTTTTCATGGAGGCCGCCCATGGAAAGCATCGAATTCCACACCAGCCCGCCACGCTACTGCGCCGCGGATCTCACCCTCACCTGCACCGCCAGCGTCGACGGCATGCCGGCCTGCTATGCGGTGACGGCGGAAGCGCTCGAGGAGCATTTCGGCGCCCGCTCGTGGCGGCAGGAAGATCTGCTCCAAGCCATGGAATCGCACCGCGGCACCATTGAAGACATGGCGCGCTCACTCTTCAAGCTGACGGACTCGCACAACATCGTGCTGCGCAGCGGCCATTTCCGGTTCGGCATGTAGCTGTCCCGAGAGCAGCATGGCCGACATCTGCGCCTGCGGTGGATATGAAGAAAGCCAGCGCAAGGCTGGCCTTGTGGAAACGGAAGGGTGCTAGTCAGGCCTGCACTCGTGCTTCATCTCGCGGCGCCCATCTTCGTAGACCACCTCCAGCCGGCACGTGAAGCCCCACAGGCGTACGACGTGGCGCAGCATCTCTTCGTAGTTCGACCCGAGCGGGCGACGGCTGCTCTGCAAGTGGCGCAGCGTCAATGAGCGATCTCCACCCACGTCGACGTTGGTCACCTGGATATTCGGCTCGATGTTCGACAAGTCGTACTGTCCTGCCAACAACTCTCGGATCTTGCGATAGCCATCCTCGTCGTGGATGGCGGTGACGCGCAGCTTGGCATCGCGGTCGTCATCGAGCACGGAGAACAGCTTCAACTCACGGATCACGCGCGGCGAGAGGAATTGCAAGAGGAAGCTCTCGTCCTTGAAGTTGCGCATGGCGAAGTCGAGCGTCTTCTGCCATTCGCTGCCGGCAATCTCGGGCGCCCAGCGGTAGTCTTCCTCTTCCGGCGATTCACAGATGCGCCGAATGTCCTGGAACATCAGAAAGCCCAGCGTGTACGGGTTCAGGCCGCTGTAATACGGGCTGTTGAATGGCGGCTGATAGATCACGTTGGTGTGGGCCTGCAGCAGCTCGAGCATGAAGGCGTCGTTGACGAGTTTTTCGTCGTACAGCTTGTGCAGGATGGTGTAGTGCCAGAAGGTGGCCCAGCCTTCGTTCATCACCTTGGTCTGCCGCTGCGGATAGAAGTACTGCGCGATCTTGCGCACGATGCGCACGATTTCTCGTTGCCAGGGCTGCAACTTGGGCGCGTTCTTCTCGATGAAGTACAGCAGGTTCTCTTCCGGTTCCGGCGGGAATTGCGGATCGGGTTCCGGTATGTCGTCCGCCGTTGCGAGCGCGCGAGCGCGGTGCGTCGGCAGCGTGCGCCACAGGTCGTTCACCTGCGCTTCCAGGTATTTCTCGCGCTCCGCCTGGCGCGCCTGCTCTTCGTTGATCGACAGCTTCTTCGGCCGCCGATAACGATCGACCCCGTAGTTCTGCAATGCGTGGCAGGAGTCGAGCAGCAGTTCCACCTCCTGTTCGCCGTAGCGCTGCTCGCATTCGGCCACGTAGTTCTTGGCGAAAAGCAGGTAATCGACGATCGCGTCGGCGTTCGTCCACGTGCGGAACAGGTAATTGCCCTTGAAGAAGGAGTTGTGGCCATAGCAGGCATGCGCGATCGTCAGCGCCTGCATCGGCATCGTGTTCTCCTCCATCAGATAGGCGATGCAGGGATTCGAGTTGATGACGATCTCGTAGGCCAACCCCATGAGCCCGCGCTGGTAGCCGCGCTCCGATGCAAGGAAATGCTTGCCGTATGACCAGTGGTTGTAGCCCAGCGGCAAGCCGGACGACGCGTAGGCATCGAGCATCTGCTCAGCGGTAATGATCTCGATCTGGTTCGGATAGGTGTCCAGGCCGAAGTCTGCGGCAATCTGGGCGATGCTTTGGTCGTAGCGCCTGATCAGCTCGAAAGTCCACTCCGAGCCCGTAGATAGATAGGCCATGCTCGTTCCCGTTGGTCCATCACACTGGGTCACAGATAGTGTGCTCGCCATGGCACACACCGCCACTGCACGGCGACAGTGCCAAGCTGGAGCAACCTGGCGCCGCCCGATCGGCGATCAGGCAGCGCGCTTCTGAAACAACTCGTGCAGTACCGGATAGATTTCGTCCGCCTTGAGAATGCGCTGCATCGCGAAGTTGTCGTGCCCCGCCTTCAACGTAAGATACTCCTCCCACAGGTTCTGGGGCTCCGTGGAAACCACCTCAACATAGGCGTAATACTGCGTCAGCGGCAGGATCGTTTCGCGCAGCAGCTTTGCGCATAGCTCAGAATCGCCCGCCCAGTTGTCGCCATCCGAAGCTTGCGCGCAATAGATGTTCCATTGGCTCGGCGAATAGCGCTCCTGCATCACTTCCGCCATCAGCTTGAGTGCGCTCGACACGACAGTGCCACCCGACTCGCGCGAGTGGAAGAAATCCTCCTCATCCACCTCCTTGGCCACGGTGTGGTGGCGGATGAAGACGACGTCGATACGCTCGTAGTTCCGCTTCAGGAACAGATACAGCAGCATGAAGAAACGCTTGGCCAGGTCCTTGCGCGATTCGTCCATCGAGCCGGATACGTCCATTACGCAGAACATCACCGCCTGCGCCTGTGGGCGCTTGCGCAGCACGCGATTGTTGTAGCGTAGATCAAGCTTTTCGATAAACGGTACGCGATCCAGGCACGAGCGCAGATGGCGCATCTCCTTCATCAGCTCTTGCGCACGTACGCTGTAGGGGCCGTCGTTTTCCAGCTCCTCGTTGTACTCGCGCTCCAGCTCGTGCAGGCGGCGCTGATACGGGCTGGACAACGCGATACGGCGACCGATCGAACTGCGCATCGTGCGCAGAATCGACAGGTTGGACGGCGTGCCGTCGAGCGAGAAGCCCGCGCGCACCTTGCGCACCTCGGCGATCTTGGCCAGGCTGCGCTTGGCAAGATCGGGCAACGCCATGTCTTCGAAAAAGAAGTTGAGGAAGTCTTCGCGCGAGAGCGTGAAGATGAAATCGTCTTCGCCCTCGCCCGAGTCGCTGGCTTGCGAACCGGTACCGCCGCTGCCCTGCTGCGGACGGTCGAAGCTGTCGCCGCGAATGAACTCCTTGTTGCCCGGGTGGACGCCCTCGCGGCGCCCGCCCGAGCCGTGGTGGAACATGGGCTCCGAGATGTCCTTGACGGGAATGGACACCTGCCCGCTCTGCTCGATGTCCATGATCTTGCGGCCCGTCACGGCCTTGGCCACCGCGCGGCGGATCTGGTCTCGGTAACGCTTGATGAAGCGTTGCTTGTTGACGGTGCTCTTGCCGCCACCGTTCTCCCGCCGATCAATGATCGTGCCCATGTAACTGCCCTCGATTGGAAGTTCGCTGGGGTGTCCTTGCCCTCTCCTGACCTCCTTAAGATGATTTCCTGACGCGCAGGTACCACTCCACCAGCAAGCGGACCTGCTTCTGGGTATAGCCTTTCTCCACCATGCGGTTGACGAAGTTTTCGTGCTTCTCCTTGTCGTCATGCGACGACTTGGCATTGAACGAGATGACCGGCAGGAGGTCCTCCGTGGTCGAGAACATCCGCTTCTCGATCACCGCACGCAACTTCTCGTAGCTGGTCCAGACCGGGTTCTTGCCTCCGTTCTTGGCCCGCGCACGCAGCACGAAATTGACGATCTCGTTGCGGAAGTCCTTCGGGTTGGAAATGCCCGCGGGCTTTTCCACCTTCTCCAACTCGTCATTCAACGCGCTGCGATCGAGAATTTCGCCAGTGTTCGGGTCGCGATATTCCTGATCCTGGATCCACAGGTCGGCGAACACCACGTAGCGATCGAAGATGTTTTGCCCGTACTCCGAATACGACTCCAGATACGACGTTTGGATCTCCTTGCCGATGAACTCCACGTACGGCGACGTGAGGTATTCCTTGATGTAGGACATCAGCTTGGATTCCGTCTCCGGCGGGAACTGCTCGCGCTCGATCTGCTGCTCGAGCACGTACAGCAGGTGCACCGGATTGGCCGCCACCTCCGTCCCGTCGAAGTTGAACACCTTCGAGAGCACCTTGAAGGCAAAGCGCGTCGACAAGCCCGTCATGCCCTCGTCGATGCCGGCAAAGTCGCGGTACTCCTGGTACGACTTCGCTTTCGGGTCGACGTCCTTCAGGCTCTCGCCGTCGTACACGCGCATCTTCGAGAAGATGTTGGAGTTCTCGGGCTCCTTGATGCGCGTGAGCACCGCGAACTGCGCCATCATCTTCAGCGTGTTCGGCGCGCACGGCGCAGCGGCCAGCGAGCTGTTGCGCAGCAACTTGTCGTAGATCTTCACCTCGTCCGACACGCGCAGGCAGTACGGCACCTTGACGATGTAGATCCGATCCAGGAAGGCCTCGTTGTTGCGATCGGACTTGAAGCTTTGCCACTCCGCCTCGTTCGAGTGCGCCAGGATGACGCCATCGAACGGGATTGCGCCAAAGCCCTCCGTGCCCTTGTAGTTGCCTTCCTGCGTGGCCGTCAGCAGCGGGTGCAAGACCTTGATCGGCGCCTTGAACATCTCGACGAACTCGAGCAGCCCGCGGTTGGCCAGGCACAGCCCGCCCGAATACGAATACGCATCCGGATCGTCCTGCGGATAGTCCTCCAGCTTGCGGATGTCGACCTTGCCGACCAGCGACGAAATATCCTGATTGTTTTCGTCGCCGGGCTCGGTCTTGGAGATCGCAATCTGCGACAGCACCGACGGGTGCAGCTTCACCACGCGGAAGCGCGTGATATCACCATTGAACTCGTGCAGCCGTTTCACCGCCCACGGCGAGGCAATCGAGTTCAGATAGCGCCTCGGGATGCCGTAGTCTTCCTCCAGAATCTTGCCGTCCTCCTCAGGCGAAAACAGCCCGAGCGGGGACTCGTGAATCGGCGAGCCCTTCAGTGCGTAGATGGGGATCTGCTCCATCAACGACTTCAACTTCTCGGCAAGCGAGGATTTGCCCCCGCCCGGTGGCCCGAGCAGGTAAAGAATCTGTTTGCGCTCTTCAAGACCCTGCGCGGCATGCTTGAAGAAGGAGACGATCTGCTCGATCGTATCTTCCATGCCGTAGAACTCCCGGAAGGCCGGGTAGATCTTGATGACTTTGTTGAAGAACAACCGCGACAGCCGCGGATCGTGGTGAGTGTCCACCAGTTCGGGCTGTCCGATTGCGGTGAGCATGCGCTCAGCGGCGGTCGCGTAGGCGGTCGAGTCTTTTTTGCAGATATCCAGATACTCCTGGATGCTGTACTCGTCCTCTTTGCGTGCTTCAAAACGCGTTGCGTAGTGGCGGAAAATATCCATATCTCCCCCGTAGATTTCTTCCCTACTCCACACCAACAAGCGAGAGCCAGGCTAGTTCTTGCGTGCGTTGCTGATTCCACTGTAGACGAATCACCGATGATCACAAGAACGGTTGATGGCGCCGAACGGTGCACAACCAATCGCGATTGCGTTAGCGCTCGGCAGCATCAAGTGCTAAATGGACCTTGCTCGATGCATCAGCACACGCACCCCACGACGATCGGCTACCCCGAGCGCAGCAGAAAGCGTACCCATGCCGCCTTCCCGCGCTCGCAGGTTGGTACGTAACCGATCTGCGCGAGTTCCCGCGCGCACGCTGAATACAGGAGGGGGATATCCCTGCATTTCAGTGCGCCGCCAACTGTGATAGCACCGTACTGCGCATGGCGCGCGCCTGCGGCGTTACGTTTGTAGCGGCAGCCTTTCTTGCGGTGATGCAACAACCCAGTGTGCAAAGCACGGGACGATATGCGTTTTATCGCCCGGCAGGCGCCCACAGCTCCTGTCGGAACGACCGAAACAGATCGACCGAAGGTGTCTCTTTTTTGCCCCAGAGGCAAGTTTTGCCGGACGCGATGAAGACGCTGTCCGAAAAGCCCGCACGGAGAACGCGGACAAAGAAGCGACTTCTCGTCAGTTTGGTGCGTGGTGCAGGGATCGAACCCTGTAACTCAGTCGTGTGAAACGAAAATCAGCGCTTCCTAACGCCGCCTCGCCTAGACGGCGCCTCGATCCTATCTCTCAGTCGCGAGTACCGATCCCGCCACTTTTCCGCCGACGGAAGCGACCGAACACATGGCTCACGATGCATCATTTCTGCCGGAGCACGCCCCCGTAGCCGAATGCGCCGCGCATCGGCCCCCACTGCGCTACGCCATCCCCGAAACGCGCTTGATTTCTTCGGTCACGATTGCAATCAACGCCTCGGTCGCCGTGCTTAACGGCCGCTGAGGATGGCTGACGCAGACCAGATGCCGCACGATGCGCGGCGCGACAATGGTATGCATGCGCAGCCGTCCCTCTTCCACGGCACGCTGCACCACGATGCGCGGCAACACAGTGGCGAAACGCGTAGCTTCAACGAACTGCACGATGGTCCCAAGGATGTCGATTTCGAACTTTGGCGCCAGCGTGACGTCATGCGCCTGCGTGGCAGTATCCAATACCACGCGCAGGCCGTGCGACTTCGTCGGTAACACAAGCTCCAGTCCAGGCAGTTTCGCCATTTCCACCGATTCCGGTAATTCAGGGCCATTTGCGACACTCGTCACTAGCACCATCTCTTCGTCATGCAGGGACTGCACCTGCAGCGCCAGCCGACCACGTTGGCGATGGACCACCGCTGCATCGAGCTGGCCAGCGGAAACAAGGTTGATCAGTGCCGTGCTGAAGCCATCTGCCACAGACACCTCTACGTTCGGATAGCTCGCGTTAAAGCGGGCCAGGGCTCCGACCAGCACGCTCTCTGTCTCGGAAGCCACCATGCCGATCGTGATGCGGCCGGCCATATGCTCCTCGCGCTGCATCATCTGCTGCCGGGCACTCGCGAGATCGCGCACGATGGGTAGAAAAAGTCGGTGCATCATCCGGCCGGCGGCAGTTGGCGCCATACCGTGCGGGATGCGTTCAAAAAGCTTCTGTCCGAACTCATCCTCGAGCTTGGCTATCTGCATGCTCAGGGCCGGCTGCACGATATTCATCCGCTTGGCTGCCCGCGTGACAGAGCCTTCTTCGAAAAGCGCGATGAAGTACTGAATTTGCTTGAGATCCATATTCGGATGGGTATGAACGGTACCGCGTGCGGCATCAATCTTTGCGGTCCCTGCGACGATGGTCATGGCACCCCATGCCATCAATTATGAGACACAGCGGTTCCATCCCCGTCGGCGCCCGTGCTGGAAGTGCGCGAAAGCAGGTATCAGAATAAATTATTTTGTTGATCATAAAATAGTATTAGAAGTTATATCTTGCTCTCACTAATCTGCGATGCACGTTACGCGGTCGCGCCGATCCTCCGGCGCAATCCCGACGCGTACAACGGAGTCGCAAATGAAGAGATTCGATGCTGGCGAGACGACCGGCACGGCGCAGGAGACACAGCAGACAACGGGGCAGCCCTACGTCGGCCGCCCGATGCAGCGCGTCGAAGATGCAGCCATCCTTACGGGCCGCGGTCGCTATGCCGACGACCTCGGCGTAAAACCCGGCACCCTCCACGCCGCCATACTTCGCTCGCCACACGCGCACGCCGAACTCGGTCTGATTGACTTCGCCGCCGCGCTGAAGGCGCCGGGGGTTCGCGCGGTGCTGACCGGGGCCGACCTGCCAGCCTGGTCCAAGCCCTTCGTGGTGGGGGTCAAAGCGCCGATGGAGCAATGGGCACTGGCAATGGACCGCGTGCGATACGTCGGTGAGCCAGTCGCCGTGGTCGTGGCTGAGAGCCGTGCCTTGGCCGAAGACGCACTCGACCTTGTGCGGGTGGATTACCGTGTGCTGCCACCCGTGGTGTCAATCGAAGCCGCAATAGCCGACGCCGCGCCCCAACTGCACAGTGGCCTGGGTAGCAACGTCGCCAGCGATCGTCATTTCCGCTACGGTGACCCGGAGGCGGCGTTTGCCACCGCACCGCATCGCGTTTCGCTGACTGTGCACTACCCGCGCAACACATGCACGCCCATCGAGTGCGGCGTGGTCATTGCCGAGCATCTGCCGGGTAACGAGGGCTACCAGGTCACCTCGAACTTCATGGGGCCGTTCTCGCTGCACGCCGTGATGGCGATGGCCCTGCAGGTGTCGGCCAACCATCTGCGCCACATCGCTCCCCGCGATTCCGGGGGCAGCTTCGGCGTGAAGCAGGCCGTATTCCCCTACGTGGTCTTGATGTGCCTCGCCTCGCGCAAGGCCGGCGCGCCAGTGAAATGGGTCGAGGACAGACTCGAACACCTGAGTGCAGCGACCTCGGCCACCGCGCGTCTGTCCACCATCGAAGCTGCCGTCGAAGCGGATGGCCGGATCGTCGCTCTTGATTACGATCAGCTCGAAGACTGCGGTGGCTACCTGCGCGCGCCGGAGCCCGCGACCTTCTACCGGATGCACGGTGTACTGACGGGCGCTTACGCAATTCCCAACCTGCGCGTGCGCAACCGCGTTGTGCTAACCAACAAGACGCCTACCGGCCTCGTACGCGGTTTCGGCGGACCGCAGGTGTATTTCGCGCTTGAGCGGCTCGTGCAGCGGATCTCGATCGAACTCAACCTCGATCCGCTCGACGTCTACCGACGTAACTTCGTTCCGTCCAACGCCTTTCCCTACCGCGCTGCAGCCGGCGCGCTGCTCGATTCCGGCAACTACCAACTGGCGATGTCTCGCGCGCTCGAAACAGGCGCCTACGACGAACTGAAGCGCCGCCGAGACATCGCGCGGGCCGAAGGGCGGCTCTATGGCATCGGCTTTGCGGCGATTGTCGAGCCCTCGGTGTCGAACATGGGCTACATCACGACTGCCACGCCGGCCGAGGCACGCCGCAAGGCCGGCCCGAAGAACGGCGCCATTGCAAGCGCCACGGTCAGCGTCGACCTGCTGGGCGGTGTGGTGGTGACGATTGCGTCCACGCCCGCCGGGCAGGGCCACATGACTGTCTGCGCGCAGGTCGTGGCCGACGTGCTTGGCATCGACCCGGCCGAGGTCATCGTCAATGTCGAATTCGATACCCACAAAGACGCATGGTCGGTGGCCGCCGGCAATTATTCCAGCCGGTTTGCGGGAGCCGTGGCAGGCACGGTCCATCTGGCCGCAACACGCGTTCGCGACAAGCTGGCCCGCATCGTGGCCTCGCAACTCGACTGCGACCCAGCCGAACTGATCTTCGCCGAGGGGCGCATTACGCGCAGAGATGCCCCCGAGACCGCCGTGGTGTTTGCCCGCGCTGCGAGCAATGCGCCGCACTGGTCGCCGCAATTGCTGCCTGCCGGTGAGGAACCGGGCCTGCGCGAAACCGTGTTCTGGTCACCGCCAAACCTTGACGCACCGGACGAGCAGGACCGTATCAACACGTCCGCATGCTATGGCTTCGCGTTCGACCTGTGCGGCCTGGAAATCGACCGTGCCACCGGGCGCGTCCGCATTGACCGCTACGTGACAGCGCACGACGCCGGCAAGCTGCTCAACCCTGCGCTCGCCGACGGCCAGATTCGCGGCGCGTTCGCACAAGGGCTGGGCGCAGCGCTGATGGAGGAGTTCCGCTACGGCCCCGATGGCAGCTTCCAGTCCGGCACGTTGGCGGACTACCTGTTGCCCACAACCTGCGAGGTGCCCGATCCGATGATCGTGCATCTGGAGACACCGAGTCCGTTCACGCCGCTCGGGGCCAAGGGGCTCGGCGAAGGCAACAACATGAGCACGCCGCCATGCATCGCCAATGCTGTAGCCGACGCCCTCGGAGTGCGGGATATCCGGTTGCCTCTGACGCCCGCCAAGGTCATGGCGATGATCGGTCTCGAAGACCCCCCGCCATCGCGCCTCGAACTGGCGGAAACGGCAACGGCTGCCGCCACCGGAGGCAAAGAAAGGTCCAAGGGCGCAAAGGCTCTGAGTGCACGCGGAACGGTTGATTTGGATGCACCGCCCGAGGCCGTATTCGCTGTTCTACTCGACCCGCAAGCTCTGGCCCAGGTCGTACCTGGTTGCCACGTGTTGGAGCCGATCGGAGACAACCGCTACCGCGCCGACGTGACCGTAGGGGTGGGCATGATCAAAGCGCGCTACGAAGCCGAGATTGCGCTGTCCGACCTCGAACCCCCGCACCGGCTGCGACTGTCGGGGGCCGGCCTGTCGTCGCTTGGCAGCGCACGTGGCTCGGGCATGGTCGAGCTGGCGCCGCACGAGGGTGGCACTCGTCTCACGTACGACTATGAGGCCGAGGTATCCGGTAAGGTCGCAGCGGTCGGCGGCCGCATGCTTGAAGGCGCGGCCAAGGTGGTGCTGCGCCAGTTGTTTGAATCCCTGGGCCGGCAAGCGGGCGGCAAGCCAGTACGCAAACCAGGTTGGATCGCGCGGCTGCTCGCGCTTTTTGGAGCCCGGCGATGAAACCCCCCGCCTTTGACTATCTGCGCGCAGAGTCCACGCAGCATGCGCTGGAAGCGCTCGCCCATGCAGGTGAAGACGCCCGTGTACTTGCCGGAGGCCAGTCGCTGATGGCCGTGCTGAACATGCGCCTCGCGCAGCCGCAACTGCTGGTCGATATCTCTCGCACGCATGATCTGAACGCCGTGCGAGTCGAAGACGGCTACCTGGAAGTAAGCGCTGCGGCCACACAGGGCAACGTGGAGTGGCGTCCGTCGCTCGCCAACGAGGTGCCGCTGCTGGCGCTGGCTTTCCCGCACATCTCGCATTTCCAGATTCGCAACCGCGGCACGGTGTGCGGCTCCATTGCCCACGCCGACCCGAGCGCCGAGCTGCCACTGGTGCTCACTGCGCTCGACGGACAAGTGGTGCTGCGTTCGCTGCGCCGCCGCCGCGTGATGCAGGCCACCGATTTCTTTCAGGGAATGCTGATGACCGCGCGCGAGCCTGACGAGCTGGTTGAAGCCGTGCGCTTCCCGTTGCGGCAGCCCGGTGCGCGCTACGGCTTCACTGAGTTCTCGGCCCGCCATGGCGACTTTGCCCTGGTGGCGTGCGCGGCCATCGTCACCGACGATGCCATCGCCCTTGCCGTGGGCGGAGTAGCAGACCGGCCGGTGCTCGAGCGTTGGCCGCGCCTGCAAGGCAAGGCACTTACGGAGGCCATCAACGATTTCAGTTGGAAATTGGGCGCGCAAGACGACGCCCATGTCAGCGCGCAGTACCGCCGCCACCTCGTGCGGCAACTGGGCATGCGCGCAATCGAGGAGGCAAGATGAGTAAAACCAAGAAAGGCGGCGCGCCATCCAATGCGCTTTCTGTGATGCGGCGACAGGAGCACCACCGCATCGCCCTGACATTGAACGGCAGCGCGCGTACCGGCCTGTGTGCGCCGCGCGAGTTGCTATCCGACTTCCTGCGCCATGAGCTCGGCGCCACCGGCACCCACGTTGGTTGTGAGCATGGCGTATGCGGTGCGTGCACGGTGCGTGTGGACGGCGTGGCTTCCCGCTCCTGCCTGATGCTGGCCGTGCAGGCGGACGGTCGTGCAGTCGACACCGTCGAAGGCCTCGCCACGCACGAAGGTTTGAGCGATTTACAGGAGGCTTTCCGCCGCCATCACGCCCTGCAATGCGGCTTCTGCACGGCAGGCATCCTGATGTCGTGCGCAGACTATCTGGAGCGCGTGCCCGAGCCGACTGAGGCGCAAGTGCGCGAGATGTTGTCCGGTCATCTGTGCCGCTGTACCGGCTACACACCGATCGTTGCCGCCGTCCTTGACGTCGCCGCCAGCCGCGCAGGGGCACGCCCGATTTCAGCGCCGGTTTCCGAGGAGACCAGCAATGCTTGATCTCGGCCGCACATTCCTGCAGAGCGTGGAGCGCAGCCCCAACGCTCTCGCCATAGTCGACGGGGACCTGAAACTCTCCTATGCGCAATGGCTGACGCGCATCCAGAGCGTGGCCGCAGGCCTGCTTGACCTTGGCCTGCGCCCTGGCGAACGCCTGCTTGCCATCCTGCAGAACCGCTGGGAGATGGCGACCCTTCACTGGGCTTGCCAGTTCACCGGGATCGTCATCGTCCCGCTGAATTGGCGCGCCAAGCCGGACGAGCTCGACTATTGCGTATGTGACGCAGACGCAAAAGCACTGGTCTTCGAGCCAGTCAGTGCAGACGCCGTTCTCGGCAGTCCTGCCGCGATGAAAATCCTCCGCATCGCACTGGACGGCGCACCACACTCTTCGCTGTCATTTGACACCCTGCTGGGCGCCGCGCCACGGCCAGACAGCGTCCTGCCCGAAGCTGATGACGTCTCGCTCATGTTGTACACCTCGGGCACAACTGGACGGCCAAAGGGCGTGCCCCGCCGCCACAGGCAAGAGCGCGCAGCTGCGTTGGCGCACGTCGCTCAGAACCTGTACCGGCGAGGCGAGCGTACGCTCGGGGTGATGCCGCTGTATCACACGATGGGCGTGCGCTCCTTGCTGGCGATGGCACTGGTGGACGGTCTTTTCGTCTGCGTGCGGCGCTGGAGTCCGTCTCAGACGCTGCAAGCGATCGCTGATCATCGCGTGAGCTGTCTCTACCTCGTCCCCACGCTCTACCACGACCTGCTGGCCGATCCGGGCTTTGACGCGTTACGGGTGCGCTCAGTCACCAAGCTCGGCTTCGCCGGTGCCGCCATGAATGACGGTCTGCTGAAGCGGCTGGAGCAGGCGTTCCACCCAGAGCTGTTCGTTAACCACTACGGCTCGTCCGAGGTCTACACGTTCAGTGTCGAACAGCGCGCGGCGGGCAAGCCCGGCAGCGCGGGTCGCGCTGGGTTCAATACACGACTGCGCCTAGTCCGCTTGGACACCAACTCGCCGGATGCGGTGGTGGCCCCTGGCGAAGAAGGGCAGATCATCGTCGAACTGCGCGGCGACGAAGCCTTTGAGGGGTACTGGAATCGCGACGATGCCAACGCGAAGTCCCTGCGCCAGGGCTGGTACTTCACCGGTGACACCGGCTACTTCGACGCAGAGGGGGATCTATTCGTCAGTGGCCGCGTGGACGACATGATCATCAGCGGAGGCGAGAACATCTCGCCTGCCGATATCGAATCGGTCCTCTCCCTGCACCCTGCCGTGGATGAGGTCGCCGTAGCCGGTTTGCCGGACCCGCGCTGGGGCCAAAAAGTCGTCGCTTTCGTCAAGCCGCACGACGACGTAGATGCCAACACACTGGATGCCTATTGCCGCGACTCCGAACTGGCCAATTTCAAGCGCCCGCGCGACTACGTATTCGTAGCCGATATCCCAAAGTCACCGGTCGGCAAGATCCTGCGCCGCAAGCTGTCGGAGGGTGAATACACCGCTCTCCCCAGCCCTTCTTCCCACGATCTGAACAAGGAGTAACCACATGGATATGACCCAGGCCTTTGCATTGGCCCATCCCGATCAGCAACGACTTCAGGATCTTGACGGCTTTTTCGTTGAGATCGACCCGGCACGCGAACGCGCGGACATCGTGTTGCACCGCCCGCCATACAACGTGATTTCAATGGCCGCCCGCGACCAGCTGCGCGCAGTGTTTGAGGCACTGGACGCCGACGACCGCGTGCGCGTCATCGTCGTGCGTGCGTTGGGCGCGCATTTTTCCAGCGGCGGCGATATCAAGGGCTTCCTGGAAGCCTCGCCCGAGCATGTTTCCAAGCTGGCGTGGAACGTGGCCGCACCGGCACGCTGCAGCAAACCCGTCATCGCAGCAAACCAAGGTTACTGCTTTGGCGTGGGCTTTGAACTGTCGCTGGCGTGCGACTTCCGCATTGCCACCCATACAACCGAATACGCGCTACCGGAGCAGAAGCTCGGGCAGATTCCGGGCTCTGGTGGCTCAGCGCGGCTGCAAAAGATGGTGGGCGTGGGCCGCACCAAAGACATCGTAATGCGCTCGCGCCGTATTCCTGGCCTCCAAGCGTACGACTGGGGTATCGCCGTGGACTGCGTCGCCGACGGCGACCTGACAGCCGCGACTGACGCGCTGGTCGACGAGTTGCGCGCCTTCTCCCCTTTGGCTCAGCGCACCGCGAAAAAGCTGCTGAACGACACAGAGGACGCTCCTCTGTCGATCGCTATCGAGCTGGAGGGGCACTGCTATAGCCGCCTTCGCAGCTCAGACGATTTCCGCGAGGGCGTAGAGGCATTCCATGGAAAGCGTAAGCCCGTATTTCGCGGCAGCTGACCGGATGGGCGGGCGGATCTGAACCGTCCGCCAAGCAAAGTGAGAAGAACGGATCGCGATGCTCATCGAGGCTTCTTAGGGCACCGCAGGTTCAGAAAACAATAGGAGACGACAATGGAAATGCTAGCTAACGATAAAGCGCCGCCCGATGGCGTGGGGAGCATCGAACCACCGACTGTGAGCAACCGGCAGGTGCTGGGGGCAGTCACGGCTTCATGCATGGGATGGGCACTCGATCTGTTCGACCTGTTCATCCTGCTGTTCGTAGCGCCGGTGATTGGCAAACTCTTCTTCCCGTCCGAGCATGCCATGCTGTCGCTGGCAGCGGTCTATGCATCGTTTGCGGTAACGTTACTGATGCGACCGCTAGGGTCGGCAATCTTCGGTTCCTATGCGGACCAGCGAGGGCGCAAGGGCGCAATGGTGGTGGCCGTAACCGGCGTCGGCATGTCGACGGCTGCCTTTGGGCTACTGCCGACGGTCGGCCAGGTCGGCCTTTTTGCTCCGGCACTGTTTATCTTGCTACGGCTGATACAGGGGGTCTTCGTTGGCGGCGTGGTGGCGTCGACGCACACCATTGGCACGGAGTCTGTCCCGCCTTCGTGGCGCGGCGCGGTGTCCGGGCTGGTGGGCGGTGGCGGTGCAGGCATCGGCGCACTGCTGGCATCAATCACGTATATGACTGTCACCATGCTGTTTCCCGGCGACGCTTTTGAGACCTGGGGGTGGCGCTGCATGTTCTTTGCCGGCATCGTCAGCTCTGTGCTCGGGCTAGTCATTTTCAACTCGCTGGAAGAGTCTCCACTGTGGAAACAACTCCAGGCTACCAAGACACACGCGAAACTTGAGGCACATCCGATACGGACGCTCTTCTCACAGGAGTATCGCGGAATCCTGCTGGTCAACATACTGCTGACCATAGGCGGCGGCAGTGCTTACTATTTGACGTCCGGCTATCTACCGACATTCCTGAAGGTCGTGATGAAAGTCCCGGCCGGAGAGTCCGCCGCATTGCTCATGGTCAGCAGTCTGGCCGTGATCGTTGCCTCGGTAGCGGCCGGCCACCTCAGCTCGCTGGTAGGGCGCAAGCGCTCGTTCCTGCTGATTGGCGCGACCGCACTGGTACTCCTGCCTCTGCTCTACCAATGGTTACCCGCCGCCTCGACCATGACGGCGAGGTTCGTTTATACCGCCTCGCTCAGCATGCTGGGATGCGCAGGATTTGCTCCGATCCTAATCTTCCTGAACGAGCGATTTCCCACAAGCATTCGTGCCTCTGGAACAGGACTCTCGTGGAATATCGGTTTCGCAATCGGCGGCATGATGCCGACACTGGCATCGCTGATCGCGCGAACACCAGCAGATCTTCCGCATGTTCTTGGCGTCACCATCGGCGCAGTGACATTGCTGTATCTGGCCGGCGCACTCATCGTGCCAGAGACCACCGGTCGGCTTGGTGACAGCTAGCAGTAGTCTCGGCCGCATTCAGCATGCGGCATGGCTGTCAGCGGGTTTTTCTTCGCATCGCCAGCCAAATGGCGATCTCGATATAGAGCAATGCTCCGACCACTCAGCGCGAAGACTTTCAGCGCAGCGTTCAGGTCGGAGCGCAGCCTCCAAATAAGGAGGACATCGAGCACAGCGCCCTTCTTGCGAGGAGAGGCCTTATCGTTGTAACGGAGGAGCGAATCGACGAAGGCGTTGCGTTCGGCCTCGCTCCGTTTTTGGTGTCGTGCAACTGGACAATTCCGTCGGCAAGATGAACATCGGGCCACCGCAGGGAAAGCAGCTTGCCACGGCGCATTGCGGTTTCGATGACGAAGACGTCGAGCGGGCGGACGTGCTCATTGCGCCAGTCCCCTCCCACGAAGAACCCCTCGGCCACCCCGGTCCATTTCGGACTCAACTTACCGCGCCCAAGCTTCGGCATCGGCATCGGCATCGGCTTTGGTGTCAAAGGTTCGACTTTGGTTTGGGTAACCCGCTGGACGGATCTCGCCCCGTCAGTAGCGACCGTGCTTCCAGATTTCGGCCATTCCTGCTGCAGACGATTCTTGGTTCTCGTGACGTCTGGGTTGAGTTTCGACTCCGCCTGTTCTCCGCGACATGGCGAAGTTCGAGGAAATGGCGAAGCTCGAGGAATTCCGCACAAAGAAAAAGGCCCTCGGCGATTGCCTGAGGGCCTTGTTTCATGCGATTTCTCGCCAGTTTGGTGGTGGTACAGCTACCAAACAGTTTCCGAAAAACCACACCACTACGCCATCTAGTCTTTACGGATTCGGAAAGTACCCCCAAAAATACCCCCAGACCTGCCCTGCTACCCCGCTTTTCTGCTGGCTTGGTACGGCCGCGCCACCTCAGGAGAGGGTGCAAGTAATGCCGTAAAGTGCTGTAGCGTTCTCTAGCTCCTTTATGCAATGTCGCTACGCTCTGCCAGCACGTTCTTCTCCAGCCTGATTCCCTCCATCATTTCGGACCTGCGCCGCATTGCCAACCGCACCCGCGGGGAAACAACCGTTGAGGATCTGCAGACAGAAGCTTGGCTCGTTGCCGAGGAGTTGAGCCGGAACCGCGAGCCGCCTCCCGATGTCGGTGACAAAAGCTTCCACCAGCAAATACTCGGCCGCCTCTACAACCGCTTCGTGAAATTCGCCGACAAGCGCCTGCGTGGTGCCGTGCGTATCGACGAACAGCACTCAGATGATGATGGTGCGATACGGGAAAACTCGATTGCAGCAACGCTGGCGGCCCAGGATGACTCCGATCCGTCGAAGGCCATGGAGGCGCGGGAGAGCGAACACGAGCAAGAATTGGCGGTGCTTGGACACTTCGCCGAAGCCGTTGCATACCTGCGCATCCTTGCTTCGATGAAAAACGATCGATGTGCCGTCGCCGCTCACCTAGCGATAGCAGTGAGCACTCTACACAGCAGGATGAAGCGTGCCGAGTGGGTGGTAAGACTTCAGCCCTCTCTATTCGACGGCATCACCGCTATCCCCAGCGACTTTATGCCTCCGCGCCATAGTGGGCGCCTACCGGCCGTGGCTACCACATCCGAGAAGCATCGACCGCCCGCCTTCCTCACTCAACTCAAGCTATTCGTCCGTGCCTACATCCCAATACGCCAGCTCTAGTAGCGCCTCTTCGACAACAATTCCCCGCAAGCGATGGACAACAAATGACAACAATTCCGCTGAATCGCAGGTTCTACGAGTGGCGCGATAGCGCTGCGGAGATTGCTGATTCCCGACGACTTCTTGGTCTATCGGGCGGGACTCTCGGCTGGAGCGACTTGCTTACACGTCGGCGTGTTGTCATCTTGGCTGAGGCCGGAAGCGGAAAAACTGAAGAACTGTCTGAGCAGACACGGCAACTGAAGGCTGCTGGCAAATTTGCGTTCTACATGACGGTGCAGGATGTTGGGCGTGGAGGACTAGAAAAAGCCATTCGTGTGCCTGACCGCGGACGCTTGCAGGCATGGCGCGAGAGTAATCAGGCCGGCTGGTTTTTTGTCGACTCCATCGACGAAGCAAAGCTCGACCACATCAACCTAGATTGGGCCTTACGCAATTTGGCAGAGGGTATCGCCGAAGCAGAGGGGCGCGCGCATGTAGTGCTGTCCGGCCGCTACACCGATTGGGAATTCGCGCGGGACGCTCGTCGGTTGCAGGATGAGTTACCGTTACCACCGGATGATTTGGCTGAACCGCTGCCAACCCTCAGAACACTAGTCCGCCGTGTACTCCGTCATGAGGAACGTCCTAAGCCGAAGGCTCCGGAAACACCACTGATCGTTGTGATGGCGCCGCTTGATACCGTCCAGGTGCGCACCTACGCGCAAGCCAAGAACACTCCCAATGTCGAGGCACTCTTGGCCGCTATCGAAACAGGAGATTTGCACGAATTTGCGCGCAGGCCACTCGACTTGGAGTGGATCGTACGCTATTGGCACACTCAAGGCCGACTCGGAAATTTTTCCACGATGATCGCGGAAAGCCTGCGTGAACGGTTACAAGAGCAGGACCCGGACCGCAGCCGCCGCGATGGTCTCAATACAGAGCGCGCCATGCATGGCTTGGAGCGCATTGGAGCAACGTTAGTGTTTGGTCGGAAGACGACCATCGCGATACCAGACAAAGACGCCCGCTCTCAAGACGATCCAGCGGCGATCACGATTGATAAGGTACTGCCGGACTGGTCAAGCGAAGAACGCCTACAACTGCTCAGTCGGCCGGCTTTTGATCCTGCGACTTTCGGACTCGCTAGGTTGCATAGCGACAACGAGGGCGTTGTTCGCGCCTATCTGACAGCACAATGGCTGCTGCGCCTCCGCCAAGCCAATCTTCCTCTGCGCCGGCTACACAGCCTGCTGTTCGCACGCAACTACGAAATCGACCTCATCCGGCCATCCATGTTGGAGACTGCGGCCTGGCTCAGCCTTTGGGACGAAAGCGTTGCAGCCGAGGTAGTACGACGTGCTCCGTTCCTGCTCTTTACCGCTGGTGATCCCGCGTGCCTTCCTTTGAAAACGCGCGAAACGGTACTTCGTGCGCTTGTAGCGCAGATGCTCCAGGGAGAGGAAATACCCATGCTCGATTTGAGCAGCGTAACCCGCTTCGCACAGCCCGACATCGCGGCTGCCCTGCGGGCGATTTGGGAGTCTAGCCAACAGCACAAGGAGGTACGAACCTTCGTGCTGCGCCTCATTTGGTTAGGCTCAATCAAAGACTGCGCCGACTTAGCTGCCGATGCGGCGTTGCAGCCAATTCAAGACAATCGCACCTCGCTTATGGCAGGGCGCGCACTGCTTGCAGCAGGTGATGATGTTTTGCGGCAAACATACGCGACTCACATCAAACGAGACTGCACATCCTTACCGTCGTCAGTCGTCTGGGAAGGTGTTGAAGGACTGTTTCCACAGTACATCGGCGTCGACGATCTGGCAGAGATGCTCACTGTTGTGCATCAGCGCGATGAGATGAGCTATGGACTCAGTTCATGGGCCATTGAAAAGCTCGTCGAGAATCTGTCAAGTCCTGACGATCTAACACGGCTGATCGGCCTCCTCCTGCAGCAGTTGCGTATGGGATCAGAGGATGCGGAGGGTGGGGAGACAGAAAAGAAAATCGCCGTCGCAGAGTTGCTTGCATCAGCGGCAGAACGAATCCTTGAGCTGTTGCCGCCCGATAGTGCCCCTGCAGCGGCAATTGACGCGGTTCTGTACCTCGGCGACCGGCGCAACCATCTTGGGCTTCGTGGAACAGGTGAGATTAAAGGCGCCGTCGAAGGATTGCACCAAACGCCTGAGCGGCGGCGGGCTACATTCTGGCGCGCGGCCGACTATTTTGGATCGAGCGAGGACCTTCATGGTCGGGGATTGGTAGACCCTCTGCAGATGCAGTTCCTCGGGTGGTCACCAGGACTCGGCCTGGGCGACATCGATTGGCTGCTCATTGACGGCCCAGCGCGCAGTGTGCCGAACGAGCGACGCTTGGCGATCAACGCTGTGCTGAGACTGTGGGATCAGGCCGCACGCCCTGAAGAACTCCGGGCGCGTATCGCATCCGTCGCCGCATCGACCCCCGAGACGAACGAGGCCTACGAGCAATGGATGCAACCACCAACCAAATCGCCAGACTTGCTCCGTAGCGAGGCAGAGCTTGCTGAGGCCACACGCGAGAACGAGAGGCAGCGGGCCGAACAAGAACAATCGTGGGTCGATTTCGTTGAAAACCTGCGCGACGATCCCGATCAACTGCTCCGCCCCAAGTTAACGCCGGCAACCAGCGTTGACAGCCGGCTGTACTACCTATGGCAACTCCTACAGGCAGCGACCCGAAGCGATTCCCACTATGCGATCAACAACGTCGCACCAATTATCGAGATCGCTGGAGCATCCGTTGCCGCACGGTTTATCGATGGACTCTCCGCCATGTGGCGCACATGGACGCCGACGCTGCGTAGCGCACGGCCGCCAATGGAGCGCAACCAGATCAACATGTTGGATTGCATGGGCATTGCCGCAGTATCCATTGATGCAGCCACGCACCCGGACTGGACTTCTCGTCTAACAGCCGTACAAGCCGTTAGAGCAGCCGAGTATGCAACCCTCGAACTCAACGGCCTACCCAAATGGATCACAAGCTTGGCTGAGACATGGCCAATCGCTGTCCAGGACGTACTAACTGGGCAAGCGATCGCTGACTTAGATAACCCCGAGCCTGGGATTTACTATCAGTCTCTTGACTCCATCGAACGTGCCGATGATGTCGTGGCCCGCGTGATGGCCGAGACGCTATGGCGCGAGCTCAGGGCTAGAGAAAATATGAATCCGCGTGCTCTGCAGCCTATCCTGTCTGTGCTGCGACGTGGTTTGCCCGCAGCGCGACAGCAAGAACTATATGACCTGGCGCTCGTCAGATTCTCCGCCACAGCAGAACCGCGGACTGCCGCTTTGTATATCGGCGTGGCCTATGCGATTGATGCAAAGGGAGCCACCGATGCCCTGGTGGTCAAACTCGACCAAATCGGTGATGCCGAGAAAACGGCATTGGTTGAACGGGTTCTGCCACAAATTTTTGGTTCGCGTATCTCCCTGACCATGCGGGAGCACGTAGAGCTTGATCTGCCAACTCTGGAGCGCCTTGTTGTCCTAGCCTATCGGACGGTGCGGGTCGAAGATGATCACGATCGCATGAACCAAGGAGCCTATTCGCCGGACGAACGAGACGATGCACAGGATGCGCGTTCCGCTGCGTTTGGCCTGCTCGCCAAGAGGCCGGGACGCGCAACCGTCGATGCGCTGCTGCGATTGATCGAAGTACCCGGTTTCCCCATCTCGGCAGCGCGGTTGCGCGCGTTGGCACTACAACGCGCCAGCGAGGATGCAGAAGCAAGCCCGTGGGATTCGGCGGAGGCCCAACATTTTGAAGCGCAGTTCGAGCGCCCCCCTGTATCGGGTCGTGACTTGCAGCTCGTAGCATTGAATCGGCTTGAAGACTTGCAACATGACCTGGTGCACGGCGACTTCCAGCAAGGAACGACTCTAAGCTCGCTACCGGACGAACCAGCAGTCCAAGCATGGTTAGCCGACCGACTACGTCTCGCGCAGGGAATCTCATACTCGATCGAGCGCGAGCCCGAGACCGTCCAGAGAAAAAAACCCGACCTGGTCTTTACTGCAAGAGCGGGCAACGCGAAGGTCCCCGCAGAAATTAAGGTTGCAGGCAGTTGGACGGTTGCGCAGTTGGAAAATGCACTGGAAAACCAGCTCTGCGGGCAGTATCTGCGAGCCCAAGATTGCCGTGAAGGCATCTTCGTGCTCGTACAGCAGGTGCAGCGCACAAGGGGCTGGGAGTTGGCAGACGGAACCCTCATCACGTTTGAACGTCTCGTGCAGCGTCTCCAAGACCTCGCAGCACACATTCGGCAGCGTGAATCACCCGCAGGCCCTCAGCCAGAGATCGCCGTTATTGACGTCGCGAGCTGTTCCAGCACCTCATTAGGAGTCCAGCGCGCAAATGGAAAGCGCCGTGGAGCACGGAAATGATGGGCTCTCTCGCAGAGCGGAGCCTATCACTCACTACATTGGGAGGTACCGCGCATGTTATACAAGGCAGATATTCGAGAGGTAACGATCAAGGACTTGGAGGCATTGAAGGACAACCAGATACCGGAGTCACACACCCTCGATTACAAGCGCGAATTCCCGACGGACAGGGACGGCCGCCTCAGCCTTGCTGCCGACGTTGTCGCATTTGCCAACACGCGAGGAGGCGACCTCATTATCGGCGTCGACGAGAGTGAAGGCTGCATTCGAAACTTCGTACCCATCTCTCTCAACGACCGCGATGCCGCCCTTCTCGGTTTGCAATCTGCGCTGACCGATCTAGTCGAACCTAAGATTCCCGGGATCCATTTGGCCGCAATTTCTATGGGCTCGGGTTTCATAGTAGTCGTCCGCACTCCGGCGAGCTTCCAGGCGCCACATCGGGTCAGGAAAAGCAGCATCTTCTATGCGAGAACCTCGACCGGCATTGATCCAATGGACATCACGACACTTCGCAGCGCATTTCTTCAAAACTCAACTGCTATTGAAAAGGCGAAAGCGTTTCGTGCGAAGCGGATCGAGGAAATGCACTTGCGACCGCTTCCTGTACCACTTCCCAAACGCGCCCTTGGTGTTCTCCACGTTCTACCAATGGCATCGATCTTTGGAACTACTTCCTTCGAGATCGAAGCTCTCCATTCAATCGCGCAAAGCGTCCGACCACCGCTGGCTCATGGATACGGACAAAGGGTGAACCTAGATGGAGTCATGAGCTACTGTGGGGTGGATGAACTGGTGTCTTACACACAAGTATTCAGAGACGGCTCACTTGAAAGCATCATGCCTGTGCAATCGGATAGAGATGACATCGCATGGGTTGGCGAATTCGAAAATGCCTTGCGGCAAGGGCACCACGTTCATCTAACGACCGCGCTGCAAAACCTCGGCTTGGATGGTCCGACATTTTTGATGCTGTCGTTCGTGAACATCGGCGGCAAGCCCCTGGAACCCCCAAATAGCACGATAGCGGCGATCACCGGCGGTACTGCCACGGTTCCCGGCTACTACAAGGATCTGCTTCTACCGGAAATGCTCATCGAATCGTTCGTCTCGTCTTCTCCTGAGATTTATGGGCCGCTATTCGATCTCGTGTGGAACGCCGCTGGACGCAAGAGCCGGCCTAAAAGACCATAGGCACCCCACTCCACTGGAGCGGTCGATCAACCCTCTCGCTCGTTGAAATTTGCCTCCGGCTCACCAAGCTGGGCGATTTGCTTGTGGACGTGCTCGGTCAGGGCCTCTGTCAACCGGTCGGCCTCGACGCCAAGTTCGGCTGCCAACAGCGGCGCCACCCTGGTCGGCCAGTTGAGCCACGCGTCACGCTGTGCCCTGAACTCTTCAAACAGGATGTCGCTGGCGAGGTCCAGCTCGATGAGCGCCCCACACTTCCGCTCAAAATCGAGCCGATTGAGCAAAGCGAGATAGACCTCCTTAATACGGCGTGCCTCGTCGAACGACATCTCCAGATCGATCTCGCCAACCAGCCGGCTGGCAGCCTCGTCAACAGACTCGCCCGGCTTGATCTCGATCCCTGTAGTGCTGACCGGCTGCCTTAAACGCCCCGCCGACTGATCGCTCTTCCGCCCTTGGGCATGTGGTGCGTCGGCGCTGAGGGCCGGGGGCGTGGTTGACAGTTTGCGCCCGCCTTTGTCAACTTCCCCCGCTTTTGTCAACCGCATGTCAACCGCGTCAACAGCCTGGCGCCGCAACGGCGAGCCACCTTCGTGGTACTTCTGCATATGCTCGTCCGTCGCCTCAACGTCGACCAGATTTCCTTGCAGGACAAGCCGTCCAGCGAGTTTCCACTTCATAACCGCTTGGCGTGAAACGCCGCACATGCGGGCGAACTCGGACTGCGACACGCAAGTCATAGATTTCTCCTATCGTGAAAATCCGCGTACTTTGTCAACCAAGTTTCAAGGCTCACAGCTGGAGGGAAATCGGGGTGCGCAATTGCCCTCACTGCATTCGGGAGGGGGAAGGACCCGCGACGTGCCAATGGCATCACCCATTTGCCGTCACCACCTCCCGTGCAGCGCTGCGCCGAGCTGACGCCTGAACGATGAGCCGAGCAGCTTGCGAGCCAGATCCTGGTACACAAGCCGCTGTTTTGCCTCGTGCATGTCTTGGAACTTCACCAGCAACTTGAGCCCAGCCATCTTGCCGCGCGTCGCCTTCGACCTCTCCATCAGAGCATCCGCTTCGCCAGCATTGGTCTTGACCTTGCCGACGAAGACATTATTCTTGGCCGCCAACCGCTTCACCGTGGTGCGCGGCAGGTTGAGCGAGGATGACGTCACCGTACTGCACTCCCACGATGTCCTCAGGTATATCGGAACTGAAGGACCGTATGCGCCGGCTTGAGCGCGCTCATCTCGCATTCAAGGACGGCGTTATTCCAGCTTCCGAGCGGCTCCCCTGCGGAGGATTGGCCGGCGGCGAAGCGGACTACCGTGCTCGATGGCGAGTTGATGGACCAGGTAAAGAACCAGTCGGCATTTCCTAGCGCTTGCCCGCACGAGCTCTGCCCGCAGCGGAACGGGGCAAAATTGGTGATCGTGATCCCGTATCCAAGCTTGGCCGCAAACCCGATGTAGTAGGCCGCCGATTGGCCACCACCGCTGGCGAGCCGCGCCACAACCTGCGCCCGCCTTTGCTGGACAGTTGGCGACTCTCCGGCACACGGATCGGGAAGACCGAGAGTTGACTCCCATTCCGGGAGCAATTCGTACGTCGTGCCGGGAAACGAATCAGCGAGCAGATAGTTCGAACGCCCAGTCTGCCGGCTGTAGATCTGGGTCAACCCAGAAAGAACTTGTGTCTGGATTGCATCTTGATCACGCGGCCAGACGCGGCCGCGCGGCATCAATGCCTGGAACGCGCGGAGGTAGTCAGCGGAAGTGAGGTTAGGTGCGAGCATTGTTTTTCCTCATTGGCTCCACGGTGCCGTATTCCGTCGAATTATTCATTGCAGAAGCTCCCGCAAGTTGCGGCTGTGATACTCATGTCACATTGGCTATTGGGATTACTGTCGCCTGCCGCAGAATGAACCGGGAGGTCACCGGAAAAGGCATCTGCTTCCATAAGCATCGACAGCTGCCGGTGTTATTGCCCACCGCCGGCTGGGGCCTCGCTCGAACACTATTTGCCGGTTAGATGGCACATTGTGTTTCTGCATCGTCAGTCGACGTGCGAAGCATCCACAAGCTGGGCCGCGATGTTTAGGTCTGTACCCGTATGGAAGTCTCGGCCGCGCCAGTCCTGCGCCTTTTTCTGGTAAGGCTTGGCAAGCGCCTCCTCGATGGTCATTCGCGGCGCTTCGGGTTCTGGGGGCTCGCTCTCGTTCGGGCGATCAACGCGCCCGCCGGGGCCGTCGTAGGTGCCCTTACGAACGTAGGGCTTCGGGCGCTTCGCGAGGGGCACATACGCTGAGTGTCGACCGAGGGCGGCCAGCGCTTCATTGACTGGCTTCATTACCTCTACGACCGGATTCGGCATACCCGATTCGCCGCGCAACAGATTGACGCCCACGTTGCCGTTTTGGAATTTGTAGTTGATGGCGGACAGCATGAACGTCTCAGGGTCGGGTAGGTATGCGGCCACGCAGAAATCATTGAGCTGCGGCCCCATCGCTCGAGCCCGTTCCATGATGGGCAGCAGCGCCTTTGCTGCTTCGCGCATCTCTTGGGCAACGAGAGACTTGAAGCTCGCCACTAGCATGCTGACTTCGAGATTGAGCACGCCGCCCGCCGTGTCGATTGCGGCGTCGACTTCCGGCGCGCGAGCCTCTAGGGCTTCGATCCGCGCCTTGGTGCGGCGCAACTCCGTTTCCTTAGTCACCAGTTCCGATTCGAGTTTCTTGATGGCCCGCTCGATTCCCGCCAGATCAGCATCTGCGCATAGGGCTGTGTCGGCCTCGCGGCCCGCAATCTCGCCGCGCAGGCGATTGATTTCCTGCTCCAGCCCCGCTATCTGCACCGGGGCCGCATTGGCGGCTTCGTCCAGCAGCTTGCGGCGCGCCAAGGCATCGTGGACCTCTTGAATTGCGGCCTTCACTTCAGGCGTCAGTGCGTATCCGCCCTTCTCGTTTGCTTCCTGCTTGTGTTTGTTCGTCATAGAGCCTCTGTTTAGTGCGTTAGGGATGGCATGTGTGTCAGGCTCCGAGAGATCGGCGCAGATCCCCGACCACCCACGTCAGGACGCCGCCGATCTTCTCGGGTGGTGGAATGTCGCCAGAGACGACACGATTTCGAACAGTGCGTGGGCTGCAGGCGTATAGCGCCGCGACCACGGGTATGCGCACACGCGCAAGGTCTGGCAGTTCATCGAAATGCGAAAGAACGTGGTTGCATGCTGCTTCAATGGTTTGCATCACCTTTCCTCAAACTGCAAAGCGGTACCTGCACACTAGTCGCAGCAGAAGCACCGCGATATGCCGCTAACGCGTTGACGGGGTATGCAGACGCGTTGAGATACCATTCCCCAGCTCATCGCGATCGCCAATGCCAATGCTCGGCGACGCCCTCCGCACGATTGGCTCTCTCTGCAACGCCATTGCCAAGCCATCAACAAAGGAGAGAACGTGACTTCAGGTCTTACCCCTTCAGAGAAATTTGTTGCCGGCCTGTGCGAGCGCGCATTTCTCCGCCTTTGGACACATCCAAACCCGAAGGGAAAGAAGGGCAAGGAGCTGTGTGATTGCCTTATCGTGTGCGGCCCACACGTTGTGATCATTTCCGTGAAGGACAACGAGTACCGCGAGACCGGCGATAAGACGGGATGGGAAAGGTGGACTAAGGTTGCTATCGACAAGTCGATAGCGCAGATATGGGGAGCCGAAAGGTGGCTCGACACCGTGGAAACGGTCGAGCGCACGGACGGCCGTACTGTGGCCCTTCCCCCCAAGAATCAGAGGCGGTATCACCGCATCGCGGTTGCGCTTGGCTCGCGTGGGGAAGTTCCTCTCACTTGGGGTGACTCTGGTACGGGCTTTGTCCACGTCTGCGATGAGTTCAGTGTCGGCGCCCTGTTCCTGGCGCTCGATACGATCACGGATTTTGTGGAGTTTCTCCAGGCTGCGGAAGAACTCGTGACCGGCGGGATGCGTCCTCTCTTTTCCGGAGGAGGCTTAGAGGACCTTGTTGCCCTCTATCTACTCCGCGACCGTTCCTTCAACTTTGACAGTCGGAAGCAAGACAAAACGGACGCGATGCTTATCTTGCACAATGACATACGGAAGGGAATGGTCGAATCCGACGAGTTCAAGCGCATGAGGAAAGACTTGGAGAACTCGTACGTTTGGGACCGTCTGATTGACCTCTACACCAAGGACCTTCTGACAGGCGGCATGTTTGACATGCATAGCCAACAGGCTACTGATAACGAGCTCGCTTTGGTCACAATGGCCATCCAGCCTCGAGTGCACCGCTCGTTTCTCGCCGAGGCCTTTCTCCAGTTCCTCAACAGTGGTGCATTGAAGTCTGCAGCGAGGGTGGCCCAGGGCTATGCGGATACCGCCTTTGTATTCACCACCGGCAGTAGCAGCGACCGAGAACAGCGCAGCAAGGAACTGTTCCTAAGGTGTTTGGTGGTACGAGGAAAAATGCCAGGCGTGAGGACAGTTGTGGGAATCGCTACAGACCGCCCCGGAACCTCGTCCATTGGATACTCGTCCGACATCGTCTATATCTGTTTGAAGGAGTGGAGCGACAAGCAAGCGGCGGATGTCGACGGAATTCAGCGTGATCTCGGATATTTCCAGAATGTGTCATGGACAGGGCGATGAGGCACGCCCTTTCTATGTCCCTAACTTGACCTCTCCAACATGGGTTCTATTCGAGCTTGGGATCTGACTCCTCCTTCCTTCTGGCGTTAGGGACATAACCAAGCTCCTTGAGCCAACCCTCAACCGTCCTCTGCGCTTGGTCCGGCATCAGGGCTCGACCGATCGTCGTGAGCTGAAATTCAGATACTCGGTCCTTGATGCCGATGGCTGCACTCCTCCTGCTTCGGTAGTTCCCTTCATTCGCCAGTTTCAGCGCGTACTCTTTCACAGGCTGCAGTTTCTTTTGCTTAGCAGCCGCTGCATTCTTGCCGCCGTCCGATTTGACCGCAACTACGCCTGCCTGCCGCGCCTGCTCGAATCGCACAGGAAGAGCAGCAAGGAAGTCGATGAATGCCAGCACGTTGCCGGCCTCAATCGACCAGGATAGCTCCTGGGCGTGGAGTTCGAGTTCTGCAGTAGGAATTTGCCGGTTGGCGAGCGTCTCTTCGCACTTCGCTATCGTCGCGAAACAAGTCAAAAATAGGGTAGCTGCAAGATCCTTGAGCCCCTCGGTAATACCCCCTGAAATCCACCGCTGGGAGAAGTAGAATTTTCTCGTTAAGAGGGAGTTCTGCAGATGAAGAAGTCGAGATTCACAGATAGCCAGATATTGGAGGCGCTCAAGCGCGCGGA